>VFQR01000339.1_pt1 | contig 75233 bp, 66 predicted proteins | sample 3512321 | NCBI WGS metagenome assembly VFQR01 (sample SAMN10412374, study PRJNA504923) | tailings metagenome | isolation source: Relicate 3 Philex TSF1 revegetated site | place: Philippines: Tuba, Benguet | collected 2017-08-29 | reverse complement strand
ATCGGTGATCGGTGATCGGTGATCGGTGATCGGTGATCGGTGATCGGTGATCGGTGATCGGTCGCGGCGACGAGCATTGCTTGCGGTTGGATTCAACAATCACACTGAAGAATCCGATATCCGATATCCGAAGTCAGAGATCGGATCACTGACTTCCAATCTCGGCAGTCTTCTCTGCGCTCACTTCCCAGACAGACAGTGAGCGCAGGTCCCAAGCACTTCGATCTTGACCTCAGAAGGTCGAAATCCCGAAGCCGCAGCCTGATTCTCCAGGGCTTTCGCCGATGTCTGCGCAATCGGTACTTCTTCGACACACCCGCACTCCTCACAGACCAGGTGCTCTGTATCGTGCGTATGATCCTCATCCGCCCGACATGGGTAGTAGCCGTCGACGACACCGATGTGGTGCACCAAGCCCACAGCCTGGAGCGTCGTAAGAATCCGGTACACGCTAACCACGTCGATTCTTCCGCCCTTGCTCACGATCCGATCATGAATGGTGTAGGCGCTGAGAGCTCGGTTTGTTTCGGCAAGCGCACGGATGACCTGGACGCGAGGCATAGTGATACGAAAGCCAGCGTCTTTCAGAACCTCCAGGGATCGTTCCTCAAACTTCTTGGCCTCTTCCTGCGTTGCGTGGTTGCAGGAGTGCTCTTCCTGGTTCGAAGCGGGCGGTCTTGCCATGTTCATATTTTGGACGATAGATTGCAATTCGAAGGTTTTTCAGTCGATTTCGGATGCTCCTTTAGTCACTTTTACGTCTGAGAATACGATAATCGCAAAATTCCAGGTTCAATTGAACCTGGGTTTGTGATAAAGTAATTGACGGAAATAGAGTCCAGCCGGTTTGGGTTGCGGCTCTGGAGGGAAACATGAAGTTTTATAACCTGAAGACACGATCGCACGTTGATGTGCCGGATTCGGAAATCAAGAAGATGAAGATGGTTCGAAAAACCAAGTCGGGCCAGCAGGTGCGCTACGCTCTCACGGCTGAGTACCAGGGCGGCAAGCTGTTCAAGTTTGTCAACGAAGCTACTTACAACTCCACGAACGCTCCTGAAGTCAAGTAAGGGAGATTTAAATCGATTTTGGAAGCCAGAGCTTGCTCTGGCTTTTTTCTTTTTTAAGCGACTCTTGAAAAGTGAACGCATCGCTATTGAAGGCGTCTGAACATAGCATGCAGCTCCAGAACGAACGCGACAAGGTCGCGCATCTGCTACGCCGCTTTGGGCTGGGCGCGAGCGAGTCCGAACTCGACTTCTACGGTGCGAACGGACTGAATGGGGCTATCGACCGCCTGCTGGACTACGACAGCATCGAGGAAGTCTTCACGCTCTCCGCCGATGAAATCACCAGCGACGGCAAAGCGCCGAACATTCGTGAGGCTCAAGCATGGTGGATGATGAAGATTCTCACCACCCGAAGGCCGTTGCAGGAAAAGATGACACTGTTCTGGCACGACCATTTTGCGACCAGTGCGCAAAAGGTGAACCAGCCGCAGTTTATGCTGGACCAGATACAAATCCTTCGCGACAGCTGCCTGGGGTCTTTTCGGCAGCTGCTTGGCAATGTCAGCAAGGACCCCGCCATGCTCTTCTGGCTGGATAACCAGTACAACGTGAAGGGCAAGCCCAACGAGAACTTTGCCCGAGAGGTGATGGAACTCTTCACTCTGGGCATCGGGCACTACAGCGAGCAGGATATCCAGGAAGCGGCGCGGGCCTTTACGGGATGGACCATCGGGCTGGGGCCAAACGGACGGCAAGACCCCAATGCGAACGCCAACAAGCCGCCACGCCGGGGACAGTTCACCTTCCGGCAGGGCCAGCACGACGCAGGGATGAAATCTATCTTGGGGAACAAGGGACCGTTCGACGGCGACGACGTTCTCAATATCCTTTGCGACCAGCCGCAAACCTCGCTTTATATCACCACAAAGCTGTGGGAGTGGTTTGGATATCCCAACCCTGAAACCTCGCTCATTGAGCGCTTAAGCGGCAAGTTCCGGGCTTCGGGGCTGAACATCAAGTCGCTCCTTCGAGAAATCATGGAGTCTCCGGAGTTCTACTCGGACAAAGCCGTTCGCGCGATCTATAAAAACCCAATTGACTTTACGATTGCTGCGGCGCGGCAGCTTGGACTGGGTGAGATTGCCGTTCGAAATTTCCAAAACGCGGAAGCAGACAAAAAGCGTGGCGCGGTCGCCCCAGCAATCGGCCTGGCAAATACGGCCAAGGGCATGGGAATGGAAATCATGTTTCCTCCCGATGTTGCCGGATGGGACGGCGGTCCAAACTGGATCAGCTCTGCGACCATGGTCGAGCGGATCAAGCTCGCCGACAAGCTGTTTGGCACGGGTGCAGGAGGGCGCGGAGGGATTAATCTGCGCTATCCAGCCATGGGCTTGTTCGCAGACAACCCAACCGCCGAGGGCGCGGCTCAGAAGATGCAGTCGATCTTCGATATCAAACTCCCCACCACGAAGGCCCGCGAGCTCGTTTCGGCCGCAGAGAAAGCCTGCAACGGCCGCATCACGCAACAGAATGCAAACCAGACGGCTGCTGCCGTCACTCGACTGATCTTTGCCTCGCCTGAATTCCAAATGATGTGAGCATCAGCTCCTCTGAAAACGCCCGCCGTCGGTTCTCCGGCGGCGGTTTGCTTTTTCAGGGTGGTCTGTTCTTGAAAGGCAGATTTAGGTAAAACGAGATATGCTGACTGCCCTTGGTCTTGCGGCGGCGATAGCCCAATCCTCCGACAAGTTTCAGCTTCCACCCCCGCGCTTTGTTCAAGCAGCACCGCTTTCGGGCGCGCCTTCCGTCATGCTGGACCGGAAGATGGCGGGCTGGGGCTATGCCAACGAGCTTGCCAAGGCCTACAACCTGCAGTCCCGCACAATATGGATCGACGGCACGGCGAACCTGGACAGAGTCAGCACGCCGGAGAAGATCGAGGCCCTGATTGACAAGATCAAAGATTCGGGCTTTAACACCGTGGTTTTCGATGTGAAGCCGATCAGCGGTCAGGTGCTTTACAGCAGCAAGATCTCGCCCAAGATTCTGGAATGGCGTGGGCAAAAGCTTCCTGCCGACTTTGATCCGCTTGCCGTCATGGCCCCAAAAGCCAAAGCGGCTGGGCTTTCCTTCTTTGTCAGCCTGAACGCCTTTAGCGAGGGTCACAACATGTTCACCGCTGGCCCCGGCTATGAGATGAAAGATCTGCAGTCGGTGATCTATGAAGCGGTCCCTCAGGTCATTACACGGACAGGCTCTTTCGATCTTTCCCAAACGCCGAACAAGATGCCCGATGGCGAGGACGCACTGGGGGCTTTTACCGACCAGACCAGGCTGCCTAAGCCTGACCCATCCCTTTTTGCCGTCACTCTCACACCTCAGCTCAAGGTGCTGGATGGATTTGAAGGCTCGGGGGTTGGCACGATCACCCCCACAATCCCCAGACAGGGAATTGCCCTTGTCGGGCGAGGACGAGCCGCTCAGTTTCTGAAGGACCGGGTTTGGCCCGGGGATTACGTGAAGCTGGAGACTCGGGCTCAGTTCGTGCGCACGGGTGAGCGTCCGACCTTGCAGTATCCGCTGATGATGAATCCGCACAACGCGAACATGCAGCAGCGGGCCATCAGCATCGCGATGGAGCTAGTGATGAACTATCCCATCGACGGCATTATTTATGATGATCGCCTCCGCTATGCGGACCTGTACGCCGACTTCTCAGAATCCACCCGAGCGCAGTTTGAAAAGCTAGTTGGCAAAAAGCTGAACTGGCCCGACGATATATTCCGATACACGTACACGACGAAGCTTGAAAAGGGGCTGAAGATTGGACCGTACTACGATGCATGGATGGCGTGGCGCGCGATGACGCTCCGGCGATTCGTGCGAGATGTTCGCAGTTGGATAAGAGATGTTAACCCGCAGATGCAGCTCGGTGTCTATGCTGGCAGCTGGTATGGAGAGTATCCCTCTCTCGGCAATAACTGGGCAAGCGATTCTTTCGACGGAGGCTTCTGGTTTCTCACGCCCGAGTATCAAAGAACAGGCTTTGCCTCGGACATCGACTTTTTGATTACGGGCTGCTACTACCCCACAGGCACGATTCATCAGGCGATGCAGGACAACGTGGGCATCGGCGCGACTGTCGAAGCCGCAGGCTATCTCTCTGCGCGGGCCGCGCGAGACAGTACTTGGACCATGGCGGGGATCATGCTCAGCCAGTTCAAAGGCAACCCAGATGCGCTAATGAACGTTCTCCAGGGGGCTTGCGGAACGACTCAGGGCGTTATGGTTTTTGATCTATCCCATGGCATTGACGAATTCTGGCCAACCTTTAAACAGGCCTTTACCGTACCTGCTAAAGCGCCGCAAACCCGGCCGGATGTTCTCGCAACTGTACGAAAGCGTAGAGCAACCCTGGACAAGATGGGCAAGACTCCTCCGCCGGTCATCATCACGGCGGGAAGCTCAGGAACAGGACAATAGCAAATCCATAATCATTAAATCGTTTAACAGTAAATGATGCATGACTACAGCATGTTCTTGTGTCCTGCTGTGAATCTTCATAGGTCATGGAGTGTTCTTAATACAATTCTATGCTTATTTGATTATTTTGATTACTATGGTTGACAAGATAATTTTCAAACTCTATGATGGGGCTAAGGCGGCTCCGGCGAACATTATGTTCGCTTAGGGATAGATGGAGGTGCTCGGCGCATGGAGGCGATTGGGGATACCTATGCCTATCGACACCACACCATCACAAGTAGCGACGCAGTCGCTCTCTTCGATACCCTTTTCAAGCCTCATCGGCGGCCCGCTTGATGCTGCGATCGAGGCTCAAGGAAAGTCAGCCCTCAACACGATCAACTTCATCCAGCAGGTTGGCTTGCAAACCGATGCCAACGGCAACAAGACAGCAGTCACGGTGAGCTTCTCCTATACCGACGGCTCAGGGAACAACCGCGTGCTGATCGTGCCGATCATCACGATCGTTCCTATTCCGTACATCGCCGTCAACCTCATCACGATCGACTTCAAGGCGAACATCAACGCCTCCAGTTCCTCTTCACAGGAGGACACCAGCTCACAGACCATCGGTGCATCGGCTACGGTCGGCGGCTCCTTCTGGGGCGTGAAGTTCGACATGTCGGCGAGCTACAGCAGCAAGAAAGACTCGAAAGCGACCCAGGATTCCAAATACTCCGTGGAGTACACGATGGACATCCATGTGGAAGCCGGTCAGACCGATATGCCTGCGGGCCTTGCCAAGGTGCTCCAGATTCTGCAAGACGGTATTACGATGCAGGTCACACCAGCCGGCGGACGCATGAACTTCAATCAGGCTTCCTATATGCCCGACGCAAGCGGCGACATGACGGTGACGATCACGGTAATCGACGCCAACAACAACGTCGTTTCGAACGCAGACGTGACCTTGCCGACGGCAGCAAATGGCTTTACGTTCACGGCACCGCAGTCGGGAACGAAGACCGATGCGAACGGTGCGCTGACCTTTACAGCGAAGTACACGGCGCCAACTCAGGCCCCGAACTTCCCACTGTCCTTCACGGTCTCGGCCCAGCCGCCGACGCCGACGGGCGGCACGGCTCCGGCCGCGATTACTGGATCGTTCCAGGTCAACGCGCCTGCGTAGCGGCAGCCTGAAGACGACACCGATCAACCAATGCCCCTGGCTTCATCGCCAGGGGCAAGGTCTCTACTATGGGATTATTCGATTTCCTTAAGCGCAAGCCGCCGGCTGCATCGAAGCCGGATGCACCCTCAAGCCAGCCAAGCTCGCCGGAAAGCGCCTCTGCCGCTGCAAAGCCTGATCTGGGCACGATTAGCGGTGCCACTCCATTTCCTGGAGGACCGATGGGTCCGATCGGACCCATCAATCCGACCAAGCCGACCGATCCTGATCCACCAGCCGGCCCAACGCCGATGCCGCTGGATTCCGTTCTGGGCTCTATCCTGATCGCGGTCACCGATGCGCAGAAGCTTGCAAATGAATATGCCTCGGGGCTGTACTCATCGACCGCGCCAAGCTCAACGCCTTCGCAAATTCCACAGGCCCATATCGAAACCATGCGCGTCAACCTTCGCATGGCCATCCACGATTCTCCAGCGCTCAGAATGGCCGGACCCGAACAGCCACAATCCTCCCCGCCGATGGTGCTGGTGGATGCGGCCCATCTTTCCACCATGCCCGAGCAAAGCATCACCGAACTGAGCTTCGATATTCATCTGACCGAGACAGATGCCGCCATCGAATCAAACGTCTCTTTCTGACCCGAGAAGAGGAAAACCCATGCCCGATAATCAAGACCCGACCATCCTCGAACTCGGACAGCTCTTTGCCATGCCGCTTACGGCACTGATCGACGCGGATGCCCATGCCGCCTCCAGCTTCGCCGAATTCATTCGCACCCAAGGCTTTGAGCCAGATCCTGAAGATCCCACCAACAGTCTTGGTCGACTTCGCATGATCTCGTTCACCTATGACCAGCAACAGCCCAACGGTCAAGTGGACGCGATCCGGGTTCAGGTGCCGCTTCTTTCCTTGCTGACCCTGCCTGCGCTAGGGATTCAGGATGCGACAGTTCACTTCTGCGTGAACATCGTGAAGCCCATTCAGACCGATCAAAGCAGGCTGGCGCTTGACCCTTCTGCCCTTCCTGCCCCCGCTCAAATGCCGCGCATGCTGGCGCGCATTGCGCCTACCCAGCAGAGCCCAAAGGAGCGCCCTGCCACCCGCGCACATATGGATGTCACGGTCAATATCAAACAGTCCGATTTTCCGGACGGCGTAATCCAGCTTCTGAACCGCATGGCAAGCGGAACGATTGTGGCGACTGCGCAGCAGAATCGGCCAACCCTGACACTCGCCCCAGACTCAACCAATCTCATCGGAGTTGGCAGCTTCACCATCGTGAAGGCGACGCTCCTGGATACAAACCAAAAGCCGATTGCTGGACAGAGGCTCTCTCTCTTGCAGGGTCAGGACAACGTGTTCAGCCTTCAGTCCAATGAGATCATCACGGACCCGAACGGTCAGGCGTCGTTCTCGGTCGTAGTCGTGAACAAGCCGCCCGCAGGCGTGACTTCCGAGACTATTTTTGTGCTCGCGCTGGTGCCTGATCCTCTGGGACATCTCACCGAAGTCCGCGCCAATCTCAGCTTTAACATTCAAGTATAGGAACCAACTATCATGCTCAAAGTCGAACAGCCAGGAATGCCCTGCCCCGAATGCAAAACCTTCATCCCCATGTCGCTTACGGACCTTCTCCGTGCCGTCCCCTTCCCTTGCCCGAACCCGGCATGCAAAGTTGTTTTGAACTTGCAGGTGGCAGAGTCGATCAAGTCTCTGGATGCAATTCGGGATTTGAAGAAGGCGATTGACGAGAGCCAGAAGACGGGCAAATCGCGATAATTCTCAGACTGAAGCCCAGCCCCTCTGACGAACCTGCAAGTGCGGTTCTTCGGGGAGGTCGTTCATCCATGGGAAGAGGTGATCAAAATCGCTATGATCGCCTCGCCCCTCCACAAAGAGGTCGGTTTTCATGAAGGCAATCCGTTCCGGAGCAGCTTCTTGGGCTTTCTCCATGGAACCGACATAAACGCTATTCTTGCCAAAGCGATTGTTGGCCTTGTCTACCGCCAAAGCAAGCTTGTGCTTCTGGACTGTATTGTCAAACAAGCTCGGCGTGATCAATTCCGGCTTGATGAGATCGTAAAAAACAATCCCGGCTTGGTGGGGCTCTGAAAACTTGCGGCTGGCCCATAGCTCGGAAGCGTATTCGACAAAGGTGGGTGTATCGTCAGTGGCTCCAAAGCGTGTGCTGTCCTCCCAGCTCTGTTCTTTGCCTCGAACCCAAAGGCTCATCCCCTGAGCCATAAAGCCTTCAGAGCGCAATCGGGCGGCAGCCTTGCTGAGGAGCCGGAAAAGAACCTTGCGCGCACCTTCGTCCGACCGAAATTCGGGAGACATCACATGCGAATGGCTGAGAGATTGATGTCTGGTGATCTTTTCGTCGATCTCATAGCCTCGAAGCTTGTACCACCACTGCTCTCCGATCACCGACCCAAAAGCAACCCTCAGTTCATCCTTCGACTTGCTGAAGAGTTGCTCCGCTGTAAAGATGCCGGCCGCATTGAGCCGGGCATTCATCCGGCGGTTGATCCCCGTAAAGTCCATCAGCTTCATCTTGTAGAGCCTGTCCGGCAGATCCTTGGACTCGATAACGACCAGCCCGTCCGGCTTTTGCAGCTTGGTGGCCTGCTTGGCAAGGAAGATATTCGGGGCAATGCCAATGCTGCAATGCATCACCTCTCCAACAAGCTTATGGATCGCTTCCTTCACCTTGTGGGCGATGGCAATGGCGTTCTCCGGCTCGCGCTCGTCACCAAGGAGCCGACAGTACATCTCGTCGATGCTGCGTACCTCTTCAACCGGCAGAACGGTATTCACAGCCTGGACCACAGCCTTGTGGAATCGCCCATAAAGAGAGTGTTTCGAGCAAACCACAATCAGGTGCGGGCACAGCTGGCGAGCCTCGCGAATGGACGTACCTGTGCGCACCCCATATTTCTTCGCTTCATAGGAGGCCGCAATTGCACAGGATGAATCGTTTTCGACAGGCGAAACAGCGATAGGCTTCCCCCTCAATTCAGGGTTCATCTGCTGTTCCACGCTGGCAAAATAGGCGTTCAGGTCCAGAAACATATAACGAAGCTTCAGGTCTTGCTTCGTGAAAGATTGTAGAATCATGTCTACATATTTATTATAGGCTAGCCTTGGACCAAACGCAAGAGGAGAATAAAAAAGCCCTCCTCTCAGATTTGGAGAGGAGGGCTAAGAGCGGAAGAATGGTCTACTTCCCGGAACCGCCGCCTTTCTTCGGCGGAAGGGTTTCCAGACCCATGGTCTTGCCCTTCTTCACTGCCGGAACGCCTTCTTCCAGCCAGACTGGAGCGGGACCATCCTTAAGGTAGTAATCGAAGAACTGGAGCATGCGAACCGACCAGTCTTTGCGGTTCTTGCGCTGAACCAGATTGTGGTCCTCACCGTTATAGACGAACAGCCAGCAGGGCTTGCCCAGTCGGCGCATGGCCGTGAACATTTCGATGCCCTGCCAGTACGGCACCGCGCCGTCCTGGTCGTTGTTCATCAGCATGAGAGGAGTCTCGATCTTGTCGGCCCAAAAGACCGGCGAGTTCTCAATATAGAGCAACGGCTTGTCCCAGATGGAACCGCCGATTCGGCTCTGTCCCTTTTCATACTGCATCTGCCGGACCACGCCTGTGCCCCAGCGAATGCCGCCGTACGCGCTGAACATGTCCACAACCGGCGCGCCCGCGCAGGCTGCGGCGAACATGCGGCTGCGAGTCACCAGGAATGCGGTCTGATAGCCGCCCCAGCTCTGGCCCTGAACGCCTACCCGCTTGGGATCGACAAATCCTTTGTCGATCATCGCTGCCGTTCCAGAAAGGATGCACTGCTCGGCGCTTTCCCCGGGATAGCCCGTGCGGTACACGATGTCCGGCATGAACACAAGATAGCCGTTGCTGGCGTACTCAGTGGGGTTGATGACAGATGCGCTGGGAGCTGGTACGCGGTGAACATGAACCTGATCCATGGATCGCTCATAGAAGTAAACGATCATGGGGTACTTCTTCGTCGGGTCGAAGTTCTCCGGCTTTACCAGCACGCCGCTCATCTTCTTTCCGTCGGTGGAAGTCCACCGAACGATCTCCGACGTGCCCCAGTTGTAATCCTTCTGCTGCGGGTTTGCATCGGAAACCTGCTTCGAAGTCTTGAAGGACATATCCGTCAGCCAAACGTTTGGAAACTCGGTGAACGAACCCCGGGTCATGAGCACCTGATTGCCCTCTTCTGCCTTGCCGGCGAAGGCAAGCGTTCGATCCTCCATGATCAGCTTCTCTGGATACTTGTCGCCTGCGACGGTATCCGTGTAGAAGCCCGTGGCCATCGTCTCGGTATCGGTGACGCGCAGCAGAAGGGGCTTGTTCGGATCCAGATCAGGATCGTCTGTCTCGGTGCGGATAATGCGGAACGACAACTTTCGCCAGCGACCGAGTTCGTTGGTCACATTGCGCGGAGCCGTCTGCCCTGTCGGGTCGCACAGCCAGATGTCGTAGGCATCGTAAATGAGAACGCCCTTGTCGCCGTCGATCCAACCTCCGGTCCCTTCGGGCCCGGGCAACGCCGGAACGTCGTTGGTCTCGTCGTAAACAGGATAGGGGATTTTCGCCGTCAGATTGATGGTCTTGCCCGAAGCCATGTCGATGCAGAAGAAATGACCTTTCTCTTCATCGAAGTACATGCCGTACTTTGAACTGGGCGAGAGGGAAACACCGACAGACGACTTCTTCAGGAGCAGGCTTCGCTCTCCATTGCGGAGGTCGATCTTATAGACATCCTGATAGCCCTGATCCCAGGAGATCAGCTGCTGATAAGCGTCCCCATTGCTTCCAATCGCAACATTGGCGTCGCCTCGGCTTCCGATGGAGGCGCTGGGCAGGTCTTGCGTCTCAAGCTGCATCACCTTCCCAGAGTCCAAGAACGCGACTGCTGAGTAGGTTTTGGACTGCGTAAGAGCCACCTGCTTGAGCTGGTGCGACTGAAGGAGCGGATCCTTCCAGTTCCAAATGTCCACTGACACTCGATCCTCTTCCGGCGTATCGTTCTTCACTTCGGGTTCCGGCTTGGGAACGGTGCTGAACATCACACGCTTTCCGCTTTCGCTGAAGCTCGCTCCGGTGCTCGGGGAGATCCACCAGCCCTGAGGAATACCCGCCATGCCTTCCTTCGCGACCGTCTTCAGCTGCTTCTTAGCGATGTCGTATACGAAGATGGAAAGACTGGACTTCTCCGGCTTATAGTCGTCTTTGTCGCTGACGAATGCAATCTGCGACATCTTCTTATCGAAGCTCATCGAGCGATAGACGCCAAGCTTCTTGACCACTTCGATCACTTCGCCGGTAGCCATATTTCGCAGGAAGACGCCATCGCCGGAGCCATCCTTCGTCGAAGTGGCATAGACCATCCAGCTTCCGTCTTCTGTGAACGTATAGCTGGAGACATCCGCAACCTTGACTTCCTTCCCAGTGGCAAGCTCGCGGAGAACCACCTCAGTTCCAACCGCGTGATCGCGGCGCTTCTGCGGGCCGTCCTTCTTCTCCTCCTGCTTGGGTGGCTCTTGCTTTGCGGGTTCCTGATCATCCACATCGTTGCCGCCGCCGCCCGGACGTCCACCGCCAGGGCGACCGGTGCCGCCTGCCCCTGCAGCGCCAGCCGGAGCATCGACTTCGATCTGATAAGCGATCCAGCCGTTGTCCTTTTCCGCCAGTCGGACGGATCGAACCTTGTCGATCGTCGTGACCTTGCCGTCGGAAAGGGTCATGATGCCAAGCTGGTTCTTAGGCTGTTGGGCCGGAGGCTTCCGCTCTTGACGAGCCTTGTCCACGTCGGCCTTTGGCGGAACGATGGTCATCACCGCGAAATTCTCATCTCGGGTGATGGTGACTCCCTGCGCTCTGGGAACCTTGTAGGTTGCCCCACCGCTCGACGACATCAGCACCAGCTCTGCATCCCCAGACTGCGGCACTGCTCGATACATCAGCCACTTGCCCGTACGCGACAGCGAGGAGTTCTGAACAGACTTCCAGCTGTCCCACACGCTCGGGTCAAGCACCTTTTTGGCTTGTTGCCCGGACATGATCGGGCTTGCGATCACAACCGTAGCGGCAGCCAGCAACGACAAAACAACTTGCCTTCTCATAAATAGCCCTCAAACAATGTTTGAATTCGTTAAGGCTACCCGCGAATGCGCGAAGGATTGCCTTAACGCAAGCGACCGGTAAGACAAATAGAATGCCCCGGCCTGGGGAGGGGCCGGGGCTTGGGGTTGGGCGAGGAGGGATGAAGTTTATAAAGCCGTGGCGCAGCTGCAGTTCGGCAGGCCGCACCCCTTCGCCTGTCGAAGCTCGACCATTCGGCATCGCTCGATTCTGTCGCGCATCATCTTGTGTGCGCGGTGCAGACGCGAACGGATCGTGCCGACGGGCTTGTCGAACATCTGAGCGATTTCGTTGTACGGCACCTGCTCGATGTCGGCAAGCTGGACCAGCAGACGCTGTTCCGGATTGAGTGCCCTCAGCGCTCGCTCAACCTCTTCGCTGAAGGTCTGGTTGACCAATTCGTCTTCAGGCGTAGCTTTCGAATCTGGCACATCAAACCGAATCGTCTCATCCGAGCCGTCTTTGGTAATCGGCGCGTCGTAGGATACGGCCTGCACGCGTCGCTTCTTCGTTCGCAGAAGGTCCAAGAACAGTCGGGTGACAATCCTGAAAATCCAGTTCTCGAACGGCTTGTCGCCTTCGAAATCTTTGAAACTGCGATAAGCGCGGTAATACGCCTCTTGTGCCAAGTCCTCAGCATCGGCACGGTTCCCCGACAGCCGGTAGGCCATGTTGAAGACCTTCTTATAGGTCTGCTTCATCAGCTCCGTAAATTTTGCTTCGGTTCCGTTTTCCCTTTCGATCAGATTTGAACTCATATCTTTCTCCAACCTCTTCAATAAGAGGAAATTATTTGCAATGAGTACTTGTTATATGAAGGAACTCCTCAACCACCCCAAAAGTTCCCCCGCTTCTTGGTCATTGAGCCAATGTCGACATCTTTGTCAAGTTTCCGACAAATATGCGAAATGGCGAACTTTTACTCTCTGCCCCGCTGGGGATAGCTTCATTTCTCCCCTTTTTATAATAAAACAGATTCCTGTTTTTTGACTACGGAATTCTCTTGCTATGCAAGAGGCTCTGCACAGCACGGAAGATTCATAAAGGGGCTTTTTTCGCCTAACAAGGCGGGGACATATGCAATCGGCCCTGCCACGCCTCTTCAAGCGGCGGTCAGGGCCAAATAATCCTTCGTCTACAGACAACGGCTAGCCGCCACGCTTCAACGCAGAAAACTTCTCCCAAATGACGCGGATCTCAGCTTCCGTAATCTTGGGGCTGGATGTGCGAAGCATGGTCAAGAAGTTCTCGATCTCTTCACGCTCATAGGGGCAGCCCATGTTCACCTTCTTGCCATCGACTTCCATCATTGAGTTGACCAGCAGCTTGCCCTTGGCATCCACGATCGCGAGGAACGGCAACCCGGCCTTCTCGCCTCCCTGAGCCTTCATTAGGTCGAAGCCTCCCGGATTCTCGTTCAGCTTCTGCTTGGGGTCATTCTCCAGAACGGTTAGGTGAACCGTGACAAAGTACTTGTCCATGATCGCGGCCACTTCTTTCTGAACCAGGACCGAGTCCAGTTTTTTGCACCAGCCGCACCAGGACGCATGGTAGATCACCATGATGCGCTTGCCGTCGCGCTGAGCCACCACTCCAGCCTTGTCCATCACAAATTTTGCCGATTCGGGCGCCTTGGCTGCATTTTGATCCTGCGCTGTTCCTTGCTGAGCCTGAACGGTGAGGGCCGCAACCGCCAGCAGGGCGCCAAGTAAGATTGCTCTTGCTTTCATTTTCATCACTGTTATGTATGATAGAACGAAAGCGCACAAGTTCGAAGAGACCCGGTAGGAGAATCTGTCGAACCTTGTGCATCAATCTCAACAAGCAAGCATCGAGAAACAATATGGAAACGCCGCCCCCCATGGACTTTTCGCAGGCACCAACGCCGCCGCAAAAGAAGAGCAATACGACTCTGATCGTGCTCGTCGTAATCTGTATAGGCGGGCTTTGCCTTTGCATGCTCGCAATCCCTGCCCTGCTGTTCCCCGCATTTGGTGGAGCAAAAGAGGCCGCAAAGCGAAGCCTGGCCATGTCGAACGTCAAGCAGGTGGGTGTGGGCGTACTGATCTACTCGTCGGACTACGACGACAAGCTTCCGATCGCAGACGTGTGGATGGATGCAAGCTTCCAGTTTGTTCGAAAGAAGGAGCTCTTCCATTCCCCGGGAGTCAACGACCTTAACGCTTTCGGGTTAGCCATGAGAAAAGATCTCAGCGCGCAGAGCCTCACCAAGATGGTTGCGCCTGAGAAAGAGCCTCTCATCTTCGATTCCACGCTGACACAGTGGAATGCGAACGGCGGGCTGGACACTTTGCCCATGCCGGGGCGCTATCGAAGCGGTTCGAAGTCCGTAAATGTGGTTGGGTATGCAGACTCTCGCGCGAAGTTTGTGCCAGACGATAAAGACCCCCGCATGCCCTAACACTCCGCCAAGTTACACCTGTGGAACTTGTGCGACAATAGCTTCATGAATCGAAAGCTGCTGCTGGTTTCAGCGCTGGCCCTTACCGCCGTCGCAGCGTGGGCATACCTCGCCCCGCGACCGCTTTATATCAATGGCAAGGCGACGAAGAAAGCCTCCATCGAACAGAACGGAGAGGTCTATGTGCCGATATCCGAACTGAAGGCCGCTGGTGCAGAGGTCTCCATGACCGACAAGCGCGTGAGTATCCAGTTCACTCCGCTGAAGATGCAGAGCGAGCAGGAGTACATCGAAGGCGTGATGGGCGAATGGGTGACCAGCGGCAACTGGCGCGTCAAGGTAAGCGGCATCAAGAAGATCGAGAACCCAATCGGCTCGGGCGGCGATGGCTTTGCAATTGATTTTGAGGCCAAGAATGTCTCCAGCAAGATGCAGCAGATGGCGTATTCCGGCGTGACAGGGCTTCAGATCGTGGACAGCAATGACCAGCGCTACGCCCCGACCTCCACCTCATTTCCAGGATATTACGCCGATGTTCAGCCCGGCGGTGGGTTCACGAATCACCTGGAGCTTGGTGGCGACAACTACACAGCCGGGGACCCAGCCAAGTTCATTGTGCAGATGGATAAGCCATTCAAGTCCATTCGCATCAGTCTGAAGTCAGAATAAGCCCAATCCGTGAAAACCTGCCTTGGCATTCCTTTCGATTCGGAGCGGCCAGCCACTCCCGAAGAAGCCGCGTACGTGCGCGGACAGTATGAGAACGCCGACCGAAACGTTCTGTATGCGCGAATGGCAGGCTGGGCGTCGATCTTCTGCATGGTCTTTGGCGTTCCCGCCATGTTCTTCGCACGATATCTGGTGCGATTCCCATTCGAGCTGATCATCCTAGCGTTTCTTCTGTTTGCTGTCTGCATCGCGATTGCGTTCCTGCGCGTGCGCGATCTCAAACGGTTGCGCGGATTCCTCTCGGAAGGATTGAACGAAACCACCGTTTCCGTGTTTGAAGGCCAGATCGACCCGATCTACTGGATTGCCGACAACCGACTCTTCTTCAAGAATCTGGGCATTGCCGAAGACCCGAGCGTTCCCGTATTGCTGGAGTGCTTCGAACGGTCGGGAGTGGTGCTGCGCACAAACGGACGGTGGCCCCTGCGCCCCGAGCGCGTGGACGTGGCAGTTCTTGGCGAGGCGCTGAAGCAGCCGGCACAGGGCGTTTTTCCGGGCCAGATATCCGAACTGAATCTGGAAAGCAACGAGCAATCCCGTCCCCTGAGCGATGCCGAGCTGCGGGAGCTGCAGTCTCATGCCGACGGTCTGAAGTGGTACAAGCCCTATTGGCGTCCGCCGATCATGGCGCTGTGCATCTATCTGATCGTGGGAGACATCAAGCGCTGGCCAGAGCCGCGCGCCATCTTCTTCACACTTCTGCTTGGCTATGTGGTGATCTCCGACCTGATCCTTATGCGGCGGCGACTGATCATGGCCCAGCTGAACCAGAAGGATGTGGAGGCTGGCGCGGTCGTCATTCTGTATCGAGACGGACGCAAGTTCGAGATTCTTCCGCACTCGGGGCGTGTGTGGACGGTCGATGGGACGCCAGCCAGCCTGCGTCAGGCGTGGGCAGGCGCATTCAACCGTCCGGGCAAGCGGTAGCCGTCAGTCCTCCATGCAGTCGCCACGTTCGGACCAGACCCAGTCGGCGGTGCTGGCGAGGTCGTGCTTCTGAGCGATCTGTTCGAATGGGCCACCCGGGGTGTTGACGATCCGGTCGTAGGCTTCTTTGGATTCATATCCGATGACAGCTATCGGGCCGTTTTCACCCATGAACGATGCGACCAGGCTGACACCGGGGACATTGCGCATCTCGTTGCGCGCCGCGCGTCCCTTATCCATAAACTCTTGCTCTTTGCCCGGCTTGGGCTGCCACTTGGAAACGACCATAAACATAGCAATTAATCCTCGGATTAACGATAGCAGGATGGGGGAGCGAATACAAGTTGTGGGCAGGTGGTTGGCAGGTTGTTTTCAAGTTGTCGGCAAGTGGTTGGCAGGTAGCTTTGGGAACCTCCCAACCTCATCCAACTCGTCTAAATACAGCGTGGAGTGAATGCCTCCCACCCCCTGCCCCCTCCCTCACCAATCCTTCGGAGTTGGCGAGGGAGGGGATTATTTCAAGGCGCGCATGGATTCGCGCACTCCCAAAGTCCTGACCAGCGACGTGCCGACTACCTGCCGACAACGTGCCCGCCACTTGCCGACCAAGGCTCACGCCCGGACCGACAGCTTATCCCGAACCCGTTTGAACGCTTCGAGGGCGAAGGCCAAGTCTTCTTCGGTGTGCGTGGCGTTGGGCATGGTGCGCAGGCGGGCCTTGCCTCGGGCGACCGTTGGGAACACAATCGCCAGCGCATAGACGCCTTCTTCCCACAGCAGACGCTCCATCTCTTGCGCGGCGGCTTCGTCGCCCACATAGACCGGCGTGATCGGAGTTTCGCTGCCCATCGTGTCAAAACCTGCTGCCGCAAGATTGTCCTTCCACCAGCGAGTGTTGTCCCACAGCTTTTGCATGGGGGTGGGGTCGTTCTCCATGATGTCCAGCGCGGCGATGAGCGATGCCGCCACTACAGGCGGATGCGCGGTGCTGAACAGGTACGGGCGTCCGCGATTGATCAGCCACTCTTTGAGCGGGCCTGAACCGGCGATGTAGCCACCGATCACACCCAGAGCCTTGCTGAGCGTGCCCAGCTGGATGTCTACCCGACCGTAAAGGTCGAAGTGCGACACCGTGCCCGCGCCGTTCTTGCCCAAGACGCCGCTGCCGTGGGCATCGTCGATCATGATGCAGGCGTCGTACTTTTCCGCGAGTGTGACGATGTCGGGCATGGGAGCGATGTCGCCGTCCATGCTGAAAACGCCATCGGTGATGATCAGCTTCTTCTCAAATCCCTTTTCGTTGGCGGCCCGCAGCGCGCGCTCCAGGTCGTCCATGTCCTTGTGCTTGTAGACCCAGCCGTCCGACTTTTTGTAGCTTGCCGCCGAGAGCCGCACGCCGTCGATGATGCTGGCGTGGTTCAGCTCGTCGGAGATGATGACATCCTTATCCGTAACCACCGCCGGGATACAGCCCGAGTTCGCCGTAAAGCCGCCGGTGAAGACCAAAACGGCGTCCACATGCTTAAACTTGGCGAGCCTTTCTTCCAGCTCATCATGAACGCTCATGGTGCCGCCGATCCAGCGCACCGCGCCTGCGCCAACTCCCCATCGCTCGATCGCTTCCAAAGCCGCCTGCTTCACCTTGGGGTGGTTGGCAAGGCCCAGATAGTTGTTGCTGCTGAGGTTCACCACCTCTTTGCCGTTCATGCGGACGCGTCCGCCTGCGGGGCTCTCCAGAATCTTCGGAGTCTTATAAAGGTGCTGATCCTTAAGGGTCTGGATTTGAGACTGGAGCCAACTTTGGAAGCCGGAATTCATGGGTGTAAGGATACCGTGGGGGCGTCGGGCATTCGGCTATCGGCGTTGGGTTTTGGGGATTGGGATCGAAAGCGTAACGCTGCCAGACTGGCATCGTCAAACTCCTAAACAGCTGGGGGCTTTTATGGCAAATATTCTCTCGCTTGGCTTGATGCTGACAACGGGATTGATGTGGCAGGATCACGGATCGCCTGTTCCAAGCTTGGATTGCTGGTCAACCGCAGAGGTCAAAAAAGCCTTCGCACGACCCGTTTTTCATGACCGTTTCGTCGATGGAAAGATCAACCGATTAGCTCGCCATCCCTGGAATCGGGCACAGTCGGCCATCGGGTGGTACATGGCTGTCAGCGCGAATGAGGCTTTGAACAAAACGAAGTCGCCAGAAGAAGCCGACAAAGTAGTGCGCGCCACCATCAACGGCTGGACGCTTTCGCTCAACTACCACCAAACCCTGTATCTCTGGCACACCATCTATCAGTTCGACGACTACTATAGCGGCGATCCGTTTTGGGCGCGGATTGGAAAGGATGCATGGATGGCCAAGGAGATCGGCGGGCTAAGCGTCGAGGGTAGCACGAAGCTACCGCCTGTCGCAGATATCGCCAAGTGGACATCGAAGATTCCCGCCAACTGCCGTCCAACGCAAGACCGTATTCGGTACGACTCCAAATCTGGAACCTTCCAAGGATTTCCTTCGAGTTCAAAGCCGGACAGAGCAACATTCGGGATCAGCGTCGATGATCGGGCCATCCTTCGCTTTCAGGAAGAGAGCCTGCTAACCTATGCGCGCACCAAAAAAGCCCCCTGGTCGACAGATATGCAAGCTACTGCAACCGGTCAGATAGAGGCTTTGAAGAAATCGCTAAGTGCGGCTCAGAAGGCTGAATTGGACAAGGCTCTGGGTCGGTTTCACACTGAGCTCGCCGAAGCCTTGCAGCGATAGTTACTGCAACCGCATCTCGCATTGACCAAAGGCTATGGTCGATCCCGGCGTAGCCGGGGCGGGTGCAACGATGCGCACTCCATTGATGAATGTGCCGTTGGTCGATCCCAGGTCGGTGATGATGATCGTGCCTTTTTGCAGACTGATTTCGGCGTGACGCCTGGATACTGAGGGCTCCAGCGTGAGCGCAATTTCACAGCCCGCATCTCGACCAACGATCTGCACTCCCTCCTTGAGGATAAATTCGTGCCCGATCGAGTTCACCAGCTTGAAGGCTGAAGGGGCAGATGGTTGCATGGGTGCAACCATCGCACCCGAGACTGTTGCGTTTTGCAACGGGTTTCCGGGCGGAGGTGCTTTGGAAAGCTCGATGGATGGCGTCTGGGCTGGGTGATTCTTTGAATCCAGCCGTGTGCGATAGACCAGGAGCGACGCGCCAACGCCGATGCGGTCACCATCTTTCAGCCATGCCGATTGCAATGGCAGCCCATTGAGCGTTGCATCCCCGATCAGATCGACGGCGAAGTGCGCTTCGTCCTGCGATTGAATCTGCGCATGGATTGGCGCAACCGTGCCGTCGGGCGGCAGGAAGACTTCATTCCCTTCGTAGCAGCCGATCCGGCTGAGCGGGCGCTGCAGAGACCATGTGCGCCCCTCGGTGGGACCCTTGATCGACTTGAGCCACGCGGCTTTGTGAATGGCAAGCGCAAAGGCAAACCCCATCCCGATCCCTGCTCCAGAAGCCGTCATGGAGACCGTAAACTCTACTGCTCCCCCCATGCTCAGATCAAGCGGCTGTGCGCCGCCAGAGTTCATGATCTTGCCAACATAGATCGGTACCAGAATCACTGAAGCAAGGGATCGTGCGACCATGCCCGCGATGCCGCCAAGCAACGTCGCCCACAAAGCCACACCAATGTAATAGCGGCGGAATGCATGGGCGGCTAACACAGACAACGCGATGGCCGCCGGGAGCAAAACGGTATTCAGGGGCTCAAAAGCCATCTGCAAGAAAGTGATTCGCAAGATGGGTGCGGTGTAGCTTCCGTATCTCGCTTTGACCACGGCGAGGAACGCGGTTTCGATCGCTTGATGAACCAGAAGATAAAGGACGGCTCCAATCACAGCGGCAATGCCCGCGCGAACAAACCTGCGGTCGAGCGCTTCCCGGTGGGCGAGGAGCAGCGCAATCACTGCCGCGACGAGAGCTCCAAAGAGAATATCGCTGGCTATACCAAAGGTCGTTCCGCTCGTGACCAGCATCCGAGCATCAATCACTCCCGACTGAACAATCTGCTCGATGCTGGGGCCGATCTTGGATTTGAAGAACGGAGTGCTGATCATCGCGGCAAGCAAGCCTGCAAAGGCACCTGCCCCGGTGAAAAGTAGAATCCGCTTCATATGCCTCGCCTGCCCATCTCTGGCTTATCCCTATAGAACGCAGGCTAAGAAAAAACGCTTCAAAAACCGCTTACTTTTTTGCAAGCGCGGGCCGTCCAAAAATCTCTTTCAAGAAATGGCCCGTGTGTGAGCGTGGCTCAGCGGCGATATCTTCGGGCGTTCCGGAAGCGACCACTGTGCCGCCGCCATGACCGCCTTCGGGACCCATGTCGATCAGCCAGTCCGCGGTCTTGATGACGTCCAGGTTGTGCTCGATCACGATGACTGTGTTGCCCTGATCGACCAGACGATGCAGGACGCCCAGCAGTCTTTCCACATCTTCGAAGTGGAGTCCCGTAGTGGGCTCATCAAGAATGTAGACCGTGGCACCCGTCGAGCGTTTGGACAGTTCTTCGGCAAGCTTGACGCGCTGGGCTTCACCGCCTGAAAGCGTGGTCGCGGGCTGGCCCAGCCGGATATAGCCCAAGCCCACGTCCAGCAGGGTCTTCATCTTTCGGTGGATCTTGGGAATCGCGGAGAAAAACTCGCAAGCGTCTTCGACGGTCATCTCCAGCACATCGGAGATCGACTTGTTCTTGTATTTGACCTCCAGCGTTTCGCGGTTATAGCGCTTGCCTTTGCAAATCTCGCACGGCACATAAACGTCGGGCAGGAAGTGCATCTCGATCTTGATGATGCCGTCGCCCTTGCAGGCTTCGCAGCGTCCGCCCTTCACATTGAAGCTGAACCGGCCATTCTTGTAGCCTCGGATCTTTGCATCCGGCGTCATCGCAAACAGCTCGCGGATCATATCGAACGTGCCGGTGTAGGTGGCGGGGTTCGATCTGGGGGTGCGACCAATCGGCGACTGGTCGATGTCGATCACCTTATCAATGCCGTCAATCCCTTCGATGCTGTCGTGCGGCTCCCATACGGTGCGGGTGCCATAGACCTCAAACATCAGCCGCGGGAAGAAGGTGTCTTGAATCAGCGTGGATTTGCCCGAGCCCGAAACGCCCGTGATGCAGGTGAACAGTCCCTTCGGGATGGCGATATCCACCCCTTTAAGGTTGTTGCCGCGGGCATTGCGCAGGACGATCCAGCCTGAAGACATGTAGAAGAAAGGATACCATTTGTGCGACTGGCTCGCAAGGGTGGCGTGACTTTGAATGCGCTGCAATTGAATGGTGAGGTCAAACCGGCCGATTGATAGCGTGATCTTACGGCGTTCATGAATTTTTTATCAGCCTTTTTAATCTTTTCAAAAAAGTATTGGATAATGAATTCGGTTGGTGTTCCGAGGTTTGCTTCGGAGCATTGGGGGGGACTTAGGTGGCTTCTAAGAAGTCAGACCAATCTAAGGTAGATGTGAATTCGATGGACGGGGAAGTCCTTCGTTCTGTTGTTGAGGCTGCTGTCGACGGAATCATTACCATCGACGAAATCGGTACGATCATTACCGCAAATCCTGCGGTCGAGCGCATCCTAGGCTACAAGGCCAGCGAGATCATCGGGCAGAACGTCCGGATCCTGATGCCAACTCCTTATCACGAAGAGCACGACGGCTACCTCGACAGCTATCGAAAAACGGGGAGGAGGAAGATCATTGGGATTGGGCGGGAGGTGCGGGGTCTGCACAAGGACGGGCGCGAGATTCCCATCGACCTTTCTGTGAGCGAAGCCGTGGTGGACGGCAAGCGGATCTTCACAGGAATCATGCACGACATTTCTCAGCAAAAGGCTGCCGCAGAAGCGGTACGCCGCGAGCACGCACTTCTGATGGCCGTGGTCAATACCGCGATCGATGTCATTATCACGATCAACGAAAAGGGCGAGATCATAACGGTTAACAAGTCGGTCGAGCCGGTCTTTGGCTATAAGCCAGAGGAGTTGATCGGTCAGAACATACGCAGTCTCATGGGTTCGCCTTACCGTCAGGATCATGACACTTACCTGAAAAACTATCTTCGTACCGGCGAAAAGAAGATTATTGGCATTGGCCGAGAAGTTATCGGTCGCAAGAAAAACGGCGATGAATTCGAAGTTGAGATCGCTGTCAGCGAAACATACACCGAAGAAGGCCGCATCTTCACCGGAATCATCCGCGACATCTCCGAGCGCAAGGCCGCCGAGCAAGCCATCAGAAAAGAGCGCGGATTGCTCAGCGCGGTCGTCGATGCGACCGTGGATGGCATTCTCACGATTGACGAGCAAGGAGTGATCATTAAGGTCAATCCAGCAGTCGAACGCATTTTTGGCTATCAGCCCGAAGAGCTGGTGGGGCAGAACGTGAAGATGCTCATGCCTGACCCGTATCATTCGGAGCACGACGGCTACCTACACAACTATCACACCACCGGCGAAAAGAAGATCATTGGGATTGGACGGGAAGTAAAGGGGCGGCGAAAGGATGGAACGATATTTCCTTTGGAGCTGGCCGTCAATGAAACCCACACCGAGGAAGGTCGCATCTTCACCGGAATCATCCGCGACATCTCGGAGCGAAAAGCTGCGGAACATGCGATCATCAAGGAGCGTGGACTCCTTAAGGCGGTGCTGGATTCGGCAGTGGATGGCGTCATCACCATCGACCGAGACGGGAAGATCATTACAGCCAACCCTGCGACAGTCACTACCTTCGGCTACACCGCTGAGGAACTGATCGGGCAGAACGTGAAGATGCTCATGCCCGATCCTTACCACACAGAGCACGATGGATATCTTCACAACTATCACACAACTGGCGAAAAAAAGATCATCGGCATTGGGCGTGAAGTGATGGGGCGCAGAAAAGATGGAACGGAGTTTCCATTGGACCTCGCAGTCAACGAAACCTACACCGAAGAAGGCGTGATCTTTACCGGCATGCTGCGCGACATCAGCGAACGCAAGAGGCACGAAGAGGAAATACAGAACCTGAACGCCGACCTTGAACGAAGGGTTGTGGAGCGCACCCAGCAGCTGCAGGAACTGGTCGATGAGCTGGAAGGCTTCTGCCATTCTATCGCCCACGATCTTCGACAACCGCTCAGAGGCATCAATTTCAACGCCCGCATCCTTATCGAAGACTATGCCCACAAGCTGAATGGCGAAGGTACAGCACGGCTTGAAGGGCTTGCGCGGGCCGCCGCCAAGATGGGCAAAGTGATGGACGACCTCCTGGGCTATGCCCGGCTCGGACGCGTGGTCATCAAGCCAGCCAAGGTGAACCTTTCAGAAATTGCCGCTCAGATTTCGCAGAGTATGGGCAGCGAAGCCGATTTCGAGATCGAACCGAACTTGGAAGCAACGGGCGATCCAACGCTTTTGCAGATCGTCATTGCAAATCTGCTGGACAACGCCTACAAGTACCGTCGCCCGGGCGTACGCCCCCATATTGTCTTTGGAAAGATGGGGAACAGCTACTATGTCAAAGACAATGGGGCGGGGTTTGACATGCGCTATGCGCATAAGCTGTTCGAGCCTTTTGAGCGGTTGCACACGGAAGACGAGTATCCGGGCAACGGCATTGGGCTTGCCAACGTTCAGCGCATTCTGCACAAGCACGGCGGCAAGATTTGGGGTGAGTCGGAGGTGAATGAAGGTTCGACGTTCTACTTTACGGTCGAGCCGGAGTTGCAGGAAGCAAGCTGACAATCATGAGCCATGCGCGAGTTGAGAGGGTATATCCCGGCCCCGGATTCGGTTAGTCGTGGATGAGAACGATGAACCGAGGATTGAGATTTTGGATAAGGCTGGGAAGGTTGTGTAGAGTTTGAAGTGAGAAGCTACTCCTCAAAGAGCACTCGCTGCATACTCTCCCATCGACTCATATAGGCTTGGTACACCTTGAAGTGTTCCGTCTCTTGCCAAGTCCTCTCCTCAATGCCGTTCTCGTCAAACCAATAGAGCCGCGAATGCGGATAACTCATGAGGATGGGGCTGTGGGTAGCGATGATGAATTGGCAGTTGTTGCGAATGAATCGGTGCATCATGCCAAGAAATTCGAGTTGGCGTTGAGGGGATAACGCGGCTTCAAACTCGTCGAGGATGAAAAGGTGATGTCTAGCGTCGTAGAACCGATGTTTGAAGATGGCCAAGAACGACTCACCGTGAGACTTGCCGTGCAGGTCGCCACCGTAATACAAGGAGAGGTATTCAGGGGCCTCTTGCCGCAAATAAGAGGCCATGTTGTAAAGCGATTCCGCACGGAGAAAGAACCCGTCCTTTTCCCTCTCGGGGTTGCGAACCAGCGTCATGTGCTCGGGGAGAAGCCGGTCGGTCGTTTCGGATTCAGTGCGGAACCCCTTTGTGCCGCCTTCGGCATTGAAGCCCGCTGCCATTGCAATCGCTTCAATCAACGTGGATTTCCCCGATCCGTTTTCGCCGGTGAAGTAGGTTACTGCTGGGTGGAAACTAACCTTTTCGCAGTTTGCGATTGCGGGTACTGACAGCGGAAAGGCCTTTTCATCAAGCTCTTCCCAATTGAGGGCAACGCGACTGAAGAAGGGCGTTCCTCGCATCGAACATTACCCACGCTTAGGGCTGTGCTGAAGCAGCCAAAGAGCCTCAACCACAGCCTTCCCGACATTCTCTGAAACCATCAACCCTTGGAAATTGCTCATGGCGGCTTGCTTTGCCTCCAGCAACGCAGGAACAGCTTCTTTGTAGCCAAGCCGCCCGAGAGCCGAGGCAGCGTCGCGCTGGGCGTATTCGCCACCCTTGCCCAGCAAGGTTGCCGCAAGGAAAGGAACAGCTTCCCGGCAGTTTGATAGCGACAGCGCTCGAACTGCCGCATTCTCAATCAACATCTCCTGACCCACAAAAGTAAAGATTTGCTTTAACAGCTTTTGTCTCTCCTGACTATCCGGTTCCCATTTGGCAAGGGCACCAAGCGCGGCCAATCGAACCCTTTCGCTCTTATCTTCGCTGAGCGGTCTGATCTTGCCGATAGAATCCTTCTCATCCAGCTTCGCCAAGGCGGTGCATGCGGCCTCACGTTCCCACTCGCTGTTCGAGGAAAGACAATCGAGCAGCATTGCTTTTGCGCCGTCATATTCGGTGAGCTGAACCGACCGAGCGGCTTCCATGCGCGGCGCAAGCCCGCGTTGAGCATAGTCGCAAAGGAGTGCGCTGACCTTCTTTGAATAGAAGCTTGCCGCTCCGCGGGCAAGAGTGTTCCTTATTGAAGCCGCTTGCCTGTCCGCCCTTTCGCCTTTAGCTTTGATTTTTGGCACCGCTTCCAGCATTGCCAAAGCTACTTCCTCTGAAGGTGGACTCGAGAGCAGAATCGCAGCCCAGCCTCTTAAACCTATGTCTTCGTTGGGATTGAGAATGACGGCAAGTATCTCCTTGAAGCGGATACCGCGTTCTTCATGAATAATGCTCCAAGCGTCAGCAACCTCGGAACTCGTGTAGTTGTCTCCGTCGGATTTCAGAATGAGCTGGCGTGTGGTCATTTTGTTCTTGATCTTCCGCAAGACCACTGGACCGCGCACTGCCCCAAACTCTTTCAGCCTCAACGAGCCGTCCTTGGCAATTTCGAAAACAAGACCTTCCAAATGACTTTCAGGCCAAGACTTTCCAAGAACTTCGTCCGGGATGAGCCTTTGCCTCATGAAGAGGCTTCTATACACAACAACGATACGCCCCTGGTGCCAACGCCAAAAGGCATCCATCTGTAAGCCTTGAAGGCTTGCGTAACCGTCCGGCTTGATGCGCAGGATCATCGGCCCGAAGAAAGCATTAAGGATTCCGCGTGACTTAGCGGGAGACTGGCTGACGTCAAAGCGGTAGCTACCGATGGGGTCAACCTGCTTGGGCAATCCTGGCTGAGGATGACCCACAAGGCACACAGTAGCGACGAGCGTGCTAAGCATTACAATTCCTGTACGATTGAGCCAGAACGCAGGTTTAGGTTTTTGATTTTGCCTTCTTGGCACTGCCGTATTCGGCTTTGGGTTCTGCGACTTTCTTTGCAGGCTTGCCGTTGCTCGGCTTCTCTTCGGTCAGAGGGTTCGGGGTTTTGGGCTGGCGGCGCTCCTTTGGAACGGCAATCTGCAAGCTGCCGCTTAGCCAGCGGGCCGTGCCCACATTCTTCTTCAGAAACTCCTTCGTTGGGCCTTCGTTGACGATCAGGCCTCCATGTTCGCCTGCTCCCGGACCAAGGTCGATCAGCCAGTCGGCAGCAAGCATCGTTTCCTCATCGTGCTCCACCACGATCACCGTGTTGCCCATGTTTCGCAGTCGGATAAGCGTGTCGATGAGCTTACGATTGTCGCGCTGGTGCAGACCGATGGACGGCTCATCGAGAATATAGAGACAGCCCATAAGGCCGCTTCCAATCTGGGTGGCAAGGCGGATTCGCTGGGCCTCTCCACCGGCAAGCGTGCGTGCCGAGCGATCAAGCGTGAGGTAGCCGACGCCTACATCCACCAAAAACTTGAGCCGCTCCATGATCTCCTTGATCGCCCGGTCGCCAATCGCCATTTGACGCTTGCTGAGTTTCTTAGGGACCTTTTGGAAGAAGTCGTGGGCTGTTTCGACCGACATCGTCGTGACTTCGGAGATGTCGCGATTATCCAGCTTGACGTTGAGGGTTTCCGGCTTGAGTCTGCGGCCCTGGCAGGTTGGGCACGGCTTGGTAGACATGTACTGCTCAAGGTCTTTGCGCACCCACTCGCTTTCGGTCTGGTCGTACTTCTTTTTGAGCGTGTTCAGGACGCCATCCCACTTTGTCTGGAACTTGCGCTCGGTCTTGGAATAGCGCATCAGCACAGTGATAGGCTCGTCAAGCCCATACCAGACAGCCTGCATCTCTTCCGGTGTTCGCGCGGCTACTGGTTCGTTGGAATCGAAGCCCAAGGCTCGCCCAACGCCGTCTAACACATCGGGCCACCATTCTTTCACTTCCCCGCTCTTATAGACAAACGGCACGATGGCACCATCGCGAAGAGGCTTTGAAGGATCGGGGATGACCAGGATAGGATCGAACTCTGTCTTGGTGCCCAGACCGGTACAGTCGGGACAGGCTCCATAGGGCGAGTTGAACGAGAACATGCGGGGCTCCAGCTCGGGCATGGAGAATCCGCATTCGGGGCAGGCGTAGGACTCGGAAAACAGCCGGTCAATCCAGACTTCGTCTGCGCTTGTTGAGTGTTGAGTGTTGAGGGTTGAGCCATCACCCCCACCCGCGTCTTGATTGACGATTGATGATTGATGATTGTCGATTTCGGATTCACGACCGCTGATCGCTGATTGCTGATCGCCAGTGACGGTGTGTGAAACGGTTATCAGCCCTTTCGCCAGCTTTAGAGCCGCTTCGATAGAGTCGGTCAATCGCCGGTCAATGCCTTCTTTGAGCACGATACGATCCACAACGACCTCAATCGTGTGCTGCTTATAGCGATCCATCGGAATGTCGTCGGTGACTTCGTACATCTCGCCGTCCACGCGCACTCGCACATAGCCCTGCTTTGAAATATCCTGAATGACGCTCTTGTACTCACCCTTGCGCCCGCGAATCACGGGCGCCATGATCTGGAGCTTGGTGCCTTCGGGGAGCTCTAAGATAGCATCGACGATCTGGTCTACGGACTGGCGCTCGATCGGCCCGTGGCCGTTGATACAGTGGGGGACGCCTGCGCGCGCATAGAGAATTCGCAGATAGTCGTAAATCTCGGTAACGGTGCCGACTGTCGAGCGAGGGTTGCGGCTGGTGCTCTTCTGGTCAATGGAGATTGCTGGGGAGAGGCCTTCGATGTGGTCGACATCGGGCTTGTCCATCTGCCCCAAGAACTGCCGGGCATATGCGCTCAGGGATTCGACGTAGCGTCGCTGTCCTTCTGCATAGATCGTGTCGAAGGCAAGGCTGGATTTGCCGCTTCCGCTCAGGCCGGTGATCACCACCAGCTTGTCGCGGGGGATCTCCACGTTGATATTTTTGAGATTGTTCTCCCGCGCGCCCAGCACCACGATCTTGTCTTGGGACATATGAGCGAGTCTACCCAAAAGAGTAGACGGGTGACGGGGGATCATGATTGGAAATCAGAAATCGGATATCCGATATCCGATATCCGATTTCTGATCGCCGACAGCCGCTTACGGCACTGTGTTCGGGCGGACCTTGATCTTGTTCATTTCGCAGCTGAAGGACTTGCGATGCTGAATCTGGACCTTGCCCAGCTTTGCATTTCCGAGCTTTACATACCAGCTGTGCTTGAATGTTCGATCTTTCAGATCGCCAAAGTCTGGATCAAGCACCTTCAACGGCTTGCCGTTTGTATCAAAGGCTACAAGCTGCATGATGCTTGAGTTGTCCCAAACCCTCTCCGTGAACTCAATGACTGCATAAGGACCCGTGTAGCCATTAGCCCAGTGTGCGACCCGCTCGCTGGTGTCCTGTGATATCAGCCGCACTCTCGGGTCGGTGAAATCATTGGACAGGCCGGTCAACTCTCCATTGCGGCTGATCTCCGCAACTGTCTTCCAGGCATCGTCATAGAGCGTTGCTGTGAAGTAAAAGTACTCGCCATCCTCCTTGGGCACACCGATGTACTCCTTGGAGATGCAATAGCCATCCTTGCTCGGCAACATTGCCGAGCCGGCATACAGCACCTGGCTCGGGTAGCCCGGTCCGTAGGTGCCTGAGCCCATCGTGAGCATAGGCTCCACACTTCCGGGCTTGAGCTTTGCCCTTACAAGAATGACTCGTAGCGACAGATCCTCATATTTGGGAAACTTCACTGGCGTTGCATCCTTGGGGTCGATCGGTGTGCCGTCAGGCCTCCAATAGAATATGGAGCCGTTTGGCCTTCTCTGAGCGAGCTGATAAACCTCCACCGTTCGACCATCGCGGAGTACGCCCGTAAAGTCGTTGGAGGGTGAGCCCGGAGTGCTGAGTCCTTTGCGCACATCTTCTGCCCAGGAAGCCGGGTTCGCAACGCGACCATCCTGTGTGAACGCTGCAACCGACAACGCTGCTGTCGCAGTGGCAACGATGAAGCTGACGAACATCGCCATTGGCTGAAGCCTTCCCCGCTTCTCATTGGAGAGGATCGCCTGGATTCGGCCCTTCAAGTTTTGGTTGCGCATCAAAGGCACGGCAACGGCCAGCCGCTGTCGGGTCGTCACCGCCTTTGCCGATTCCAGCAGGCAGCTTGCGTAGTCGCTGGGTTGCGTACCGCTAAGGAGCACTGCATCATCGGCGGCTTTTTCGGCGGCGTTCAGCATGGCACGCTTGAGCATCCATGCCAGTGGGTTGAACCAATGCAGAGCACAAGCCACGCAGGCCACGAGCTGCCAGCGACAATCTCCTCGCTTGACATGGGCCATCTCATGCTCAAGGATGGATCGCAACCGAGCATCGTCCCATTCCTCCGCGCTGGAGGGGAGCAGTACAGCCGGACGAAGTCCGCCCAAAGCCATCGGCGTTTGGATCGTGGCGTTCATGCCAAGATGCGGCGTTTGCGAGAGCCCCACGCTGACTGCCGCCATGTTCGCCAAACCCTGCACGCGCTCGCTAGCCGGGGCGGACTTCGTCTTCTGACGTCGCGCGATGAGACAGCCTGCACCCAAACGCAAAAGCAATATTCCCGCAACCGAAAGATACAGCCCCACGACGATTGCGCCCGCAGGCAGCTTGCTCAATCTACGGTCAACCTGCTCTGACGTATCATCGGTCAAAGCTTCACCGACTGCGCTTGGCGTCCGCTCGATCACTTGGATGTTGTATAGCGGCGAATTCACGGCACGCTGAACTGGCATGCGCAATGGGGCCGCACTCAGCAGGGCAAACATCAGCATCGACAGAATCGCGCCTGCGGCGATCAGATGCCTTGTGCTGGCGGCTGCTTTCTTGCTGAGAAGCAGGGCCAGCAAGCCCACAAGTGCAATGACACTTCCCTGAACGATGGCGGCATCGAGCCACCCTTGGATTTCTTCAAACATTAGCGTCCCTCCGATTTGGCCTTTGCGATCAGTCGCTCCAGCTCTTCAATGTCCTGCGGGCTCATCTTTGCGTCGTTTTCCGTGATCAGCGCGGCAACCGTCTGGGTTACCGAGCCTTTGAAAAACGTGTCGACGACCTTGTCAAGAGCGCTCTTGGCTGCAGACTCTTGAGATCGGATGGGGTGATAGAGGAATTTGCCATCGGACTCCTCGTGACCGATCAGTCCTTTGTTCTCCAGAATGCGGAGGAAGGTCCGCACTGAGGAGTTGGAAAGAGGGTCTTCGAGCTGTCCCATGATGTCCGTTGCCGAAGCTGTTTCCAGCCGGTAAAGGACTTCCATGATTTGCTGTTCGCGCTTGCTGAGGTATTCCATTCAAGACACCTGTTAATAAATTAACACAATCGCGCTGAAATCAAGGGGTTGGTGTGAAATTTTTAACAGGTTCTTGAAAAAAGCGACCGGCTGCCTGGAAACATGCCTTGATAGCAGATCGCCGTTTGGAAATTAGACCTTCGCAGGGACAACCGCATCGAGCGCTTTATGCGTCTTCTCAATCACCATATCCAGCTCAGCGTCGCTGATGGTCAGCGGTGGCGCAAACCGGAAGGTTCGCGAGCGGGTTTCCTTGGTGAGGATTCCGTTCTCGATAAAGGCCTCTGCGAGCTTCTTGGTATCCACACCCTCGGCAACTTCCAGTCCGACGAGGAGGCCACGCCCGCGTACGTCCTCGATGAACGGATGCGGGAAAGCTTTGAAGGCTTCGAGAAGCTTTGTTCCAAGCCGTGTGGAGTTCTCCGAAAGGTTGCGCTGATTCATCTCTTCCATCGCCGCAATCGCGACGACACAGGCCAGGGGGTTGCCGCCGAAGGTGGAGCCATGATCGCCAGGCTTGAACACGCCGACCACAGCCTTCGAGCCCACTACTGCGGAAACAGGCATCACGCCGCCGCCGAGAGCTTTGCCAAGACACATCAGATCGGGCTTGGCGGGCTCGTGCTCCCAGGCAAAGTTCTTGCCCGTTCGGCAGAAGCCAGTCTGAATCTCATCCCAGATCAGCAAAACGTTGTGCTTATCGCAGAGCTGGCGAACCTGCTGCATGTAGCCAGCCGGCGGGAAGAGAATGCCGCCTTCCGCCTGGATCGGCTCCATGAGAATGGCAGCCGTATTCGGGGTGATCGATGCCTCCAGCGCGGCGATGTCGCCAAAGGGAATGACCTTGAAGCCTGGTGTAAAGGGGCCAAAGTGTGCCTTGTATTGCGCCTCCGTGCTGAAGCCGATGATCGTTGTCGTTCGACCGTGGAAGTTCTCCTCGGCGGCGATAATCTCAGCCTTGTCTTCGGGGACGCCCTTGACGGTATACGCCCACTTTCGCGCCATCTTGATCGCCGTTTCCACGGCCTCTGCGCCTGTGTTCATGGGGCAGGCCATCTCCATGCCCGTGAACTCGCAGACCGTCTTCAGGAATAAAGCCAGCTCAGATGTATAGACAGCTCGGCTGGTCAGTGTGAGGATGTCCAGCTGCTCTCGAATCGTGTCGATGATGTACTCGCTGAGGTGACCATTTGCCACGGCAGAATATGACCCGATGCAGTCGATATATTCCCTTCCCGCTCCGTCGTAAGCGTAGATTCCCCGTGCGCGGACGATATTCACATGAAGGGGGTGGTAGTTGTGCGCGCCGTATTGCTCGGTCATCGCAATGGCCTGCTCGTCGGTGAGGGCCTCGACCATATCGTGAATGTTTTTCATATTGCTCCTTTCTGCCTTCTATTGTGAAGCGGAAAGTTGCGGTTTACCACCCCTCGCGACGTTCGTCCGTCTGAGCAGTGGCGTCCAGCGAATCCGCAGCCGAGGCTGGAATCTCGAAGGTTTGTTCCGGAAACAGCTCGTGCGTTTCTGGATCGTAGTGTCCCTTGAGCTCATCAACCACCGTTTCTTCAGCAAGCGGAACGTTGGCGATGTAGGCGGCACGGGCAAGCATGTGTGCGGCGATAGGTTGCGTGATAAAGAAGAAGATCACAGCAAGCAAGCACTTGACGGCAACCGCAATATCCCAGAAGTAAACCGCCGAGGCCATCATCAGGCACCCAATTCCGAAAGTGGATGCCTTGGTCGTTGCCTGCATTCTCGTAAAGAGGTCTGGGTGCTTTAGGATGCCCACTACGGCGAGCAGCGTAAAGAGGGCGCCTACACAAACCAGCACGATCGCAAGGATTTCTCGTACGATCACGATCCCCTCTCTATGTACTTGGCAAAGGCGACCGTGCTGAGAAAAGCTACCAGTGCAATGGCAAGAAGGACGTCGATGAGAACGTAAAGTCCGAGGCGTATCGAGAGCGCGGCGATGATGGTGACAATCAGTACGCCGATCAGGTCCAGTGCAACCACACGGTCAGGAAGGCTTGGTCCTCGCCTCAGCCTAAAGAAAGCTCCCAGCATGCCCAGGCTGAGCAGGAATAGCGCGATATCGACAGTCGTTCGAAGTGCGTTCATGGCTTAGCGGAACAGCGCGATAATGCGCGACTCGAATCCCTCCTTGATCGAATCTCGGAAACGGTCAATCTCTCCTTCTTGAAGGAACATGGCATGGACATACATCTTTGATCGATCTGCAGAAACGTCAAGGCTGAGCGTTCCTGGGGTGAGCGTAATAAGAGTTGCCAGCAACTCGATCTGAGCATCGGTCTTGACATCGAGCGGGATCGCGACGACGCCGGGACGCAGCTTCTTCGAATTCAGAATCAGGTCGTGCGCCATGACCACATTCGCGATAATCAGCTCGCGGATAAAGAAGGCGATAAACCCGGGAAGCTTGGTGAGATAGAGGATTTGCCGCGATTCTGACTGCATGCCGTCCGGAAAGCTCAGCCGCAGCACCGTCCAACCGACGACAGAGCCGAAGATCAAGCTCCCAATGGTGAATGCGCCGGTGAGACACATCCAAAGACCGCCCAGAATCAAGCTCCAAACGATCATCTTTCCGGCACCTCTTCGAGCGTGACCCTTTTGTATTCGACGGGGTTGAGAAGCTGATCGGCAGCCGCATGCGACCACGCCGATATCCGACCTGCGAAGATGCCAGAACCCAGCACAGCGGCGGCAAGGATAGACGTGGGGACATACATCAGCAGCTTGGCTCTTGGGCTCACTTCAGTCAGTTCCAAACCATCGGGGAGCTTGCCCCAAAACACCTGGTTCCATGCTTTGAAGAACGCCAGAATCGTGAGTCCGCTGGATACGGCCACCACCCAAGCTACGGCAGAGTAGTCGCTGGACAGGACGGCCTGGAATAGACCCACTTTGGGATAGAAGCCGGAGAATGGAGGCAATCCAGAAATGGCAAAACCTCCGATGACGAACAGCGCTGCCAGGTAGGGCTTCGCCCCTGCGATGCCGCCAAGGTCGAGCATAGAGCGGTTGGCTGTGAGGATCTTCACGATGCCCGCACAGAGAAACAGCAGGCACATGCAGATCATATGGTGGACGGTGTAGTACAGTGCGCTGCCGATGCTGTGCGGCGACATGACAGCCAGGCCCAAGGCCATGTAGCCGACATGGCTAACCAGGATGAAGGCCAGAAGCCGCCGCAGGTCCTTTTGAGCCAGCGCACCCAGCGCGCCGAAGACCATGGTCAGCGCGGACAGGATCAAGATCACAGTCTGGTAGAGGGCTGGGTCGGTCGTGAAGACCAGTGTAAAGCTTCGGAAAAGAGCGAAGACGCCTACCTTGGTAAGCAGTCCCGCGAAGAGGGCCGACACCACACCCGGCGGTGTGTGATATGACGCGGGCAGCCAATAGAACATGGGGAACAGTGCAGACTTGATCCCGAACGTCACGATGAACAGCATCCCTAAGACCGTCACGAAGCCCTTGTCGGGGGCCATCGCGATACGTCCAGGAAGATCAGCAAAGTTCAGCGTCCCCACGGTGCCATAAAGCAACCCAAGGGCAACTAGAAAGACCGAGGAGGAAACCAGGTTCAGGGCCACATACTTGTAGCCTCCCTCGACCTGCGGCCTTTCTCCACCCAAGGAGATCAGCACAAACGAGGCGATCAGCGTAACCTCAAACCAGACAAAAAGGTTGAAGATATCGCCTGTCAGGAACGAGCCGGACACGCCCATGAGGAGAACATGGCAGAGCGGATAAAATCCATACCGCTCTCTGCGGTCGTCGGTCACCCCGACTGCAAAGGCAAATGTCGCTGCAGAAACCAGCGAAGCCGCCACCAGCAGCATCGCACTCATACGATCTGCTGTGAAAGCAATGCCATAGGGGGCAGGCCAGCCGCCAACGTGCAGGGCCATCGCTCCCTCTTTTCCAATCTTGGACAAAAGCGCAATCGAAACACCCAAATGCGCCAAGACCGAAAGCACACTGATCCAGCGCTGTGTGCGCCGCGTCCGCACCAAGAACAGGAGCAGAATCGCGGTCAGCAGTGGAATCAGTACGGGCAGAATCAGCATCTATCGGTCCGTGGTTGTCAGTTCGTTCAGGTCATCGGTCTTCGAAACCTGATAGGTTCGTCGAACAAGCGCAAGCGAGAAAGCCAAAACACCAAACCCGATCACAATTGCAGTGAGGATCAAGGCTTGGGCGAGGGGATCGGAATAGTCTCCGGCAGGGCGTTCTTTGCCGGGCTCAATGATGGCCGGCGCGCCATGAACCAGACCGGCTGAAACAAAGATCATCAGATTCGCGGCATTGCCGATCAGAGCTAGACCTAACAAGAGCTTGACCAGCGTGCGGCGCATCATCAGATAGAAGCCGCAGGCAAACAGGATTCCAACTACGACGGCAAGAACTACGGTCATGATTCTTCCTCCGAGATCGAAAAGATGATTGTCAACGCCATTCCGACAACAAGAACGTAAACCCCAAGGTCAAACAGCATCGGGGTGCCAAGGTGGGTTCCCCGAAGATCTGTCCATAGAGCGGTCATAAAAGCCTTCCCTGCGAACATAGGCACTGTGCAGCTCACCGCTGAGATCAGCAGTCCGAAGCCAATCAAAGACCGAGGCGAAACCCGCAACAGTTTCTTCGTTTCTGCAAGGCCAAAAGCAAGCAGATGCAGGGTTAGCGCAGCGGCAGCGACCAACCCTCCAGAAAACCCGCCACCTGGCTCGTTGTGTCCTCTCCACATCAGAAAGATAGAGAACATTAGGAGCACCGGCAGCAAAAACCGGGTTCCCGTTCGGAAGATGATTGAGCCTATGGCGTCTCCTCCTCTTTTCGGGGTTTCAGCTTAAGGATGGCGTACACACCAATCGCAGCGACACCCAAAACCGTGATCTCTCCCATCGTATCCAGACCGCGAAAGTCGACAAGCAGAACGTTGACGATGTTGCGGCCTTGGCCTTCGGTCAGGGAGTGGTCTGCGTGCCAATCCGTAATTCCTGGACGATGCGGCTGATTGGCAGCCACAATGGTGAGGCACGTCATGAGCGCCCCGATACAGCAGGCCAAGATAGCGTCAAAGCGTCGTCCGAGCACGCTGCTGAGGCGGCTGAACTTCGGCATGTGATAGAAGATCAGCACGAACAGAATCACCGTCAGCGTTTCAACGAAAATCTGTGTCATCGCCAAGTCCGGCGCACCAAAGATAATGTAGATCGCGGCGATTCCAAAGCCGACGACACCCAGTGATACAATCGCACGGAGTCGATTGGAAGCCACGACCGCCCCGATGGCTCCTGCGACGATCGCCAGGGTGATAACGAGTTCATGCGCTTCGATGCGCACCGAACCAGGGGGAAACTTTAATCCGCCCACACGCCAGATTCCAATCCCCACCAAGAGCAACAGTGAGATGAGGGTCATCTGGATATAGCGCCGCAAGTGCCCTGTCTGCAGCATCTTGACGGTAAAGCTGGCGACACGGTGGGTGGCAAAGAATACGACATCCAGAAAGTCGCGATCCTCTTGGACAGATTCGCGCGTTGAAATCAGCTTTGCTAGGATGACGCCTGCGACGATCGAACCGAAACTGATCGCCAATACTCCGTCGAATCCGTACCATAGGGTCAATTGCTTGAACGGGCCTTCGATTCCATCCACGCCGAACAGACCGTTGAGCATTGAAGCACCCAAGCCTGCAGCAAGCCCACTCAGCGCCAAAAAGATCACGGGAAGCTGCATCGCCGGTAGCTCAGGCTTGAGGTCTCCAAGAGTGTGGGGCTTTGAGAGGACGACGACATTGAAGAGTCGCCACGCCGCACCCACTGCCGATAGCCCAAACACGATCACGCCGACGCCCGCAAGGGCTGCATACGGCGAATGAAGCCAAGCTTTCAGCAACAGCTCTTTCGTCGCAAAGCCAAGAAACAGGGGAATTCCTGCCATCGACGCACAGGCCACAGTCACGGCAAACCGCATCCACGGCAAACCTATGCCCGACTCAGACAGCTTCGTGATATCTCTTGTTTTGAACTGACGGTCGATGACGCCTGAGCTCATAAAGAGCACAGCTTTGTAGAGCGCGTGCGTGAGAATGAGCGCGCTCAGCACATACATCGAGTCTGCCGTGCCGATGCCAATCAGCACGACCATCATGCCAAGAGCGCCGAGGGTTGAGTAAGCAAGAATCTGCTTGAGATCGCGCCTGATGATTGCAAGCCCAGAAATCAAAATCGTCGCCGAGCCGACCAGAATAAGGGTTGGTCCCCAAAAGGCCACGCCTGCCATCAGGCTGGAAAGGACAGCAAGCAGGAAAACGCCCGCTTTGACCATCGTTGCCGAGTGCAGATAGGTACTGATGGGAGTCGGCGCAATCATCGCGCCGGGAAGCCAGCAGTGAAATGGGAACTGGGCGGATTTGGTGAAGCAGCCTGCCATCACACAGACGGCGATCCACCAAGGGGCGTCGGCCAATCCACCCGTCAGACGCATCCGGTCGATCTCGTATGTGCCGCAGTGCTGCCCTGCACCAATGATGCCTATGAGCAGGAATAGACCGCCGATACCGGTGGTGATCAATGCGCTCTGAGCGGCCTTTCTGGCATAGGAATCCTCAAAGCGCAGCCCAATCAGGAAGTAAGAACTGAGGCTGGTCATCTCCCAGAAGATCACCAACTGCAGAAGATTCTGGCTTAGGACAACGCCCAGCATAGAACCCATGAAGACGTACAGATAGACCAGCATTCGGCACCCGTAGGGCCGGCCTCGCGTGTAGTGCCCGCCATAGAAGATGACCATAAAGCCAATCCCTGTGATGAGCAGTGCAAAGAGAAGCCTAAACGACGTGAGACATAGACTCCAGTTCAGACCAATATCAGGCACCCAATCTGAAAGTTCAGCGGGCAGCTGCTCTTTGCCTATGTAGGAAGCGAAAATTGCGAAAGCGGTGAGTGCGGGCAGAGGAGAAAGCCATTCCGCGACTTTAGGCGACAAGCGGTAAAGAAGCGGGACAAAGCCTGCTCCTGCGAAGATAATCGCTAGCGTTACGCTGAGAATGCCTATTTCCACCGTTTAATAAGACTACTGCCGGAAGCCTCCAAGCGTTCGTCTGAAGGAGCGACAAAATTCGTCGCGATAGAAAGGGACCTCTTAAATAACAATGGTCGGGGCGACACGATTCGAACGTGCGACCTCTTCCACCCCATGGAAGCGCGCTACCAAACTGCGCCACGCCCCGACGCTGAGCGTCCATGATACCTCGCTGTGAACCCAAAACCAAGGGTCCCAAGTACAAGAAAGCCCCGGATCCTTCGATCCGGGGCTTTCTGCGATTTCGCCGGAGGCTTACTTCGGCATGATCAGGCAGGGGAGCCGTCCATAGCGAGCAAAGTAGGCGTAAGCCTCGCTCAGGCCAGGAATAGCTCGGCCCGACAGGTTTGCCTTGTCAAGCTTGCCAGCCTCAAGGCTCTCTCGCTGCGATTCCTTGCCAAAGTCGTTGGCTTGATCAAGCAGCTTTCGGATCTGTGCATTCTGCTCAGAAGTCAGATTGCCATCTCGGGTGCTGCGGCGGATGCCCTCTGCCGAAGCCTTCGCCTCGGTCTCAGCATTGGTCGCGATCATCGACATCATGAAGTGTGCGGCCGCATACTTCGGGTTCGCAGAGATCGCGGCTCTTGCGAATCGGACAGCCTCAGGCGTCTTCTTCTCGACCATGTTCACATAGGCGATACCGGTCAGAGCTTCTGCGGAATCCGGTCGAGCGGCTAGAGCTGCGTCGAAATACGCTCGCGCAAGCTGGTAAAGGCCTGGGAACTGGCTTGAATTGACGCGGTTGTTGACCACGAGATTCAAGGCCTGCATCCCCCGCTCAAGATACATTTCGTAGTTGATGGGGTCAGCAAGGGCGGCTCGCTGGAAGGCTCGGTCAGCCTCAACGTACTGTGCCTGTGCATTGCGAGTGATGCAGAGATAGTAGTAAGACTCGGTTCGGCTTCCTGCATCGCGGACAAGGCCGGACGCCAGCGAAACCAGCGAATCGAAGCGATTGCGGCGAAGGGCGATCGCAGCCTGAGCGGTTCGAGTGCCGAGGCTCTCGCTGTCACCAAGGACCGCTTCGCGCATAGCATCGTCAGAAGCCTGCTCGTTCGACCTCCATGCTTCGATGACGCCGAGCAGCGAATAGCTGTAGGAATCGAGCGAACCGACGCGCTTCATCGCATTCATCGTGATGAGCGCTTCATCCCAACGTCCCTGTCGCATATACGCATAGGTCAGTCGGTTGCCGATGGCAGTGTTTCGGTTGTCCGTGCGGAAGATCGAACTCAGTTCCTGCGTCACCAGCGAATAGCGGTTAGCACGCAGGGCGAGGTCCATGAAGGCCATACGATTCTCTGCGGTAACTGGGCCAAAGTTGTCGACCTGAGCATCGATGAACTTGCGGCTGTTCTTGACCGCGTTGATGATCGTGGTGCGGATCGCATTGATCGTATCCTCTGGCTTGCCTTCGCGATTCATCAGCGTGAAGGCCTGGTTCAGAAGAATTGCGGAAAGGAATTCCTGAGCTTCGGTGAACTTGGGATCGTCGCCCAGCGCATCCTCTGCGTACTTCTGAGCCTTATCCAGAACACCAAGACCGTAATAGGCGCGAGCCATCACCAGCCGTGCCGGATTGTAATTCGGCTTAGCCTTGAGGGCAATGCGCCCTGCGACGATCGCAGCATCCCACTTGCTTTCGGCAAGCAATTCCTTAGCTTTGGCTACGTGGAAGTCCGGCCCCTTGGAGACGCCGTTGTCGATCTTCACGTTGATGACCTTCTTGGTGTTCTCGCCTTCCGACGTGTAAACCGCAAACGTCAGCTTGATCGAACCATCGTTCTCACTGATGGTATCGAGCTTGAATTCGTAGGGGGTGCTGGTGTCCGTGTCACGAAGGTTGTCGCCGACATAGAACTCAACCTGGTTGACTGGGTTCTTCGACTGAACGCTGACACGGAAGCTCGCATCGCCCGAGATCGTGTCGCCTTCTTTGACGTTGACGCTCATCTCAAGGTTTTGGGCCTTGATGGGAGCAAAGGCGATGGCCGCCAGAGCAACAAGTGATGCAATCATGATTTAACCGTCACTATTGGATTCCTGAACTCAGACGCGTCAGCGGAGCAAAGCGTTCGTTTAAATGGCAGCATCGCCCGTCTCGCGGGTGCGTATCCGAATGGCGTCCTCAACTTGTTCGACAAAGATTTTACCGTCACCGGAGTCCCCAGACCGCGCATATTCAAGAATCGCCTCAATAATTGCTTCTTTCATGTCATCTGGTGCAATGACTTCAACTTTGGAACGCAGGGGCAAAGCGACGACAACCTCCTCTCCTCCGAACCAATTTGCCTTCTCTGGTGAGTTGCCACACCCCCGCACATCGGTCACATTCATGCCTGAAACGCCAAGCGAAGCGATGGCGGACTTGACCTGCTCTAGGCGATGCGGCTTGATGATGCAGGTGATTCTGACCATTACTGCCTCCCCCAAACTCGATGTTTCTGCCAATGGCGAATCACACGAATGGTGTAGCTGAGGAAATTCAGCGGATCGCGGTAGAGATCGATGACTGCACCAAGCTCCTCGCCCAACCGGCGGCGACTCAGAAGCGAAGCCAGATCGTACACGTAATAGAACAGCACAGTGCAGTGCAGCGCGCATGCGCCAAGGATCTTTTCGATGCTGAACTGCTGAAGAAATCCATAGGCGGCGATGCAAGCCATCCCAATGATCGCCGGAATCAGAAACATGACGATGTAGCTCATGTCCCGCCCGCTCAAAAAGGTATAGAGCTGGGCGATTACGATACCGACTGGAATGGCCCATACGGGCCATCCAATGCTCTGCAAGCCTTCGATGACCATCGCCAGCGAAACGAGCATCAGAGGAAAGAGAACTAGGGAAACGATCTGCTCATACTTCTGCCCCTTCTCTATCCTTCGCAGGCTGACCAAAGCTATCAGCGAGCCAAGCATCAACGCCACCGCTGTCGGAAGCGGAAGTCCAGGAACGGGAAGTGCGACCAAGCCCCCAATGATCAGCACGGTCAAAAGATGAAGCGCCGCCACCCTGCGCACAAACCCAAGCCTAACCAGGTGCTTCTCCTGAGTCAGGTTGTTCGGAATCTCAACCGGCTGTGGAATGTAGGGCGGAACTTGCATCGGTGCCTGCTCAAGAGCTTTATGACACAACCGGGATGTCCTGAGTATTCGGCGTTTTGTATTGAGTGTTTAAGCCATTTCGCTCGGCTCAACACTCAATACTGAACACTTTGTCAGACCCCGACTGCGCTGGTTGCAAACTCGCGGACGCAGCCTGCAGCGTAAGCAATCTGATCCTTGGTGAGGTGCTGGTGAATCGGCAGGCTCAAGCACTGCTCGGAGACCTTCTCCGTCACGGGCAGGCTTCCCTTGCCGTTTGCGAGATGCGCATACGGCTGGTGGAAGTGGATCGGGACCGGATAGTAGATCATCGAGGGAACTTCGCGCTGCTTCAAGAATTCCTGAAGCTCGTCGCGGCGGTCAGTTCGGATGGTGAACTGGTGCCAGGTCGTATTGTTTCCGGGCAACAGCTTCGGCAGCTCGATGGACGTGCCCTCCAGCGCCTCGAAATAGATCGGTGCCAGCTCAAGCCGCCGGGCGTTCCACTCTTCCAGCTTCGAAAACTTCGTGTGCAGAACCGCCGCCTGAATCTCGGCGAGTCGGCTGGTATAGCCAAGATGATCGTAGTAGTAACGCTCGCGACCCATGCCGTGAACTCGCATAGACTTGCAGGTCTCAGCGATGGCGTCGTCGTTGGTCATGATCAGACCGCCATCTCCAGCCGCGCCCAAATTCTTGGTGACATAGAAGCTGAAACCAGCGGCAACACCGTAGTTGCCCGCGTACTTGCCTTCGCAATGCGAACCGAGTGCCTGCGCTGCATCTTCCAGCAAGATCAGGTTGTGCCTGTCTGCGATCTCCTTGATCTTGCGGATGTCGCAAAGCTGGCCGAAGAGATGGATAGGAAGAATCGCCTTGGTGCGCGGCGTGATCGCCGATTCGATCTTGGCGGGGTCCATCTGGAAGGTTGCTTCGTCGATGTCGACAAAGACCGGCGTAGCACCCGTCTGCATGATGGTTTCGACGCTGGCTACGAATGTGAATGCCGTGGTGATGACCTCATCTCCAGCTTTCAGCCCAACCGCGTCCATCATGATGCGCAAGGCGTCGGTTCCGGAGTTCAACGCGATGCCGTGCTTGCAACCGTGATACTCGGCAAGCTCCTTTTCCAGCGCGTTATGGTATTTGCCCATAACGTAGTTGCCGGTGGAGAGCACTTCGTGGACGGCTTCGTCCATCGGCGCCTTCAGTTCGTCGTATTGCGCCTTGATATCGTAAAACGGAACTTTCAACGGATACCTTCCTTGCTTCGGGCCGCCTTGCCCGAACTTTAAGAGTTTACTGCTTTCAGCGATGGACGAGCGGGCCATGCAGCCCGGTTCGACGTTCTTTCACGGGTACCCTAACGGGGTCATGTCCAGCATCGTCGATGTCGTCGCTCGTGAGATTCTCGATAGCCGTGGAAACCCGACCATTGAGGTCGACGTTATCCTTGAAAGCGGAGCCTGGGGCCGCGCCGCCGTTCCCAGCGGGGCCAGCACCGGACAGTTCGAAGCTGTAGAGCTTCGCGACGAGGATAAGAGCCGGTACGACGGCAAAGGCGTGCTTCAGGCAGTCGAAAACGTCAACGATATCATCGCCAACGAACTGATCGACATGGATGCAACCGACCAGGTCGCCATCGACACCCTCCTGCTGGATCTGGACGGCACGGATAACAAAGCAAAGCTCGGCGCCAATGCAATCCTGGGCGTCTCGCTTGCCACCGCCAAGGCAGCTTCCAACTACTGCCGACAGCCGCTCTATAAGTACGTGGGCGGCGTCACCGCAGCAACCCTGCCCGTGCCGATGATGAACATCCTGAACGGCGGCAAGCACGCAGATTCCAACGTGGACTTCCAGGAGTTTATGGTGCTTCCGGTCAAGGCGGAGAGCTTTGCCGAGGCTCTGCAGAAGGGCACTGAAGTCTTTCATAAGCTGAAGAAGGTTCTTAAGGGCAAGGGGCTGAACACGGGCGTTGGCGACGAGGGCGGCTTTGCGCCGAACCTGGAATCGCAGGAGCTTGCTCTGGACTACATCATTGAAGCCATCGCGCAAGCTGGATATAAGGCGGGCGACGACATGTGGCTGGGCCTGGACTGCGCCGCCACCGAGTTCTTCGATGAGAAGTCCAAGAAGTACGTTTACAAGGACGGTCGCCAGCTCTCCATCGCCGAGCAGGTGGATTACATCGCCAGCCTGACAGAGAAGTATCCAATCATCACGGTTGAAGACGGCTTCTCTGAGGAGGATTGGGATGGCTGGAAGCAGATCACGGATCGAATCGGCTCCAAGGTTCAGCTTGTCGGCGACGACCTGTTCGTCACCAACGTCGAGCGATTGAAGCGCGGTATTCAGACCGGAACCGCCAACTCGATCCTCGTCAAGGTCAACCAGATCGGATCACTGACAGAGACTCTGGCTGCCGTTGATATGGCAAAGCGTGCGGGCTATACCGCCGTGATGAGCCACCGATCGGGTGAGACCGAAGACGTCACGATTGCCGACCTTGCTGTGGCAACCAACTGCGGACAGATTAAGACCGGCGCACCGAATCGCACGGATCGAGTGGCGAAGTACAACCAGCTTCTTCGCATTGAAGAGATGCTGGACGAGACCGCCGTTTACGCAGGCCCGAGCGCATTTGGGAAGATTGCAAGCCGGATTGGCTAGGCGAATAGTGCCGTTGGCTGGGAGAATTTCCAGCCCCACCCCTTCCTCACTCATCCTTCGGAGTTAGCAGGGTTGGCAGATCCAGATTCCCCCACCCAACCCTCCCCCATCCCGACTGCGTCTGGACGAGGGAGGGCTTATCATTCCCGAATGCCGATCACGCGATCGACGTTGTGCATCCCGGGATAAGGGCGATTGGCGAGGGTTGCCTCCCATCGAAGCCAGCGTGCATGACCGTCGATGAAGGCATAGTTCGATCCCTTGCTGAAGGCATCGTGAAAGATTCTCTCGTTGAACCAGTTCTCCACACCACTGCCTTCGTCGAACTGATAGGCGTCGGGATCATCCCAAGTCGTATAGTCGCCAGGCCATGGGTGATAGTCGGTGTCTTCAACGTCCTGCTTCCGAAGGGCGATAGTGATCTGTCCGGAGGGGTCACTGAACTGGGTTAGGCTGGCGCTATGCGCCATCACGCCGTTGATGAGGTAATCGGTCGGCGGCTCCGTGGGAAGCGCTTTATAGGCGGGAGTTCGGAAAATCTGAGGATTCTTGACATAGCCATAAAGCGGCTGATACCACTCATAGTCAGCGACTTCATCCTTATAAAGCGAAAGGTCGTCGTAGTCGTTGGCATACATCTGGATCGCCATGCCGATCTGGCGAACGTTGCTCATATCCTGCGTCTTCTTGGCGGCGAGCTTGGCCTGAGCGAACACGGGGAAAAGGATGGCGGCAAGGATCGCAATGATTGCGATGACGACGAGAAGTTCAATGAGGGTAAAAGCACCTTTTTTCATGTTCACACACCAGCTACAAAAATGATATTGCTATGTTATTGCAATTATTGGTCTTGATGCAATATTTCTGCAATAAATATTCTGGAGAATGTGACAGGTGGCTGAATAATGCGAGAGGGGGATGATTGTCTCCACCCCCTTTATTCCCCTCCTCACCAAGTCTGCGACGTTGACGAGGAGGGGGAGTGAGGTCAAACCAGTTTACGGAATTGGTGCTTGCCGACCTTAAGCACCTTTCCTTTCAAGTCTTCTGCGGAGTGCTTGGCGAAGGGGTCCGTCACTTTCTCACCGTCAAGCGACACCGCACCAGCCTTGATGAGGTCGCGGGCCGCTCCGTTTGACTTTGCCATCTCCAATGCTCCGATAAGGTTTGCCAAGGGCAGGACACCGTCGGCAAAAAGGTCGGCTGGGATAGCGGCTTCTTCCGCCTCTACCGGCTGTTGGCGCTTGCTGAAGGTTTCAACAAAGTAGTTCTCAGCTTCAACGGAGGCTTCGGGCGAATGGTACAGCGCAACGATCTCTTTGGCAAGCCGAACCTTGGCATCGCGCGGGTTTTTGCCGGGAGCCAGCATTTCTTTCACTTCGTCCATCGGGACGTCGGTGCAGAGCTCGAACCAGTTCTCGATGAGTTCGTCGGGGATCGACATGGTTTTGCCGAACATGTCGTTGGGTGAGTCGATGATGCTGACGTAGTTGCCAAGCGACTGCGACATCTTCTCTTTGCCGTCGGTACCGACGAGGAGCGGAGAAAGAACCACCACCTGCGGCTCCTGACCGTTGGCTTCTTGAAGCTGGCGACCCATGAGGTTGTTGAACTTCTGGTCGTTTCCGCCCAGCTCGATGTCGGCTTCGAGAGCGACGGAATCGGTTCCTTGAAGAAGCGGGTACATCAGCTCGTGCATGCCGATGGGTTGGTGGGCTTCCCATCGCTTGGTGAAATCGTCGCGCTCCATGATGCGGGCGATCGTGGTCTTGGCGCAGAGGCGAAGTACATCCTCGAAATTCATCTTGCCCAGCCATTCGCTGTTGGGTCGGATTTCGGTCTTCTCGATGTCGAGGATTTTTCCAAACTGCTTCTTGACCGCTTCGACGTTCGCTTGCACCTCTTCGGCGGTGAGCTGCTTGCGGGTCTTGCTCTTGCCGCTGGGGTCGCCGATCATGGCGGTGAAGTCGCCCACGACAAGGACAGCTTGATGGCCGAGCTTTTGGAAATCGCGGAGCTTGCGCAGAACGACGGCCCATCCCAGGGTGACGTCGCGAGCGGTGGGGTCGACGCCCAGCTTGACGCGCAGGGGTCTGCCTTTTTTGAGCTTTTCGATAAGCTCGGCTTCGGAGATGATTTCGGTCGTTCCCCTTCGCAGTATCGCCAACTGTTCGTCGATGGTCATGGAAGGGGAGATTTTACCGGCTCCTGGGACATGTCGGCAGGTAGTTTGCAGGTTGTTGGCAAGGGGTTGGCAGGTTGCAATTAGGCCCGTGCGCAGTTACGGCTAAACTGGGCGGGCCGAAACATAGCCAAAGTATCTCGGCAGTCGGCATTTACCAAGGCAACTTGCCGACCACCTGCAAACCACTTGCCGTCAACTTGACGACGTATCTGAAGAACCTTACTTGCCAACCGGTTCCAGGTCTGCCTGTCGAACCAGAAGCATGTAGTGAGCCATAAAGTTGAGCTCTTCGTCGGTGAGGATCTTCTTCTGCTCCTCAGAGATGGAGCTGAGGAACTTCTCGCGCATGCGCTCGTTGGCCACTTTGTGAACATCGCGAGAGACCGGGCTGAGGGAGTTCAGATCAATCATCACCGCCACCTCTTCGGGTCCGTAAACGTTCTGAACCGTTCCGGTAAGCCCCGCCATGTGGTCGAAGTATCGGTTGGACTTGCGATCCTCTTCGGTCACTGCGCGGGTGATGATGCGTACCTTGTCGCCTTCTGCCAGCTTGGCCATGTGATTATTTTACCCTTGGGCGCACGCGACACCCTGCCTAATGGAGAAGAGCTTTGCGAGCCTGTATTGCCCCGCACCATAATAGGCCATGTCGCTGAATACCTATGCTGCCGAAAAGCGGCTGAAGATCTTTGACCAGCTGAAGCAGGGTTTGCCTCCGCACGAAGGCGAGTTCGACCAGCAGACGTTTTTGGATGCAAAGGTGAAAGGGCAGCCGCAGATGGGCACAACGCGGTATGAGCCGCATGCCATCTATGTGGAGTTCATCTACCCGGACCCTAACTCTTCTGCCGCAATTCTCACGGTGAAACTGGACACACCCGAAAGGATCGTGTTTCTGCCCGTGCCGGAGTGGGTGATCGAGTCGATTTGGCAGGGCGACATTGCCGGAAGCTATCACTTCGAGTCAGATGCACGCGCATTGCTGGCTAAGTTTGAAGGGGAGCTTTCGGAGGCGGAGAACCCGAAGTGGTTCGGGAAGCAGATGGCGAAGCGGCGTGAGTGAAGGGATTGCAGATTGCGGATTGATGATTCTGTGATGTCAGTCACACACCCAACGCTCTGCACTCTACAATCGCAAATCTGCAATCATCAATGAAAGATGTCTTCCGTTGGCTACTCTGGAACCCCGCTCCCGAAGAAGCTCGGCATTAAGCCTGAGCACACGGTCACTGCGCTGAACGCGCCGGATGGCCTGACGGACTGGCTTGACGGGCTTGCTCCCCTTCCCTATCAGTCCGGGCAACACTGCGATATCGTCTTGGCATTCTTTGAGTGGAAAAGGGATCTGGAAGCGGCGATTACGGCCCTTGGGGATTCGATCCGGCCCAATGGCTCCATCTGGATTTGCTGGCCGAAGAAGGCTGCCAAAGTGCCAACGGACATCACGGAGCAAGACTTGCGCGACCTTTGTCTGCCGATGGGGTTGGTGGACAACAAGGTGTGCGCGGTCTCGGAAGTATGGTCAGGCTTGCGCTTTGTCTGGCGGGTTGAGCTGCGTTAGCCTCCCCAAAGCACCTTCTTCTGAACGCCGTAAACGCGCCCGATGGTATTGATCCGGCGGATCACCGCTCGGCGTGCGTCTTTGGGACGTTCGCAGCCGACAAAAGCGATGGGAGCCACATCCCCGCCCATCCCGTAGAGCGGCTTGCTCGCAGCCTTTTCCATCGCAGACATGTAGGCTTCAGGATGCCGAGAGACCTGCAAAGCCAGGGCGTCAGCCAGCTTTTGACGCTTGGAAAGTATCAGTCGGTAAAGCCACATCGCCCCTACCCATGCGAAGAGGCAGAGGATCAAAGCGATGATCGCTCCGACAACGGCAATCACCAGCGATTCAGCATCGGAGATAGCGCTTGCCCAAGCGTCGCCGATGAGCCGCAGCATGTTCGGCCCGAGCATCGCCAAGCCCCACACCATGGTCAGGAAACGAATATCTTGCATCCGTTGCGATGCCGCCGCAAAGGCCAGCATGCTCAGCAACTCTTCACGGTTGCAGGCCTGGAGCGCGCCTTCCGTGATGCCAATCGTAGGAAGGCCAAACTGGTTACCCAACGCAAAGGCATCGATCGCTGTGTTCTTGACCATCACGACCCGCAGGCTGTGGACTCCTGTGCCAATACTGAGTTCGTCGCGCAGGTTCTTTAGCAGCTGGCGCTGTGCTTCGTCAGGTTCGGCTAGGGTGGGAGAGACATGCATTGCGGGTGCGGCATAGAAGTAGCCGTGGCTTCCCGTTGCGAGGATGATCACCAGGCCAATGGCGCTGAGTGCCCAGAACTCAGTTCGGAACAGCCATATCCCAACTCCCGTGAAGACAGCAAACGCGACAAAGGGCGCAAGCATCGCAAGCAGAATGCTTCTCCGGCGGTATATCTTGATCTGATCCTCGAAGGACCTCTTCATTTGAGTTTAATTACGATAGAGACCGCTGAAGGTTTCAGATACTGGCTCTGTGAGGGCTTGCCAGTCAGGGGCCGTTCTCTTCCAGCCAGCGACGGGCGTTCTCGGCCTGCCGATCCGCCTTCCTCTCCGCGTTCGCTGCAACTCGTTTCTCAGGATTGATGGTTAGGTAGAGGAAGATCGCGGCTATCGTGCCGAGGGCAAGAGCACATAGGGAGACCAAGAAGCCGACGACAAATTTAAGCCTGTAATTACCCGAGTCGAAGGCTGGGTCCAAGTAAACCATCTGCCAGAGGAATTGAGGAATCATCAAGATCGAAACAGTCAAGAGATACCATTTGTAAGTCAAAGCGCTTCGCGTTGGGATCATCCAGCACAGTACAAAGCCGTAGTACACAAACAGTGGCAGCAGAGCTCTCAATTGAGTTTGCACAAGGCCAGATTCTCGGAATGAGTCCCCAAAACTCAGATATACATACAGCATTGGCAACAGTAAGAGCAAGACACCCGCGATGCCGCCGCAAATGACTGAGACTCCAAGAACTTTGAAGTCCAGCATCACGACCACAGCTTCAGCCTCGTCTGATGGTTCGGCGGACGGGGCTACATTACGGTCCCAAAGCATGCAAGTGCTCACCATGACGGCAAGAGCTGATATGCCATAGGCGGCAACCTCGACAGGATCGTAAGCCAAGAAGCCACGACCACTGAGAATATCTCGGAGGTAGCTGAAGCAAACCCAAAACACGATACAGGCGATACGTGAATTCCGATCACGGGACAGAAGTGGGATGGCAAACCCAACTGCGAAGAGGGCAGCCATAAAAAGGTCTGCGGTCAGTAACCTGTACAAAGACAGCTCAGGTACCACCGCCGATTTGGCTGGCGATAACACTGTCGCCAGCAGGAGAGCGAGTATTGGGCCAGCGTAACGAAGAACTAATCCAGCGACCAGCGCCCAAAGGAACGCCACCCGAACTTCCTTCCAGCTCACGGTGAAATGGGAAATGCCGCTCACACACCTATCTTAAGACAAAAAAGCGCCCTGATCAATAATGATCAGGGCGCTTAGCTCCTTAAAAGCTCTATGGAGTGCATCTGGCAGTGAGATCGACCAGGATATGTTGACTCTGACTTGCAGAATCAAGTGCTTATCCTTAAGGAGGTGATCCACCCACACCTTCCGGTACGGGTACCTTGTTACGACTTAGTCCCCCTTACCCCCCTCACCTTCGGCCGCTCCCTCCTTACGGTTAGGCCACGGACTTCGGGTGAAGACAATTCAGGTGACTTGACGGGCGGTGTGTACAAGACCCGGGAACGTATTCAACGCAGTATAGCTGACCTGCGTTTACTAGCGATTCCACCTTCATGCAGTCGAGTTGCAGACTGCAATCTGAACTGGGGGCGTATTTTTCGGATTTGCTCCACCTCGCGGTATTGCTGCCGTTTGTTTCGCCCATTGTAGCATGTGTGAAGCCCCAGTCGTAAGAGCCATGCTGACTTGACGTCATCCTCACCTTCCTCCGGCTTACACCGGCGGTCTCCTATGAGTCCCCGACTTTACTCGCTGGTAACATAGAACGAGGGTTGCGCTCGTTGGCGGACTTAACCGTACACCTCACGGCACGAGCTGACGACAGCCATGCAACATCTGTCTTCAGGTCTCCTTGTGGGAGAGGGGCCTATTTCTAGACCTTGCCATCGATGTCAAGACTGGGTAAGGTTCTTCGGTTATTATCGAATTAATCCACATGCTCCACCGCTTGTGCGGGTCCCCGTCAATTCATTTGAGTTTCAACCTTGCGGCCGTACTCCCCAGGCGGGATACTTAACGCGTTTGCTTCGCTCACTGGAGGGGTCGATACCTCCAACGAGTAGTATCCATCGTTTAGGGCGTGGACTACCAGGGTATCTAATCCTGTTTGCTACCCACGCTTTCGCGCCTCAGCGTCAGATAACGCCCAGTGACCTGCCTTCGCCATTGGAGTTCCTCCTGATATCTATGCATTTCACCGCTCCACCAGGAATTCCAGTCACCTCTGCGTTCCTCCAGCCTGCCAGTATGAAAAGCAGTTTCTTCGTTAAGCGATAGAGATTTCACTTCTCACTTAACAGGCCGCCTACGCGCTCTTTACGCCCAGTAAATCCGGACAACGCTTGCACCCTACGTCTTACCGCGGCTGCTGGCACGTAGTTAGCCGGTGCTTATTCGCACGGTACCGTCCTAAGTCTTTCCGTGCAAAAGGAGTTTACAGACCTAGATCCTTCGTCCTCCACGCGGCGTCGCTGCATCAGGGTTTCCCCCATTGTGCAAGATTCCCAACTGCTGCCACCCGTAGGTGTGTGGGCCGTGTCTCAGTCCCACTCGGGGGGATCATCCTCTCAGACCCCCTACCCGTCGTCGCCTTGGTAGGCCATTACCCTACCAACTAGCTGATGAGTCATAAGCCGCTCCCGAAGCGAAAAACCGTTTAATCGCAGATAGATGCCTACCCGCGGCCACATCTGGTATTACTCGACGTTTCCATCGGCTATCCCAGTCTTCGGGGCACGTTGCTTATGTATTACTCCGCCGTTCGCCACTAGAGATTGCTCTCTCGTTCGACTTGCATGTTTTAGGCACGCCGCCAGCGTTCGTCCTGAGCCATGATCAAACTCTCCGAAGAAAATTATCTTTGTCTTCCTTGCGGAAGAGATATTTTTTCCGGGTCGAAGTTTTATCTCGGGAAATCCGAGATCCATCCATCACTGAGCAAGCTCAGATTTAGGGTGGCCTTCTGGGGTGCAGAACCGTAGTTCTGCTTGTAGCTCACCTTACCAAACGCACTCTATAGAACTTTCAAGGAGCTTCGCTGTCATCGCGGACAGCAATTCGAATTATAGGCACGCTTTCTCGCAGAAGTCAAGGGTCCCAGTCTATTTCTTCGAAACTTTCTGATTCTCTTCGACGTCTCCGCGTTCAGCGGCGAGGGCAAGTTGTACCCTAGCTGGATACCGAGCGCAACCCTTTGGGGCAAACATTCCCGAATATGGGTCCTCTGCCGGGGTTTGAGCCTGATTTCGGTGCCTTCCAGTCCCATCGATGGCCTACAAGGACTCAGCAAAACTCTTCAGCTCTTGGCCTAGCAAAATGCTCCAGCCGTGGGCATATCCCGCTTTATGCTCTTCCGAAATCTCGCCGATCGCGCTATGCGAAAGCTTGAGAAGGGTTCCATTTCCATCAGTTTCGAGCGAAAAGGCAATATGCCCGGCCACCGCACCACGCATGCCCATCGATCCTATCATCCGGATTTCCTTAGCCGCCTCAACATAGACCACAGTTGCATAGAGCGCGCCGCCACCCTCGAACTCTTCGAAGAACCGACCTCCGGGATATGCTTCCAGGGCGATCCGCTTGGGGTCCTCAGAAAAGGAATGAGACCACCATGCGCCGATGTTTTCCGTCAGTGCCTTAAAGACTTTCTCCGGCGAGGCCGCAATCTTCACCTCTTGAGAGATGGACATCTGATCCATGCTTTTAGGGACTCTCAGCGCTGAGATTTCGATTTCACTCTTCTCATTGTGAAATCCTCCATGAAGGTTTCCTTGCCATCTTTGTAGAAGGACCACTGATCTTTGAATTCGTCCTTTCCTATAAACCAAACCTTGACGTTGTGCATGTGCCCCGTATTTACGTCTTTCATCCCCGTACCGTCTTTGAACTTGAATTCAATCGTGCGCCCATCGTCGGAGATCTTTTCTGCCACCAGGCGCGGCTGATTGCGCGCGACGCAATAGTGGGTGAGAATCAGCTTCCCTTGATCCAGCGAGTACATCGTGACCATCTGCTCGTCGGGATGGGCGTCGTAATCCGAGGTTGCCATCACAACCGAGCCATTGGCGATCACCTTAAACTCGATCTTGATGTTTCGTCCGCTGGAAGCATCCTTCCCTTCCCACATCCCCGCCATCCCCTTAAAGAGATCAAAGGCTCTCTGCGCCGGGGTGGGCTGCTTGGCAGCCTGTTGCGCATGGGGCTCGTGCTGGGCGGCAAAGACTGTCGCGCAAAGCAAGATTGAGGCAGTCGCAAGAGATCGAATACCGAAGTGAGGTTTCATGCACCCATCGTGCATCAAATATTCATCAATTAGTATATTGAATTTATTTTTTGATGAATTGTTATGGCTTTTTCACTCGTCCTGTTCGTTCCAGATTCTCAAGCCTAACGCGCGCATTGTCGGCAAACGTGCTCATCGGAAACGCCCGAAGGATCTCTCGATAGCAATGCGCCGACCTATCGAAGTTAGCAATCTGCCCTTCGCAAAGCACACCACTCCTAAACATCGCGGCTTCCAGCTCTTGCTGGGCTGGCTGGGGATGTCTAAGCACATACTCGTACATTTGAAGCGCCTGGATGGAGTGTCCTTCGCTTTCGAGCCGCGATCCGACTTCATAGAACGCATAGGATGGGACGCTGCCAGGACCGCTGGGCATCTGCTGCAAGATCGAGAACATCGCCATCGGTGGCTGTTCTCTTGCCAGCTTTGGCAAAGCCCCCAGAAACGCTCTTTCTGCAAGGTCGGTACGCGAACTCCCGACTCCCAGAACGGCTGGCTTTTGCGGCGAAGTGGGGTTCATAAAGCCCATGTCCGCGTTCATCGCCCGAGGGTCAAGCGGCTGATTGTAGTTCACGGGAGCGCTGTAGGCCGTTCCTGCGGGGAGTGAGGAGTAGCTTCTTCCCCTCACAATCGCCCCCATCCAATGCATGATCACGTTGTGGTCTGTAGGGTTGATGTCGTACAAGGCATGCAGCTCTGTTGGTGAAAGCAGGCTAAGATCCTTAGTTTCATCCAGAGTTGCTTTGGCTTCGCTAGTGAACTCGTCATCACGCCTCTCGCGAAGGATGAAGCAAGCAAGGAAGCCGCCTGCCACACCCCCAAGGTGAGCAAGATGTGCCACACCGCCGCCTACGACTGTACTGAGCAAGGCTCCGAAGACATCCATCGCGACGTAGATGAGACCGATCACCCACAGATTCCAGTCGACGATGCCATGCCACCACCAGCTCCAGTAGTACAAGACCATGATCTTCGCATGCGGGAACATATAGATCGCCGCGCCCATCACGCCCATGATCGCGCCGGATGCGCCGATAGAGGGCGTATTCGGGCTCAAGTGTCCGACGATCCCAAGATGAAGCAGGTCGCCACAGAGTCCTGAAAGCAGATAGACGACTAGGAATTTGAGAGAGCGAAGCCTTCCTTCCACGGCAAAGCCGAACAGGTAGAGGAACCACATATTCCCCAAAAGGTGAAGCAGGTTCGCATGCAGAAACATGCTGGTGAGGAAGGTTATGGGCTTATGCCCTGCGTAGGTCAGACCAAAGTCTTTGACCACTGAATCCTTGATCGACAAGAAAGAATCCGACGTTAGTGCATAGACTGCGATGTTGATCACGATGAGCAGGATCGTGACAATAGGAAAGCTTTCCGGAGGATTCTTCGAGCGGATCGGAAGGATCATCGAAGCCTATTATTCAACAATGAAGGCAACTTTCCTTCTAAGCTATTCCGCTGCTGTATGCGACTTCTCTCGCTCTCGCACCTTTGCAGTGCGTTCCCACAGCTCGATCGTGCGCATGTCTCGGCGTCGCCGCTCCATCGCTTGATCGATCTTGAGGGTCAAGATTTCAAAGGTATCGATTCCCGGGGAGTTCTTCTCAATGTAATCGAATGCGCCCCTCTTCATGCATTCGACTGCGTTGGCGACATTCCCGTAAGCGGTCATCACGATCACCTCCGCAAAGAGGTCTCGCGAGAAGGCCGCGCTGAGCACCTGGAGGCCTGCTTCGGGGTCATCCATGCTCATGTCGGTCACGATAACATCGAACGGGCGCTCGACGTTCATGAGCTTCTGAATGCCACTCTCGGCACAGTCTGCCGAGCTTACGCTGTAGCCACAGCGCTCCAGCCGACGCACGACAGCCTGAAGAACATCGGGCTCATCATCGATCACCAATACGCGCGTCATACCGAGAGATTATAGCTTGGAGGACACCGTTGCTCTAGGGCAGGCCCAATTGGAATGGGGCCGCAGTAGCGGCCCCATTCCGTCGATCCAACGCTATCGTGGTTAGCTTCCTGACGGGCTTGCCAAGATCTGGATGAGGTCGGCTTTCAGCACGTGCTGTTTAGGCTTGCTCGGGCCGATAACCGTTCGGACGACGACTCTTACATCGCCAGCCGGTCCGATGAAGCGGGCCAGATTGCCCGTGGCCTGGACGCTAATCGTCTGGCTGTTCGGCAACGGCCAAGACTTGATGTGCTCCCAAGCTCCAGTGTTCCAGTTCCAGAGCCAGACCATGCCTGTGCTGGTGATCGACTGGTTCGCCTTCACCTTGATGAACAGCCCTTCATAAGAGCCCACTGGAACCACAAAGTTCGCCTGCACGCCAGCGACATGTCCAAGCGACTGGATGAACGTTGACTTGACGTCATACGTCGAGTTGTTCGCCGTGCGAACGGATGTGACATCGCCCGACTGGAATGTGCCTTCGAAGGTCGAGACCGACTGAGCATCATACTGGTCAGCGACTTCAATCGGTGTGCTGAGCTTCCACGAAACGATCTGTGTGGCCCAGTTGCCACCTGCAATCGTCATAGTGTTGCCCCAGAAGGTCAGGCTGTCCGAAGGATCAACCTGCACGGAATGGTAGTCGCCCCAGCGACCGCCGTAGCCGGAACCCGTCGAGCTCGCCATCAGCTGAGGCGTACTCATCGTGCCTGCCGGATCGGTTGCCCGTCGCGAACAGACCATCACGTCCGCCGCAACAGATGAGCTGCTGCGCGTAAAGATCATGGCAACGTCGCCGTTTTTGTTGACACTGATTCCTGGCATGAACGCGTCTTGGCCTGCATTGGCTGTGACCATGCCCGCCATCTCCGTGGTGGGAGCCGACGACGGATAGTTGTTCGTCTTGATCTGGTACCAGCGAGAACCAATTCGGTTGTCGTTGGTCATCGCGACGTGGGCGGTGTAAAGCCGACCATTGAAGTAATGAACCTGGAAAAGACGGTCGCTGACGGGATCCAGCGTGTTGCCGATCGTATTCGCGCTTCGGGTGACCTGGTTGAAGCTCGGAACGCTTACGGTCGTGAAGCTCAGCGTCGGCGCGCCGCCCGGGTTGTTCACGGAGTAAACGCGAACAGAACCTGTGCTTGCGAGCGACATCGCATAGACGCGGTCGATCGCGTTGTCGCGGGTCTCAGCCACCTGAACCGAACCGCCGGCAGCATCCACCAGGCTGGTGACCTGTGCGGCAGCGCCGGTAAGCAACGGAGCCTTCTTGATAACGAGGAATTGAGCGCCGCCAAATCCGCCGTTGTTCAGACCAAACATGTTGCCGGTGCAGACCAAGGCATCCTTGTTGCAGCCCCAGCCCGGATAGTCGAGCCAGAACGTGTTGCTTCCAACCGTCAGCTTACAGTTGATCTTGTACTTGAACCAGTTACCGACGGGGTTGTCATCGTCCGAAACTGCGACGAGCAGGCTTGATTCGTCTCCGGTCTGGTCCAATGCCACCACGAAGAATCGGTTGGAGTTTGGATCGAAGAAGGCCTTCGGGTCAAAAATAAAGTCAGTGCCCGGAACGATGGTGGAGAAAAATCCGCCAGCGCCGTCCATTCCCGACTGGAACAGCTTCGTGCCTGTCTTGTTGAAGAAGGCAATATCCGTGTTCACTACCTGGACGATGTGGGTCTTGCTCACCGCAAAATGAGGGTCGGCAGGCACCCAGCCGGTGGCACCAATACCTGGGAACTTCGGTCCCGGGGCGCCATTGGTGAACGGCATCTTTCCGCCCACCTGAACCGCGCTGCCACCATTGGGCGGAGGGAGGACCAGGTTTCGCCCGGGGTTTTCTGGGCGGAAGAGTGTGGGCCTGAAAATAGGGTTGATCTGAGGGTTGTACTTAGACGTGTTCTCCTTAACGCCAGGAGCCGTCATAAACACGCGAGTCGGCATGATCTTGCCAGACTGTGCCAACGCGGCACTGGCCAAGACCGACAGACTCGCGATGAGAGCGATGGATCGAAAACTTTTCACGAGCATTCTCCGTTGTCACTTGACTGACCGTGACATGTTGTTGTCCAGAATTGGACAAGCACCCATAAAGGATACTGCGAATAAGACGCATTAATCAAAGGATTGATTCAAATCCGATGGTCCCTGAACTGGAACTTGGTCTGACCTGCCGATGTTCTATACTTGTAGTAATGGGGGCGACCGGGTTCGACAGAGCTGGTTCGACTTTCTGTTGCGAGCCGAGGTGCCGTTGGCCTCGTAAATAAACGGCAAAAAAGTAAACGCGAACAACAATTTCGCTTACGCTGCCTAATTAACGCAGCGCGTCCGCCCTCCTCGAGTCGGTAGGGGAGAGACCGGGTGTAACAAAATCCGAATCGCTTATCGCGCTGCGGCTTGAAGCGTTCTAAGTTAAATCAATCGAGCTGGATGTCAGCTGGCCGGTCTCGGGGCAGGCTGCCGTCAAGATTAAACTGAGAAGACGCTCGTGGTGATGGTTAGTACGGCAGTTTTGGAAGGGAGTTCAATTCTCCCCGCCTCCACCAAATTTTGAAGAAGGCTCTGCAGACCATGCAGAGCCTTTCTCATTTAAGAGCCCCCGCCTTGCAGGAACTTCTTGGCTTCTTCAACCCGATTGCGGAACGCAGCAGACAGCTGGCTGTACTCGCATTCGGCCTGCCCCGTCTTCTCATAGACCGTGACTTTGAACTGTGCCTTGTCTCCGGCAGGATTCTCCAAAATGATCGTGCACGTGACAGCGCTCAAGGGCTGAAAATTCTTCTTCACCTGGAAGTTGGTGATCTGTACCTGCGCCAGGGAGGCTGCGTTCAGGGTGATGGGGCCACCATTCTCCGCGCTGTAAGCCAAGACGGCTTCATCGGTATCCAGGCTTAGGCTTAGCCTGATCTGAGGTGCAATCCCCGATGCAAAGACCTCCGTAGCTTCATACAATCCAGGACGGATCATCAGCGGATCTCCATCGCCAGCCTTTGGCAGAACCGCCGGCTCAATCACGGGAAGGCCTGTTCCACCAAAAAGGAACTGCCCACAGTTAGCGCCCAGCGGATTTGCAGGCGAAGTCAGTCGCAAAGCATCCTGCCCAAGCAACGGGCGTAACACCTTCATCCCAATCGAGCCAAGAACCTTCCACCCAACCCGGTTTGGAATCTGATACAGCTCCAATCCGAGTTCCGAAGCGCTCACCACCCGACCACGATGGCAGGAGAGATAGCATTCGTCAATGGTCCGTCCTGTGGGAAACAGGATGGGCGAAGTTTGCATGTATTCGGCGAATTCCAGCGTGTCCAAAGAGCCTCGCCGCTGAGCCGATTGCAACATCCTTTGGAGGGCGGGGCGGTCAATCCTCTCTCGATCTGGCAGCAGCCAGTGGGATCGTGCTGTGATCACCCCGTCTTCATCGCGCACGTCCATCCCTGCGGTGCGCAAAGCTGGCCAAAGACGCTCGACCGTTGGCTTGCTCGCGAGATACATAGTCAGCGGCTCGAATAGCTTATCGGGCATATTCGCGACGATCTGCCTTTGGGCTGAATCGGCGCATGCAAGAAGGATCGGACCTGCGTATACCGAGAGTGGCTCCGACTTCGCAGGCGATCTCAGCAGCTCCAGAGTATCGGCGGAATACTCGGGGATGCCTGAGTTGGGAACTGGAAAGCCGATTTGGACCTGCTTGCCATTGAGATACATCACCTGATAGCGGGTCGGGCCTGAAGATGGACTGCGAGACGCATAGACTGCAGCCGCAAAGTCTAGTGCGCTCTTAGGCAGATCGATAGGCCCGCTTCCAGGCATCTCTTTTGGCAACGAGCCTTGACTCAATCCCGCAGTGACGAGCGTGAGGTTGCTCATCGCTGCAGGGAATCCATTTCCGTCGTAGACGATGCCTGCTATAGATAGCCCAGTCAGATAGTTGGCGCGAGAAACCGTCAGGAGAACCTTGCCCACGCCTTTCGACAGGGGTCTCGCAGTGAGATTAGGCCAGCCTGTCCCCCAGTACCGTCCGTTTGTATTATCAATGCCGACCGTCTCTTTGGCCTTCTGGAGTCCGTTCGCCCATGCTGAATACTCCTTTTCGAAGGCGCTGACAACCTGTGCCGCCGAAGACGGGAATGCGGATTGAATCTGGTTGGGATTTGTGCTGAAAACCCGCCTTCCTCCAGGCGGAACGGACAGAAGCTCGTCGATGGGGATGGTCAGTGCGAGGCGTCCGATCAGCCTTGTCTCCGGACTGTCCTTCGTCAGACCCTGCATTTCCGTGTTCAACGCCGTGTATTTGGACCTTTGCGCCGGGTCCGACATCGCCTGGCTGAACTGGTTCTGGAGTTCCAAAGCCTTCGAAGCCATGGCTTCATAGTCCACAGGCTTGGTCAAGGCTTCTCGATCAACCTTCTCCGAGAGCTGTTTCTGTATGCTTTCGCGCCGTTTTCCGTCAAGCTCCTGCTGCTCAGTTTTGGCTTTTTCGGCAGACGGAATGAGGCGATAGCCATCGCCTGCCTTGGCCCACTCTCCCAAAGTTACATGGGCAATGCGATCCATCAGGTCACGAAGCGGCATATCTTTAACCGAGATGGCCAGCACTTCCTTTGCAAGCTTGGGATCAAAGCCGAAAGGGATCGAAGTCTTGTTAGAAAGCTCCTTTGCGATCATTGAGAGAGGCAGCCCAGGGTAGCGAAGGGTTTGCTTGACCTCCGTTTTAGGGTCGGATCGATATGCGGGCGGCGCCTGAGCAAACACGCACGATGAAACGAAAAGACCCCACGCTATGAGCAAAAACCGCAAAGCACCCTCCCGTACACCTGACCTCGAGTGTACGAATGAAAAGACATTGCCTTATGGCTTTGGGTTCAGTAAAGGAAGCTGAAAAGGCGAAAAGCGCAAGAGAAATAGAAAAGGGTCCGAAGAGCATCGCTCCTGGGACCCTTTCAAAAAGCAATTTTACTTGCCTGCACTCTCTCCCGGAGGAGGTGTGCCACCGCCGCCGCGCTGAAGACCGCCGCCTCCGCCAGCACGATTAGCGCCGCCGAACTGACCGCCGCCAGGAGCGCCCATCTGCATCAGTTGGCCCGTCGCAACGACCCGGAGATCGCTCTTCTGAACCTTGACAATGTTGTTGCCCTGAACGATGTAGAGGAAGCTCTGGTCGCTGTCCATGGCTGTGCCGCCACCGCCGCCGCCGCCAAAGTTAAAGCCTCCGCCACCGCCAGGCCGCTGACCCTGCTGGTCACCGCCGAAACCGCCGCGCGGTCCTGCGCCGCCGCCTTGCTGCTGTCCACCAAAGCCGTTGTTTTGCCCTTGTGCCACCGAAGTGCTGGTGGTGATGGCAATCGCGGCGACAGCCAGCGAAACCGTGCAGATTGTAATTGAAACCCAATTTCGTCTCATCTTTCCCTCCACGTGCCGGGCCTTCCGCGGCAGTGTTCTATCAGCCCAGACGACATCCGCCAGTGAGAGTTCACTGGGACTCATCGAGTCGGCGCTGCATTGACAGCGCTCCCTCTTTGCGAGCTGATTACAAAGATTCAATCCCGTAAATCAAGCTGGAGATTGCTTTGAATGAAACTGCAGCTCTAAGCACATTCGCGAGCAAAGCGAACCTGAAACCTGAAATTAATGTATGCAACCTTAAGGAAAGCCCTTGTGCAAACAACAATAAGATTGTGCTGTCTTGGAAACGCGCCTCTGAATCTGGCGAAAAGGCCCCTGCAACGCGATATCTCGCCTTTGTTGAATCTGGGATCGACAGCCTGAAGCATCTTATCGTCGCTCCGAAGGAAGATAAGTCAATCAAGTTCGCTTTGGAGCTTGACGCATACCAGCGCGAGGCAGAACAGGCAGGAAGCGAAGAGCAGCACGCTCGCCTTGCCAAGCGTCTCAATGATTCGGCAAAGACCTTTGCAAATCATCAGCGAGAATCCATCGAGGGCGTCATCGCGGATTTGGACAAGTCGCTCCGCGAACTCGTAGGCTCGCTTGATCAGGCGCTTGCATCAGGAGATCGGATCGTAAGCGGCACACATTCAGCAACCCGTCGACTCAGTTCTGTCGAATCTATTTCCAGTTTTGAAGAGCTGCGTCGCGTTGTCGCGAACGAAGTCAAGGCGCTTTCCGAAAGCGTTAGCGAGTACCACGCTTCCACTCGTGCTGTTCAGGAGAAATACCGCAAAGAGCTTGAACACATGCGTGAAAGTCTGGCTGGAGCACAAATGGCCGCCCGTGTGGATGGCTTGACCCAGCTGCCAAACAGAACTTCACATGAATACCGCCTTTCCGAAACCATCGAAACTGCTCGAAAGGGCCAGCGCGCTTCGCTCGCCCTCATAGACCTCAACGGTTTCAAGCCGATCAACGACACTTACGGACATCTTGCCGGCGACGCGGCTCTGATTGAATTCACTCAACTGTTGTATAAGCACTTCGGCAAGGATTGTCACGTTGCCCGCATCGGCGGCGATGAATTCACGATCATTTCGAAACAGCCAGCCGAGGCCTTAGAGCGAAGGCTTGCCGATCACCTGATCCGAGCGATGAACACCCCGCTGAACATCGGCGCGATTAAGACGCCGATCGGATTCAGCTATGGAGTCGCGGAGATCACAGGAGAACACTCTTCCGCGAAGGTGACACAGGAAGCCGATGAGCGCATGTATGCGTTCAAGCGCCAAGCAAAGCGACAGCAAGCAGCTTGAACCAGATATCAGATATCAGATATCAGATATCAGTCCGGCATATTCGACGTACCGCTCGAACAGGTTATGCGCTGCTGGATAGCAGGAATGGGGCGACATGAAATGCGGGAACTCGAAGGTAATAATCTTGTCCGCCACCTGGGCCGCGGTCTCCATCTTGAATCGCAGGTAGCGCCAGTCCGCGGGTGGAAACTTGATCGGCATATCCCGGTCGAAGGTCTCCAGGTTTGACCACAGCGTAAACCCGTACTTCTTCGATAGCTCTGAGATGCCTTGGATGAAGGTGGGCAACTCCTGATAATGCACCTGCCCATCCTGAAAAGCACAGATGTCGAACGCTCCCTTCGTCTCAGCGAAAACCCGATCCCAATGGTCGAAGGATTCATCAAGGGTCAGGGCGTTCTCACCCATTTGCTTCGCACCTTGAGGGTAAGGAGAGATGAGCACAGGAACGTCCTTGAGCTCCTTGCAGAATCCGCCGATGTGGTTGAAAAGCTCGATGATGTGGGCGTCGTTCTTGCCGGTTTCGTGGCTGAGATACCAACCCTTGAACGATGGGTGATGACCATACCGCTGAACCGCTTCTTCCAAGAACGGCTTATTCAGTTCGACCTCTTTCCACCAGCTTCGTCGCCACCAGTAAAAGCCGGAATCGTAGGTTCCGAAATATAGGCTCAGGCCAAACTCGTCCGCCAGCGAGTAGAAAATCTCGCCCAGGTCTTCATAGATCGGGAGCAGGTTGGGGATGGTTTTGCTTGGGAAGATGCACTTGTTCTGATAGCCCGCTCGGATGATGATGAGCGTGTCGATCCCAATCTTTGAGTAAAGCTCAAACTCCTTGCGCCACTGCTTCTCACCCCAGTTCTGGCTCGGAATATCGTGGGTGATTTCATCGAGGAATGTGCCGGTAATGCGCGGTTGCGTGGGCATGGAATGATTGTAGAACTTACAGATTGCAGATTGACCATCAAGGATTGCAGATTGTTTTGCTTTGGTCTTCAATGATCAATCCACAATCACCGATCTACAATCTATCGATGCCTACCCTCACCGGCCTTGACATCCTCCTCACCCAAAACTGTGCTCCCCTCAAAGGCAAGAGGCTCGGCTATGTCTGCAACCAGGCATCCATCACTCGCGATGGCACTTTGGGATTGGATGCACTGATCGCGCGACAGGGCGTGGACGTATTCGAGATCGGAGCGGTGTTCGGCCCGCAGCATGGGATCTGGGGGCATACGCAAGACAACATGATCGAATGGGAGGGATATCGCGATCCGCGGACTGGACTTCCCTTCTATTCGCTGTATGGCGAGTATCGCGAACCGACCGATGCGATGCTGAATGGGCTCGATCTGCTGGTGATCGATATTGTCGATGTCGGGGCACGCTACTACACCTTCATCTGGACCATGACCCTGTGCATGAAGGCATGCGAGCGGCTTGGCCTCCCCGTGCTGATCCTGGATCGCCCGAATCCAATCGGCGGTAAGCAAGTTGAAGGGACGGTGCTGGACCCTGCTTTCGCGAGCTTTGTGGGCTTGCATCCGCTCCCGATGCGACATGGCATGACGGCAGGGGAGATCGCACGGCACATGCAAACCACCCAGCACCCGGACTGCGACTTGGCTGTCTTGGATGTGCAAGGTTGGGATCGTGAGCAGTATCACGACGAAACCGGGCTTCTGTGGGCGATGCCATCTCCAAATATGCCGACGGTCGATACCGCTGTTGTCTACCCTGGGCAATGCCTGCTGGAAGGAACGAAGCTCAGCGAAGGTCGAGGCACCACGCGTCCTTTTGAAACCTTCGGTGCTCCTTTCATCGACGGCTGGAAGCTCGCCGATGTGCTCAATGCCATTAAGCTTCCGGGCGTCTGGTTTCGGCCAGTACAGTTCATGCCGACATTCCAAAAATTTAAGGGCGAAGTCTGCCAGGGGTGTTTCATCCATGTCTTGGATCGCCGAACCTTTCTCCCGGTCCTGACAACAGTCGCCATCCTGCAAGAGACGATCCGGGCGTGGCCTATCGATTTTCGCTGGCAAGACCCGCCATATGAGTACGAAAAGATCAGACTTCCCTTCGACATCCTTGCTGGCAATGACTGGCTACGCCCTGCGATTGAGAGTCTGACGTCACTGGAGGAGATTCGGGAGAGGATGGAGGGGGAGTGTGCGGGATTCGTCGGCAGGTAGTTGGCAGGTTGCCGTCAAGCAGTCGACAGGGGCTATCAAGCCGCATTGATGGGCGCGAGCCAGGTTCAAAACAACTTGCCAACCACTTGCCGACAACCTGCCAACGCATCAAACAATTGTGGAAAACGTGTGCACAAATGCGACGCGAAATTGAGAAATTCATCGTTATGATGAATTGAGAGATGGGAGACATCTCGAAAGGCAGAATGTTGCGTCAGCAACAGCGGGGGAACCACCAATGGGGTGAATTCCTTTCGAGGAACGGATGGTTCTTGGTCCGAACCCGGCAGCTAACCTCGTATGCCCATGCAAGAACCGGACAGCGTTGTCCAGGAGAGAACTGAAAATATGACGGAACAGGAAATCCGTGATCGGGTTAATGCCATCGTGGCGTCGCCCCTTGAGGGCGCCCGAAAAGCTCGGCTTCTGCTGAGCATTTCTCGCGCGCTCAAAGCACGCCGCAGATCTCTTTCGCTTCAGCGTTCGCGGAACCGCTCCCTTTGGGACCGGAATACTGCATCGCATCTTGACCGAGTGCTGGCCAGCATGTCGCTTTTGCACGAAGATGTGCGAGCGGCTGCCTTTGCAGCAATGCGCTCAAGCCGCGTGTGGAGCCGGTAGCCGAAAGTCGGTTCGGGACTCTGAGTCGGGAGTCCGTCATTTCGGGGATAGAGAGGGCTGCAGGCCAGGACGGCCTGCGGCTTTTTTACTTACTGCTTAGCCTGAATCGGAATCGCCTGCGCCTTGACTGCAAGTTCAACAGCGCTCAGACTGCCCGCATCAAACTGACAGCGATACCAACCGTTGCCAGAAGGAAGCCAGAGTAGCCTTTGCTCGATATCTGCAATCGCATTGACATAAGCTTTGCCAAGCTCGACGATGACAGCCTTTCCTTCAGGCTTAGTCAGCTGCTCAGTGTAGTCGCTTAACTCGATCGTTCTTCCATTCAATAGCCTTGCACTCAATCCAGGACTGAGCAGAGCCGGACGCGATTGTGCGCTCAAAGACGCCAGCGGGTTTATACAGAAGAGCTCTCCCGTGCGAGCATCGAGAATGATCTCCTGAGTAGCCGCTTTCTCCGTACCCATCGCGAGCACATACATGGGTATGGCAATCTTCGGATCCCGAACCTCTTCTGGAGATCGGGAGTATGCCCACAGCGACTCTGATCCTTTGGCAGGAAGGCCTATGTACTTCTCAAAAGAAACAATCAACCCGCTTTGAAGAGGTCTAAAGCGGGCGTAATATTCAAGAGCTTTCTGCTTTGCGGACTGTTCATCAAGGATGACAGTCCTTTGATGAGTTTCATAATCGAGGACTGGGCCAAATTGTGCGAGCACGATATGCCCCGTGCCTGGTTCGATCTGAAGACTTCCACCCGCTGCGCTGCGATAGGCGCCGTGCATCTCTCGAAACGAGAAAGTTGTCTTGTTTCCCGGGTTCATCGAAAAGATATCCCAGTCCCTCACCGACGGTCTCAACATCCTCAAAACGCTAACTGCGTCGGACCTCGTTGCTTGCGGAGCCTCTTCTGGCTTCGGCACTTGGTGCGTGACAAAGCAAGCGAAGGTCATAAGATCAGCGCTGAGCGGATCGAATCTAAAAGCTACTTGGTCATTCTGCAGGCGGACGTATTTGCTCTCTGCAGGGCTGAGGTTGCGCATCAGCGGCTTGAGTGCCGCATAGTCGCCAGGGGCGCGCCGCTCAGCTATAAGCTGAGCCCAGATAGAAGCCGCTTTATCCCTGAAAAGCGAATCGGACTGATCTTGTTGCGATTCTGTCGCAACAGCTGCCGAAAGCACAGCGATGACGGCGAAAACCGCGATCCTTCTGAAATTCCCCATGATTTTCACCGGATCACCAGCTTCCAGTCTGTGAACGTGGTGTTCGCTACGTTCATCGCTTGACGCTCCGAAGGTGTCAAATACACCGACTTAAGCGTAGCATACTCATCGCCAACAACCACCATATTCTGTCGATTCCCGGTAATTAACGACTCAACAAAGATCTCGTCGTTAGCCTTGGTCACTGCAGTTCCCAATCGGTAGCCTGCAGAAAGATAGTCAAACAGCCTGTTAGCGTGCGCGCTTAGAGAAGTGACTTCTCCAGTCCCCGAATCGGTGCTGGAAAGTTTAACCGGCTCTTGAAATCCAGCCACTCCCTTAGCTGCTGAGGCCGCTCTGAATGCATCTCTTGGCTTTACTGGATCTTTCAGCGCATCGCAAGCATAAAAAATAGCGAGCTGGTGAACCGGGCTCGCTGTTTTGGCTTCGATGTCGTTCCATGACATCAAAAGCGTCATATAGGAATCGTACAATCCGGTTTCAGCTCCGTGGGCAATTGCGTAAGTCCCAGTCGCAACGTCAATTCTCGCTAAAATCTCCGGTTTGCTTGCTATCGAATCTTCGGACAATACATTGTAGCCACAGGCCGCAAAGATGTCGCGCCCTTTGGAGTACACGAGGTTCACGATATTGAGGTTATCGTTGCTCCAGTCGTAGCCAGCGGCATCTGTCTTAGCCTTCCACGTCGCCAATTGATTGTAAGGCTTAGGCTTGATTGTCGCTGTCAGAGGAGACAACTCTGTCCAGATAGTGCCCTGACGAACCGCAAAAATGCACTCCAGATTAATAGTGATCTGATTGTTGTGTGCAAAATGACCACTGTTGAATCTAGCGCTTGGGACCGCCAATATAGGTTCATTCTCTTCGTAGACTAACTCCCCACCAATGGTGAGCTTAGCCTTCTTGAGCTTCACTTCGTCGTATACCTGCTCGGCAGGATTTTCGACGGGGTTCATCAATCCCCAGCCGCTGCATTGAACATTGATATTCGACCCTGAAATCAATGAACCGTCAGATATAACGCCAGAAATACTGACATTAACCGTCATTGTTACATTAGAAAGGGTTCTTATGGCTGAACCATAAGAACCCCCACCGCCACCAATCCCTTGGCACACCCCGAGCACAGCCCCTAACACAATAAGGGCGATAATTGATAACCCTCTAAGCACTTCGCCTCCTCCAGAAAGCATCCTACCATAAATATTTAGGAATGACAAGAGATTATCTGCAGGGTCAAATGGGGCTCATTCAGATTCAGCCAACACTTGCCATAATCACCCAGTGACACGCTCCCGCATGCCAGCGTTGCTCGGCATTTTCCTGACCGTACTGCTGGACATGCTCAGCTTTGGGCTAGCCATTCCCGACATTCAGATTCGTGGTCCAAGGCTTGTTCACGAGGCGGGCCTTTATCCAGAGGGCGTCGTCGTCGGGCTCTTGATCGCAGTCTTCTCGATCGCACAGTTTGTGTCGGCGCCATTCTTGGGAAGGCTCAGCGATGTGATTGGTCGCAGGCCCATCCTTCTGGTCACCTGTTTTATGGTCATCCTCGGGCACATTGCTTATGCTCACGCAGAGGTTTTCTGGATCATGCTCCTGTCGAGAGTGCTTGGTGGTTTGGGCAGCGCAAATCTCAGCGTCGCCTTCGCCTATATCTCCGACATCACGACCCATGAAGACCGCGCAAAAGGGATGGGCATGGTCGGTGCGGCCTTTGGTATTGGGTTTCTGATCGGGGCCCCCGCCGGCGCACTGTTGCTTAAGGCTGGGCACGGGCACCCGCACATTCTCGGCTACACCGGGGCGATCATCGCCACGATCAATCTGCTCTACATTCTCTTCATCCTTCCCGAGAGCCTCAAGAAGACTGAGCCTGTCGAGGTCAAGCCGCAACAGTCCACTTTGACGAATCTGAAGAACGCCTACTCAGACTCACGACTTGCCATCCTGCTCAGCGTCTTCTTCACCACCAATTTCGCCTTTGCGAATCTGGAAACCACTTACATGCGACTGACCGATGTCAGTTTCAAGCTGGACCAATTCCAAGCATCGCTCTTGTTAGTTCTGGTGGGCGCAGTCAGCGCGGCCACCCAGGGCTTTCTGGTCAAGCCATCGACCGAGCGCTTTGGCGAGGTCAGGATTCTCCGCGTCGCCTACTTCCTGCAAGTGCCCTTGCTGCTTTTGATCCCCTGGGCTCCGCCGTGGATTCCTCAGATCATCGGCATCATCATTCTGGGAACGGTTACTGGCCTCTCCGGGCCCAGTATGAGCAGCCTTATCTCGAAGAGTGCTCCCGCAGATATTCAAGGTGGAATATTTGGGGTCACCCAATCTCTTGGCTCGTTCGCCCGAATCATCGCCCCGGTGATCGGAAACACGCTTTTCACTGTCGCTCCTTGGGCGCCGTATGCCTTCGCAGGCACGCTAATGATCCTTCCAGCGGCGGGAACGCTGTTCATTACGGAACCGGAGCCGCCTGAAACCGATCCAATGCAAATACCGATGCACTAGTGCAGCACTCAAAAATCTCCTGGACGGTATGCTGAGAAACAACGTCATAGCTATTACAGCAACGCTTGCGATGACCGCCAAAGCCGCAAAAGAAGGTGTCAACAACCCATGAAGCACGTCCGTATGCGTCCAGACTGGGTAGGGCAATTGATCGGCCTCGTCGTTTTTCTCGTGGGAATCGGCGGATTGGTCATTACCTTCAAGCTGGCGTATGACTACTTCTCCATCCCGCCAGACCAGGTGATCTCCACCAAAGACGGCAAAGGGTTGGATATCGGCAAGGCCGGTGCATCGCTGATGACCGTTGTCTGGCGAGCGGTGATGCTCCTTTTGATGGTGGTGGCAAGCGCCGTCATCGCCAATCGAGGCATTCGACTGTATCTCGCAAGCCGAGAAACTCCCCGCATCCCTGAGCCGCACGGTTCTGAAAATCCTGCAGAAGCTTGACCATCGTCATTTGGGTCAACTCATCGTTACCACAGAAATACTCGAGCGGCCCAGATACGCCAGCATTTAGTGTAGGATGCCGGAAATCCAGGTACACGCCGAAGCCAGCCATACGATTGCAGGACATACCCACAAGCGAACCCTTAAAAGAGGCGCATTCCTTGTGGCGGGATTGCTGTTTGTCGGGCTTGGCACGATCGGGCTGTTTTTGCCGGTCATGCCTTCGACGATTTTCTTCATTCTCGCCCTGTGGGCATTCAAGCGCAGCAGCGAACGGCTGGAGAATTGGCTCCTGAATCACAAAGCCGTCGGCCCCACGCTTCGCGATTGGGACGAGAACAAGTGGATTCGCAAGCGAACCAAGGTCATCGCCATTACGATGATCTGGATATGTATCGCCATCTCCTGCTTCTTCGTTCACAAAACGTTTGTCTATGGCATTCTGGCAGCGACCGCGATCAGCCTAACTTGGTACATCAGCTCACGAAAGACAAAGCCTGAGCCAGTGCCATCCGTTGCTTAACGGCAAATAGACTTTCAGGCAGCGTACATTTAGGTGCATGGTGCGAACGAGCCTCTGCTGGTTCCGGCGCGATCTTCGGCTGGAAGACCACGCCGCATTGTCGATGGCGACAGCTGAGTCTCAGCAAGTTCTTCCCGTCTTCATTTTCGATTCTTCCATTCTGGAACCTCTGCCACGCCGCAACGACCGGCGAGTGGCGTTTATCTGGCAGTCCCTGCTGGAATTGAAGTCCAAGCTCGAAAGCCACGGCTCGACCCTGCTCATCCTTCATGGTCGTCCTGAGGAACTGATTCCTAAGCTTGCCGAAGCGGTGAATGCTGAAGCTGTCTTTGCCAGCGAGTCATACCAAGAGGCTTCGCTAAGGCGGGATCAAAACGTTTATAGAAGCTTGGAGGCAGCGCAGAGAAAGCTCATCACCGTTCACGACAGCTTTATCCTGCGACCTGGCGAAGTTCTCACCCAAGCTGGCACCCCATTCTCAGTCTTCACACCTTTCAAGCGCGCTTGGCTGACGACATTCACGCCTGAGCGTGCTCAGCCCCGCATCACCGACATAGATCGGCTCATGCAGCATGACGCGATTCCTCCCTATCGAAAGGTTGAGCGTCTGCAGGATATTGGGTTTGAGGAGATGTTTGTTCAAGCGGGTGAGGTTGCGGCGCAAAATGCGCTGGCCCGATTTTCTGTCCGCATGGCCGACTACCGCACCCAGCGGGATTTCCCTGCCTCCGATGGCACAAGCCTGCTCTCTCCTCACCTTCGATTTGGAAATATCTCCATACGCGCCTGCGTCCGGGCAGCGTTGAAAGCTCCCGGCGAAGGCGCGGAAATGTGGCTTAGCGAACTCATCTGGCGCGAATTTTACTATCACGTCTACGCGCTCTTTGAACATCGACGCGGCAAGTCGTTCAAGCCAGAGTACGACAGCGTTGAATGGCCCGGAACAGACGAACATTTCCAAGCATGGTGTGAAGGTCGCACGGGATATCCCATCGTCGATGCTGCGATGCGCTCCTTCAATGAGACTGGATGGATGCACAACCGGCTTCGTATGATTGTGGCAAGCTTCCTGGTCAAGGATCTGTTGGTGGATTGGCGCAAAGGTGAAGAGTATTTCGCACAAGGCTTGCTGGACTTCGAGCTTTCTTCGAACAACGGCGGATGGCAGTGGTCGTCCTCAACCGGCTGTGACGCACAGCCCTATTTCCGCATCTTCAATCCTTTGCTTCAAAGCCAGAAGTTTGACCCACACGCTGAGTTCATTCGAAAGTGGTGCCCTGAGCTTGCCGGTTTTTCCGATGACCAGATTCACGCGCCTTGGATGGCATCCGACTTTGACCAAATAGCTGCCGGATGCATCGTCGAAAAGGATTATCCCGGACCCATCGTCGACCACCAAACACAGAAGGCAGCCGCCATCCGATTGCTGGAATCTGGAAAGTCTGGTTCAGTTTGACCCCCGATAGCCCAAAATGAGCCTGCCAGTGTGCTATCCTATGGTCGAAATTTCGGCTTTTTTGACGAATCAGGAGACAGTTTTTTGCCTACGGATACCAGCGATTTTAAGAACGGAATGGCCATCTACCAAGATGGTGAAGTTTATCAAATCATCGAGTTTCAGCACGTGAAGCCCGGCAAGGGCGGCGCGTTTGTACGGACCCGGATGCGGCGAGTGCGAAACGGCACTGTCATGGAAAAAACTTTCCGTTCTGGCGAAAAGGTCGAAACTGCCTACCTTGAGAAACGTAAGATGCAATATCTGTACAAGCAGGGCGACGAGCTCGTGCTGATGGATTTGGAGACTTACGAGCAAGACCCTGTAGCATCGGAAGCATTCGGGGAGCAGATTAAGTATCTTAAGGAAGACATGGAGGTTAGCGCCATCGTCGCTGACGGTCAGGTTCTCGGCTACGAGATTCCCCCGTTCGTCGAAATGGCGGTTATTGAAACGGACCCAGGCTTCAAGGGCGACACCGTGAGCGGAAGCAACAAGCCCGCGAAGCTGGAATCGGGAGCAGTGGTTCAGGTGCCGTTCCATATCAACGAAGGAGACATCGTCAAGGTAGACACGCGAACGGACACCTACCTAGAGCGCGTCAAGAAATAACTGTAAGCGATTCTCCCAGAGGACTGCGTACAGGGGGGCCCTGTCCACACAGATGAAGAAGCAGCCTTACGGCCCAGATACGAGTCGGAGCGACTTTATAGCCGCTCTGATAGAGAACGCCAGCCGATTTATCTTTTGGGCTGGTCTCGTCGTTTCCGTGTTGGCGATTGCCGCCCTGATCTTCACCTATACTGCGTTTTCTGGCGGTAACAGCCCCGGCAGCGTTGAGCAGGCCAAGAGCAATATTGAGCTGTTCCGAACTCTGCTCATCGCCGGTGTGCTTTCAGCATACGTTGGCAGCGCCTCGCTCTTCTGGGGCGAAGAGGTTCTCGGTTTCCTGCAGCTTGCCTTTGCAGGCTTGCTCTGCTTCGCACCGCTATGGATTCCCCAAGTTCTCTCTGGCGGCGCGGCGCCTGGAGAGGTCGGTCAAGCTGCCCTCGCTGCGTTGCAGGTGGGAGGCGTCTGGTCGGGCGGTGTGGGAATCGTCGTTCTCATCGCAGATATTTCAAATCGCGTCAAGCAGCGTACAACGATCGGCTCCAGGCTAGACCAGATCAAGTACGGCAAGGGCATGAAGGAAGAAGCCGACAAGCAGAACATCTTCATGGGCAAGTGCTATCAGCTCCCCTTCTGCCGCAAATTTGTCCGCGAAGCCTGCCCAATCTATCATGCCCGGCGCAGCTGCTGGCGTGAGAAAGTGGGCTGTATGTGCGAAGAACAGGTCATTCGCGATGCAATGGCTGGAAAGACTATCCCCAAGGATTCCGTCGCAGCCGCGCAATACATCCCGAGAAACCACAAGCTGACGGATGGACAGAAGGCCGAGCGCTGTCGGTCCTGCGTCATCTACAACGAGCATCAAAAGCACAAGTACAAGCTCGTGATGCCGCTCGTTCTTATCGGCTGGGTGCTCTTTTACATCGTCCTTCGCGGTCCGCTTCTGTCACTGACAGAAGGCGTAATCCGCGGCATCGACAGGATGATTGGACAAGCCACTTTTCAGAAGCAAGGCCAAGTGGCCAAGCAGGTTACGGAGTCGGGCATGCATTTCCAAGAGGTCCTTCTGATCTGCTTGATCATCGTCGCGATCGCCTACACCATCCGACTGGTGGAATATCTGATCTTCAAGCTCAAGGTCTGATGCGAGAGGTCTCGGCACCGATCCAGATTGACGGTTCCTACGGCGAAGGTGGCGGGGCGTTGCTCCGCACAGTCCTTTCGATGGCCACGCTCACGCAACAGCCTGTCCAAATCAGCGCCATACGCGGTCGCACCAAGTTTCCTGGGCTCAATGATGAGGACCTTACGATCCTGAGAGCGCTGGCTGCTGTTTGCAACGCCGAAACCGCAGGGGCTCAAGTGGGCTCCCATGAAGTCACCTTTCGGCCTCGTGCGCGCATCCGACCGCTCAAGCAGAGAATTGAGATCGCTGAGAGCGCATACGGTCCAGGCAGCGCGAGTGCATGCCTTGTCTTGAACACTCTGCTTCCCTTGCTGAGCCGATCCGGCGCCTATTCTGCCTTGGAGGTTCCTGGTGAAACCTACGGACACGGCATCCTGACTTACGATTATTTTGCCCACGTCACTTTGGGCGTCTTTCGAAGGATGGGACTCTATTCGTATCCCGATCAAGTCTTGGCAGGCTTTGGGCGTGGAGCAAGGGGAGATGTCCATCTGGAAATCGAGCCCAGCTCCATCGAAGGCTTGCAATGGAGCGCGCGCGGCGAACTTGTCGAGTGCCGCGCCATTGTTACCACCGCCGAACTTTCCACGGACGTCGGCTCCCGTGGCGCCGCGCATCTATCCAAACTTGCCGCAGACGCCCAGATTCCCCTCATCATTGAAGAAACCCACGTTAAATCGAAGACCACGGGAGCCTATGTCACGCTCTGGGCTGAATTTGAGAAGGGCTGGGGGGGTGCAACGGCGATGGGGGTTAAGGGCCTCCGAATGGAAGCAGTCTGTCAGCAGGCCTTTGGAACTTTCCTGGACTGGTACAAGACAGATGCCACACTCGACGCCTACCTCGCAGATCAGATTCTGATGGGTGCCGTGATCGCGCAATCCGATTCGGTGTTTACCGTGCCGAGACTCACCGAGAGGCTTCTCAGCATGATCTGGGTTGTTAAGCAGCTCCTGCCTATCCGCATCACCGTGAAAGGATCCCTCGACAAGCCCGGTGCCATCACAATCCGCAAATAAAAAGGACCCCTGCCAGGCTGCTGTGCAGGGGCCAACTGAGCGCTTCCGGGAAGCTACTTCTTCTTGCGCTTTCGAATGGCAAGCGCCGAAACGCCTGCACTCAGCAGCAGAAGGGTTCCCGGTTCGGGCACCGGTGCGATGCCCGTAGTGGACTGAACAAAGCTCAGTCCGGCGGCTGTAATTCTCGAATAGCCGTTGCCATGCCCATACTTGCCGTAAGGGGGAGGCGGGTTGTTGCCCGGCCAGTTGATCGTACTGGTTACGCCGATCAGCGTGCTGTTCAGAAAGAGAGCGCCACCGCTGTCTCCAGGGGTTGCACAACCTTCCAGGTCAGTCACTCCGCCTGTCGAGGGCGAATCAAAATCCGTGAAGATCGTATTCGTATTGACGGAATCGATCACATTGGTGAAGCCGCGCTTCGTGCCATAAGCCGTATTGCTTGCACCGTTGCCCGTGCCACCGATACCAAAACCGACCGAAATGACGTTCGAGCCTGTGCTGAGCGCACCGGAATAGTACGATGCCGCCGAGATGCCCGTGCTGCCGAGGCCACTGATACGAGCAACCGCAATGTCGTTGTTATTGCCGCTCCAGCCGGAGAAGATTGCAACGTTGGTCAGGTTGTACGTATTACCGCCAAAAGTGAAAGTAGGATTGGCATTTCCTTGAAGAACGTGGGCTGCGGTGAGCATCCAAGCTCCCCCTGTTCCAAAGCCGATGTACGTTCCCGACCCAGAAGCGGAAGCACCGTTTACCGTACCTACACAGGCAAATCGCGCTTCATTGCCAAGGCTCTGGTACTGGCTGTCTGATCGATCGTGACGGATCGTCGACGCCACGCCCAAAGACGCAGTCGCGACGCATAGGCTAAGCAAGCCAATGCGCGAAATAGAAAAGGTTCGCACCATCAAGTCCCTCCAACTGCGCAACTGGCCGCCAAGCACCCGCGAGCAATCCCACGAGATTTCCGTGCGCTAAATATGGATGCATTTTGAGGCTTGTTTCGTTCGAAAACAATCACCATTGTGGAAAAGCAAGCACTCTTAACAGTAAAGAGGCCGGTCCTTGCGGACCGGCCATCTTAGGATGCTATGCGATCAGGATTCCTTATCCTCGGAGGAGAGAAAGGACCTGTTGCGGTGCAGAGTTCGCTTGAGCCAGAACCGACAGACCGGACTGCTGCAGGATCTGGAGCTTGGTGAACATCGTCATCTCGCTGGCGATGTCAGTGTCGCGGATCGAAGATTCGCTGGCCGACAGGTTCTCTCGTGCGACACCCAGAGCGCGGATGTTCGAATCCAGGATGTTTCGCTGGAACGAGCCCATTTCGCCTCGTGCTCGGGAGATGTCGTTGATTGCCTGGTCGATGACCTTCATGGCGTTCGTCGAACCGTCCTGGCTGGTGATGTCGAGGTTGCTAAGGTTCAGACCTGCAACCACACCCGAGCCGAGCTGGCTGGCGACGAAGTTGCCGAGCGACAGGTTTGCCGTCTGGTTAGCATTGCCGCCCACCTGGAAGGTTGCGGAGCCAACGCTCAGGTAACCGATGCTGGTTGCCGACGTCGATGCGCCCGGCGTGATCGAGATCGTGTTGCCATCGTTGTCCGACAGAACGAGACCGCTTGCGCCGCTTCGTCCACCGGTGAAGGTGACAGTGCTCAGACCGCCAGCCGTCGAACCGTTGGTGTCCACTGTGATCGAAGCCACAGCGTTCGTACCTGCAGCCGTCGATGTACCCGACGTATTCAAGATGCCTGCAGCGTCAGAAAGGACGATGCTTCCCTTGGTACCGTACTCGATCGACTTGAGCGAGACGCCTGTGCCGCTCGTCAGGTCGGCGGTAACGCCGGTCTGCGAGGAAACGCTGTTGATCTGGTTGATCAGGTCGCCGATCGTCGTTGCCGACGTCGTGGTGAAGGTGTAGCCGTTGATGGACAGCTGACCTGCTGCCACAGTGTCCGTCGTGTTCGTGTAGATCGTTGCACCGGCGATGCTTGCCTGAGTGGCAGCCGTCGACACGGTCATCGTCACGAGCGAGTTGGTCGTGATTGCGCTGCCGTTGAACTGGCCGCTGAAGTACATCGAAGAAACGTTGGCTGAGCTGGTAACCGAAGCCTGAACGCCAGCGCTGCCATCGAGCAGCTTCTTGGTTCCGAACTGGGTCTGCTGAGCGATTCGGGTGATCGAGTTGACGATCGAGTTCAGCTGGTTCTGGTTTGCCTGGAGCTGTGAAGAGTTCAGGGTACCGGTGTTTGCAGACGAGACGGAGAGCGTTCGTGCATCGCGGAGAAGTCGGTTGACTTCGTCGAGAGCGCCTTCTGCGGTCTTGACCATGTTCACAGCGTCCTGGTTGTTGCGAGTTGCCGCATCGATACCGGACAGCTGAGCGCGGAAGCTCTCAGAAATGATTAGGCCCGCAGGATCGTCTGCAGCCGAGTTGATGCGCAAGCCGGTCGAAAGTCGTGTGATCGACTTGCTGAAATCCATGTTGGTGTTGGACACGTTTCGCAGCGCGTTCATGGCTGCAACGTTCGTATTCACTCGAAATGACATTGTGGTTGATTCCTCCGTGAGACGTGACTTGACCGGTGCTTCTTGCTCCGGCTGCATCGCGTGACATCCTCACTAACCTCATTCCAGGTATTGTTATCAGGAGACCCTGGTAAAATTACTGGGTTTCCGCGTATTTTTGCGAGCTGATGAAAATACGGGGAGATTGCCGATTGCCGATTGCCGATTGCCGATTGCCGATTGCCGATTGCCGATTGC
>VFQR01000338.1_pt1 | contig 75236 bp, 76 predicted proteins | sample 3512321 | NCBI WGS metagenome assembly VFQR01 (sample SAMN10412374, study PRJNA504923) | tailings metagenome | isolation source: Relicate 3 Philex TSF1 revegetated site | place: Philippines: Tuba, Benguet | collected 2017-08-29 | reverse complement strand
CCGGCGTATAGCGGCGCCCCGGAGGCCGGGCAAATAGCGCCGCGCCGGCTGTTCCGCAACGGCCGGTTCATCATTGCCGGGCCAATCTCCGGCCATGTCAGGCCCCCTCATCCCCGGCTGCACGGGCACGGCGCCGACGCGGCCGGCCGGCCTCCGGCACCGCGGCGACGAGGGCGGCGATCCGCTTCCTGCCGTCGCCTCCCTCCCGGCCACGCAGGCCGCCTCCCTGCCGGCCCGGCTGGCCACCCTCCTCCACCGCATCCTGCCCCGCCGCCGCGCCGCCGGGCTCGCCCCGCCCGCGCTGCGCGATCCTCTCACCGGCCTGCCAAGCCATGACGGCTTCCGCGAGCGGCTGGAGGAGACGCTGGCGCTCGGGCGCCGCCGCGGCTGGCGCACCGCGGTGCTCGTGCTGAACCTCCGGCGGTTCCGCGAGCTGAACGAATCGCATGGCCGCGGCGCCGGCGATCTCGCGCTCCGCCTCGTCGCGGTGCGGCTGCGCGGCGCGCTGCGGCGCGAGGATGTCGTCGCGCGCCTCGCCGGGGACCGCTTCGCCGTGGCGCAGGCGGCGCTCGACCATCCCTCCGGCGCGATGCGGCTCGCCGAGCGGCTGAGCGCGGTGCTGGCGGAGCCGCTTCCGTTGGAGAACGGCGCCGCCTCGGTCGGCGCCGATATCGGCATCGCCATCGGGCCCGCCGATGGGGAGGAGGCGGGCGAGCTCATCACCCGCGCCGAGGACGCGCTGGCACTCGCGCGCACCGCGCCGATGCCGGCGATCCACTTCTTCGCCGCCGAGCAGCAGGCCTCGCTCCGCCAGCGCCGCCAGCTCGAACGCGACCTGCGGGACGCGGTGGCGGAGGGCGCCTTCACCCTCCATTGGCAGCCGCAGCGCCGGCTCGCCGACCGCAGCCTGGTCGGCTTCGAGGCGCTGCTGCGCTGGCCGCACCCCGCCCGGGGCCTGATCGCCCCGGATGCCTTCATCCCGCTGGCCGAGGCGACCGGCCTGATCGTCCCGCTCGGGCGGTGGGTGATGCTCGCCGCGGCGGCGGAGGCGGCGCGCTGGCCGGTGGAGCTCAAGGCGGCCGTGAACCTCTCGGCCGTGCAGGTCGCCGGCGATGGCCTCCCCGATCTGGTCGAGGAGGCGCTGGCGGGCGCCCGGCTGCCCGCGCGGCGGCTGGAGCTCGAGGTCACCGAAAGCGTCCTGATGCAGGATGCCGATCACGCCGCGCAGGTGCTGGATGCGTTGCAGGCGCAGGGCGTGGCCATCGCGCTCGATGATTTCGGTACCGGCTGGTCGAGCCTCGCCTATCTCCGCCGCTTCCGCTTCGACCACCTGAAGATGGACCGCTTCTTCCTGTCGGACCTGGAGGCCGACCCGCGGACCGAGGCGGTGGTCGCCGCCGTGCTGGCGCTCGGCCGCGGCCTCGGCATGGGCGTGATCGCCGAGGGCATCGAGACCGAGGCGCAGGCCGCGCGCCTGGCCGCCATGGGCTGCGAGACCGGCCAGGGCTGGCGCCTCGGCCGCCCGATGCCGGCGGAGCAGGCGCGCGCGCTGATCGAGCGGGAACTGCCCGCCCGGCGGGCGGCGTGACCAGGCCGTAGCCAGCCGCGCCGCTGGCCCTGCGCCCGGCCGGGCAAGCCGATGCTGGCCCCGGGCTTGCATGCCCTCCTCCCGCCCAGGCAGGGAGAGCCGCGCATGCTGGTCGGGGAGTCACCCGCGTTCCGCCGCTTCTGGTACGTCGCCATGCCGGCGGCGAAGCTGGACGAGGGCCCGCAGCCCTTCTCGCTGTTCGGCGAGGAGATGGTGATCTGGAAGGCGGCCGACGGCACCGTCGCCGCGCTGCGCGACGAATGCTGCCACCGCGCCGCAAAACTCTCGCTCGGCGAGGTGATCGGCGATTCGATCCAATGCCCCTATCACGGCTGGGAGTTCGGCGCCGATGGCCGCTGCACGAAGATCCCCCAGCGCCCGGGCCTGACGCCCGAGATCGCCGCGCGTGCCTTCGTCCGCACCTATCACGTGGCGATCCGCTACGGCTATGTCTGGGTCGCGGTCGAGGACCCGGTGATGGACATCCCGCACCTGCCGGAATTCGGCGCCGCGGGGTTCCGCTTCATCGACTGCTTCCACGAGACCTGGGACATGTCGCTGTTCCGGCTCGCCGACAACTTCTTCGACCTCGCCCATGTCGCCTTCGTCCATCGCGCGACGCAGGGCGACATCACCAACCCTGTCCCGCCGCCCGAGGAGGTGGAGGAGACGGAGTTCGGCATCATCTCGAAGGCGCTGGTGCCGGTAGCCAACCGCCAGGTCGGGCAGGACTACACCGGCATCAAGGCGAGCACGACCACGCGCGACCGCACGGTCACCTGGTGGGCGCCCTGCACGCGCAAGCTGCACATCAAGTTCCCGAACGGCGTGGAGCACATCATCTTCACCGCCGGCACGCCGATCGCCGACAAGCGGATCATCTTCACCCAGTTCTGCATCAGGAACGACACCGAGGAACAGGTCCCGGCCGCCAAGGCGATCGCGCATGACCGCCAGGTGACGCTCGAGGACAAGCTGATCCTCGAAAGCACGCGCGCCGATGTCCCGATCATGCCGTGGGAGACGCCGGAGGCGGGGATGCCCGCCGACAAGGCGAACAACATGGCGCGCAAGAAACTGCGCGAGATCGTCGAGCGCTACGGCACCCCCACACGTCAGGCCGCGGAGTGAGCATCATGCTGCGTCGAACCCTGCTGCTGGCGGGCGCCGCCACGCTCGCCGCCCCCGCCCTGCCACGCGCGCAGATCCGCAGCGTGCGCTTCTCGCTGGACTGGGCGCTTGGCGGCTCCACCGCCTTCGCCATCGCCGCGCACCGGCTGGGCTACCTGCGCGAGGAGGGGCTGGATGCCCGCGTCTCGCGCGGCTTCGGCTCGGGCCGCGTGCCGGTGGATATCGGCGCGGGCACCTACGACATCGGCTTCGGCGATTTCTCCGCCATGGCGAAATTCGCCGCCGAGAACCCGCAGGTCGGCATGCTCTGCGTGCTGATGGTCTATGACGGGCTGCCGCTCGTCGCCGTCGCGCGCGGCGATGGCCCGATCCGCACGCCGAAGGATTTGGAAGGGCGCCATCTCGCCGCACCCGAGGGCGATGCCGGGCGGCAGATGTTCCCGGTCTTTGCCGACTTCGCCGGCTTCAACGCCGCCACCGTGCGCTGGACCAGCGTCTCGCCCGAGCTGCGCGAGCCGATGCTGGTGCGCAACCAGGTGGAGGCGATCACCGGCTTCATCAGCTCCACCTCGATCAGCCTGAAGGGGCTCGGCCTGCCGGTGGAGCGCCAGGTGATCATGCGCTACCGCGACGTGGGCGTGCCGCTCTACTCCAACTGCGTGATGACGACGCGCCGCTATGCCGAGGCGAACCCCGACATCGTGCGCGGCGTGGTGCGCGCGATGACGCGCGGCGTGCGGCTGATGGTGAACGACCCGGCGGCGGCAACGCGTTCGGTGAAGGAGGCCGAGCCGCTGGTGGACCTCGCGCTGGAGACCGAACGCGCCCGGATCGTGGTGGATGAGATGATCATGACCCCGCATGTCCGCCGCGCCGGGCTTTCGGCGGTGGAGCCGGCGCGCATGGCGCAGGGCATCGAGATCCTCGCCCGCGTGCAGAATTTCCCGAGACGCCCCGGCGTCGAGGAGCTGTACACGGACGCCTATCTGCCGGCGGCAGCCGACCGGGCGATGGCGTAGCGTCCCGTCCTCCTCCCTCGCTCTGCGGGGCAGGGTCGGGGTGGGGGCGTCGTCGGCGATCATTAACGCCGTTACCCATCTCCCCCATCGCCCCTCCCCAGCCTATCATGCGTCCCGCTGACCGGACCGGAGGCGCATGAGCAAGCGAAACGAGGAGGCGACCGATCTCAGCCTCGTCACCGTCCGCCGCACGCTCGCGGTGCTGGAGATGCTCGCCGGCGCGGACCAGGGGCTGTCGCTGTCCGAGATCGCGCGACGGCTCGACGTCAACAAGAACATCGCGCTCCGCATCCTGACCACGCTGGAGGAGGAGACCTACCTCCACCGCCACGCCGAGACGAAGCACTACTTCGCCGGATTCAAGGTCAGCAATCTCGGCCTGCGGGTGCTGTCCCGCACGCGGCTCTACCAGCAATGCCAGCCCATGGTGCGCCAGCTCGCCGAGGAATGCGGGGAGCTCGTCCTGCTCTCCGTCATGGACCGCGACGAGCCGCGCTGGGTGATGGCGGCGGTTGGCGAGCGAAGGCGGCTGCAGGTGGACCCCGTCTCGCCGCTTGCCCCGCATGCGACGGCCACCGGCAAGGCCTGGCTCTCCACCCTGCCCGACGAGGAGGTGGCGCGTCGCGTCGAGGGCCGGCTGGAACCGCTCACCCCCTTCACCGTCACCACCCTCCCGGCCCTGCTGGCCCAGCTCGCCGTGGCGCGGGAAACCGGCGTGGCGCTGAGCGACCAGGAAAACGAGACGGGCATCGCCGCCATCGCCACCCCGATCTGGACGCCCGACAGCGCCGCCGCCGAGGCGCGCCGCCGCTGCGTCGGCTTCGTCAGCATCACCGCCCCGGTGTCACGCGCCTCGGCCGACGACTTCCGGAAATTCGGCGCGATGGTGAAGGCCGCCGCCGCGCGCCTGGCCGAAGCCTGGCCGCTGCCCGAGGCCGAGACCTATGTCGGCCTGGAGCAGCAGTGGCCCCGCGGCGTGATCCTCTGACGGATTGACCGGCAACCCGCTCCGGATTTAGGATAACGCCGTTATCCAAAATCATGGCGGGAGGACATCCATGCAGAAACGCGCACGTCTGGCGCTCCTTGCGGCGCCGCTGCTCCTGCCGCGCCTGGCGCGCGCCCAGGCCGGATGGAATCCAGGCCGCCCCGTGAAGGTCATCATCGGCTTCGCCGCCGGAGGCACCACGGACGTCATCGGCCGCGTGATGAACCGCGTGATGGAGCAGCAGCGCGGCTGGACCATCGTCACCGAGAGCAAGGGCGGCGCCGGCGGCACCATCGCAGCGACCGAGATCAAGAACGCCCGCCCCGACGGGCTGACCATCGGCCTGTTCTCCACCTCGGTCTTTGGCCTCGACCCCTACATCTCGGAACGGCCGAGCTACCAGATCGACGACTTCGACTATCTCGGCACGATCGGCTCCATCGAATACGCGCTGGTCACGGGGAAGAACTCGCCGATCACCGACATTGCGAGCATGGTTGCCCACGCCCGGCAGAAGGGATCGGTCTCGCTCAGCGCCACGGGACGCCTGCAGGAGCTCGTCGCCAACCGGCTCAGCAAGCAGTTCGGCATCGAGATCATCTCGGTGCAGACCCGCGGCTCCGGCGAATCGCTGCAGATGGTGATGGGTGGGCATGTGGATGTGACGATCTCGGGCGGCGTGCATGTGCCGGCCGTCCTCGCCGGCGACATCCGCTCGATCGGCGCGATCACCGATGCGCGCCACGGCTACGCGCCGAACGTGCCCACCTTCAAGGAGCAGGGCGTGGACATCTCGCTGCGCAACTTCTTCCAGTATGCCGCGCCCAAGAACCTGCCCGCCGAGATCCGCGCGACCTGGGAACGCGCCATCGACCAGGCGGTGAACACGCCGGAGATCGCGGAGGCGGCGCAGCGCGCCTATTCCACGCGCGGCAATCTCGGCGCCGAGGGCTCGGCGCGCGAGATCCGCGTGCAATCCGAGATCTGGCGCGGCTGGATTCGCGACGCGGCCGGGCGTTAATTCGCCGCATGAAGGACAGCATCGCCGACCTCCCGGGCATCCGCCTCGCCTATCTCGACACCGAAGGCCCGGGCGAGGCGGTGGTGCTCAACCACCCCGCCACAGGCAGCAAGGCAGTGTGGGAATACCAGCTCCCCGCGCTCGCCGCTTCCGGCTACCGGGTGATCGCGCCCTCTCGGCGCGGCCATCTCGGCTCCGATCCGGGACCGGCGGAGGCGCTCGGCACCGGCAGCGGCGATCTCGCGGCACTGCTCGATCATCTCGGCGTGGCGCGCTGCCATGTGCTCGGGACCGCCGCGGGCGGCATCACCGCGCTGGATTTCGCGGTGTCGCATCCGAACCGCGTCATCACGCTGACCCTCGCCTGCACGCTCTACGGCCTGACCGACCCGGATTACCTCGCGCGCAGCGAGGGGCTGCGCGCGAAGGGCTTCCCCGAGATGCCGCCGGAGTTCCGCGAGCTCGGCCCCAGCTACCGCTTCGAGAACCCCGAGGGCGTCGCGCGCTGGCTGGAGCTGGAGCACCAGGCGACGCCGCACGGCCTGCGCCGCCAGCCCACGGCGAACAAGCTCACCTTCGCGGCGATGGCCGCGCTCGACATGCCCTGCCTGCTGATGACGGGCGATGCCGATCTCTTCGCGCCCCCCGCCGCGCAGCGCATGGTCGCCCGCCATCTCCGCCGCGCCGAGACGGTGGTGATCGCGGAGGCCGGCCACTCCGCCTACTGGGAGCAGCCCGAGGCGTTCAACGCCGCGCTCCTCGCCTTCCTCAAGAGACATCCGGCATGAAGCTCTTCTGGTCCTCCCGCTCGCCCTTCGTGCGGAAGGTGATGATCGCGGCGCATGAGCTCGGCGTCGCCGATCGCATCCTGACCGAGCGCGTCGTGGTCTCCGCCACTGCCCCGCATGACGGCGTGATGGACCATAATCCGCTCAGCCAGATCCCCACGCTGGTGCTGCCGGATGGCTCCGCGCTGTTCGATTCCGCGGTCATCGTCGAATGGCTCGACGCGGAATTCGGCCCGCGCCTCATCCCCGCGGAGAAGCGAGCGCGCTTCGCCGTGCTGCGGTTCCAAGCGCTGGGCGACGGGCTGATGGAGAACTCCGTCCGCCGCCTCGGCGAGATCAACCGTGCCGCGCTGCGCTCGGAGCCGCATGTCGCCGCGCATGGCGTGAAGATCGCGCGCGTGCTGGACGCGCTGGAGACGCAGGCGAAGGGCTTCGGCGTGGATGCCGGCAGCATCGCGATCGCCGCCGGCCTCGCCCATCTCGATTTCCGCCATGCCGACCTCGATTGGCGGAGGGGCCATCCGGCGCTCGCCGCCTGGCATGCGGCATTCTCACAGCGTCCCTCCATGACGCGCACCGCCTACAGCAACGAATACTAGTTCAAGTTGGCCGCATTTTCCGAGCCGCCAGGTGAGTCCACCTGGCTTGAAAATGCCTTGACGAGAGGAAACGCCGCCCATGGCGAAGATCCAGCACCAGAAGCCCGTCATCATCACCTGCGCGGTGACCGGCTCGACGCTCACCCCCTCGATGTCGCCCTACCTGCCGGTGACGGCGGAGCAGATGATCACGCAATCCGTGGATGCGGCGAAGGCCGGCGCCGCGATCCTGCATTTCCACGCGCGCAACCCGAAGGATGGCAGCCCGACCAACGATCCCGCGGTGTGGCAGACCTTCCTGCCGCAGATCCGCCAGCAATGCGACGCGGTGATCAACATGTCCTGCTCGATGGGCGACACGGCGGAAGCGCGCGCCTCGGCGGCGAAGGTGATGAAGCCGGAGATCGCGACGGTCATCGTCGGCTCGATGAACTACGGCCGCTTCCAGAAGGCGATCGACCAGGGCGTGACGGAGTTCCAGCACGAGTGGGAGCGCGAGTTCTTCGGCCCGAAATCGCACCACATCGTCACCCAGAACACCTTCGCCAAGATCGACCGGCTGATCGACATCTTCCTCGAGATGAACATCCTGATGGAGTTCGAGTGCTACGATGTCGGGCACCTCTACATCCTGGAGCATCACCTGAAGCACAAGAAGCTGCCGCGCCCGCTGGTCGTGCAGTTCCTCACCGGCATCCTGGGCGGCATCCCGTCTGACATCGACCACCTGCTGCACATGAAGCGCACGACGGAGCGGCTGTTCGGGATGGAGACCGAGATCTTCACCCACGGCACCGGCCCCGACAACATGCGCGCCGCCGCCTATGGCGCGCTGATGGGCACCAATGTGCGCGTCGGCCAGGAGGACAACGTGACGGAGCGGCCGGGCGTGCTCTACAAGTCGAACGCCGAGCAGATCCAGAAGGTCCGCCGCCTGCTGCACGAATTCGATATCCCCGTGGCGACGCCGACCGAGGCGCGTGCGAGGCTCGGCCTGCCCACGCCGTGAGAGGACGCGCATGACGGAAACGACGCAGGTCGCCGGGACCTACCACCGCCAGGTCGGCGACCTGCTGGTGACCGCGCTGAACGATGGCCACCAGGATGTCAGCATGGCGACCGTGCTCGGCATCGCCCCGGAGGAGGCGGCGGCGCTGCTGCATGCGTCGTTCCGCCCCACGCCGCGCCGCACCACCGTCAACACCTACCTGATCCGCGGCGGCGGCCGCACCGTGCTGGTGGACACCGGCTGCGGCCCGGCGAGGCCCACTGTCGGGCGCCTCGCGACGAATCTCGCCGCGCTCGGCGTCGCGCCGGAGCAGGTGGACGCGGTCGTGATGACGCATCTGCATCCCGACCATTGGGGTGGCCTGAAGGACGCTGCGGACCGCGCCATCTTCCCCCGCGCCGAGCTTCTGCTGCACGAAGCCGAATACGCCTACTGGCACGACGATTCCGCCATGGCGCGCGAGCCGGACGAGGCGAAGCGGAAGCTCTTCTTCCACGGCGCACGCACGCATCTCGCGCCCTATCGCGGCCGCATCACGCAGCACCGCGGCGGCGATCTGATGCCCGGCCTCACCGCCATCCCGCTGCCCGGCCACACGCCCGGCCATACCGGCGTGATGGTCGCCTCCGGCGGCGAGAGCCTGCTGATCTGGGCGGACATCGTGCATGTCCAGGAAATCCAGGTGCCGCGCCCCGAGGCGACGATGATGGTGGATGTGGACCCGCAGGCCGCCATTGCCACGCGCCGGCGGCTCTTCGACCAGGTCGCGGCCGACCGCCAGGCGATCGCCGGGATGCACCTGCATTTCCCGGGCTTCGCCCATCTGGCGCGGGAGGGCGACGGCTATCGCCTTGTCCCCGATGCCTGGTCGCTCGACCTGCGCGGCGACGCGCCGCGCTGACCTATTGCGGCGCGAGCCCCGCCGCCGCGATCAGCTCCCGCTTCGCCGCCACTTCCGCCTCCATCGTCGCGGCGAAGGCCGCGCTGCCCATGGGGGCGCGCGCGAAGCGCGTGTTGCGCATCGCCGCGGCGACGCGCGGATCATCGAGCGCGCGGGCGCATTCCGCCTCCAGCCGCTCGGCGACCGAAGCCGGCGCGCCAGCCGGCAGGAACAGGCCGACGAACTGCGCGTCCACCAGCGGGAAGCCGAGCTCCGTCGCAGTCGGCACGTTCGGCAGTTCCGGCACGCGCTGCTCGCTGAACACCATCAGCACCGGCAGCCGGTCGCTCAACGCGACCACGTTGCCGAAGGCGAGCACGGAAGCGTTGAGGTCGCCGGCCAGCAGCGCGGTGAGGATCGGCGGGTCGCCGCGGAACGGGATCAGGTTGAACTCCGCCTGCGCGAGCCGCTGCAGCGAGAGCAGCGCGAAATGCGCGATCGTCCCGTTGCCGCCGAAGCCCATCGAGACGGTGCCCGGCCTGGCGCGCGCCGCGGCGATCAGCGCCGCCGCATCGGCCGGCCCGCCGCGTCCCGCGACCATCCCGAAATTCCCCGCACCCATCCGGCAGACGGGCCGGAAGCTCGCCAGCGTGTACCCCGCGTTGCGGATCAGCAGCGGCTGCGTGGTGACCGGCGGCGTCGGGGTGAAGGCGAGGGTGTAGCCATCGGGCGCCGCCGCGGCCAGCGCGCGCATCCCGATCGCGCCCGCCGCGCCGTCCCGGTTGACCACCGCCACCGCGACCCCGAGCCGCTCGCCCCAGGCCTGCGCAAGCCCGCGCGCGATGATGTCGAGCACGCCGCCGGCCGGAAAGGGCACGATGATCTGTAGCGGCCGCTCCGGCCAGGCACGCGCCGGCGTGGCGGCGAGCAGCATCGCGAGCAGGAGCGCGACCCGGCGCATCGGCGTTTCCTCCAAGGTGTTGGGGCGAGCCTATGCGTGGGCAGCAAGCGACGACAACTCCTTCTCCCGCTTCGCGGGGAGGGGGATTCACAGGAACCGCGGCAATTCCGCCAGCCGCCCGATCGCCGGCACACCGTCCGGCAGCCATCCCGGCCTCCCCTCCGGCGCCAGCGCGACCACCCGCATCCCCGCCGCGAGCCCCGCGGCGACACCCGGCGCGCTGTCCTCCACGACGAGGCACCGGGCGGGCGTGGCGCCCATCGCCTGCGCGGCATGCAGGAACAGCCCCGGCTCGGGCTTGAAGGTTCCGAGTTCATAGGCGCTGAAGATCCGGTCGCCGAAGAAGCGCGCGAGGCCCGTCGCCTCCAGGCACAGCTCGATCTTGGCGCGCAGCGCGTTGGAGGCCACGCAGACCGGATGCGTCATCCCCGCGAGCAGCGCGCCCGCCCCCTCGATCTCGCGCAGCCGCGCGCGCAGCACCGGGCTCAGCCGCCCGCGGAAGGCCGGGACGAAATCCTCGGGCAGCGCGCCGAACTGCGCCTCGAAATCCTCGAGCACCCGCGCGAGCTGCCGGCCACGGCACCCATGCAGGATCGCGGCGGGATCCGGCGCATGGCCGAGCTCCCGCAGCATCTCGCAGAACAGCTCGGCGGTCAGCGTCTCGCTGTCCACCAGCGTCCCGTCGCAGTCGAAGATGACAGCGTCGTGCCGACTCATGGCATCGCCTGGCTCAGCCGCCCGCCCATGCGCAGCGGCGCGACGCGCGTGGCGAGACCCGTCGCGTCATCGGTCTCGACGAACAGGCCGCAGAGCGTCGCCTCGCCCTCCGCCGGCGCGAGCCGCTCGCCCGGCACCTTCTTCCAGAAGCGGAGCGAGGCACCGCCCTTCTCCATGCCGATCACGCTGTCGTAGTCGCCGCACATCCCGGCATCGGTCATGTAGGCGGTGCCGCCGGGCAGGATCTGGTGATCCGCGGACGGGGTGTGCGTGTGGGTGCCGATGATGAGCGAAAACTTGCCGTCGAAACTGTGCGCCATGGCGAGCTTTTCCGACGACGCCTCGGCGTGGAAGTCGAGCACCGCCGCCGCGACGCTGCCGCCGAGCCCCATGCGATGACCCGCCAGCGCCGCCTGCACGCCCCGGAAGGGATCGTCGAGCGCGTCCATGAACAGCCGCCCCATCGCCTGCACCACCAGCACGCGCCGCCCATCCTGGAGGTCCACCACGGTGGCGCCGCGCCCCGGCGTGCCCGGCGGGTAGTTCAGCGGCCGCAGCAGCCGCGGCTCGGTCTCGATGTAGGGGATGATCTCCTTGCGGTCCCAGGCATGGTTGCCGAGGGTGATCGCATCGGCGCCCGCCGCGAACATCGCCCGCGCCATGTCCGGCGCGAGCCCGAAGCCGTGGCTGGCGTTCTCGCCATTCACGATGACGCAGTCGAGTGCCAGGTCGCGCCGCAGCCCGGGCAGCGCGGCGGCGACCGCATCGCGCCCGGAGCGGCCAACGACATCGCCGAGGAACAGGATACGCAACGCCGATTCAGCCTTCCGGTCGGATCAGCCCCGCCTCGGTGGCGATGGCCTGCAAGGGCGCGTCCTCGGGCCCGGCGGGCACTTCGTCAAGCTCCTGGGCTGCATAGGCGCAGCCGATCGCGGTGGCGCCGGGCAGCGCGGCCAGCGTCCGGTCGTAGTACCCGGCGCCATAGCCGAGCCGCCGGCCGGCGCGGTCGAAGGCCAGCAGCGGGACAAGCAGCCAGTCCGGCGTGACCAGCGGCTGCTCCGGGAAGGGCTGGCGCGTGCCGATCGGCCCGCGCGCAAGCGCGTCGCCGGGCTGCCAGCGGCGGAACTCCAGCGGCAGGCCGCGCTTCGGCGTCACCGGCAGGCCGATCACATGGCCGCGCGCGTGCAGCGCGTGCAGAAGGGGACGAATGTCGATCTCCGGCCCCATCGGCCAGAAGCCGGAGACGACGGCGCCCGGGGGCGGGGGCATCTGCTCCAGCACGATGTCGGTCAGCCTGGCGCCCAGCGCCGGGTCCATCGCGGCGCGGCGTTCGAGCGCGACCTTGCGCGCTTCGGCTTTCAGTTCGGCCAGGAGAACGGGACAGTACAGAGCCTCGAACCCCCACCCCGCCCCTGCCCCGCTTGCGGGGGAGGGAGCGACAAAGGGCCGCGCATGCGGCCCCGCGCACAAACCAACAACCGAGCCGGGCGGTCCAGTGCGTAGGCGCGAAGGCAAGCGGCCGGAGGCCGCGCCCGCCGTCTGAGGGCTCAAAGAATACTGCGAAGCCGCCCTGGCCGTGGGCGGTCAGCCCTCCTGAGACCTGCTGTTGCAGGTGGGCGCCAGGTAGCCGGACCACGGTCCGGCCAGAGCCAGCTCCCTCAGGATTCGCATTGGCCCCGGGGGTTGAATTGCCTCACGCACCGGGCAGCCTCGCCCGCAAGAGTTAGGCGCGATCCAGCCCCTGGGCAATGCCCTCGATGCGCTCGGCGATCCGCGCCAGCCGCTCGGCGAGCTTCGGATCATCCACCGCCGAGGCCGCCGGCGCCGCACCATGCGCCTGCTCCACGGCCAGCTTCAGGTCGTGCACCTCATCGGCCAGCAGCAGCGCGGCCAGCAGCAGCAGCCGGCTCTCGCCGAACTGCCCGCCCATCGCCTTGATCGAGTTGACGCGCTTGTCCACCTCGGCGGCGAGATCGGCCAGGTGCCGCTCCTGCCCATCCTCGCAGGAGACCGGGTGGCTGTAGCCGCCCACGCGCACCGTGACCTGCCCCATGGCGTCAGCCTTCCTCGCCGAGCGCGGTGCGCAGCCGCGCGATGGTCTCGTCCAGCCGGTCGGCGATGGCCTGCACCTGGGCGCGCGGCACACCCTCGCCGGGCGGTCCCGCGGGGCGGCGCGCCGCGGCGATGGCCAGGCGCTCCACCGCGGCTTCGAGACGGGCCAGCGCCTGGCCTGTCTCCGTCGGCTCCACCCCTGCCCCGCCTGCGTGCGACACGCTGTGTCTCAGCCCCGAAACCCTGTTTCATGCGGCGCGACAACGGCTTGCCGCGTGTCGCTGCGCTCGGCATCACGCTTTGCATGGGGCGCGCAGCGGGTCAACGGGCAGAGAGGCCAGGTTTGGAGCCGCTGGCGCCGGCGCTGGTCGTGCGCGGCGCCGCCGAGGCCGCGGCCGCGCTGCGCCTCGCGGAGGGCCGCCGCCTGACGCTGCTCTCCGCCCCGGGTGCGGCGGATTGGCTCGGCGCCGAGGCCTGGCGCGCGCTGGTCGCCGAGGCCGCCGCGCAGGCGCCCGCCGCCCCCTTCGCCGACCTGCTCTGCTGTGGCGACGCGCCGGGTCGCGCGCTCGTGGCGCTCCGCGCCGGCTGCCGGCTTCTGGTGCTGGACGGCGCCTGCCCCGCCTTCGCCCAGGTCGAGGCCGCCGCGGCGGCGCTTGGCGCGGCGCTGCTGCCCGCCCGCCCGGCGGCGCTGGACCTGGCGGGGCTCGACCTCCGCAAGCCCGGCGGCGCGCTGCTGCTGCGGCGCTGGCTCGACCCGGATGACAGCACCGCCGCCAGCCGCTAGATCGCTCGTCACCACCAAGGGGAAGCGACGATGCGCCTGACGCCGAAGGTCCAGGAAATCCTGTCCTGGTACGAGAGCGACAATCCCGGGACCAAGACGAACCTCGCCCGCATCCTGATGCAGGGCAAGCTCGGCGGCACGGGGCGGATGGTGATCCTGCCGGTGGACCAGGGCTTCGAGCACGGCCCGGCCCGCAGCTTCGCCCCGAATCCCGCCGGCTACGACCCGCGCTACATGTTCGAACTCGCGCTCGAGGCCGGCCTCAACGCCTATGCCGCGCCGCTGGGCATGATCGAGGCCGCCGCCGCCACCTATGCCGGCTGCATCCCGACCATCCTGAAGGTCAACTCCTCCAACAGCCTCTCCACCACCAAGGACCAGGCGGTGACGGCGACGGTGCAGGATGCGCTGCGCCTCGGCTGCTCGGCGATCGGCTTCACGATCTACCCCGGCTCCGAATACCAGTTCGAGATGATGGAGGAGTTGCGCGAGCTCGCGCAGGAGGCCAAGGCCTGCGGCCTCGCCGTCGTGGTGTGGAGCTATCCGCGCGGCCCGATGCTCGACAAGGCCGGCGAGACCGCGCTCGACATCTGCGCCTATGCCGCGCACATGGCGGCCCTTGTCGGCGCGCACATCATCAAGGTGAAGCCGCCGACCGGCGCGATCAGCCTGGATGCTGCCAAGAAGACCTACGAGAAGCACCCGGTCGAGGACGACATGGCCGCGCGCTTCCGCCATGTGGTGCAGGCCTGCTTCGGCGGCCGCCGCCTGGTCGTCTTCTCGGGCGGCGAGGCCAAGGGCAGCGAGGACATCCTGAAGGAAGTCCGCGCCTTGCATGCCGGCGGCGGCAACGGCTCCATCATGGGCCGCAACGCCTTCCAGCGCCCGAAGGCGGAGGCGCTGAAGCTGTTGGCGGACATCATCGCGATCTACCAGGGGTGACGCACTCTCCCTCCCCTGCTCTGGCGGGGGAGGGCCGGGGTGGGGGCATCGCCCGCGCTGGTCGCGGTCGCACCAACCCATGAGTGGCGCTATATCGGAAGCACGAGCACGCTTGCGCGCGCCATGTGGCCCCTGGCCCCGCATGATCTGGATGTGGCCCGCCGCCTGCAGCAGGCGGAGGATTTCGATTGGGCCGCGCTGGCGGCACAGCAAGCCGCGGAGAAGGCCGCGAAAGCGGTGTTGCTCCATGCCGGCCTGCCCGCCGACCCCACGCACAACATCAGAAGCCTGTTCGGTGCACTGGTGACGGCCGGCGTTGCCTCCCGCGAGGCCGTTGCCGCATTGCGGCTGCCGATCTAGCGCCTGATGACGGCGCTAGCCATGGCACGCTATCCGCGCGGATATCGGCGAAGCGCCGGCGGATTTCATCGAACGGGAGCAGGGCGCGCAGGCGATCGCCGATGCCGAAGCCGTCGTGGAGGAGGCGAGGCGCCTGGCCTCGGAGCTGGGCCCATGAGCCCCGCCGCCCGCCACCGCGCTGCGCTGCGCGAGCGCACCATTGCCGCGCTGCGCACCCATTTCGCCACGCACCCACCCGAGGCCGCCGAGCGGGTGCTGCTCTTCGGCTCCCTTGCGCGCGGCGATTTCGACGGCGCGTCGGACGCCGACATCCTGGTCATCGGCGATCATGTCCCGCTTGATGCGCCTGGCGCCGTCGGCGAGCGCGGCGTGGACCTGCTGCAATGGACACCGGCGCAGTGGCGAAAGGCGATCGCCAGCGGCAATCCGTTTGCCGAGGCGATCGCACGCGACGGCGTGGAGCTGTGGCGGGCGCCCTGACGCCCCTCAGCTCGCCGAAATCCCCGCCTCCCGCACCACCTCGCCCCAGACCGCCGTCTCGCGCACCATCGTCGCGTGCAGCGCAGCCGCATCCTCCCAGGCCGCATCGGCGCCGGCGCGGGCCAGCGCCTGGCCCATCGCGGCCTCGCCGAGCGATTGCCGCGCGGCCTCGGCGAAGCGCGCGACGATCGCGGGCGGCGTGCCGAGCTGGGCGAAGGTGCCGATCCAGGTGCCGGCCTCGTAGTTCTGCACCCCCGCCTCCGTGATCGTCGGCACATCCGGCAGCAGCGGATGCCGCTTCGCGCCGCACATGCCCAAGGGCCGGATCGTGCCCGCGCGGATCTGCGGGTTCGATGACGGCATGGAATCGAACATGCAGTGGATGTTGCCCGCGACGAGGTCCTGCATCGCCGGCGCGCCGCCGCGATAGGGCACATGCACCAGGTTCACCCGCGCGCGCAGCTTGAACAACTCGCCCGCGAGATGCAGCGAGGAGCCGGCGCCGCCCGAGCCGTAGTTGATCTGCCCCGGCCGCGCCTGCGCCTGCGCGATGAAGTCCTGCACATTGCGCGCCGGGAAGGCAGGATGCACCACCAGCAGCTGCTCGATGCGGAACACGATGCCGATCGGCACGAGGTCCTTCAGCGGGTCGTGCTGCATGTCGCGATAGAGATAGCGGTTGACGGTGAGCGGCCCGTTCGAGGTGAGCAGGAAGGTGTGGCCGTCATTCGCGCTGCGCACGAAGGCCTCGGCGCCGATGTTCCCGCCGGAGCCGCCGCGATTGTCGATCACCACCTGCTGGCCGAGCAGCTCCGACATCCGCGGCACCCAGACGCGCGTCGCGACATCGGTGCCGCCGCCAGCGGCGAAGGGGACGATGATGCGCACGGGCCGGCTCGGCCAGGTTTGCCCGAATGCGACCGCCGGCAGGGCAAGCGGTGCGGCCAGCAATGCGCGACGAGCGATCATGACGGCTCCTTCCAGGCTGCGAGGGCTTCCGAAACCTTGGCCGCGCCGTAGTCGCGCTCGGCGGCCGCGCGGCTGACCTTGCCATCCAGGATGTCGGCGGCGAGCGACCGCGGATCGCGCAGCGCCGGATCGCCGAAGCCGCCGCCGCCCGGTGTCTCCATCCGCACGCCGAGGCCCGTGGTCATCGGCAGCGCCGTCGTCGCGGTCGGCAGCAGGCGCTCGTTCGGTGTGCCTGGCTCGATCAGCAGCAGCGCGCGGCCACCGGGCAGGCCACCATCGAGGCCCGGTGCCACCTTCTCATGCCCCTCGCCGCGCGCCGTCAGCAAGGACCCATCCACGCGCGAGGAGATCTGCCGCGCGATGCCGAGGCCCCCGCGCCACTGCCCCGCCCCGCCGCTGTCCGGCACCAGCGCGTATTCGTCGATCAGCAGCGGGTATTCGATCTCGAAGGCCTCGGCCGGCAGGTTGGAGCTGTTGGTGACGTGCATCTGCACGGCCTCCGCGCCATCCGCGCCGCGTTTCGCGCCGGCCCCGCCGCCGATCGTCTCGATATAGACGTAGGTGCCCGTCTTGCGCTGGCCGGAGACGAGCAGCGCGGGGACGGAATCATGGCTCGCCGCCATGCGCTTCTCCGGCGGCAGAACCTGGTTCAGCGCGTCGAAGATCGCGCCGGCGAGCCGATTGGAGGAGATGGCGCGCGCCGCCGTCGCCGCAGGGAAGCGCGGATTGCAGATCGTGCCCTCGGGCGCGAAGATGCCGATGGCATCGAACAGCCCGGAATTGGCCGGCAGCTCCGGATCGAGCAGCGCCTTCACCGCGTAGTAGCAGGTCGCTTCCAGCGCATTCGTCGCGATGTTCAGCGCGCCGCGCGCCTGCGCGGCGGAGCCCGTGAAATCCAGCAGCAGCGTCTCGCCCTGCACCACCACGCGCGCGCGCAACACGATCGGGCCGCCGCCCGGCAGGCCATCGCCATCCATCCAGCGCTCGCCGCGGTATTCCCCATCCGGCAGCGCCGCGATGCGCGCGCGCAGCCGCCGCCCGGTGTAGGCGAGCAGCGCCTCGATCGCGGCCTCCGTCGCGGCGAGCCCATCCGTCGCGACCAGCCGCTGCATCAGCTCCGCGCCGCGCTCGTTCACCGCGATCTGCGCGCGGAGATCGAGGATGCGCTCGGCCGGCTCGCGGCTGTTGTGCGCGATCATCTCGAGCAGGTCGCGGTCCAGCTCGCCCGCCCGCATGATCTTCATGATCGGGATGCGGATGCCTTCCTCGAAGATCGTCCGCGCCGCCTGGGACATGGAGCCCGGGTTCGGCCCGCCGACATCCGAATGATGCCCCGTGTTCACCGCGAAGAAGGCCACGCGCCCATCCACGAAGACCGGCGTGATGATGTTGATGTCGGGCTGGTGCGTGCCGCGCGCGAGGAACACGTCATTGCAGATGAAGGCATCGCCCGGCTGCATCTGCTCCGGCCGGTAGCGTTCCAGCAGGGTCACCACGCTGCCCATCAGGGAGCCGAGATGCATCGGCATATGCGCCGCCTGCGCCAGGCACCGCCCCTTCACGTCGAACATGCCGACGGAGCAGTCCTTGCGTTCCTTGATGTTGGTCGAGAAGGAGGCGCGCACCAGCACGTTCCCCATCTCCTCGGTGATGGAGAGCAGGCGGTTGGCGAAGACCTCCATCGCGATGGGGTCCGCCGCGAGGCGCAGGTTGGTGTCAGGCATGTTCCCGGGCCTTCTCCGCCGCGTTCTGCGCGCCCTGCTCGACCGCGCGCAGCACCAGGTTGCCCTGAGCGTCCACCGTGGCCGCCTGGCCCGGGAAGACCGGCGTGGTGGAGGACATCTCCTCGATCACTGCCGGCCCCGCGATGACCGCGCCGACCGGCAGCCTGTCGCGATCATAGACGGGCGAATCGTGCCAGCCCTGCGCCGCGCTGTAATGCGTGCGTCGCATGCCGATCCGCGCGGCCTCCGCGCTGCCGGTGGCGGGCGGCGGTTCGGGCATGCCGCGCGGCACGCGGCCGATCGCCTGCAGCCGGCAATTCACCAGCTCCACGCCGCGGCCGGGAATGTCGTAGCCATTGGTGCGCGCGTGTTCCGCCGCGAAATCGCCCAGCACCTTGGTCAGGCTCGGCCAGGATTCGTCGAGCGGCACGCGCACCTCGAAATTCTGCCCCTCGTAGCGCAGCTCGACCGCGCGGGTGCTGGCGCGGCGCCCGGCAGGCACGCCCTCGCGCGCCAGCCAGGCATCGCCCTCCTCCGCCATCTCCGCGAAGAGCACGCCGGCGCGGTCCCATGCCGCCTGGTCGAGCGGCCGGATCTCGCTGCGTACGAAATCCAGCGCGATATCCGCCAGCAGGATGCCGCGCGCGCACATCGTCCCCGGCTCGCGCGGCACGATGACGACGGGGATCGAGCACTCCGAGGCCACCTCCGTCGCATGCAGCGGCCCCGCGCCCCCGAAGGCGAACAGCGCGAAGCGTTCCGGCGCATAGCCGCGCTCCGTCGTCACGCCTCGGATCGCGCGCCCCATGTTGGAGACGGCGACGCGGATGATGCCGAGTGCGGCCTGTTCCAGGGTCAGCCCCAGCGGCACCGCGATGCGCTGCACGGCCGCGCGCGCGGCCTCCGCATCCACGGGCATCGCGCCGCGCAGCAGGGCGACGGGATCGAGCCGCCCGAGCACGATGTTCGCATCCGTCAGCGTCGGCTCCACCCCGCCCCGGCCATAGGCCGCCGGCCCCGGATCGGCACCCGCGCTGCGCGGCCCGACCTTCAGTGCGCCGCCGGCATCGAGATGCGCGATGGAGCCGCCGCCGGCGCCGATCACGTCAATGCCGATGCTCGGCACCTTCACCGGATAGCCCGCGACATCGCGCGAGGCGCCGGTCGTCGCGACGCCGCCCGCGACCACCGACACATCGGTCGAGGTCCCGCCCGCGTCGAAGGTGACGATGTCGGGAAAGCCCGCCTCTGCCGCCACCACCGCGGCGCCGATGACGCCGGCGGCGGGGCCCGAGAGGCAGGTGCGCACCGGCGCATGCGCCGCCGTCGCCACCGACATCAGCCCGCCATTGGAATGCACCGTGTAGGGCTCGGCCGCGATGCCGGTCTCCCGCACGCGCTTCAGCAGCCGGTCCAGATAGGTCGCCATGCGCGGCCCGACGAAGGCGTTCAGCACCGTGGTCGAGAAGCGGTCATACTCCCGGAACTCCGGCAACACTTCCGACGACACGGAGAGATAGGCGTCCGGCATGATCCGTTGCAGCACGGCCTTCGCCGCGCGCTCATGCGCCGCGTCGCGCCAGGCGTGCAGGAAGCAGACCGCGACGGAGGTCACGCCCTCCGCGCGCAACTGCTCCGCGGCCTCCGCGACCTCGCTTTCGTCGAGCGCCTTCAGCACCGTGCCTTCGGCCGTCATGCGCTCGCCGATCTCCAGCCGCCGCCGCCGCGGCACCAGCGGCGCCGGGCGCTGCACGTCATAATCGTAGAGATGCGGGCGGATCTGCCGCGCGATCTCCAGCACGTCCCGAAAACCCTTCGTCGTCAGCATGCCCGTGCGTGCGCCGCGTCGCTCGATCACCATGTTGGTGGCGACCGTGGTGCCATGGCCGAGGAACGCCACCTCCGACGCAGCTCGGGAAAATTTCTCCAGGATGCCGCGCACGCCCTGCTCGATGGCCAGCGAGGGGTCGGCGGGCGTGGAGGGAACCTTGTGGAAGCCGATGCGTCCCGTCGCCTCGTCCACCATGGCGAGGTCGGTGAAGGTCCCGCCCACATCCACGCCGATCCGCAGCCGCCTCGCGATGGGCTCGCCCATGTCGTCCTGTCCGCCCGGTAGAGGAGGAGTGTGAGACGCGCCGGCCGGCGCGGCAAGCGCCGGCGCTACAGGATCACGCGCTGCTCCACGAGCCGCGCATACTCCGGCGCGCCCAGCAGCGGCTCCAGCACCGCGCGGTTGTCGGCGCCCAGCCTCGGCGCGGCGTTCTTCCAGACGCCGGGCGTCGCCGAGAAGCGCGGCACCTCGCCATGCATCGGCAGCCAGCCGCCGGGCATCTCGGCATCCGGAACCTCCACCAGCGCCTCGCGCTCGGCGACATAGGCGTCGCCATCCAGCCGCTCGACATCCATCACCGGCCCGATGGTCACGCCGTCGCGGTCGAATTGCGCCAGCGCCTCGGCCAGGGTGAGCTGCGCGACGGCCTCCCGCACCACGCCATCGATCGCCTCGATGTTGCGGATGCGGTCGGCATTGGTGCGGAAGCGCGGGTCCTGCGCGAGCTCCGGCCGGCCGATGCTGCCCATCAGACGCACGAAGGTCGCCTGCGTCGAGGAGGAGAGCCCCACCCAGCCGCCATCCTTCGTGCGATAGACGTTGCGCGGCGCGGTGTTGGTGCTGCGGCTGCCGGTGCGCGGCTTGAGCTTTCGCGTCAGCCGCCAATTGGCCATCTGCGGTTCCAGCATCGCGAAGATCGGCTCGAACAGCGAGAGATCCATCACCTGGCCCTGCCCCGTCGCCTCCGCATGGCGCAGCGCGATCAGCGCGCCGGCGGCGCCATAGAGCCCGGCATAGGCATCCGCCATGAACATCGGCGGCAGCACCGGCTCGCGGTCGGCGAAGCCGTTTATCGCGGCGAAGCCGGCATAGCCTTCGACCAGCGTGCCGAAGCCGGGCTTGTGGCGGAACGGGCCGGTCTGGCCCCAGCCGGAAATGCGCGCGATGACGAGCCGCGGGTTCGCTTCCAGCAGCGCCGCGGGCTCCAGCCTCATCGCCTCCAGCACGCCGGGCCGGAAGCCCTCGACCAGCATCGCGGCCTCGGCGGCCAGTTTCCGCACGATCGCGACGCCCTCGGGATCGCGCAGGTTGAGGCAGAGGCTGCGCTTGTTGCGGCTCAGCGTCTTCCAGCTCGTCTCGACACCCTCGACCTTCCAGCCGCGCAGGCTGTCGCCTTCCGGCGGCTCGATCTTCAGCACCTCCGCGCCATGATCGGCGAGCACCTTGGTCAGCACATTGCCGGCGACGAGCCGCGAGAGGTCCACCACCCGCACCCCCTCCAGCGCGCCGCGCGCGGCGGGGTCGAAGGCACGGCGGCGGAGTTCTGGCATCGTGGCGAAAATCCTTCGGGCGCGGCCGAAGCATGCGGCGCGCAGGCGGGGCAGGATGGCGGCATGGATCCGATGCTGCCGATCACCTTCGTCTTTCTGCTCGCCGGCCTGGTCAAGGGGGTGATCGGGCTCGGGCTGCCGACCATCTCGGTCGGGCTGCTCGCGCTGATCCTGCCACCGGCGGAGGCCGCCGCGCTGCTGCTGCTGCCCTCCGTCGTCACCAATATCGCCCAGGCCAGCGGGCCGCATCTTTCCGCGTTGCTGCGGCGGCTCTGGCCGATGCTGCTGGCGATCCTGCCCGGGACGATCGCCGGCGGCTTCCTGATCGGCGGGGCGGCGGCGCTGCCGGCGCTCGGCGCGGCGCTGCTCGCCTATGCGGCCTGGGGCCTCGTCGCGCCGCCGGCCAGGCTCCCGGAGCGGCTCGAGCGGGCCGGCGCGGTGCCGATCGGGCTTGCGGGCGGGGTGGTGACGGGTGCCACGGGCGTGTTCGTGATCCCCGTCGTGCCCTGGCTAACCGCGCTCGGCCTCTCCCGGGATGCGCTGGTGCAGGCGCTGGGTCTCGGCTTCCTGGTCGCCACTGTCGCCCTCGGCGCGTCCCTGGCGGTGCAGGGAGCGTTGAACACCGAGGTCGCGGGCGGCTCGGCGCTGGCGCTCGCGCCGGCGCTGGCGGGGCAATGGCTCGGCGCAAGACTGCGAGGGAGGCTGTCGCCGGCGCTGTTCAAGCGGCTGTTCTTCGGGGGGCTGATGGCGCTGGGCCTCACCCTCCTGTGGAAAGCGATCTCGTGAACCGCATCCAAACCATTCGCCGGCACGTAATGCCGGCATGCTGCCGCATGCGATCCGCCTGGCCGCGCTCGTCCCGATCCTCGCCGGCCTGGCCGGCGCGCTGAGCGGCGCGGGATTCCTCGGCGAGCCGGCCGGGCCCGCGACCGGGAGCCATCTGCGCTACCTTTCCGGCCTGCTGCTCGGCCTCGGCCTGGCCGCCGTCTGGGCCGCGGGCGATCTGCGCCGGCGCGGCGCGGTGTTCGAGGCGGTCTGCGCCGTCGTGGTGCTCGGCGGCCTGGCCCGCTTCGCCGGGCTCTTCGCCGAGATGCCGCCCTGGCCGCATCGGCTCGCGCTGGTGATGGAATTGGTGGTCGTGCCGGCGCTCTGGGTGTGGTGGCAGGCCGACCGCGCCCTGGAAGCGCCGCGCGCGGGAGAGTAGAGCCCCGGCATGCCCGATTGCCGCCTCTACCTCATCACCCCCCCTGCCCTGCCCGATGTCGCGGCCTTCGCCGGGGACCTCGCCCGCGCCCTGGATGGCGGCGATGTCGCGGCGCTGCAGATCCGGCTGAAGGGCGCGCCCGACGACGCGATCCTGCGCGCCAGCGAGGCCATCCTGCGCATCGCGCAGCCGCGCGGCGTCGCGGTGCTGATGAATGACCGCATGGACCTGGCGAAGCACGCCGGCTGCGATGGCGTGCATCTCGGCCAGCAGGATGGCGACCCGGTCGCGGCCCGGAAACTGCTCGGCGCCGAGGCGACGATCGGCGTGACCTGCCATGCCTCCCGCCACCTCGCGATGGAGGCGGGGGAGGCCGGCGCCGACTACGTCGCCTTCGGCGCCTTCTTCCCGACCTCGACGAAGGAGGTCGTGCACAAGGCGGAGCCCGAGCTGCTGGAATGGTGGTCCGAGATGTTCGAGCTGCCCTGCGTCGCGATCGGCGGGATCACGGCGGAGAACTGCGGTCCGCTGGTGCGGGCGGGCGCCGATTTCCTCGCGGTGATCGGCGCCGTCTGGTCGCACCCCGAGGGGCCCGCCGCCGGCGTGCGCGCGATGAACGCGGCCATCGCCGCATCCTGATCCTGCATGAAGCGCCGCAGCGCGGCGGCGTGGAAGCGGCCGTCCGAATATCTCATGGCGCCCGAAAGCGCTGGCCGTCGGTGGCGATGAACACTTCGAGCGGGGTGGTGCCCGCCTCGCCCGAGCCATCCTCGGCGCGCCAGCGCCCGTTGCGGCACAGCACGCCGCCCTCCGCGGGCGTGGCCTCGAAGGCGGCGATGTTCCGGAAGGTCTCGCCCTGCGGCGAGGTCACCGAGAAGGCGGTGACGCAGCGATCGCCGAGCAGCACGGGGCGGTAGTGGTCAATGATCCAGCCGCCGCCGCCGGTGCTCTCGAAACGCGGCGGCAGCGGGACCCAGCCGGCGGGCTGGGCGAACGCCGGGGTGGCGAGGCAGGCGAGCAAAGCGAGGGCGGTGCGCATGGCGCGGCTCCGGGTGGTCTGCAGGCCATACGCGCGAGGGGGGTGGGTGGATGCAGGCGGCGCCCCATCTCCTCCGCATGGATGAGCTGAGCTTCCACACGCGGCTGTTCCGGCCGGGCACGATCCTCGATGTCGGGGCGCATGACGGGCTGCTGACCGTGCCACTCGCGCGTCTGCCTGGCGCGCGCGTGATCGCCTTCGAGCCGCTGCCCAGCGCCTTCGCCCGGCTCGAGGCCGCCTGCGCGGGCCTTACGAATGTCACGCTGCGGCGGGAGGCGCTCGGCGCGGCGCGTGGCGCGCTGACGCTCAGCGTGCCGGTGCTGGAGGGTGTCGCGGCCGAGCAATGGGCCAGCCTCGCCAAGGATTTTCGGCAGTTTGGCACAGCGGAGGCGCATGCCGTCGCCGTCATCACGCTGGATTCGCTGGGGCTCGACGGCGTGACCCATATCAAGGTGGATGCGGAGGGGTTCGAGGAGGAGGTGATCCGGGGCGCGGCCGAAACCCTCGCGCGCTGCCGGCCGGTGCTGAGCCTGGAAGTCGAGGAACGCCACCGCGCGGGCGCGACGCGCGACGTGCCGGCGCTGCTCGCCTCGATGGGCTACGAGGTCGGGTTCTGGCTCGGCGGGATGCGGCCGATCGGCGCCTTCGACGCCGCGACCATGCAGGTGGCCAGCCCCGATCCACGAAACTTCGCGGCCTCAGACCCCTATGTCTTCACCTTCTACGCCTGGCCCGAGGAACGCTCGGCCGAGGTCGGGATGGCGCTCGGCAGCCAGAGCACCTGATCGATCCGCTGCGCGCCGCTGGCCAGCATCGCGAGCCGATCGAAGCCGAGCGCGATGCCGGAGGTCGGCGGCATGCCCTGCGCCAGCGCCCGCAGGAAATCCTCGTCCACGGGCCAGGAATCGGGCCCCTCCCGCAAGGCGACGTCGCGTTCGAAGCGCAGGCGCTGCTCGGCGGGGTCGGTGAGTTCCTCGAAGGCGTTGGCGATTTCGAGGCCGGCCACGAACAGCTCGAAGCGCAAGGCGGCGCGGGGGTCGGCGGGGTCGCGCTTCGCGAGCGCGGCCTGGGGGGCCGGCCAGTGGGTGAGGAAGGTCGCCCGGCCCTGGCCGATGCGGGGTTCGATGTGGGTCAGGAGGAGGTGGAAGAAGGCGTCTTCCCAGTCGAGATGCGGCGGCAGGCCGAGGCCGGCGGCGGCGGCGTGGAGGGCGGCGGCGTCGCCCTCGGCGGTTTCAGGGTTCACTGTAGAGAGGATGTCCAAGCCATTGCAGAATATGCGAAACGCTTCGGCCATGGGAAGGCGCTCGAACGGAATTGTCACATTCGTGGTGACATTTTGGTGGGCGACAATCGGCGGCAGATGCTTTCGGACAAATTCCTCGGTCTCGTCCATCAGGCCGTCCAGCGAGAGGCCCGGGGCGTACCATTCCAGCATGGTGAATTCGGGGGCGTGGCGGGGGCTCAGCTCGCCGTTGCGCCAGCAGCGGGCCAGTTCGAAGACCTTGCCGGCGCCGGCGACCAGCAGGCGCTTCAGGGCGAGTTCCGGCGAGGTGCGGAGCCAGAGCGGCGTCTCGGCGCCGGCGCCGAGATGGGGGTGGAACGCGCTGCGGAAGGCGCGGAGATGCACCTCCATGCCGGGGACGGGGACGAGGGCGGGGGTCTCGACCTCCGTGTAGCCGCGGGCGGCGAAGAAGGCGCGGGTCTCGGCGGTCAGCGCGGCGCGGCGGTGGAGGAAGGGAAGCCGGTCGGCCAGGCTGTCGGGGTGCCAAGGGGGCGTGACACTGGGGAGGAGCATGGACGGGGTGTAGCGCCCGCGCTACGCGCCCGGCCATGCCCGAGCTTTCGACATCCCGCACGCTGCGCAACGCGCGCGACCTGGTGGCGGCGGGGTTCCGGACCCCGGCCGAGGAAGCGGCGATCGAGGCCGTGGCGCGGCGCTATGCCATCGCGGTGACGCCGGCGGTCGCGGCGCTGATCGAGGCGCCGGACGATCCCATCGGGCGGCAATTCATTCCCGATGCGGCGGAGCTGGTCACGCTTTCGGACGAAATCGAGGACCCCACGGCGGACGAGGCGTTCTCGCCGGTGAAGGGGATCGTGCGGCGCTATCCGGACCGGGCGTTGTTGAAGCCTCTGCTGGCCTGCCCGGTCTATTGCCGCTTCTGCTTCCGGCGGGAGGTGGTGGGGCCGGATGGCGGGCTGCTGACCGAGGCGGAGCTGGACGCCGCCCTCGGCTGGCTCGCCGCGACGCCGGCGATCCGGGAGGTGATCCTGACCGGGGGCGATCCGCTGATGCTCTCGCCGCGGCGGCTTGCCGCGCTGGTGCGCCGGCTGTCGGCGATTCCCCATGTCGAGATCATCCGGGTGCACAGCCGGGTGCCGGTCGCGGCGCCGGACCTCGTGACGCCGGCGCTGGTGGCGGCGCTGGAGACGGAGAAAAGTTTCTTCCTTTGCGTGCACGCGAATCATGCGCGCGAGTTTTCGGACAAATCCGCCGAGGCGCTGCGGCGGCTCTGGCGGGCGGGGGTGCCTCTGCTGGGGCAGAGCGTGCTGCTGCGGGGTGTGAACGATACCTCGGAAGCCCTTGAAAACCTGTTCCGGGCCATGCTGCGGCACCGGGTGAAGCCCTACTACCTGCACCAGCTCGACCTGGCGCCCGGCACGGCGCGGTTTCGGGTGCCGGAGGCGGAGGGACTGGCGCTGGTCGCGGGGCTGCGCGGGCGGATCAGCGGGCTCGCGCAGCCGGCCTATGTGAAGGAGACGCCGGGGGGCGGCGGGAAGGTGCTGGTGCGGGATTTTTGACCGCCCATCGCTTTCGGACAAATTCGCCGGGGTTCCCCGGACGGGCGCTGGGAAGACGGATGCGCGGCCGGGCGGCCGGTGTGAAAGAGCGCCGCGAACATAGCGCGAACACCGGCCGCGGGTGAAGCGGTTTTCGCGCCGCTCAGGCCGCCTCGGCGAGCGCCGGCGCCGTGGCGCGCAGGGCGAGCCGGTCCCGCAGCGCGCCGAGCTCGGGGCCGGCCAGCAGCACCGGGGCGCAGGGCGTCATGGCGCGGGTGGCATGCGCCGCCAGCGTCGCCTCGACGCGCAGCAGCGGCGCGGCGCTGTTCTGGAACCAGGACCTGTTGCCGCAATCGAGCCAGCTTTCGGCCGCCGCGCCCTCGGCCAGCACGGCATCATGCCGGGCGAGCTCGATATGGTAGTAGGTCACCTCGGCAAGCCCCTGTTCCACAACGATACTGCTGCCATTCACCAGCAGCCGCGCCGGCACCAGGCTTCCATCCAGCAGCAGGCAATGGTCGGGCGAGACCAGCAGGTCCCGGTGCGGCGTGGCGTCGGCGAGCGCGCCGGCGCGGATGCGGATGGGCGCCATCTCCCGCGCCGGCCTGTGGCCGGCGAGCCGGACGTTGCGATGGCCGATCCAGAGCACCGGCGCGAAGGGCGCCCCCGGGTCGGCGAGGGTGGCGACGAGATCCCCGGCGCGCAGCGCCTCCACCGCGACCTCCCCGCGATCGGTCAGGATGCGCGTGCCCCGCGCGAAGCAGACGAGGTTGACGGCGGCGCCCTCGGTGTAGGCGGGAAGGGGATCGCCGTCATTGTAGGCGTTCGGGTCCCGGGAGAAGACGTATTGGCTCCCGGTGAAGTCAAAGGTCGCGACGAAATCGGTGGTCGAGCCGTCAACCCGGCCGTCATAGGTGAAGGGCGCCGAACCCGCGATGGTGAAGCCTTCGCCCGCCGTCAGGGTGGAGTCTTCGTCGGCCAGGTCGTACTCGCCGATGGAATGGAGTGTTGCGAAGTCCGAGTCGTATTCCCAGAGGTAGTATCGGCCGTTGAACGCCATCGCGGTGGTTCCTTCGAGGGCCGCCCCAGCCGGGCCACGCGGTGCCTCGCAGCAGGCGAATCGGGTGCGCTAACCCGTACATTGAATAACGCATCCGTGAGGGCCGCAACGTCGGGGCGAGGGCGGCGCACAAATTCGCACGAAGCGTGTTCGGCCGGCGGGCGCCGCGCGTTCCCGAGGCGGAGTGTTACGCCGGCTTGTCCCAATGCGGCGGCCAGGTGGCCCGGATGATGGGCAGCGCCAGCATGCGGGCATACCAGGCCGTGAGTTTCGGGCCGGTGAGGCTGCCGGTGGCGATCTCCGGCACATAGGTGGCGATGCGGTAGCCGAGCGCGATCGCCGGAAACAGCGCGTGGTCCACGGCCGAGAGGCCGCCGGCCAGGTACTCCCCGAGGATCAGGCTTTCCCACAGGTCGAGATCGGCGCGCATGGCGGCCCAGGCGGCGGCGATGCGGGCGGGGTCGCGCTGGTCCTCCGCGGTGTGGAAGACGGCCTGGACGAGGGCTTCCATCGCCTCGGCGGCGAAATACTGGTCCGCCTCGCGGATCATGCGGCGCTGGATGGCACGGTGCTTCGGGTCCGCGGCGAAGAGCGGCGGGTTGGGCGCGATGTCCTCCAGGTATTCGACGATGGCGGCGGATTCGTAGAGCCGGAAATCGCCGTGATCGAGCACGGGGACGCGTTTTCGCGGGTTGAGCAGGGCGAGCGCCGGCCGGTCGAAATCGCCGGCGTCGTAGGACAGGTTGTGGAGGGTGAAGGGCAGGCCCTTGTGGACGAGCGCGAGCTGGACGCGCCAGGCGTAGGGGGAGCCGGAGAGCCAGTGCAGCGTGAAGGACATGGGGGCCTCACGAGGCTGCGAGCGACGGCAGGCTAGCGCCGGCGAGCGATGGTAGGCCCAAGCCGTGCGGCGCAGCAGGCTGTCCTCGCGGCGTGCTTAAGAGAGGTTCTGGGTAGTGCGTGCTTCCGTGCAACAAGAAACTGACACAACCGCTAAACAGATCTGACGATATCCGCCACCAAGCGATTCATATGAGACGACTTAGCAAAGTAACCAAGCAGATGATTTCGTGAGATAGCCGGCAGATCTCTCATGGCTACCGCAGACGACCAACTTAGCCAATCCGAAGTTCCAGAGCGAAGAAACGCCTCTCGAAGCTCTGTCAAACCGAACGCCTGAGAATTTGTTTCCAAAATCTTCGCCTTTACAATTATCGCATTTGAAATTTCGAAAATCTTCTGTAAAATGACGCCCAGCTCTTGCTCCAAAACCATCCGTTCTTGGACAAGAGAAACTATCCAAAATAGCTGATATTCCGTAAGAGCTTTACCGGCATCCACTATGTCATTCACAATGTTATTGATTTTTCTATCCGGAGGAAGGTTTCTACAAAATCGTGCGATTGTTTTCGCCAAATTTGGGAAATCTTTGAAAAACATCGGTATTTTTGATTCGACTAGATCGGTGTGATCCCCCATTATAGTCAGGATGAGCTCGACATCTTCTTCTTCCAACATCTCGTGATTTAACAGATTTTTTATATAGTCTAACTCGGAACTAGATAGCGGCTCTACAATAGATACTTCCATAGTAGGCGAGTCTGCCTCATCGTAGACTGCAATGATGCGACGTCTCTTCTCAAGGAGAGCGCGCTTCATTTCGTCAATCTGCCGGTCCAGCAAAGCAGTTTTCGACATGCCGAATTTGGTCTTTTTTGGATTTACCGATAGCCCCCGCTCTCCAAGCAATTCCTGGATATAGAGAAAATCTTTCTGTAGAATACGCTCGTCATTGGAAAATAAAAAGAAATCATCCATAAATCTGAGATATACATCGCAACTGAGAGCGCTGAAGTCGACAAAATTCAAGAATGCATTGCCAATCATTTTTGCAGGATAGATTCCCTGGGGAAGACAATCGACGCTCCTGCCCGCCGCGGTCTCCCGCAAGAACGCTCCAAAGCGACCTGTGTCGTCCCCCGAAAATCCCAGTCGCGCCGACCATGACACCAAATCGTGATGATAAATAGAATTGAAATATGACGCTATGTCAAAACATAGCACGTGCTTATACACCCTGGCCGCCTTTGCAGCCTCGATCTTAAATGCAGCGTATGCTAGACTTGGACTCTCTGCTTGCCCCTGCTGAAATCGATACCCGAAATATTGTCTATTTGGTCTATTTGACTTTCGAAATAGCCCTCGATTGCGATATATCAGATCGTATATATAGTATTCTGCAACAAAATCTAATTTGACTGTTCTTCTCAGATGGAATGACGTTTTTATGCCATAGCATCTTTGTTGGGGTGTGAAACTTTTCTCGGCAGATGCAGGATCGAATATTTGTGCTATGTAATGCTGAATTGCGTCTTCCCCTGCAGATATTAGCCACTGATTAGTCTTAAGGGGGAAAATAGTACGCTCCAAATCGGCGTCAAAAAAGCTAAGTGTCGGAGATGGTGGCGCCATCTATCGCCTCCGCTTGGCCGTGAACCGATACTCAATGCCTACAAACTAGCCCAAGCCACCCGTCAATGCCTACGTGGAAGTACGTGCCCGAAGCTCCGCCTTGCCCTCCCCTCCCCCCCGCTGTATCCCCCGCGCCGATCTTTCACACCTCACCCGACACGGCAGGTTTGTCCCCATGGCGAAGATGCAGGCCAATCAGATGCGTGCCGGCATGGTCATCGAGTTCGAAGGCCAGCGCTACACCATCCTCAAGCAGAACATCATGATCCCCGGCAAGGGCGCCGCCGTGATCCAGGTGGAGATGCGCAACATCAAGTCCGGCGCCAAGAAGGACCAGCGCTGGCGCACCGCCGACACGGTCGAGCGCCTCACCACCGAGGACAAGGAGTTCACCTACTCCTACGCCGATGGCGACATGCTCGTGCTGATGGACCCGGCCAATTACGAGCAGACCCAGGTCAGCAAGGACATCCTCGGCGACCGCCTGCCCTTCCTGCAGGAGAACATGACCGTCAATGTCCGCCTCATCGAGGGCGAGCCGGTCTCGATGGACATCCCCGAAACCGTGGTGCTCGAAGTGGTCGAGGCCGATCCGGTGGTGAAGGGGCAGACGGCGGCGAGCTCCTACAAGCCGGCGGTGCTCTCGAACGGCGTCAAGACGATGGTGCCGCCCTTCATCACGCAGGGGGAGCGGATCGTGGTGAAGACGGAGGATGGCAGCTACTACGAGCGGGCGAAGGGGTGACGGTTTAGGGCACCCAATCCCGCACGCTGATTGGAAAGGGCGCGCGGCCCTCACCCTCCCACACCGCTGCGCGGTGCGGGCCCCTCCCTCTCCCGTGAAACGGGAGAGGGCATAATCGCCCGGGTCCGGGGTTTGGCTTAAACCCCGGCGGGGGTTCGGGGGCAGAGCCCCCGTTTTTGCTTTCAGGGGTTTACCCATCATGGCGGTCTCGCCGCGACTTTCGCCTGCGATGAATGTGCTCCACCAGGCCGTCCAGAAGGCCGGGCGGCGGCTGCTGCGGGATTTCGGGGAGGTGGAGCAGCTTCAGGTCTCCTCGAAGGGGCCGGGGGATTTCGTCAGCCAGGCCGACCTCCGGGCGGAGCAGACGCTGAAGGAGGAGCTGGGCAAGGCCCGGCCGGGCTGGGGGTTCCTCGGCGAGGAAGGCGGCAACGCGCAGGCGGATTGGGAATGGCGCTGGGTGGTGGATCCGCTCGACGGCACCACGAATTTCCTGCACGGCATCCCGCATTGGGCGATCAGCGTCGGCGTCGAGAAGCGGCTCAGCGCGGAGAAGACGGAGCTGGTGGCGGGGTGCATCTACAACCCGGCCGGCAACGAGCTGTTCTGGGCGGAAAAGGGGCTCGGCGCCTTCCTCAACGACAAGCGGCTGCGCGTCTCGGGGCGGCGGGAGATGCTGAACGCGCTGTTCGCGACGGGGATTCCCTTCGCCAGGAACCCGCGCAAGGCGGAGTTCTCGCTGACGCTCGCCAAGCTGATGCCGCAGGTCTCGGGGGTGCGGCGCTTCGGGGCGGCGGCGCTCGACCTCGCCTGGGTGGCGGCGGGTCGGTATGACGGGTTCTGGGAGCACGCGCTCAACAAATGGGACATCGCCGCCGGCATCGTGCTGGTGCGGGAAGCGGGCGGGATCATCACCGACCCCGACGGCGGCGAGGGATACTACGAGACCGGGCATATCGTCTGCGGCAACCCGCATCTCCAGCCGAAGCTGCGCGAGGTGGTGGCGGAGGGCGATGCCGCGGCCGCCGCGGCGCGCTCCGCAAGCCGCGACTAGGCGCGCATTCGCGCGACGGGATTGGCGCGCATTCGCGCGACGAAGTTTGGCGCGCATTCGCGCGACGGGAATAGTCGCGCTGTCCGGCGCCAGACTGTAGGTTGCCGCCGATGAATCGCCGCCGAGTCCTCCGTGGTGCGCTGATGGGCGTGCTGGTGGGTGCGCCTGCCTCGGCGCAGCCGCAGCGCATGGCCCCTGCCCCGCCGCTCGCCCTGCCGGCGGGGATGTCGCCGCTGCCGCGCGGCGCCTATCGGGTGAACTTCCGGGCCGGCCAGACCGAATTGGCACAGGCCACGCGGGAGACGCTCGGGGAGATCGGAAGGCGGCTCGCGGAGCTGCCGGAAGGGCGCGGGCGGATCACGGTGGAAGGCCAGGCGAGCGGGCCGGCGAATGATGCCTCGACGGCGCGCCGCATCGCGCTGGCGCGCGCCAATGCCGTGCGCGCGGCGCTGGTCGCGGGGGGGCTCGCGGAGACGCGGGTGGATGTGCGGGCGCTCGGGCGGACGCCGGCGTCGCTCGACGCCGCGGATGTGCTGCCGCCCGAGGCGCGCGGCGGGGGAGGCCGGTAGGCGATCATGACGAGCCCGACCCTGTTCCTGTGGCGGATGCTGGGCTTCCTCGCCGCGGTGACGCTGCTCGCGGGGCTGCTGAACCGGGAGCTGGCGGCGGCCTTCACGGCGAATGTGCTGCTCAACGCGACGATCGTGGCGGTGCTGCTGCTCGGCGTGGCGTGGAACATCCGCCAGGTGTTGTCGCTGGCGCGCGAGGTGGAGTGGATCGAGGCGTTCCGGAACCCGGCCGCGGCCCAGTCGGGGGCGGCGCCGAAGCTGCTGGCGCCGCTCGCCAACATGCTGGCGGCGCGGCGGAGCGAGAGGCTCAGCCTCTCGGCGATGACGATGCGGAGCGTGCTGGACGGGATTTCGTCCAGGCTCGATGAGCAGCGGGAGATTTCCCGATACGCGACGGGGCTGCTGATCTTCCTCGGGCTGCTCGGGACCTTCTGGGGGCTGCTGCTGACGATCGGCAGCGTGAGCGCGGTGATCGAGGGGATGAGCGTCGGGACGGGCGACATCAACACGCTGTTCAACCAGCTCAAATCCGGGCTGAGCGAGCCGCTCCGGGGGATGGCGCTGGCCTTCTCCTCCTCCATGCTGGGTCTCGCGGGGGCGCTGGTGCTGGGGTTCCTCGATCTCCAGGCGGGGCAGGCGCAGAACCGCTTCTACACGGAGCTGGAGGATTGGCTCGCGGGGGCGACGCGGCTGTCCTCGGGCGCCGGCGGCGGCGACGGCGAGGGCGGGATGCCGGCCTATGTGCAGGCGCTGCTGGAGCAATCGGCCGAGAACATGGAGGAGTTGCAGCGCACCATGGCGCGCAACGAGGAAGGCCGGGCGCTCGCCAACCAGGCGGTGATGGCGCTGACCGAGCGGCTTTCCGTGCTGGTGGACCAGATGCGCGCCTCGCAGGTGCTGATGCAGCGCATGGCGGAGGCGCAGGCGCAGCTCCCGCCCGCGATCGCGCGCATGGCGGAGGCGGCGGGGCACGGCGCGCTGGACGAGGCGACGCGCGGGCATATCCGCAACCAGGAACTGTATCTCGCGCGGTTGCTGGAGGAGGTGGCGCAGGGCCGCGTCCAGGCGACGGCGGAGATCCGCAACGAGATCAAGGTCCTGGCGCGCACCATCGCCGCGCTGGCGGACGAGCCGCGGCCGTGAGCGTGCCGCGCGCCCCGCGCAGCCGGCGCTGCGCGGCCCACCCTCACCCCGCCCTCTCCCGCCCAAGCGGGAGAGGGAGATTGTCGCGGGGCTAGCCGATGGCGCTCGGCCGACGGCGCGGCGCGCGCGGCGGGATCGATGCCTGGCCAGGCTATGTGGACGCGCTGTCCACCATCCTCATGGTCATCATCTTCGTCCTGCTCGTCTTCGTGCTGGCGCAGGGCTTCCTGTCCGTTGCGCTCTCGTCGCGGGACCGCGCGCTGGAGCGGCTGGGGCGGCAGGTCGCGGAGCTCGGCGAGCTGCTCGCGCTGGAACGCGGCCAGGCGGAGGAGCTGCGCGGCGCGCTGAACCGCACGGCGGAGGAGCTGCGCGCCGCGGCGACGGCGCGCGACACGGCGCAGCGCAACCTCACCCTGCTGCGGGAGGAACGCGACCGGCTCGCAACGGAGCGCGATGCCTCGCGCGGAGAGCGGGACACGCTGGCGGCGCGGCTCGCGGATCTGGAGGCGACCTCGCGCGGCGGCGCGGCGCGGATCGCGGAGCTTGAATCGCGGCTGGCCGAGGCGCTGGCACGCACCGAGGCGGCGGGCGGCGACGCGGCGCGCACCGCGCGCACGCTGACCGAGGCGCAGCGGCTGCTGGCGGCCGAACGCGCGGCGCTGGAGGCGGTGCGGCGCGATCTCGGCGCGGCGCGGGAGCAGCAGGCGGCGCTGGCGCGCGATCTCGCCGCGGGGCGCGCGCAGCTCGAGGCGCTGAACCGCGACCTGGGCGAGACGCGCACGGCGCGCGACGCGGCCGCGCGCGAGCGCGACCTGACGCGCGAGCAGCTGGCGGCTCGGCTGCGCGAGATCGAGGCGCAGGCGCGCGAACTCGCCGAGCGCGAGGCGCGCGCCCAGGCGCTGGCCCGCGAGCTGGCCGCGACCGCCCGCGCGCGGGACGGCGCCGCGAGCGAGCGCGACGAGGCGCGGCAGCAGCTTGAGGCGCGGCTGCGCGAATTGCAGGCGGCGCTCGCGCAATCCAACGAACGCGAGGCGCGGGCCCAGGCCCTGGCGCGCGAACTCGCGGCGACGCAGACGGCGCGCGAGGGCGTCACGCGGGAACGCGACGAGGCGCGGCAGCAGCTTGAGGCGCGTGTCCGCGAATTGCAGGCGGCGCTCGCGCAATCCAATGAGCGCGAGGCGCGCGCGCAGGCGCTGGCGCGCGAGCTGGCGGAAACCCGCACGGCCCGCGACGGCGCGACGGCCGAGCGCGACCAGACGCGCCAGGCGCTTGAGGCACGGGTGCGGGAGTTGCAGGCGCAGGCGCGCGAACTCGCCGAGCGCGAGGCCCGCTTGCAGGCGCTGTCCCGGGAACTGGCGGAAACCCGCACGGCGCGCGACGCCGTGACGGCCGAGCGCGACCAGAGCCGGGAGCAGCTGGAAGCGCGGGTGCGCGAACTGGCCGAGCGCGAGGCGCGCGCCCAGGCGCTCTCGCGCGAGCTGACCGAGGCGCGGCAGCAGCTTGAGGCGCGGGTGCGGGAATTGCAGGCGCAGGCGCGCGAACTGGCCGAGCGCGAGGCGCGCGCCCAGGCGCTGGCGCGCGAACTCGCCGAGACCCGCACCGCGCGGGACGGCGCGGCACGCGAACGCGACCAGACGCGGGAGCAGCTCGAAGCCCGGGTGCGCGAACTCGCGGAGCGCGAGGCGCGGGCCCAGGCGCTCGCGCGCGAATTGTCCGGTGTGCAGCAGCAGCTTGCGGCGCGGGTGCGGGAGTTGCAGGCGGCGCTCGCGCTATCGGCCGAGCGCGAGGCGCGCGCGCAGGCGCTGGCACGCGAACTCGCCGAGACGCGCACCGCGCGCGACAGCGTCACGCGCGAGCGCGACGAGACGCGCGAACAGCTCGAAGCCCGCCTGCGCGAGTTGCAGGCGCAGGCCCAGGCGGTGGCGGAGCGTGAGGCGCGGCTCGACGCGCTCTCGCGCGAACTCGCGGCGCGGGAACAGCGGATCGAGGCGCTGGCGCGCGAGCTCGGCGCGAGCCAGGCCACGGCCCAGGCCGCGGCGCGGGCGCGCGATGTCTCCCAGCAGGAGCTGGAGCAGCGGCGCCGGGAAGCCGCGGCGCTGGCGCGGGACCTCGCGGCGGCGCGCGCCTCGCTCGAAGCCGCGCAGCGCGACATGGCGGCGCTGCGCGAGGCGGCGGCGCAGCTCGACCGCACGGTGCGCGCCGATCGCGCGACCATCGAGGCGCGCCTCACCGACATCGCGCGGCTCAACGATCAGGTCCGCGCGCTGGAGGCGCTGCGCGACCAGCTGGAAGCCCAGGCGCGCGCGGCGCTCGCCCGCGCTGGCGAGGAGGAACGCGCGCGCATCACGGCGCAGCGCGCGGCCGAGGATGCGGCGCGGGCGCGGGCGGCGGCGGAGGCGCTGGTCGGGCAATCCAGCACCCAGGCCGCCGAGGAGGCGCGGCGCCGGGCGGCGGCGGAAGCGCAGGCCGCCGAGTTCGGCCGGCTCTCCGAAAGCGCGCGCGCGCAGGCGGCGCTGCTGGCGCGCCAGCTCGAAGCGCTGCGCGGCGAGCTGTCCCGCGTCGCCTCCGCGCTCGATGCGTCGGAGAGCGAAGGGCGCGACCGGGAGGCGCAGATCGCCCTCCTCGGGCAGCGGCTGAACGCGGCGCTCGCGGCGCGGGTGGAGGAGCTGCAATCCTACCGCTCCGACTTCTTCGGCCGCTTGCGCCAGGTGCTCGGCGACCGGCCCGAGGTGCGGATCGTCGGCGACCGCTTCGTCTTCCAGTCGGAGGTGCTGTTCCCCGTGGGCGGGGCGGCACTCTCGCCGGCGGGGCAGCAGCAGGTGCGGGATCTCGCGCGCGTGCTGCTGGATCTCGCGCGGCAATTCCCGCGCGACCTGTCCTGGATCCTGCGCGTGGATGGGCATGCCGACCGCAGCCCGATCCGCGGCGGCGGGCGCTTCGCGACGAACTGGGAATTGTCGGCGGCGCGCGCCATCGCGGTGGCGCAGCTGCTGATCGCGGAGGGGCTGCCGGCCAACCGCGTGGCCGCCGCGGCGTTCGGCGATACCCAGCCGCTGGACGACCGCGACACGCCCGACGCCTATGCGCGCAACCGCCGCATCGAGCTGCGGCTGGAAGCGGGGCCGGCGGCGAATGCGCAGCCCGCCGCGGCGCCGGCGCCGCCCTCGCTGCGCGAGGCCGCTTCCGGCGTGGAATGCGCGCTGCTCGCCGTGCAGGGGACGCCGCCGCGGGTCACCGGCGTCGCGCCGCGCGGGGCGGAGGCGCGGCTGCGCGCGCTGCCGGGCGGGCCGGCGCTGGCGGTCGGCAGCTTCCAGGGGCCGTACTGCCCGCTGCTCGACGCGCTGCGCGCGGCGGCGGGCGGCGTGCAGGTGGAACCGGTCGGCGGCCGCGTGATCCGGCGTGGCGGCGCGCTGCGGCTGGATGTCGCGATGCCCGATTGGGCGGCGCATCTGCACCTCGTCTTCGTCGCCAATGACGGCACGGTCGCGCATCTGGCGCGGCTGGAGGCGCAGGCGCCGGGCGCGCGGCTCCGGCTCGGCGAGAGCTGGTGGGTGATGGATGAGCCGCTCGGGACCGACCTGGTGATCGCCATCGCGAGCGAGGCACCGCTCTTCGCCGCGCCGCGCGAGGCGGAGCGGGTGCAGGGCCTGGAGGCAGCCTTGCGGGCGGCGCTGGCACAGGCCCAGGCAGGCGGGCGGCGCGTGGCGGTGGGGGCGACGGTGGTGGAGGTGGTGCGGTAGGGGCGCGTGGCGATTTCGCCGCGGGCGCTCCCGCTCTAAGGTCGCGCCTGGAAACCGCCGGACCCCCGCCATGACCGCCTCGCTCCACGTCGTTGACCATGTCCTCCTCAGCCACCGCATGGCGGCGCTGCGCGATGCCGCGACGCCCTCGCCGCGCTTCCGGCGGCTGCTGGCGGAGATCGGCGCGATCCTGACGGTGGAAGCCACGCGCAACCTGCCGAGCGCCATGCAGCGCATCACCACCCCGCTGACGCCGATGGACCATCGCGTGCTGGCGGGGCCGGAGCCGGTGCTGGTGGCGGTGCTGCGCGCGGGGCTCGGGCTGCTGGAAGGCGCCATGCAGGTGATGCCGGAGGCGCCGGTCGGGCATGTGGGGCTCGCGCGCGACGAGCACACGCTGAAGCCCGCGGAATACCTGATGCGCATGCCGACCGAGGTCACCACGCGCGGCGCGCTGCTGTTCGACCCGATGCTCGCGACCGGCGGCAGCGCGGTGGCGGCGATTGATCGCGTCAAGCAGGCCGGCGCGCCGGCGATCCGCTTCGTCTGCGTGGTCGCCGCGCCGGAGGGTGTCGCGAAGGTCCGCGCGGCGCATCCGGATGTCGCGATCTGGACCGCGGCGCTCGACGAGAAGCTGAACGAGCGCGGCTTCATCGTGCCGGGGCTCGGCGATGCGGGCGACCGCTGCTTCGGGACGGAGGGCTAGGGGCATGGTCGCCGGAGGTCGTCAGACCGGAGGCGTGAATCACGCCCCCAACAACGTGCCGATGGACGCCGCGGCGAAGCGCGAGGCTTTTCGGGCGATGCACCGGGAGGGATGCTGGCTGCTGCCCAATCCCTGGGATGCGGGGACGGCGAAATATCTGGCGGCGCAGGGGTTCCGGGCGCTGGCCACGACCAGTTCCGGCGCGGCGCATGCGCGCGGCCAGGCGGATGGCGCGATGGACCTGGAGGACACCGTGATGCACGCGGCGGAGATCGCCGCGGCGACCGACCTGCCGGTGAATGTCGATTTCGGCCACGGCTTCGGCGCGGATGCCGAGGGCGTCGGCCATGCTGTGGGCCTCTGCCTGGCGACCGGCGTCGCCGCCGTCTCCATCGAGGACGCGACGGGCGATGCCGCGCGGCCGCTCTTCCCGCTGGAGGAGGCGGTGGCGCGGATGCGCGCGGCGCGGCGCGCCTGCGATGCGGTGCCGGGCAAGGCGCTGCTGGTGGGGCGGGCGGAGTGCTTCCTCACCGGCCATCCGGACCCGATGCCCGAGGTGCTGCGGCGCCTCGCGGCCTATGCCGAGGCCGGCGCCGATGTGCTCTACGCGCCGGGGATCACGACGGCCGATCAGATCGCGACCGTGGTGCGCGCCGCCGCCCCGCTGCCGGTGAACCTGCTGGTGCACCGGCCGCTCGGGCTGACGCTGGCGGAGATCGGGGCGCTCGGGGTGCGCCGGGTGAGCCTGGGCGGCGCGCTGGCCGGGGTGGCCTGGGGCGCGGTGGCGCGGGCGGTGGAGGAGTTGAAGGAAGGGCGGTTCGAGGTGCTGGGAACGCGGCTCGGCGGCGGGGTGTTGAACGGGGTGTTTGGGTAACGGCTCCTGGTGATATCAGGATTGATATAATCGGCGATGCGGCCCATTGTCTTCATGGGAGACAGCCTCGCCGTGCTGCGGGGCTTTCCGGAAGACGCGCGGCGCGAGGCAGGGCATCAGCTTGATCGCGTGCAGAGGGGACTCGATCCGGATGACTGGAAGCCGATGACCACGATCGGGGCCGGCGTGCGGGAGATCAGGGTGCGGGATCGTTCGGGCGCCTTCCGGGTGATCTATGTCGCGGCGGTTGGCGATGCAGTGCATGTGCTGCACGCCTTCCAGAAGAAGACTCAGCGGACGGCGCAGCGCGATCTCGACCTGGCCGTGGCGCGGCTGAAGGCCGCAAGGGGCGCCTGATGGCGGAGCCGCAGACTTTCGCGAGCGTCTGGGACGCCATCGAGGACACGGCCGAGCAGGCCGAGAACATGCGGCTGCGGTCGGAGCTGATGATCGCGGTGCGACAGGTGGTGGAAGCCTGGGGCCTGTCCCAGCTTGAGGCGGCGCGGCGGCTCGGGCTGACCCAGCCGCGACTCAACGACCTGCTGCGCGGGCGGATCGGCAAGTTCAGCCTGGATGCGCTGGTCGGGATCGCCGCGCGGGGCGGGATTGCGGTGCGGATGCGGATCGCGCTGCCGGCGGCAGCGAAGCGCCGCCGCGCTACAGCAGCTTCGCCTCGAAGGGCGGCTTGAGGTCGGGCGCCTCGAACTCCACCACCCAGAGATCGGGGTCGCGGCTCACCTGGCGGGCGATGTAGGCGTCCGCCGTGGGGTCATCCACGGGCGCCTCGCCGGTGGCGCGGAGCCAGGCGGGGCGGCCCTCGGCGTCGCGGATCTGGGAAAGGACGACCAGCCCCTCCCGGCCCCGCAGGACGGCGAGGATGCCGCCGGCGTCGGGATCGCCCTTGCGGACCACCACGGCGGGGCGGCCGGCGATGTCCGAGAGGCGCATCGCCATGCTGACCCAGATGCCGGCCTTCACGCGGGGTTCCATGCCCCGACATTCGGGCCGCGCGACGCCGCGTTCAAGGGCTTGCCGAGCGGGGCGCGGCGCGCCATTCAGCGGCCGGAAGGGACCGATCGCTCATGGCCAAGCCGCAGAATCTGACCGAGGGGCAGCGCGCCTACGAGGCGAAGCGCGCCGCGAAGGCGGGCGTTTCGCTGGAGAAGTGGCTCGCCGACAAGGAACGCCACGCCAGGGCCGAGGCGGCGGATGCGGCGAAACAGACCGCGGCCGCGGCCAAGGCGGTGGCGCCGGAGAAGAAGGGCTGGCTCGGCCGGCTGCTCGACAAGGCGCACCAGCCGCTCAAGTAGCCTACCGCTCCTTCACATAGGGGATGCCGGAGGCCGCCGGCGGAACGGCCCGGCCGACGAAGCCGGCGAGCAGCACCACCGTCAGCACATAGGGCAGCGCCTGGATCAGCTGGACCGGGAAGGCGACGCCCAGCACCACCGCGCCCTGCAGCCGGATGGCGACCGCATCGAGCAGGCCGAACAGCAGGCAGGTCGCCAGCACGGGCCAGGGCCGCCAATGGCCGAGGATCAGGGCCGCGAGCGCGATGAAGCCGCGGCCAGCGGTCATCTCGGTGACGAAGCCAGCCGCCTGGGCGGTGGCGATCGTGGCGCCCGCCATGCCGGAGAGGACGCCGGCGATCAGCACCCCCGCATAGCGCAGCCGCGCGACCGAGACGCCGGCGGCATCCACCGCGGCGGGATTCTCCCCGGCGGCGCGCAGCCGGAGCCCGAACCGGGTGCGCCAGAGCAGGAAGGCCGTCAGCGGGACGAGGGCGAAGGCGATCAGCGTCGGCGCCGATTGGCCGGCGAGGACCGGCGTGAAGCGCGCGGCACCGGAGAGGGCCGGCGTCTGCCCGCCCTGCTGGAACCAGGCCAGCGCGAGTGTGGCGGTGAGCCCGGCGGCGAGCACGTTGATCGCCATGCCCGAGACCACCTGGTTGCCGCGCAGCGTGACGCAGGCCACCGCATGCACCAGCGCGAGCGCGGTCGCCGCGCCGATCGCCGCCGCCATGCCGATCCAGGCGCTGCCGGTGAGATGCGCCACCGCCGCGGCGGCGAAGGCGCCGGCGAGCATCTTGCCTTCCAGCCCCACATCCACCACGCCCGCGCGCTCCGCGAACAACCCGGCCAGCGCGGCGAGGATCAGCGGCGTCGCGACGCGCAGCGTGGCGGCCAGGATGGGAAGGAGCAGGTCCTCCATCAGCGCGCCAGCACGCGCGCGAGCGGCGCCCGGAACAGATTGCCGAGCGCGCCGGTGCAGAGGATGACGAGGCCCTGCACGACCAGCACCGTCTCGCGCGGCAGCTCCGGCATCTCGAAGGCGAGCTCGGCGCCGCCTTGCGCGAGCGCGCCGAACAGCAGCGCGGCGAGCAGCACGCCGACGGGATGGTTGCGCCCCATCAGCGCGACCGCGATGCCGGCGAAGCCGGCGCCGCCGGAAAAGTTCAGCAGCAGCTTCTGGTGCGCGCCGAGGATCTCGTTCACCGCGACGCCGGCCGCGAGCGCGCCCGACAGCGCCATCACCACGATGATGCGGCGCGCCTGGCTGATGCCGGCATAGTCGGCGGCGGCGGGATTCTGGCCGACCACGCGCAGCCCGTAGCCCCAGGGCGTGCGCCAGACCAGCAGCCAGACCCCAAGGGCGCAGAGCAGCGCGAGCGGCAAGGCGAGGTTCACCGGCGAGCGGCCCGGCAGGCCGAACTCGGAGAGGCGCGGCAGCGGGGCGTTCAGGCGGCGCGTCTCGGGCGCCATGTTGCCGGGCTCGATCAGCACGTTGACGAGGAGATAGACGAGCAGCGCGGCGGCGATGAAGTTGAACATGATGGTCGTGATGACGACATGGCTGCCGCGCCGCGCCTGGAGCCAGCCGGGAATGGCACCCCAGGCCGCGCCGAAGGCCGCGCCCGCCAGGATCACCAGCGGCAGCAGCAGGATCGCGGGCAGGAGGGAATCGAGCGCGAGGCAGGCCAGTGCCACGCCGATGCCGCCGAGCGCGGCCTGTCCCTCGCCGCCGATGTTGAACAGCCCGCCCTGGAAGGCGATCGCGACGGCGAGGCCGGCGAAGGCCATGTCGGTCGCGTAGAACAGCGTGTAGCCGATCGAATCCCAGGAGCCGACGCTGCCGATGGCCAGCGCGTGCAGCGCGGCGGCGGGCGATTGGCCGGCCGCGAGGACCACCAGCGCGGAGAGCGCGAGGGCGAGCAGGAGGTTGAGGATCGGCAGCGCGACGAGGTCGGCCCAGCGGGGGATCACGCCGCGCCCGCCATCATCAGGCCGAGCTGCCGCTCATCCGCCGCGCCTGCCGGCAATTCCCCGGTGATGCGGCCGGCGGACATCACGAGGATGCGGTCGGCGAGCGCCAGGATCTCGTCGAGCTCCACCGAGACCAGCAGCACCCCCTTCCCCGCTTCGCGCCAGGCGCGGAGCCGGCGGTGGATGGCCTCGATGCCGCCGATGTCCACTCCGCGCGTGGGCTGGCCGACGAGCAGGATGTCGGGCTCGCGTTCCAGCTCGCGGCCGAGGATCAGCTTCTGCTGGTTGCCGCCCGAGAAGAGCGAGGAGCGCAGGCGCGGGATGGGCGGGCGGACATCATGCGCCACCATCAGCGCCGCCGCATGCTCGGCGATGCGGCGCGGGGAGAAGAGGCCGAGCACGCGGCGCCAGGCGGGGTCGCGGTGATAGCCGAGGATGGCGCTGTGCTGCGCCTCGAAGGCCGCGACCAGGCCGTGGCGCAGCCGGTCCTCGGGCACATGGGCGATGCCGAGCCGGCGCATCGCGGCGGCGTCCTGCGGGCCGATGGTCACGCCGCGCAGGCGGATCGTGCCCTCGGCGGGGCGCATGCCGGCGAGCGCTTCGAGAAGCTCGGTCTGGCCGTTGCCGGCGACGCCGGCGATGCCGAGGATCTCTCCGGCATGCAGCGTGAGGCTGATCGCGCGCAGGCGCTCGATGCCGAAGCGATCGCGGACGCGGAGGCCGTCCACGCTCAGCAGCGGCGCGCCGGGCGGGGCGGGCGGCGGGCGCTCGGCGGCGGCGGGGCGGCGGCCGATCATCAGCTCGCCGAGCTCGCCCGCGCTGGTCGCCGCCGTCTCGCGATGCGCGACCATGCGGCCGCCGCGCATGACGGAGACGCGGTCCGTCACCGCCATCACCTCGCGCAGCTTGTGGGTGATGAGCAGGATCGCGACTCCCTGGTCGCGCAGCGCGCGCAGCACGCGGAACAGGTCGTCGGCCTCCTGCGGCGTGAGCACGGCGGTCGGCTCGTCGAGGATCAGGATGCGCGCGCCGCGATGCAGCGCCTTCACGATCTCGACGCGCTGGCGCGTGCCGACGGGGAGATCGGCGATGCGCGCATCGGGATCGAGCACCAGGCCGTAGTCGCGGCCGAGCCGCGCGATGCTCTCCCGCGCGGCGGCTTCGCCTTTCGCCAGCAGCGCACCGCCCTCGGCCCCGAGCATGACGTTCTCGATCACGCGGAAGGGTTCGACCAGCATGAAATGCTGATGGACCATCTCGATGCCGAGGCGCGTGGCGTCCGCGGAATCGCGGATCGTGACGGGCGCGCCATGGACAAGGATCGTGCCGGCATCGGCCTGGTGGAAGCCGTGCAGGATCGCCATCAGCGTGGATTTGCCCGCGCCGTTCTCGCCGATCACGCCATGGATCGAGCCCGGCAGGACGGCGAGGTCCACGGCGTCGTTGGCGAGGACGGTGCCGAAGCGCTTGGAGATGGCGCGGGCCTCGATGGCGGGGGTCACGCGCCCCCCGCCTTCTCCTGCTCCCCCCCGGGAGAGGGAGAAGGCAGAACCACGGTCGTGCGAAGGTCGCTCAACGCGGCGGGTCAGGACACCGGGCAGGCATTGTTCGTCATGAAGTCGTGCACGCTGACCCGGCCCGCGACGATCTCGGCGCGCGCGGCGTCGATGCGCGCGCGCATCTCGCTGCTGACCAGCGATGCGTTGTGCTCGTCCATCGCCACGCCGACGCCATCCTCGGCGAGGCCGAGCACGCTGACGCCGGCGCGCCACTGGCCGGCACGGGCCTGCTCGAAGGCGCGCTGCGTCGCGACATCCACGCGCTTCAGCATCGAGGTCAGCACGCGGCCGGGATGGAGATGGTTCTGGTTGGAATCCACGCCGATGCCGAGCCGCCCGGCATCGGCGGCGGCCTGCAGCACGCCGATGCCGGTGCCGCCGGCGGCGTGGAAGATCACCTCGGCGCCGCGCTCGATCTGGCTGCGCGCGAGTTCCGCGCCGCGCACCGGATCGCGCCAGGCGGCGGGGGTGGAGCCGGTCATGTTCTGGAAGATCGTGACCTGCGGGTTCACCGCGCGCGCCCCCTGCACATAGCCGCAGGCGAATTTCCGGATCAGCGGGATGTCCATGCCGCCCACGAAGCCGATGCGCCCGGAGCGGCTGGCGAGTGCCGCCATCATGCCGGCGAGGTAGCTGCCCTGCTCCTCGCGGAACAGGATGGATTGCACGTTCGGCGCCTCGACGACGCTGTCGATCAGCGTGAAGCGGGTCTGCGGGAATTCCTTCGCGACCGTCTCCACAGCGCTCCGCTGCGCGAAGCCCACGGCGACGATCGGGTCGAGCCCCCGGCGCGCGAAGTTGCGCAGCGCCTGCTCGCGCTGCGTTTCCTGCGTCACCTCGAACTCCGTGACCTGGATGCCCGACGCCTGGGCGAAGGCCTGCCCGCCGCGATGCACGGCCTCGTTGAAGGAGCGGTCGAAGCGGCCGCCCATGTCGAAGACGATGGCGGGGCGGATCGCCTGCTGCGCCAGCGCCGGCGCGGCAAGCGGGAGGAGGGTGGCAGCGAGGAGGGTGCGGCGGTTCAAGGGCGGCTCCGTGGCATGGATGTCGGGTCTCGGGTGGGGTGGAACGCGCTACAGCATGCGCAGCAGCGTGCCGTCCTTGCGCAGGGCGTGGTGGTAGATCGCGCCCGCAATGTGGGCGGCGAGCAGCGGGATCAGGAACCAGCCCATCAGGCTGTGCATCCAGTGCAGCACGACCGCCAGCCCCTCCCACGGCTCCATGAATTTCGGGAGGTTGATGAAGCCGAGGAAGGCGGTCGCGCCCTGCTGCGGGAAGCCATAGGCATTCGTGGTGAAGAAGCCCAGCAGCGGCTGGAGGATCAGCACGATGTAGAGCGCGTGATGCACGCTGCTCGCCGCGAGCCGCATGTTGCGCGGGATATGCGCGGGCAGCAGCGGCGGCGTGGCGAGACCGCGCCAGACCAGCCGCGCGAAGGCCAGGAACAGGATGATGAGGCCGAGGCTCTCGTGCAGCGCGTAGAAGCCCATCTTCGCGTCATCCTTCATGAAGCGGATGACGAGGCCCGACAGCAGCGCGATGAACAGCGGCGGCACGGTGAGCCAGTGGAACCACTTGGCGAGCGAGGTGTACTGCCCATCCGGGTGCAGCGTATCCACGCCGCGGATCGGCTCGGCGGCCGACATGGCGGGCATTGGCGGCGCGGGCACCGCATCCGGCGTGGTGGTCTGCTCCATGCCCCTCGGCCTCCTCGGGTTGCTGCAACTATGGCACAAGCGCCCGGGGTGAAGGGAAGGGAAAGGGAAGCGAAAGCCGGTGATCGCCGCACATGCGGATTGGAGCCTCGACCCGCGCAAGCGCTGGGTCTGCCTGGCGCGCCGGGGCGCGGCGGGCTGGCGGGCCGAGGCGCCGCGGCTGGTGGGCGATCCGGATTCGCTGCTCCGCCTGATGCTGGCCGAGGGGCCCGCGGCGCTCGGGCTCGACCTGCCGCTCGGCGTGCCGCGCGCCTGGGCGCGGGGCCGCGCGGAGCCGGATTTCCGGGCGCTGCTGCGCGGGCTGGCCGGCGACACCGCCTTCTTCGCGGTCAACGCGACGCTCGACACCTGCTCGGCCGCGCGGCCCTTCTATCCGGCGCGGGGCGTGAAGGGGATGACGCGGCTCGCGCATGCGCGGGCGATCGGCCTGCAGAGCGCGCAGGACCTCTCCCGCCTCTGCGACCGTGCGACGGCGCTGCGCCCGGCCGGCGCGCCGGTGTTCTGGACCCTCGGGGCGAACCAGTCGGGCAAGGCGGCGATCAGCGCCTGGCGGGATTGGCTGGCACCCGCGCTGGCGGCCGACGCGCCGATCGCGCTCTGGCCCTTCGCCGGCGGGCTGCATGGGCTGTTGGCGAAGGGGCGCGTGGCGATCGCGGAGGTCTATCCGGCGGAGGCTCTGCGCCAGCTCGGCCTCAGGCTCGCCGGCAGCAAGCGCGCGCGGGCGCCGCGCGCGGCGCTGGCGGAGCCGCTGCTTGAGGCGATGCGGCGCCTGCGGGTCGCACCCTGCCCTGCCCTGTCGGCGATGATCGGCGACGGCTTCGGCCAGGACGCGGCGGGCGAGGACCGGCTGGATTGCGTGCTGGGGCTGCTCAACCTCGTCGCGGTGCTGGACGGGGTCCGGGCGGATCACGTGCCGGAGGATGCGTGGATCCGGCGCTGGGAGGGGTGGGTGCTGGGGCAGGCGGAGATGCCGGCCGCCTTGGATCAGGCGGCAGGCGGGGTGGGGTTGGGATAGAGCCCGGCCGCATGCGCCGCATGCTTGGCGAGCTGCACCATCACCTCCAGCTCCCGCGTCTGCACGCCGACCATCCGCGCGAGCCTGAGCGGCAGGGTGAAGAGCGTGTCGATCTCCATCGGCCGGCCGAGCTCCAGGTCCTGCAGGATCGAGGGCTTGTGCGCCATGGTCAGGCCGCCGACGCGGTCCACCACGGATTGCGGCAGGGGACGGCCCAGCGCGGCGGCGATGGCGTGGCCGATCTGCGCATTGGCGCGTGCCTGCGCGCGCAGCACGGGATCGCCGAAGGTGTCGCCGACGCCACGGCGCGAGAGCAGGCAGAGCGGCCCGGTGCCGAGATTGCCGAGGAGCTTCGACCAGACCTCCGCGCGGATGTCAGGCGAGACGGGGCAGGCCATGCCGCCGGCCTCCAGCAGCGCCGCGATCGCGGTCGCGCGCTCGCTGATGGTGCCGTCGGGCTCGCCGAGGATCAGGCGGATATTCGCGTGCTCGACATGGATCACGCCGGGCGCGGTGACCTCCGTCGCGGAATAGACCACGCCGCCGATCGTGCGCGCGATGCCGACGGCGTTGCGCAGCGCGTCGCCGGGATCGGCCTCGGGCAGGCGCGTGCCCTCGAAGGGTCCGCCCTCGCGGTCGAAATACCACCAGGGGATGCCGTTCATCACGAAGACCACCGGCGTCTCCGGGCCGAGCAGCGGCGCGATGCCGGCGGCAACCGAGGGCAGCGCCGGCGACTTCACCGTGACGATCACCGCATCCTGCGGCCCGAGCTCTTCCGGCTTGTCGGTGGCGCGCGGGCGCGAATGGAAGGTGCCGTCGCGGGCATCCACCGTCAGGCCGTTCCGCTGAATGGCCGCGAGATGCGCGCCGCGCGCGATGAGCGAGACCTCCGCGCCGCCGCGCGCGAAGCGCCCCGCGAGATGCCCGCCGATCGCGCCGGCGCCGTAGATGCAGAGCTTCATTGGGAGCTTTCGGGTTCCATCCCCCGCTCGCGGGGGAGGGAGAAGCAAGGAGCAGGGAGCGTCACGCGAGCAACTCCAGCGCGGCGCGGCTCAGCGCCTGCACGCCGAGCGGGATGCAGCGTTCGTCGGGCTGGTACTGCGCGTTGTGCAGCCGGTCGTCGCGCCCCGGCGCGCCGGAGCCGATGCGCAGCTGGAAGGCCGGCGCGCGCGCGGCGAACTGGGAAAAATCCTCGGCGCCCATGCTGGCCTCGCCTTCCTCGATCACGTCCCCGAACTGCGCGCGCACCGCCTCCATCGTGCGGTCGAGCACGCGCTCGTCGTTCACCAGCGGCGGGACGAGGCGCTGATAGGCCAGCGTGCAGCGCACGCGCATCATGGCCTCAAGACCGCTCGCGAGGCGCCGCAGCGCGGCCTCGGCCGTGTCGCGGGATTCCTCGTGCAGCGTGCGCACCGTGCCCTTCAGGAAGGCGCGCTCGGGGATGATGTTGTAGGTGGTGCCGGCATGCAGCGCGCCGATCGTCACGACGGCGGGATGGATCGGCTTGATCTCGCGGCTCACCACCGTCTGCGCCTGCGCGACGAAGGCGGATGCCGCGACGATCGGGTCCACCGCGGCGTAAGGGTGCGCGGCATGGCCGGAGCGGCCGCGGATCTCGAGGTCGAAGCGGTCCGAGGCCGCGAGGCACGACCCGCGCGCATAGCCGAAGCGGCCCACCGCGAGATCGGGCTGGTTGTGGAAGCCGAGCGCCATGTCCACGCCTTCCGCCGCGCCGTCGGCGATCATCGCCGCCGCCCCTTCCAGCACCTCCTCGGCGGGCTGGAAGACCAGCAGCACGCGGCCGGCGAAATCGGCCGATCGCGCCTTCAGCACCTCCGCCACGCCGAGCAGCGTGCTCGTGTGGATGTCGTGCCCGCAGGCATGCATCTTGCCCTTCACCGTCGAGGCGAAGTCGAGGCCGGTCTCCTCCTCGATCGGCAGCGCATCCATGTCGGCGCGGATCGCGAGCGTGGGGCCGGGGCGCGCGCCCTCGATCACGCCGAGCACGCCGGTGCGGCCGACGCCGGTGCGATGGACGATGCCGAGCCGCGCGAGCTCGGCCGCGACGATGCCCGCCGTGCGTGTCTCCTCGAAGGCGAGCTCGGGATGGGCGTGGATGTCGCGGCGGAGCGCGATGAGGCGCGGCGCGAGGCGCTCGGCCATCGCGGCGAGCTCGGGACCGGGATCGTTGGCGATGCGTGGCGTGCTCATGCCGCGACATCGTCGGGTGAAGATGCGGCAATGGCAAGGCTGGCCGCTTGCCCCTGCCGGAAGCCTCGTGCCATACGCGCGGGCAGCCGAGGGAGGAAACATGTCCGGATCGCTGTCGCGTCGTGCCGTGCTCGCCGGACTTGCGCTGCCGCTGCCGGCCCTGGCCCAGTCCTGGCCGAGCGGGCCGATCCGCATCGTCGTGCCCTTCGCGCCGGGCGGCAGCACGGATCTCGCGGCGCGGCTCGTCGCCGATGGGCTCGCGCAGCGGCTCGGCGTCTCCGTCGTCGTGGAGAACCGGCCCGGGGCGGGCGCGACAACGGGCAGCCAGATCGTGGCGGACTCCGCGCCGGACGGCCAGACACTCGTGATGAGCAATATCGCGAGCCACGCGATCAGCCCCGCCCTCTACGGCAACCGCGTGCGCTATGACGCGGTGCGCAGCTTCACCCATATCGCGATGGTCATCACCAACCCCTCCGCCTGGGTGGTGAACAAGGACAGCGGCATCCAGACCCTGGCCGACCTCGTGCGGATGGCGCGCGAACGGCGCGGCGGGCTCGACATGGCCTCCTCCGGCGCCGGTTCCTCCAACCACCTGCTGATCGTGCGCTTCTGCCAGCAGGTCGGCATCGACTTCACCCATGTCCCGTTCCGCGGTGCGGGACCGGCGATGACGGCGGTGATCGCGGGCCAGGTGCCGATGATGTCGGACAGCCTGCCCTCCGCCGCGGGGCATATCCGCCAGGGCAGCGTGCGCGCGATCGCGATGAGCAGCGCGGCGCGCCATCCGGGCTTCCCGGAGGTGCCGACCTTCCGCGAGCAGGGCTTCGACCTGGTCAGCACCTCCTGGTTCGCGCTGTCGGGCCCGGCGGGGATGCCGCCCGCCATCGTGGAACGGCTGCACCGCGAGGTGATGGCGGTGATCTCGACGCCCGAGAGCCTGCGCCGCTTCGGCGAGCTGGGCGGCTCGCCCGGCGACATGACGCCGGCGCAATTCGCCGCCTTCGTCGCCGAGGAACTGGCGCGCTGGGCGCCGGTGGTGCGGGCCTCCGGCGCGACCGTGGACTGATCGTCATGCGGCGAGTCATCTCTCGCGGTTGCGTGATCGGGACGCCGCAACTAGGCTGCCAGGCCAGAGGGCCAGCCGGCGAAGACCGGAGGCGCCAGCGTGGCATGTGGGACGCGATCGCAACCCGGTCGCGGCCCGATAGTGTGTTCGGGGATCCTGGCCGATCCGGCCGGTGGGGAACGGGGTGCGAATGAAACTCAACACGAAAGACCTGATCGCGGGAGGGCTCCTGCTCGCGCTCGCGATCACCGGCTACTACCTCAACCTCGACCACACGCTCGGCAGCGCCCGCCGGATGGGCCCCGGCTACATGCCGATGCTGACCTTCTGGCTGCTCGGGGGGCTCGGGGCTCTCGTGATGTTCCTCGGCCTGTTCAACGGCCCCGACCCGCTCGACAAGTGGACGTCCCTCGAAATCCTCGCCGTGCCGTTCAGCGCGGTCGCGGTCGTGGTCGGCTACTTCGTCGCGGAACGGATGGGCGCGCCGGGCTGGTACGCGCTCGGCTTCGGGCTGCTGGCCGGGATGCTGGCGCTGTCGGTCGCGCCCGGATGGCGGCCGATCGGGCTGGTGCATGCGGGCCTGGCGGTCTTCGGCCTGATGCTGGAGCAGTTCGGCCTGATGGTCTCGATCGCCGCGACCGTCATCGTCGCGTCCTTCGCCGAGCCGATGCACCGGGTGAAGGGCGTGATCGGGATGGTGCTCTTCCTGTGCGTGCTGTGCTGGTGGGTGTTCATCTACGAGCTCGATATCCGGGTCCCGCTCTGGCCCGTCTATTTCGGACCGTGACGCGCGAAGGCCGGAGACCGCTTCCATGGAATTGCTGATCAACAATCTGTTTCTCGGCTTCAGCGTCGCGCTGAGCTTCGAGAACCTGTTCTTCGCGTTTCTCGGTGCCTTCATCGGCACGGCGATCGGCGTGCTGCCCGGCATCGGCCCGGTGGCGACGATCTCCCTGCTGCTGCCGATCACCTTCGGCATGTCGGCGACCACCGCCATCATCATGCTCGCCGGCATCTATTACGGCGCGCAGTATGGCGGCTCGACCACGGCCATCCTGCTCAACCTGCCGGGCGAGGTGAGTTCGGTCGTCACCACGCTCGAAGGCTACAAGATGGCGCGCAGGGGGCGCGCCGGCGCGGCGCTGGCCACCGCGGCACTCGGCAGCTTCTTCGCCGGAACAATCGCGACCATCCTCGTCGCCGCGTCCGGCCCGCTGCTGACCTCCGTCGCGCTCTCCTTCGGCCCGGCCGACTACTTCTCCCTGATGCTGCTCGGCCTGATCATCTCGGCGGTGCTCGCGCAGGGCTCGGTCATCAAGTCCATCGGCATGGTGATGCTCGGCGTCTCGCTCGGCCTGGTCGGCACCGACGTGCAGACCGGCCAGCAGCGCTTCACCTTCGGCATCCCTGAACTCTCCGACGGCATCGGCTTCGTCTCGATTGCCATGGGCATGTTCGGCATCGCCGAGATCATCCTGAACCTGGAGCGCCCGGAAAGCCGCAACGTGCTGACCCACAAGGTCGGCAGCCTGTTCCTGACGCGCGAGGAGTTCCGCCGCGCGACGCCGTCGGTCCTCCGCGGCACGCTGCTCGGCTCGACGCTCGGCATCCTCCCCGGCGGCGGCGCGGCGCTCTCGGCCTTCGGCTCCTACATGCTGGAGCGGAAGGTCTCGAAATACCGGCATGAATTCGGCACCGGCGCGATCGAGGGCGTGGCAGGCCCCGAAGCCGCGAACAACGCCGCGGCGCAGACCAGCTTCATCCCGCTGCTCACCCTCGGCATCCCGGCCAACGCCGTGATGGCGCTGATGGTCGGCGCGCTGATCATCCAGGGCATCCAGCCCGGCCCCCGCATGGTGGAGGCGCAGCCGGACCTGTTCTGGGGCCTGATCTGCTCCATGTGGATCGGCAACGTGATGCTGCTGGTCATCAACCTGCCGATGATCGGCATGTGGGTGAAGCTGCTCGAAGTGCCCTACAAGTACATGTACCCGGCGATCCTGATCTTCTGCTCGATCGGCGTGTACTCGATCAACAACAACGTCTTCGACGTGTACCAGACGCTGTTGTTCGGCCTGTTCGGCTACCTCTGCTCCAAGCTGCGGCTGGAGCCGGCGCCGATGCTGATCGGCTTCGTGCTCGGCCCCATGATGGAGGAGCATCTGCGCCGCGCCATGCTGCTCAGCCGCGGCGACGTGATGGTGTTCGTCGAGCGGCCGATCTCGGCGACGCTGCTCGCCATCGGCTTCATCGCGCTGGCCGTCATGCTCCTGCCCAACATCCGCAAGGGCAAGGACAAGGCGCTGGAGGAATAGCCAGGGTCCCGGGTCCAGGGTCCGGAAGGGGCCGCTCCGCAAGGGGCGGCCCCTTTTGCTTGCGCGCCCCCGGGCGCAATCTCCGGCGCGGAGGTGGCCGATGGATCTGCAACTCGACGGCAAGGTGGCGCTGGTGACCGGCGCCTCGGCGGGGCTCGGGCGGGCGATCGCCAAGGCGCTGGCGGCGGAAGGCTGCCGGCTCGCCATCCTCGCGCGGCGCCGCGCCCTGCTGGAGGACCTGGCCGCCGAACTGCCCGCCGCGGCGCAGCCGCTGGTCATCGTGGAAGACTTCACCAGCCCCGGCGCCGCGGAGCGCACGCGGGATGCGGTGCTCGCGCGCTTCGGCGGCTGCGACATCCTGATCAACAACGCCGGCGGCAGCCGCCCGCAGGCCGATCTCGGCCCCGACGCGGTCTGGATGGAAAGCATGGAGATCAACTTCCACGCCGGCCGCCGCATGACCCACGCCTTCGTCTCCACGATGCAGGCGCGGAAGTTCGGACGCATCGTCAACATCACCGGCCAGGACGAGCCGCACAACATCAACGCCGCCAACGCGCCGAACGGCGCCGTGCACATCTGGGCCAAGGCGCTCTCCCGCGCACTCGGCCGCGACGGCATCACGGTGAACTCCATCCCGCCCGGCCGCATCCACTCCGAGCAGATCGACACCCGCATCCTGCCGACCGAGGAATCCCGCCGCTCCTGGGCTGAGAAGGAAGTGCCCGTCGGCTACATCGGCGAGGCCGAGGACCTCGCCGTGCTCGTCGCCTTCCTCTGCTCGCCGCGCGCCCGCTACATCACGGGCCAGGTGATCCATGTGGATGGCGGCACGCGGCGCTTCAGCCACTGATCCCGAGCCACCCGCATGACCAGCCGCACCGCTGAGGCACGCCCCGGGGAAGCGACGCATCTGCGCCGTACCATCTCCCGCGCGCGCAAGCGACGCCGCTCCGCCACGCCGCGGCCGCCAGGCCTCGGCGCGCGCATGGCGGACCTCGTCGCCGGCACCGTCGGCTCCTGGCGGTTCGTCATCGTCCAATCCGCCGTGCTGCTCGCCTGGCTCACCGGCAACGCGATCGCTGGCGGCAACGCCTGGGACCCCTTCCCCTTCATCCTGCTGAACCTGCTGCTGTCCTTCCAGGCCGCCTACACCGCCCCCATCATCATGATGAGCCAGAACCGCCAGGCCGATGTGGACCGCGACCGCGCCGTCGCGGACTACGCCGTCAACCTCCGCGCCGAAGCCGAGATCGCGCTGCTGCACGAGAAGCTCGACCTGCTGCGCGAACGACAACTCGCCGAGATGACGGACCTGCTGCGCCGCGCACTCGACCGCATCGAACAACTGGAGGCGAAGCGCGCATGATGGGCTGGCTCATCCGCCTGCTCCTGCTCGGTGCCGGCGCCATCACCGCACTCTTCGTCGCCCGCGACGCCGAGAACTTCGGCGTCGTGCAGGGCATGGTCGCGGTGGCGCTGATCGCCGCCGTGGTGATCGCCTTCGCGCTGACGCGGCGGAAGTAGGCGAGGCTACAGGCGCGGCCCCGGCGCATCCGGGCTGAAGCCCAGCGCAGCCTTGTCGGCCCGTGGCTTGGCGAGGGCGGCCTTCAGCCCGTTCATCGCGCCCGACGCCTCGAACCGCGTGAAGACCTGGTCGCCGAGTTTCTGGAGGCCGGCGAGCGTGACGGGGGCGCAGTCGTCCAGCGTGTAGTCGGGCGGCGGCGGATCGAGCATGACCTGGAGGCGGTAGTAGTCCAGCTCGTCGCGCGCCTGGCGCAGCAGGAGTTCGTGTTCGGTCAGCGCCGAGGCGCCGTCCATGAAGACGTCGATGAGGCTCGGCAGCCAGCCGGCGAGGCCGAATTTCAGCGCCTTGTCGCCGCTGATCCGGTTCACCCGCGCGCCGGTGCCGAGCGAGAGGATCAGCGCGCGGTCGGCCTTCGGGAACAACCGGCGCGCCTCGGCCAGCGCGAGCGCCGCCGGGTCGTTGGCGAAGACCCCGCCATCCACCAGCGCGTGGCGGCGCTGCGCGTCGGAGATGCCCGTGTCGAGCGAGTGAACGATCGCCGGCGGGAAATAGGTCGGCGCCGCGGAGGTCGCGCGGGCGATGGCAGACAGGAAAAAGTCCTCGCTGGCGAACTGGCGGGCGCGCCAGGAGGTGAAGAGTTTCGGCCGCGCGCGTTCGAGGTCCCAGGCGGTGACGAGGAGTTCGGGCGCCGCCTCGGAGAGCCGCGCCTTGCCGAGCTTGGCCGCGAGGATGCCTTCCAGCGCGTCGGCCTCGTATTTGGTCTGGAAGAGCGGGTTGCGGTCGGCCCAGGCGCCGGGCGGGAAGATCGTCTTGCCCTGCGCGGTGTAGAGCTCGGCGAGTTCGGCGGGGCCGTGGCGCAGCGCGCCGGGTGCCGCGAGGCCCGCCGCCATGATCCCGCCCGTGGAGGTGCCGGCGATCAGGTGGAACTGGTCCGCCAGGGATTGTCCCGGGACGCCGAGCGCGGTGGCGATCCGCCCGAGCGCCGTCGCGCCGATCAGGCCGCGGATGCCGCCGCCGTCGAGCGAGAGGATGCGGATGGTGCCGGGCATGGGGGCCTCCCGTGGTGGGTTGCGGGAGGGTAGCGCGGAGAGCGCGCGGGTTGCACGCGGGAGGTTTGCGAACGCCTTGTCCGGCGCATCCATCCGCCTCCCTTTGGTGCCTTGCGGGCTGGGCTCTTCTCTCCCTCTCCCCCCGACGGGGGGAGAGGAATATGGTTTCGATGGCGCGCCGGCGTGCAGCGGCCAAGGCGCGGCGGCGGACCTCGCCCTACCCCCGCTCCCCCGGCACCACCCGCACCCGCCGAAGGTCGCCGCGCCGGATCAGCACCGCCTCCACGGCGATCCCGACCCGCTCCCCTGATAGCCAGCGCAGCAGCGTGTCCACGCCCGTCATCGCCTCGCCGCCCGCCGAGACCAGAAGGTCGCCGCGCTCGATGCCGGCGGCATCCGCGGGGCTGCCGCGCTCGACCTCCGTCACCAGCACCGCCGTCTCCTGCGCCAGGCCATGCGCGCGGGCGAAGCGGCGGGGAATCGCCTCGCGCTGGCCGGCGAGGCCGAGCCGCGCGCGGCGGACGCGCCCGAAGCGCACGAGCTGGCCCAGCACCAGCTGCGCCGTGTTCGCCGCGACGGCGAAGCAGAGCCCCTGCGCGCCGCCGATCATCGCGGTGTTGATGCCGATGACCCGGCCCGCCGCATCCACCAGCGCGCCGCCGGAATTGCCGGGGTTCAGCGCCGCGTCGGTCTGGATCAGATCCTCGATCGGCCGGCCGCCGCGCCCGGCCAGGCTCCGGCCCAGCGCGCTCACCACGCCCGCGGTCACGGTGTTGGAGAAGCCGAGCGGGTTGCCGATCGCGATCGCGATCTGGCCCGGCCGCAGCGAAGCGGAATCGCCGAGCGTGGCGGCGGGCAGCGCGGCATCGGTCTCGGCGCGCAGCAAGGCGAGGTCGGTGTCCGGGTCCTCGCCGAGCAGCCTTGCGGCGAAGCGCCGGCCGTCGGAGGTCGCGACCATCAGCGCCTCCGCGCCGGCGGCGACATGGGCGTTCGTGAGGATCAGCCCGTCCGGCGAGACCACCACGCCCGAGCCGGCGCCGCCGCCGCGGCCCTTGCGGATCGCGACATTGACCACGGCGGGCCCGACGCGCGCGACCGCGCCGGTGACGGCGGCGGAGTAGGCATCGAGCAGGCGGTCATCGGGCGGGATGGGGGCGTCGAGCATGGCGGCCAAGGGTCCTCTTTCGCTTCCCAAGGTGGGAAGCCCCCTCCCCTCGCCCAAGCCGGCGCATGGCGGCTATACGATACGCATGGAGATCGTGCAGGCCGTGCTGGCCCTCATCGCGGCCTGCATCGGATTCGCCCTCGTGGCGCGCCATGCGCGGCTGCCCTACGCGGTGATCCTGGTGCTGGGCGGCAGCGTGCTCGCCTTCGTCCCCGGGCTGCCGAGCGTGACGCTCGCCCCCGATCTGGCGCTGGCCTTCTTCGTGCCGCCGCTGCTGATGGGCAGCGCCTGGCGGACGGATTGGCGGGCCTTCCGGGCCAATCTCCGGCCCATCCTGCTGCTCGCGGTGGGCGCGGTGCTGTTCACGGCGCTCGCCGTCGCGGTCGCGGCGAAGCTGCTCATCCCCGGCCTGCCCTGGGCGGCGGCGGTGGCGCTCGGCGCGATCGTGGCGCCGCCGGACGCCGTCGCGGCCTCGGCCGTGCTGCGCGGGCTGCCGCTGCCCAAGCGCCTCGTTGTCGTGCTGGAGGGCGAGAGCCTGGTGAACGACGCGACGGCGCTCGTGCTCTACCGCTTCGCGATCGCGGCGGTGGCGGCGGGCGGCGTCGCGGTGGAGCAGGCGGCGGCAAGCTTCCTGCTGGTCGCCGCCGGCGGGCTGCTGCTCGGCTGGGGGTTCGGCTGGCTCGGCAACCAGCTCTTCGCGCGGCTCAAGGACCCGCTGCTGGAGACCGCGGCGAGCTTCGTGATCTGCTTCGCGAGCTTCATGGCGGCTGAGGCGGTGGGCGTCTCGGGCGTGATCGCGGTGGTGACCACCGGCCTCGTGATGGGCCAGCTCCAGCACCGGACGCTGACGCCGGAGACGCGGATGGCCGCCGTCGCGGTCTGGCGCTTCGCGGAATTCGTGCTGACGAGCCTGGTGTTCATCCTGGTCGGGCTGCAGCTGCGCGGCATCCTGGACCGCATCGCGGAGCGCGGGGTGCCGGAGCTCGCCGGGCTCGCGCTCGGCATCTCGGCGGCGCTGATCGTCTCGCGCTTCGTCTGGGTCTTTCCCGCGACCTGGCTGCCGCGGCTGATCCCCGCCGTCCGCCGGGCGGACCCGCCGCCGCCGGTGGGACAGATGGTCATCCTCTCCTGGGCGGGGATGCGGGGCGTCGTCTCGCTCGCCGCGGCGCTCGCCCTGCCGCTCGACTTCCCGGAACGCGACCTGCTGGTCTTCCTCGCCTTCTGCGCGATCCTGGCGACCCTGGTGCTGCAGGGCACGACGCTCGGCTGGCTGATCCGCCGGCTCGGCGTGACGGAGGCGCGGCAGCCCGCGATGGACCCGGAGGAAGCCGCGGCGCGCCACGTGGTGGCGCAGGCGACGCATGCCGAGGTGCGGCGCCGCGCGGAGGACATCCTCGAAGGGCCGGTCGCGCAGGATCTGGTCGGCGAGTATCGCGACAAGGCGCGCGTCTTCTCCGGGGTCTCGAACGGGGCCGGCCAGGCGGAGCTGGAGGCGCGGCTGCGCATCCGGCTCGCGGCGCTGCGCGCGGGGCGGGCGGCGCTGCTCGCGCACCACGCCGGCGCCACGCTCTCGGACGAGGCGCTGGCCGGCATCGAGACCGAGCTGGACCTCGAGGAGCTGCGGCTGCGCCGGCTTCTCGGCGCCGGGCCGAGCGGGTAACGCTGCCGCATGGACCGCGCGCTGCTCGCCGACCGGCTGGAGGAGGCCCGCAAGGGGCTGCTCGACCTGTCCACCCGGAACCGGCTGCTCGCGCTGCCGAAGCCCGGGCGGTCGCGCGGCGTGCTGATCCTCGCCGACGAGGATGCGGATTTCGTGCTGGAGGCGCTGCTCGGCGGCCGCGCCTTCTCCTTCGAGGCGGCGGCGGCCGAGGAGGCGCCGTCGGAGGCGCCGAAGCCGCGGCGCGGGCGGCGCACCCGCGCGAAGGCCGATGGCGTCGCCACCGCCGATGCGGCGCAGAGTGCCGAGGAAGCGCGGCGCGACACGCGGCTGCGCGTGATGCTGCCGCCCTCCGAGCTGGCGCGGAAGCTCCGCGACCTGATGGCCGATGCGCGCACGGCGCGGGAGGAGACGGGCGTGGCGACGCTCTCGCTCGGCCTCGGCACGCTCGCCTGGCGCGATCCCGCGACGCCCGGGACGGAGCGGCTCTCGCCGCTTGCGCTGCTGCCCGTGGCGCTGGAGCGCGAGGGCGTCTCGCAGACCTTCCGGCTGCGCGCCTCGGGGCTCGACGTGCAGGAGAATGTCGCGCTGCGGCAGAAGCTGCTCGCCGAGTTCCGCGTGACGCTGCCGGAATTCGACGCGGAGGCGTACGACCCGACACGCTGGGCCGATTCGGTGCGCGGCGCGATCGGCGAGCGCGAGGGCTGGGGCGTTGATCCGGACGGGCTCGCGCTCGGGCTGTTCAGCTTCCAGAAATTCCTGATGTGGCGGGATCTCGACCCGGCGGCCAATCCCGGGCTGCTGGAGAGCCCGGTGATCCAGGCGCTGGTCGGCGGCGGCATGCTCGACGGCGCGGCGCCCTTCGCGGACGATGCGGATGTGGATGCCGAGATCCGCGTCGAGCGGCTCGACCACATCCTGGATGTGGATGGCAGCCAGGCGCTGGCGGCCGAAGCCGTGCGCCGCGGCGGGCATACCGTGATCCAGGGGCCGCCGGGGACGGGCAAGAGCCAGACCATCCTCAACATCATCGCCCAGGCCGTGCTGGATGGGCGCACCGTGCTGTTCGTGGCGGAGAAGCTCGCGGCGCTGGAGGTGGTGAAGCGCCGGCTCACCGGCGCGGGGCTTGGCGCGGCGTGCCTGGAGCTGCACAGCGAGAAGCAGTCGAAGCGCGCCGTGCTGGACGAGCTGCGCGCCACGCTCGCGCTGCCGCCGGTCGCGAAGCCGGAGCGCGACGCGCTGGTGAAGCGGCTCGGCGCGCTGCGGTCGCGGCTGAACGGCCATGCGGCGGCGATGGCCGCACCGGTGGGCGCGAGCGGTCGGCCGCTGCATGCGGTGGTGGGCGCGCTGGTCGCGCTGCGCGCGGCCGCGGTGCGCGCGCCCGATTTCACGCTGCCGGGCGATTGGGACGCGGCGCGCATCGCGGCGGCGCGCGGCGCGGTGCGCGAGATGGCGGCGCGCGCGGCGGAAGGCGGGCCGCGCAGCCCCTGGCGCGGCGTGACGGCGAGGCTCGCGCCGATGGACCAGGAGCGGCTGCTGGCACGGCTGCCCGCGCTGATCCGGGCGATCGCCGCCGGCGGCGCGGAGGGCCCGGCGGCGCTGGCGCGGCGGCTCGCGCTGGAGGCGAAGGCGGCGACGGCGCCGCGGCATGATCCGGCGGCGATGGGCCATGCGGCGTGGCAGGGCGATGCCGCGCCGCTGCGCGCGCTGGCGGAAGCGGCGGCGGCGGTGGACGCGGCGCGGGCGGATGCGCGGCTGCTGCCGGGCGCGCTGGAGGTCGCGGGGCTCGCCGAGGCGCGGGATGCGCTGGCGAAGGGCGGCGGGTTGTTCGGGTTCCTGTCGTCCTCGCTGCGCAATGCGAAGGCCGTGGCGGCGCAGGTCGCGCGCGACGCGGCGGCGCCCTTGCCGGCGCTGGAGGCGGCGATCGCGGGGCAGTTGGCGGCGCAGCGCGTGCGGGAAGGCGAGGCGCTGGGACGCGCGGCGTTCGGATCGCTGTGGGGCGATGCGGCGGCGATGCGGGCGCTGGTGGCGTGGCGGGACAGCGCGGGCGCCGAGGTGTGCGCGTGGATGGGGCGCGCCGGCGATGCCCCCACCCCTTCCCTCCCCCGCGAGGCGGGGGAAGGCGTTGCGCAAGCCTGGGACGAGCTGCGCGAGGCGACCGGGCTCGATGTCCTCGCCGCCTTCGGCACCGAGGACCCGCCCTGCGCCACCATCGCGGCGCGGCTTGGCGACTGGGCCAGCGCCCCGGAATCCCTTCCGACCTGGCTCGGCTGGCAGCGCGCGGCGGGCGCCGATCCGGACCTCCGCGAGATCGCGGAACGCCTCGCCGATGGCAGGCTGCTGCCGGACGCCGCCGATTCCGCCTTCGACTACGCGCTGGACGAGGCGCTGCTCAAGGCCGCGATGCGCGCGCGCCCGGAGCTCGCGGCCTTCGACGGCGCGGAGTTCGACCGGCTCGTCGCCGATTTCGCCGAGGCCGACCGCGCGCGGATCGCGCTCGCGCGGCGCGAGGCGGCAGCCAGGCACGCGGAGGCGCTGGCCGCCGTGCGCGCCGGCATGCCGGGCTACGAGCTGCTCAAGGGCGAATTCGAGAAGAAGCGCATGCACCTGCCGGTCCGCGCGCTGCTGGACCGCGCCGGCCGCGCGATCCAGGCGGCGAAGCCGGTCTTCATGATGTCGCCCCTCAGCGTCGCGCAGTTCCTCACCGCGCCGCACGCCATGCGGCCGGGGCTCACCTTCGATCTTCTCGTGATCGACGAGGCCTCGCAGGTCGAGCCGGTGGATGCGCTCGGCGCCATCGCGCGATGCCGCCAGGTCGTCGTGGTCGGCGACGACAAGCAGATGCCGCCCACCCGCTTCTTCCAGCGCATGACCAGCGAGGACGAGGAGGACGAGCCCGACGAGGGCCCCGTCGCGGCGCGCGAGGTGGAGAGCATCCTGGGCCTCGCCAATGCGCGCGGCGTGCCGAACGTGATGCTGCGCTGGCACTACCGCAGCCGGCACGAGAGCCTGATCGCGACCTCCAATGCCGAGTTCTACGACAGCCGGCTGATGGTGCTGCCCTCCCCGAAGGGCCGCAGCGCGTTGCTTGGCCTTTCGCTGGTTCGCGTGGACGGGCAATGGGAGGAAGGCGCCGGCGTCAACCGCATCGAGGCGGAGGCGGTCGCGCGCGCGGTGATGGCGCATGCGAAGGAAACGCCGGGCGAGAGCCTCGGCGTGGCGGCGTTCAGCATCCGCCAGCGCGACGCGATCCTCGACGCGATCGAGGCGCTGCGCCGCGAGAGCCCCGACACCGAAGCCTTCTTCACGGCGCATGAGGACGAGCCCTTCTTCGTGAAGAACCTCGAGAACGTGCAGGGCGACGAGCGGGACGCGATCCTCATCAGCGTCGGCTACGCGAAGGGGTCGAATGGACGGCTCGCGATGCGCTTCGGCCCGCTCTCGGCCGATGGCGGCGAGCGGCGGCTGAACGTGCTCATCACCCGCGCCAAGAAGCGCTGCGTGGTGTTCAGCGGCATCGGCGCCGAGGACATCGATCTCGACCGCGCCGGCGGCCGCGGCGTCGCCGCGCTCAGGACCTTCTTGCAGTTCGCCGCGGGCGGGGAACGGCGCGCTTCGCAGGGCGAGGCCGCCGTGGCGCCACTCACGAAAGTCCTTGCGGAGGAGATCCGCGCCGCGGGCAAGGAACCCGCGGCGCGCATCGGCATCGCCGGGCTCTATCTCGATGTCGCGGCGCGGGAGGGCGGCGACTTCGTGCTCGGCGTCGAGGCCGATGCCGGCGACTGGGCGAGCGTGCGCGCGGCGCGCGACCGCGAGCGCGGCCGGCCGGCGGCGCTCGGCATGATGGGCTGGAAGCTCCACCGCGCCTGGTCGCTCGCCTGGCTCGCGCGGCCGGAGGCGGAGCGCGCGCGGCTGCGCGCCGCGCTCGGCGCGGAGGCGCCACCGCAGGAGCCCGCGGCGGCGGGCCCCGATCCGGGCCTCGCGACGCCCTATGCGGAGGCTGCGGTCGAGGTGCCGAAGGACACGCCGATCCCCGCTATGCCCTTCGCGCAGCTCTCGGCGATCCTCGCCGGCATCATCGCGGCGGAGCAGCCGGTCGCGACCGAGGCCGTGTTCGAGCGCGCGCGGCTGCTCTGGGGCCGCGATTCGCTCGACGCCGCGGATCGCGCAGCCTTGCAGCAGGCGCTGCGGCTCGCCGCGCAACTGCAGGGCGTCGCGGAACAGGGCGGATTCTGGAGCGCCGAGGATGCGCCGGCCGTCGCGCCGCGCGACCGCCGCGCCGCCGCGCCGCATCTGCGCCGCGCCGCGCTGGTGGCGCCCGCCGAGATCGAGGCCGCCTGCCGCGCGCTGCTGGAGGCGATGCCGGTGGCGACGGAGGAGGAGCTGGCGGCGGGCGTCGCGCGGCTGCTGGGGCTGGAACCGAGCGCGACCGCCGCCATCGCGGCGCGCGTCGCGGCGCTGGTCGGCGCGGGGACGATCCGCCTGCGCGCCTGATCCGCCGGGGCGCGCCGTTCACATCGGCCGGCGCGGCGCAACGGCGCGCCGGCCGTGGTGTTCCGATCGCAGAGGGGCCGGCACCTGGCCGTCCCGATGCGAAGGAACGAGACCCATGAACGCCAGGATCCTCCCTGCCATCGCGCTGGGCGCGCTGCTTGCGGCCTGCGGCACCAACCCCGATGACCGCGTGCAGGGCGGCGCCGCCGCGGGTGCCGCGACGGGCGCCGCCGTGGGCGCGCTGGCAGGCCCGCCCGGCGCGGTCGTTGGCGGCCTGGTCGGCGCCGGCGCGGGTGCCGCGACGGGTGCCACCACCAACCCGCAGGACGTCAATCTCGGCCGCCCGGTCTGGAACAACCCCGAGGTCCGCGTGCCGGGCGTGCGCGAGGGCAATGGCCGCGCCGCCTACAGCAGCGCGCAGACGCGCGAGCTGCAGCAGGCGCTGAACGCGCGCGGCTTCGATGCGGGCCCGGCCGACGGGATCTGGGGCGCGCGGACGCGGAGCGCCGTGATGGACTGGCAGCGCCAGAACAACATGCCGGCGACCGGCCAGCCGAACGCCGCGATGCTGAACGCGCTCGGCGTGCAGGGCAGCGGCATGGCGCCGCGCGCCGCGGCGCCGAATCCCAACGCCGCCTACATGGGCGGCGGCCAGGTGCAGGGCGGCATGCCGCGCAGCCCCGAGCAGAACCCGGACCAGCCCGCGGGCAACTGATACGGGGCGCACGACGTTCCGACCTGCGGCCGCGCACGAAGGTGAAACCTTCGTGCGCCCCACATGAGGTTCGACGGGAGCGGGGGCGGCGGCAGCGCCGCCCCTTCTCACGCGCCGCGGCGAAGCGGCGCGAGCAGGCCGGCGCGAGCCCGGCCATCACGATCACGAGGCCCGCCACCTGCAACGCGCTCGGCCATTCGCCCGCGACGGGGATGCCGATCAAGATCGCGGCGACCGGCACCAGCGCCGGGAAGATCGCCGCGCGGGAGGCGCCAAGCGCGCGCACCGCGGCGGTGAAGGCGATGATCGCGACGACGCCCGACAGCACGCCCTGCACCAGCGCCTGGATGGCAAGCTCCGCCGGGGGCAGCGCCAGGATGCGATCGAAGCTGCCGAAGACGATCACGAGCGGCAGCAGCGCCGCGGCCGAGAGCACGGAGACGACGGCCGTGCCCTCGATGGGCCCCACCTGCCACCGCTTCGAGAGGATCGTGAACACCGCCCACATGACGCCGGCGAGGAGGAACATCGCGTCCCCGAGCGGCGTCAGCGCATCACCGGCCAGCAGTCCCGGCCCCGCGATGACGGCGAGCCCCAGCATGATGACGGCCACGCCGAGCAGCCGCGGCAGGCCGGGCCGGTCCTTCAGCACGATCCAGGCCAGCAGCACCGAGCCCAGCGTGACGGTCGCGGGCTGGATCAGCGCGCCATGCGCGAGCGGCGCATAGGCATAGCCGCCGACGCCCGCCAGCACGAAGGGCGGCCCCGCCAATGTCGCGAGCAGACCCGCGCGGGCCCAGCCGATGCGGCGGATCAGCGGCATGGCGCGCGAGAGGAACAGCGGCAGCATGACGAGCCCCGCGACACCGTAGCGCAGCACGGCGATGTCGAGGCCGGTCAGCCCGCCGACCACGCCCGCGCGCGACAGCGCGAGATAGAGGCCCCAGAGCGCCGAGGCCGCGAAGCCGGCGCCGAAGCCGATCAGCAGCGGCGTCCGCAGCCGGGCCGCGAGGCCCGGCATCGTCGAGAGGGCGAGGGACATGGCGCGCCTCACGCAGCGGTCAGCGCGGCGAGCGCCGCTTCGGGATCGGTGCGCCGGCGATAATCCGGCTCGACGAAGGCGGCGCGGATCGCGCCACCCTTCGCCACCACGAAGGTCGCGGGCAGCGGCAAGGTCCAGGCGCCATCGCCATGCCGGTCGGGCAGCGCATGGCCCGCCTTCTCGTAGAAGGGGCGGACCGTCTCCGACAGCGTGAAGCGGATGCCGAGCGCCGCGGCGAGGGCGCCGCCAGGGTCGGAAAGCACGGGGAAGGTCAGCGCATTCTTCTCGGCGGTGGAGAGCGAATGATCGGGCATTTCCATCGTCACCGCCACCAGCGCGGCGCCCGCACCCTCGATCGCGGGGAGCGCCTTCTGGAAGGCGCGGAGCTCCAGGTTGCAATAGGGGCACCAGCCGCCGCGATAGAAGGTGACGATCGCCGCCTGGCGCGCCAGCAGCGCGGCGAGGTCGAAGGGCGCGCCATGCGCATCGAGCAGCGCAGCGGCGGGGAAGGCATCCCCTGGCTTCGCCGCGCGCTGCACGATGCCGGTGAGGCGCAGCGCCTCGATATCGTCGGCGATCATCCGCGCGGTCCCGGCGCCGACGCGCGCCTCCCATTCGGTGCGGCGGGTGTCGAGCTCGGCCTGGAGCGACATGGACTCAGCCCTCCTGCTGCGCGGCGCGCATCTGCTTGACGAGCGCGGCGGCCGAGGCGCCTTCGAGCGCGAGCCCGTAGCCGACCTCCCGCACGATCCGCTCCTTGATCGGCTGGACGAAGTGGATGCGGGTGTTGCGCCGGGTCAACGCAGGCCGCGTCAGCCAGCCCCGCGCGATGGCCGTCGCGCGGTCGAGCGCGCTGCCGTCCGGCACCACCTCCGCCACCACGCCGAGCGCCATCGCCTCGCGCGCCGGGAGCGGCTTCGGATCGAGCAGCATGGCGCGGGCGCGGCCGGGGCCCACGTAGTGGCTCCACAGCGTGAAGACGCCATCGCCCGGGATGATGCCGCCGGCGAAATGCGGCAGGTCGTTGAAGGTGGCGCCTTCGCCGGCGACGATGAGATCGGCGAGCAGGCCGTATTCGGCATGCACATGGGCGCGGCCTTCGAGCGCGAAGATCATCGGCACGCGGATGTTCGCGATGTTCTCCAGGATCTGCGTGCCCTCATCATGCACCCTGGACCAGGCGTCGGGATCGGAGACATCGCCGAAGGAGCCGAAATCAATGCCGGGGATGAAGTCGCCGCCGGTGCCGGTCAGGATCACCACGCTGTTCGCGCGGTCGCGCGACACCTCGTAGAAGGCGTCCACGAAGCGCTCATGGTCCTGCGCGGTGAAGGTCAGCGGGCCGCCATCCGTGTGCAGCGCCATGGTCAGGATGCCATCGGCGTCGCGGGTGAAGCGGATGGTCGGGTAGCGGGTGAAGTAGGCGGGGTCGGTCATCATGGCCTCTCGGGCTTGGCCGGCGGGGCGCCGGGCTTGCCGAGGCTTCTGGACCTTGCGCCGGATCGGCGGAACGTGGCCTGATCGCACTTGTTCCATACGCTGGATGTATGAATGGACCCGCTCCCGCTGTTCCGGACCTTCGTCCGCGTCGTCGAGGCGCAGAGCTTCTCGGCCGTCGCCCGCGAGCTGCGCACCACCCAGCCCACCATCTCCCGCCAGGTGGCCGCGCTGGAGCGGCATCTCGGCTGCGCGCTGCTCCGGCGGACCACGCGGCGCCTCGCGCTGACCGAGGATGGCCGCGTCTTCCACGAGCAGGCGCGGCGCGCGCTGGAGGCGGTGGCGGAGGCGGAGGCCGCGGTCGGTCGGCGCCGCGCCCGGCCGGGCGGAAGGCTCAGGCTCGCCTGCGCCGAGGTGCTCGGGCGGCTGCACATCCTGCCCCGCCTCGGGCGGTTCCTCGATGCGCATCCGGAGATGGAGGTGGAGCTGCTGCTCTCGGACGCGACGACGGATCTGGTGGCGGAGGGCGTGGACCTCGCCGTGCGCGTCGGCCTGCTGGAGGAGAGCGGGCTCGTCGCGCGGCGGATCGGGCTGACGCGGCGGGTGGTGGTGGCGGCACCGGACTACCTCGCGCGGCGCGGCACGCCGGCGCGGCCGGAGGAGCTCGGCCGGCATGATTGCGTGGTCTATACGCGGCTCGGCACCGGCGCGACCTGGCCCTTCGATGGGCCGGAGGGGGCGGTCAGCGTGCCGGTGCGCGGGCGGCTTGGCGTGTCCTCGACGGAAGCGGTGCGGGCGGCGGTCCTTGCCGGGCACGGCATCGGCATGGTGCCGATCTGGCATTTCGTGGAGGACGAGATCGCGACGGGCCGGCTGATCCGGCTGCTGCGCGGGTGGGAGCCGCCGGCCTTCCCGATCCATGCCGTGCATGCCGGCGGCCGCTTCGTGCCGCCCAAGGTGCGCGCGATGAGCGACTTCCTGGCCGCCGAATTCACGCGCGATCCGCTGCTGAACGGGAAAGGGTGGCGCTAGGTCCCGAACATCGTATTGGGCAGGAACGTCACGATCGCCGGGAACAGCGTGACGAGCGCGACCGCGATCACCATCAGCCCGAAGAAGGGCAGCGTGTTGCGCGTGACGGTCAGGATGTCCTTTCCCGTCAGCCCCTGCAGCACGAAGAGGTTGAATCCCACCGGCGGCGTGATCTGCGCGAGCTCCACCACCAGCACGATGAAGATGCCGAACCAGATCAGGTCGAAGCCGGTCTGCGCGATGATCGGCAGAACGACGGAGACGGTCAGCACGATCATGCTGATGCCGTCGATGAAGCAGCCGAGCAGCAGGTAGATCAGCGTCAGCACCAGTATGATCGTGTAGGGCGAGAAGCCCTGCGCGCCGACCCATTCCGCCATCGCGGCGGGGATGCCCGAATAGGCCATCGCCTTCGTCAGGAAGGCCGCGCCGGCCAGGATCAGGTTGATCATGCAGGAGGTGCGGACCGCGCCCATCAGGCTCGCGGCGAAGCTCTCGCGCGTCAGCGTGCCGCCGAAGGCCGACAGCGCGAGCGCGCCGACCACGCCGAACACCGCCGCCTCCGTCGCCGTCGCCCAGCCGAAGTAGATGCTGCCCATCACGAAGCCGATCAGCAGCACCACGGGGATCAACTGGCCGCTGGCCCGCAGCTTCTCCATGAACGGCATCGGCGGATCGGCGGGCGGCGTCAGCTTCGGGTTCAGCAGCGACCAGATCGCGATGTAGCCGCTGAACAGCAGCATCAGCAGCAGCCCGGGCACGATGCCGGCGATGAACAGCCGCACGATGGAGACCTCGGCCGCGACGCCATAGACGATCATCACGATGGAAGGCGGGATCAGCAGGCCGAGCGTGCCGGCGCCGGCGAGGCTGCCGATCGCCATCGGCTGGTGGTAGCCGCGGCTGATCAGGGCCGGCAGCGACATCTTGCCGACGGTCGCCGAGGTGGCGGCGGAGGAGCCGGAGACGGCCGCGAAGATGCCGCAGCCGATCACGTTCACATGCATCAGCCGCCCCGGCAGCCGCTGCACCCAGGGCGCGAGGCCGCGGAACATGTCGTCGCTGAGGCGCGTGCGGAACAGGATCTCGCCCATCCAGATGAAGAGCGGGAGTGCCGCGAGCGTCCAGGAGGCGAGCGAGGCCCAGACCGCGCTGCCCAGCACCTTCTCGGCCGGGAAGACGCTCATGCCCGGCATCAGCATGGGCAGCGCGACGATGCCGATCAGCCCGGTGGCCAGCAGCCCGAGCCCGATCCACACGCCGAGCGCCAGGATCGCGAAGAGCGCGCCGAGCAGCAGCAGCCCGGCCTCGGTCTGGGCGAGGTCCATCAGATCTCTTCCATCGCGCGCTGCACGGCGGATTGCTCGGCGGCCCGGCGGTAGGAGGGCACCCCGCCGGCGAGATGCACGGCGAGGTCGTCGAGCAGCGCGACGGCGAAGACCGCGCAGCCCGCCGCGCAGGCCGCCTGGGGATACCAGAGCAGCCAGGGCACGGTGCCCTGCGCCACATCCTCGAACTGCCAGGAATCATAGGCGAGGTCCGCCACGGACCAGGCCAGGAAGGCGGCGAGCCCCGCCGTCGCGGTCAGCGCCACCGCCTCCATCACGAAGCGCGCGCGGCCTTTCGCATGGCCGATCACGAGGTCCACGCGGATATGAGCGCCGTGGCGGAAGGCATAGGCCAGCGGCAGCAGCGCGGAGCCCGCGACGGCGAAGGCGGTGAGGTCGTCGGCGCCCTCGAACTGCCAGCCGAATTGCCGGCCGATCACCTGCACGGCGATGATGACGCCGATCGCCGCGAGCGCCACGGCGCCAGCGATGCCGAAGAGCAGGTAGAGCGCGTCGCGGCCGCGGCGCAGGGCGGTCATGTCAGGCTGCGGGATGCGTGCATGCGGATCGCGGCTCCGGGCCTTGGGACGGGTCACGATGGGGCATGCAAGGGGCGCGCCAGTGGCGCACCCCCACCCCGACCCTCCCCCGCTTGCGGGGGAGGGAGAAGGGCGTCACGCGCGGTACTGTTCAATCAGCCGCTTGCCGTCATCGCCGGCGCGTCCGACCCATTCCTCCGTCATCTGGGCGCTGACGCGGCGGAGGCCCGCGAGGAACTCCGGCGTCGGCGGGATCACCTGCATGCCGCGCTGGCCGAGCGTCGCCTCGGTGTTGCGCCAGGTCTCGGCGGAGAGCTCGTAGCCGCGCTGCTCGGCTTTCGCGGCGAGCGCGCGGACCTCCTGCTGCAGCGTCGCGGGCAGCGCCTCCATGGCGCGGCGGGAAACCATCACGGCGTTCTTCGTCATCGAGAAGCCGAGCGGGGTGAAGACGCGCGCATAATCCCAGGCGGAGGTGTCCACGCCGGTCGCCGCCGAGGTGATCTGCGCCTGCACCACGCCGGTGGCGAAGGCCTGGGCGAGCTCGGCGGCCTGCACCAGGGTGGGCTGCGCGCCGACGATCGCGGCGAAGCGGTTGGTCGCCGGGCTGAAGGTGCGGAAGCGCAGGCCGCGCAGGCCCTCGATCGTGGCGATCGGCTGCTGCGCGTAGAGGCCGGCCGGCGGCCAGGGCACCATGTAGAGCAGGCTCAGCCCCTGCCGCGCGAGGCGCTGCTCGATGAAGGGGCGCTGGAGGTCGGAGAGCTTCTTCGCCTCGGCATGGTTGGTGACGAGCTGGGGGATGCTGTCGGCGTCGAAGAAGACGTCCTCGTTGGAATAGGCGGCGAGCAGGATCTCGCCCATCTGCACCTGGCCGGTCTGCACGCCGCGCTTGATCTGCGGCATCGGCAGCAGGCTCGCGCCGGTATGCAGCTGCACGGTGAGGCGCCCGCCCGCCGCGGCCTGCAGCTCCTCGACGAAGGTGCGGATGTTGCGGGTGTGGAAGTTCCCGTCCGGATAGGGGGTGGCCATCTGCCAGCGGGTCGCCGCCTGGGCAGCCGCGCCGCGCCCGAGGAAGGGCAGCGCGGCGGCGCCGGCGGACGCGGCAAGGATGTGGCGGCGGCTCGTCATGCGCGTGTTCTCCGGTTCGTGATGCCTGTCCCGGATCGCAGCTTCGCCGCGCGCCGCCGCCGACGCAAGAGCGGGCCCTACAGGGGAAAATCCCGCGCCGGGTCCACGCCGGCCTCGACGAGGAAATGCCTGAGCGCGCCCACCTCGTCGCGCGAGAGGGAATGGCGCGTGTCGGGGAAGCCGCGGGTGCGGCCGTTCAGCGTGACCTTGATCTGGCCATGCCCGCCCGCCGCGACCTCCGCGCCGAGTTCCTCGAGGACGGTGAGCACATGCTTCGGATCGATGTTGGCGCTGACCGGATGCGCGAAGAGCGCGTGCAGCACCTTGCGATGGCGATGGTTCATGCCGGGGACCCGTGGCTGGTTGCGCGCCGAGTGTCGGCCGCGCCGCGCCGCGGGTCCTTGACGCGGATCAAGGAGCAGCGCGGTCTCTACCCCGCCGTCTCGACGTAATGCCGCAGCTCCTCCGCCTCGTGCAGCGCCTCGTCGATGCGCGCCTTCACGAGATCGCCGATCGAGACCATGCCGGCGAGGCCGCCATCCTCCTCGATGACCGGCAGATGGCGCACGCGGCGATCCGTCATCACCTCCAGCGCCTCGGTGATCTTGGTGCGCGGGGTCACGGTGTGCAGCGCGCGGGTCATGAACTGCGCGGCCGTCATCGGCACCGCGTCCACGCCGTGCAGCGCGACGCAGCGGACGATGTCGCGCTCGCTGATCAGCCCGAGCACGTCACCCGCCGAATCACGCACCAGCACGGCGCCGATGCGGTTCTCCGCGAGGGTGCGGGCGATGGTGTGGATATCGTCCTGGGCGCCGACGGAGACGACGCGCTGGCCCTTCGTGCGCAGGATGCTGCCGATCACCATGGGTGGGCCCTCCTTGTGCCCCGACGCGGGAAGGCTGCCAAAGCGACATGCCGCGATGCAAGGAAAGGTTGTATTGCGGCGCAGCATGGCGCGGGTTCGCCCGGCCCTCGGGTGCCCGCGATTGCCGGAGGTCAAGGCAAGGCGTCGGAAACGCAGGCAGGAATCGCCGGGCACGACGGGTGCCCGACAGCCGAGGACCAGTCCACCGATGAACGCATGCAGGGTCCCCATCCCTCTCCTCGCGGCCAGTCTCGCCATGGCGCTCGCCGGCTGCGGCGCGCCCGACGGCCTGCCTTCGGGCTCCCCCGCGCCGAGCGCCTATTGCTCCGCCGCGCCCGCCGCCACGGCGGCATTCGCCGACGCGGCGCGCAGCGCGGAAGGCCTGGCGGCCGCGCGTGGCGATCTCGCGGCGCTGCGTCGCTGGCAGGCAAGCGGACAGCCCGCGCCCGTGGAGGAGAACGGCATGACGCTGCTGCATTGGGCCGCCCTCATGGGACGCACCGAAGCCGCGGCGTTCCTGCTCGCAGCCGGCGCCGATCCGAATGCGCGCGACGGGTTCGGCGACACGCCGTTGACCTCGGCCATGGTCGGCTGCCACGCCGATGTGATCCGCCTGCTCATGGCCCGCGGCGCCGATCCGGAACGACGGAACATCCGCGGCGACCGGGCCTACGACATGGCCCGCCGCGCGGGCGCGACCGAGCTGTTGCCGCTGCTGCGGCGCTGAGGGCCCACGGCCCGCCCGGTCAGCCCGGCTCGCTCACCGCGAGCTGCGTCCGGACCAGCTCGGCAAACCTCCCCCCCTGGCGCAGCAGCGCCTCGAACCCCCCGCGCTCCACCACCTTGCCGTTCTCGAAGACCAGGATCTCGTCGGCGTCGCGCACGGTGGAAAGCCGGTGCGCGATGATGAAGGTGGTGCGGCCCTCCATCAGCGCCTTCAGCGCCTTCTGCACGCGCGCCTCCGTCGCCGCGTCCAGCGCGCTCGTCGCCTCGTCCAGGATCAGCACCGGCGGGTCCTTCAGCAGCGCGCGCGCGATCGCCAGCCGCTGGCGCTGCCCGCCGGAGAGCGCCCCCCCGCGCTCGCCCACCGGCGTGTCGTAGCCCTGCGGCTTGCGCGTGATGAAGTCATGCGCCTCCGCCATGGTGCAGGCGCGCTCGACCTCCTCCTGCGTCGCCTCGGGGCGGCCGACCACGAGGTTGTCGCGGATCGAGCGGTTGAACAGCAGCGCCTCCTGGAAGACCACGCCGATGTTGCGGCGGAGCGATTCCAGCGTGACGTCGCGCAGATCATGCCCGTCCAGCGTGATGCGGCCGGAGACCGGGTCCCAGAGCCGCTGCAGCAGTGCCATCGCGGTGGACTTCCCCGCGCCGGTCTGGCCGACGAGCGCGATGGTGCGGCCGGGGGCGGCGGTGAAGTCGATCCCGTCCAGGATCGGCGGGCCGCCGGGATAGGCGAAGCCGACCTGCTCGAAGCGCACCTCGCCCTGCACCCGCGGCAGGCTCAGCGCGTCCGGCTTCTCCGGCACGGAGGAGCGGCTGTCCACGACCGCGAAGAACTGCTCGAGCGCCGGCGCCTGGAACAGCATGTGCGAGACGAAGCCCACCGCCCCCTCCAGCCGGGCGATCAGCATCGTCGCGAACCCCATGAAGGAGACGATCTCGCCCACGCTCGCCTGGCCGCGCAGATGCAGGATGGTGCCGATCACGAAGATCGCGATGACGGTGAGCGTCGCGGCCGCGCGCGTCATCACGGCGACGACCGCCCACCAGTTCAGCACCGGGAATTGCCGGTCCAGCACCTGGCCGACGATGTCGCGGAACAGCCGCGCCTCCGATTGCAGCCGGGTGAAGGACTGCACGACGATCACGTTGGAGAGCGCGTCCTGCGCGTTGCCGGCAAGCTGGGTGTGCAGCGCCTCCACCTCGCCCTGCGCCACCTGCGTCTTGCGGATCACCCAGGCGGAGACGGCCACGAAGACGGCGACGAGCGCGATCAGCAGCAGCCCGAGCCGCCAGTTCAGCGCGAGCGTCAGCGGCAGCAGCACCAGCGCGCCGATGAAGGTGGACAGATGCTCGCGGAAGAAGGCGAGCCACAGGCCGAACAGCGTGTCCGAGCCCTGCAGCATGATTTTCATGAGTCGCCCGGACTGGGTGTCGCCGTGGAAGGACAGCGGCAGCGACAGGACGTGCTCGAAGTAGCGGCCCATCACGGTCAGCCGGTTGCGATGCGCCATGCGGTCCGACAGCAGCGCGACCGCGACGTTCGCGCCGATGGAGGAGAGACCGACGGCGCCCCAGAGCGCCAGCAGCGCGAAGGCCTCCGCCCAGAGCGTCTCGGGCGGCAGCCGGTCGGATCGCGCGAGCAGGTCCACGACGCGGCCGAACAGCACCGGCTCGAGGAAGGAAAGCCCGGCCAGCGCCAGCGCCCCCAGCCCGAGCCCGATCGCCACGAACCGGTCGCCGCCGAGCATGGCAAGGACGCGGAGATAGATGCGGAGGAAGGTCATGGACCCCAGGCGGCCGGAGAGGCGACAGCACTCGCGAAAAACCCGGTGTCTTGCAAGCCACGCCCGGATTGCGGCAGGAACGCGGGCGAGTAGCGCGGGCGGCATGCCCGCCCGCCGGAGGAGACACGAAGGATGACCACCCGCCGCGCCCTGCTGGGTACGACCTTGGGCACCACCTTGGCCGCGCCGCTGATCCTGCCGGGCGCCGCCCGCGCGCAAGGTGGCTGGTCCCCCACGCGGACCATCCGCCTGGTGGTCGGCTTCCCGCCGGCCGGCACCACCGACATCGCGGCGCGGCTGCTCTCGGAGCCGCTGGGCCGGCGGCTCGGCCAGCAGGTGGTGGTGGAGAACCGCCCCGGCGCCGGCGGCAACATCGGCAACGACGTGGTCGCGAAGGCCGAGCCGGACGGCCACACCCTGCTGATGCAGACCATCAGCGGCGGCGCGATCAACTATTCGCTCTACGGCGCGCGGATGCCCATCAAGCCCGAGGACCTCGCCGCGGTCGGGCTGATGCTGCGCGTGCCGAACGCGATCTTCGTCTCGCCAGCGCTGCCGGTGCGCACCCTCCAGGAGCTGGTGGCCTACGCGAAGGCCCGGCCGGGGCAGCTCAACATCGGCTCCTCCGGCGCCGGGACCTCGCTGCACATGACGGGCGAGCTCCTGAAGCTGGAGGCGGGCATCGACATGACCCATGTGCCCTTCCGCGGCGCCGGGCCGATGCTGCAGGAAGTGATCGCCGGCCGCATCGAGGTGGCGGTGGACAACCTGCCCTCCGTGATCGGGCATCTGCGCGAAGGCCGGCTGCGGCCGCTGGCGGTGACCACGGCGGAGCGCAGCCCGGCGATGCCGGAGGTGCCGACCACCGCCGAGCAGGGCCTGCCGCGCGTCGAGGCGACGGCCTGGTTCGGCGTGCAGGGTCCGGCGCGGATGCCGCCGGCGGCGATCCAGCGGATCAGCGACGCGATGAACGAGATCATCAAGGAGCCGGATATGCAGCGCCGCCTCGCCGATCTCGGCGGCATGCCGCCGAACCTCCGCCCGGATGGCGGCACCGACCCGGCCGCCTTCGACGCCTTCATCAAGGCGGAGATCGCGAAATGGGGCGAGGTGGTGCGCCGCAGCGGCGCGCAGGTGGAGTGAGGCGGCTTCTCCCTCCCCCGCGTCGCGGGGGAGGGAGATTCACTCCACCCGAATCCCCTGCGCCCGGATGATCTGCCCCCAGCGCTCCCGCTCCGCCGCCGCGCGCGCGGCGAAGGCGCCCGGCGCGTTCGGCAGGTAGATCAGGCCCTGCTGCGCGAGGAAGCGCTGCGCCTCCGGGCTCTCGGCGACCTTCACATACTCCGCATGCAGCCGCGCGAGGATCGGCGGCGGCGTCGCGGCCGGGGCGATCACGCCGTACCAGGTGGCGACGTCGATGTCGTAGCCCTGCTCCATCAGCGTCGGCACGTCGGGCAGCGCGGGCACCCGCTGCGGCGTGGTGACGGCCAGCGCGCGGATCTGGCCCTGCTCCACCGGGCCCTTCATCAGCGGCAGCGTGTCGAACATCGCCTGGATGTCGCCGCGCAGCATCGCCGGCAGGCTTTCGTTCGTGCCGCGGAAAGGCACATGCTCCATCGCGATGCCGTCGCGGCTCCGGAACATCTCGAAGATCAGGTGCTGCGCGGTGCCGACGCCGACGCTGGCGTAGTTGGACCGCCCGGGCCGCGCCCGCACCCAGGCGATCAGCTCGGCCACGTTCCGCGCGGGGACGTCGTTGCTCACAACCAGCACCAGCGGCGCCGCGGCGAACATCACGATCAGCGCGAGATCGCGCTGCGCGTCATAGGGGATGTCGCGGAACAGGTGCGGGAAGATCGTCAGCGGCCCGAGATTGCCCATGCCGATCGTGTAGCCATCGGGTGCGGCGCGCGCGACCTCCGCCACGCCGATGCGCCCGCCGGCGCCGGAGCGGAAATCGGTCACGATGCTCTGGCCGAGGGCGCGCGAGACCGGGTCGTTGAAGGCGCGCGCCACCAGGTCGTTGAGGCCGCCGGGCGGCCATGGCACGATGAAGCGCACGGGCCGCGTGGGCCAGGCGGGTTGCGCGACGGCCGGCGAGGCCAGGGCGAGCGGGGCGGCGAGGAGCGTTCGGCGCAGCATGGCGCAAGCCTCGCCTTCGCCGCGCCACCGCGCAAGGGCCCGGACGCGCAGGGGCCTGGACGCACAGGGGCCCGGACGCGCAAGGGCCCGAAAGGGTGTGGAGACGAGATGGACGGGTTTTCGCCGATCGGCGGCCGCGCCTCCTGGACGGGGCGGGAGATGCAGGCCGATCCCTCCTGGATCATGGCCCTGCCCGACGCGGCGGAGGGCGAGATCGCCGCGGCGCTCGCCGAGCTGAACGGCCGCGACGTGCCCCGCTTCGACGCGCGCCACTTCCCGCTCCCGCGCACCGCGCCCTTCCTGCGCGCGGTCGCGGAGGAGCTGGAGCATGGGCGCGGCCTGGTGCGGCTGACGGGGCTCGATCCCGCGCGCTATTCGGCGGTGGATCTCAAGCGCGTCTTCTGGGGGCTGATGTGCCATCTCGGCACGCCGCTGCCGCAGAACACCACCGGCGAGGTGCTCGCCGAGGTGAAGGACGAGACCGGCATGGGCGCGGCCGTCGCCAGCGGCTCGGCGCGGGCGCGCAGCCGCTCCACCGGGGCGCTGCGCTTCCACACCGACAAATGCGACCTGCTCTGCCTGCTGTGCGCCTCCAACGGCATCGCCGGCGGCGTCTCGCGCATCGTCTCCACCGTCGCGATCCAGGATGCGATGGCGGTGCGCGCGCCGGATTTGCTGGCCGTG
>VFQR01000337.1_pt1 | contig 75327 bp, 64 predicted proteins | sample 3512321 | NCBI WGS metagenome assembly VFQR01 (sample SAMN10412374, study PRJNA504923) | tailings metagenome | isolation source: Relicate 3 Philex TSF1 revegetated site | place: Philippines: Tuba, Benguet | collected 2017-08-29 | reverse complement strand
TGCTGGTCTTGCGCTTGGGGACGGCCACGAACTCTCCACCTGTCTGAAGGACCCGCGGATGGTAGCGGTCGGACGCCCCCGGCGGTAGGCCGCGGCGTCCGGAGGAGACCCGTCGCGGGACAAAGGTCGTGCGAGCCGCCGCGAAAACCGAGTGATCCGGATGGCCGCGGCCACCGCCGATGCCCGGAGGGCCTCGGTGGTGACGTGGACGCCGGAGCACGAAGGTTTACAGCCGGCGGATCGTGCGACCGACTCCCGCGGCGGGGACCCTCCTCAGCCCTGGCCGGGATCCTTCTCCAGGCGCTCGGCGACGGCCCTCAGCGCGTCCCAGCGCGGGTCCGTGGTGTCCTCGGCGCAGTCACAGTCCACCTCGTTGCGGTCGGCGCCGCAGATCGGGCAGAGCCCGGCGCAGCCCTCCGCATGGAGGATCGTGGCCGGCACGGCCTCGGCGATCGAGTCGCGCGCCCAGAGGGCGACGTCGAGCACCCGGTCCTCGACGTAGACGGAGTCGAGGTCGTCGTCGAAGTCCTCGCCGTCGCGCCCCTCCGCCTCGAACTCGGTCGCGTCGACCTCGATCGGGACCCGGGAGGGGGCCAGGCAGCGGAAGCACGGCCCCTCCAGCACGACGGACGTCCGCAGGCGCATGTGGAGCCCGGACAGCGACCGGCTCACCTCGAGGTCGACCTCGGGGGACGCCGGCTCGGTGACGTAGTCCTCCCCGCCGAGCCGCAACGTGACCGGCGGCACCCGCAGGTGCCGCCGCTCCGCGGCCCCCGGGGCGAGGTCGAGGGCGCGGAGGTCGATGTGGGTGACCTCCCCGTCCACGGCCTACTCGGCTGCGTCGATGAAGGGGCCGGAGTCGGCCTCCAGCGGCTCCTCGGACCGCCCCTGCAGGCGCTCGCGACCGCGCTGCACGGCCTGGAGGAACTTGCCCAGGTTGACCTCGAGCGTGCCGAGCACCTCGTCGGCGTAGTCCTCGGCGCCGAGACGCACCTCGCGCTCGCGCTGCCGGGCCTCCTCGAGGATCTCGGCGGCCTCGCGGTCGGCGCGCTTCACGACCTCCTGCTGGGAGGCCTCCTGCGCGGCCTTGTCACGGGCCTCCGCCACGAGGCGCTCGGCCTCGCGCTTGGCCTCGGCGAGCATCTCCTGCCGCTCCTTGACGATCCACCGGGCCTGCTTGACCTCTTCCGGGATCGTGGAGCGCATCTGGTCGAGGAGGTCGTAGATCTCCTCGCGGTCGATGCGCACCTGGTCCGTCAGCGGCACGGCGCGCGCGTTGTGGATCAGGTCATCGAGCTTGTCGATCAGTTCGAGTACGTCCAACGAACCCTCCTCAGGGAACGGAACCGACGCCGCCGGGGCGCCGGGCGCGCAGTGCCTCGGCGACGAACGCGGGGACCCAGTCGTCGACCGAGCCCCCCCAGGCCGCCACCTCCCGCACACCGCTCGACGAGACGAAGCTGTACCCGGGAGATGCCGGCAGATACACCGTTTCCACCTCGGGGGCCAGATGCCTGTTCAGCTGCGCCATCTGGAACTCGTAGTCGAAATCCGAGATCGCCCTGAGACCTTTTACCAGGATCGAGGCGCCGAGGCTGCGCGCGTGTTCGGTCACGAGGGAGTTGAAGCCCTCCACGCGCACGTTCTCGAGGTGGGCGACGGAGCGGGAGACGAAGTCGATCCGCTCGTCGGCCGTGAAGAGCGGCTGCTTCTTCACGGATCCCGCGGTGACGCACACGACGACCTCGTCGAAGAGGCCGGACGCCCGGGCGATGATGTCGATGTGCCCGTTCGTCACGGGGTCGTACGTCCCCGGGCAGATGGCGATGCGCGGCGGCTCGCTCACGGGCCGACCCTCAGGACGCTGACGCCGGTGTCGCCGTAGGTGCGATCGGTGCGGTTCGCGATCTCCATCCCCTCCGGATGCGGTGGCGGGAGCGCCGCCGGGCGCTCGACGACCACGATACCGGGGACGGTCATGACGGGGGCGAGGGCCGTCCCGAGCGCCGCCACGACCCCCTCCGCGCGGGCATAGGGCGGGTCGAGCAGGACCAGCCCGAAGGTGCGCCGGGCGGCGGCCTGGGCGCGCAGGGCGGCCCGCCAGTCGGCCGCGACGACCCGCACGCGGTCCTCCAGCCCCAGCGACTGCGCGTTGGCCCGGATGACCGCCACGGCGCGGGGGTCCCGCTCCACCAGGGTCGCGGTGGCGGCGCCGCGCGAGAGCGCCTCGAGCCCCAGGGCGCCCGACCCGGCGAAGAGGTCGAGCACGTGGAGGTCGTCCACCGGGCCCACGATGGAGAAGAGGGCCTCGCGGACGCGGTCGGCGGTGGGCCGGGTGGCCGCGCCGCGCGGGGCGGCGAGGCGGCGGCCGCGGTGGGTGCCGGCGACGATCCTCACGCGTCGAGGAGCCGCGGGAAGGCGTCGAAGCGGTGGAGGACGGCGTCGCGTAGCAGGCGGTGCTCCGGCAGCTCCAGGCGCGGGTCGGCCGCGGCGATGCGACGGGCGGCGTAGCGGGCCTCGGCCAGCTCGCGCCGGTCGCGGCCGAGCCGGGCGAAGCGCAGGTCGGTGGGGCCGGCCTGGCGCAGGCCCAGCACGCTCCCCTCCCCGCGGATCTCCAGGTCGAGCTCGGCCAGGCGGAAGCCGTCGGTCGTCTGGGTGAGCGCCTCGAGGCGCCGGGCGCCGTCCTCCGTGGCCGGCTCGCCGAACAGGATGCAGAGGCCCGGGTGCTCGCCGCGGCCCACGCGGCCGCGGAGCTGGTGGAGCTGGGCCAGGCCGAAGCGGTCGGCGTCCTCGATGAGGATCGTCGTGGCATTGGGCACGTCGATCCCCACCTCGACGACGGTGGTGGCCACGAGCAGGTCCGTCCTCCCCTCCGCGAAGGCGAGCATCGCGGCGCGCTTCTCCTCCGACGGCTGGGCGCCGTGGACGAGGCCGACCTCGAAGGCGGCGAACGGGCCCTCGCGCAGGCGCTCGGCCTCCGTGGTGGCCGCCCGCGCCTCGGCGGCCGCGCCCTCCTCGACCAGTGGGCAGATGACGTAGGCCTGCCGCCCGGCGCGCAGCTCGGCGCGGACGCGCTCGTAGGCCTCCTCGCGGTCCTGCTCCCGCACCCACCCCGTCTCGACGGGCGAGCGCCCCGGCGGGCGGGTGCGGATGGTGGAGACGGTGAGGTCCCCGTAGGCCGTGAGCGCGAGGGTGCGCGGGATGGGGGTGGCCGTCATGTAGAGCAGGTGGGCCGAGGCGCCGCCCTCCGCCGCGCGCTCGGCGAGGGCCTGGCGCTGCTCGACGCCAAAGCGGTGCTGCTCGTCCACGACGACGAGGCCGAGGCGGTCGAAGTCCACCCCCTCCGACAGGAGCGCCTGGGTGCCGACGGCAACCGCTGAGGTGCCGGTGCGCAGGGCCATGAGGCGCCGCTCCCTCTCCTTGCCGGTGACGCGGCCCGTCAGGAGCACCGGCGCGAGGCCGACGGGGCCGAGGAGGGCGTCGAGGGTGCGCAGGTGCTGCTCGGCGAGGGTCTCGGTGGGCACGAGGACGGCCGCCTGGGCGCCCGCCTCCGCCGCCTGGCAGATGGCGAGGACGGCGACGAGCGTCTTGCCGGATCCCACCTCCCCCTGCAGCAGCCGGCGCATCGGCACCGGCCGGGCGAGGTCCCTCCCGATCTCGCGGGCGGCCCGGCGCTGAGGGGCCGTGAGGCGGAAGGGCAGGGCCTCGAGCAGGGGCTCCGAGCGCTCGCCCGTCGCCCGCAGGGGCGGCGCCGCGCGGGAGGCGCCCTGGCTGCGGCGCACGGCCTCCAGCCCGAGCTGCATCACGAGGAGCTCCTCCACCACCATCCGGCGGCGGCCGAGGCGGGCCTCGGGGCGCGAGCGCGGGAAGTGGACGGCGACGAGGGAGTCCCCGGCACCCGGCAGGCCCAGGCGCACGCGGATCGCGGCCGGCAGGCGCTCCGGGGCCGCGCGGGCGAGCGGGCGTGCCAGGTCGACGAGCTCGCGCAGGCGGCGCACCGGCATCGTCTCGGTGGCCGGGTAGACGGGGACGAGGCCCTGGGTGTGGAGCCCCTCCGACCCGCGCCCCCCGATCACCTCGTGCGTCTTCACCGAGAGCTCGCGGCGGCCCTCTCCCCCCACCCGGCCGCGCAGCAGCAGCTCGTCGCCCGGCTGAAGGGTCCTGGCGAGGTGGGCCTGGTTGAACCAGGTGGCGGTCATCCGGCCGCTCCCGTCGTGCACGCGGGCCGAGACGATGCGCAGGGACCGCCGCCGGGTGGGGCGCACGGCGATGGAGTCGAGGACGACGCGGACGGTGGCCTCCTCCCCCGCCGACAGGCTCGACACGGGCCGTGCGCCCTCGTCGAAGGCCTCGTAGCGGGCCGGCAGGTGCTCCAGGAGGGCGCCGACGGAGTCGATCCCGAGCACCCGCGCCCGCTCGGCGGTCGTGTTCCCCACGCCCGGGAGGTCGGTGAGGGGCGCCGCCCACCAGGCGGGACCGGGGCGGCGGGACGGCGGAGGGGAGGTCCACGGGGCGCCCCGGGCCTCCCCGAGGGGCGGCCCCGGGGGCGCCGGATCCGTCCCGGTTGCGCTCACGGCCATCGGACGAGCATAATCCGGGGTCGCCCGGACGCCCTCGCGCGTCCCCACGTACCACGACGGAAGCGAGACGGCGGAGATGGCGAAGGTCTGCACGGTCTGCGGGAAGAAGCCCACGTTCGGCAACAACCGCAGCCACTCGATGCGCGCGACGCCGCGTCGTTTCAACCCGAACGTCCAGAAGGTCCGGATCCTCCAGGGCTCGACCCCGGTCCGCGCCTACGTCTGCACCCGCTGCCTCAAGGCCGGGAAGGTCCTCAAGGCATAATTGCGGTCAAGCGCGATCCTCCGGCGGCTTCGCCGCTTCTCGGAGGGACTCGCGCAGACGGCGCCACCGGCTGCCGCCGGGGATGGGCGCCGAGACCCCGATCGCCCGCCCGGGGTCTGACGGAGCTTCCACGAGGACCCGGGATCCCGAGCGGGATCCCGGGTCCGGGAAGTCTTTCTACCGGTTCACCAGGGTCCGGTAGACCTGGATCGTCGCGGGGATCCGGGGGGTCGACTTCGCCGAGAACTTCCGGTTGTGGTCGAACTGGATCCGCCAGAGGCCGCTCTCGGGGTTGGACACCGGGATCTGCCGGCGACGGACCGTGAGGAGGCCGCAGGGGTTGCTCGCCCGGCCCATCGCGACGGTGGCGCGGACCCTGCCGCCGTAGCGGTAGTGGGCGTAGACGACCCGGTCCGGCTCGAATCCGGAGAGCTTGAACGTCACCTGCGCCGACGGGCGGGTGCGCTGCGGCGACGCGGTGAAGGCGAGCGGGGCGGCGCGGAGCTTCACGGCGTTGCTCGCGCCCTGCGCCGGCGGGACGCCGCCGGGGCCGCCGAGGTCCTCGGCCACGACCTGGAAGGGCGTGGACTTCGGCACGCGGCCGGTGAGCAGGTCGAGGACGCTGAACGTCGCCGTGAACTGGCCGGCGGCGTCGGCAGTGCCGCTCAGGGTGCGGGCCCCGCGGCGCAGCGTCACGTTGGCGCCGGGGCCGAAGCCGGAGCCGGTCACCGTCAGCGCGGGCGACGAGAGCTGCCCGTTCGGCGACTGGAGGGGCCGGACGCAGATGGCGTCCGCCGCGATCACCGGGACGGCGCCGGCGAGGGACGGGACGACGGCGAGCGCCGCCGGCGCGAGCAGGCCGGCGACGAGCACGGGACGCGGCAGGCGGCGTCCGCCCCGGGCGCTGCGGTGGGACATGGTCTCTCCTCGGATCGTGCGGTGGTCCACCCCGCGCCCGACCCTACGGCCGCTCCCCGGCGGGTGCCCCTCCCCCGCCGCCGGTCTTACCGAAAACGCACGATCAGGCCGGCCCGAGGGCCCCGGCCTCCTCGCTGTCCTCCAGCAGGTCCGCCGCCGGCGTCGGCACGGAGGCGACGATGAGCGAGCCGTCCTCGCGGCGCGCGCCCTCCAGGTCGCTCGTCGTCGGGGCGCCCGTCAGGACCGGCCCCTGCCCCGCGAGGGAGACGACCGACGGCGCGTCCGGCCGCACCCGCACCGGCTCGCCGCGCACCCACAGGTCGGCGCCGTCGCCGGTCTCCGCCGTGAAGGTGATCTCCTCCTGCCGCAGCTCGGCCCGGATCCGGGAGCCGCGGAGCGTGAAGCGGAACTCCAGGCGCTCCCAGTCGGCGGGCAGGCGCGGGTCGAAGGTGTAGTGCCCGCGCCAGTCGCGCAGGCCGCCGAAGCCGTAGACGAGGGCGCTCCAGATGCCGCCGGTCGACGCGACGTGGATGCCGTCGGACGTGTTGCGGTGCAGGTCGGCCAGGTCCACGTAGAGGGCCGAGGTGAAGTAGTCGCGCGCCAGGTCGGCGTACCCGATCTCCGCCGCGATGATCGACTGCACGACCGCCGAAAGCGTCGAGTCGCCCGTGGTGAGCGGGTCGTAGTACTCGAAGTCGCGCAGCTTCTCCTCGAGGGAGAACTCGTCGCCCTGCAGGAGCAGCGCCAGCACCACGTCCGCCTGCTTCAGCACCTGGAAGCGGTAGATGACGAGCGGGTGGTAGTGCAGGAGCAGGGGGCGCTGGGAGTCCGGCGTGTTGTCGAGGTCCCAGACCTCCTTCTCCAGGAACTGCGCGTCCTGGGGGTGGATGCCGAGCCGGCCGTCGTGCGGGACGTGCATCGCCTCGGCGGCGCTCGACCACTCCTCCACCTCGCCGTCCTGCAGCGACACGCGGCGGCGCAGGCGGTCGAAGGCGTCCGGGTCCTCGGCCTCGAGCTGGCGGCAGATGCGGGCGGCGGCGCGCAGGTTGGCCCGCGCCATGACGTTCGTGAAGAGGTTGTCGTTCACGACCGTCGTGTACTCGTCCGGCCCCGTGACGCCGTAGATGTGGAACGAGGACTCGCCGTTCTGGCGCCAGAAGCCCAGGTCCTCCCACATGCGCGCCGTCTCGACCAGGATGTCCACAGCGCCGCGGGTGAGGTAGTCCCAGTCGCCGGTGGCCTCCACGTACTGCACGAGCGCGTGCGAGATGTCGGCGTCGATGTGGTACTGCGCCGTGCCGGCCGCGTAGTAGGCCGACGACTCCAGGCCGTTGATCGTGCGCCAGGGGAACAGCGCGCCGCGCTGGTTGAGCTCGGCGGCGCGGTCGCGGGCGGCGTCGAGCATCCCGTGGCGGAAGCGCAGCGCGTTGCGCGCCACGTTCGGCGACGTGTACGTCAGGAACGGGAGGACGTAGACCTCGGTGTCCCAGAAGTAGTGGCCGCCGTAGCCCGAGCCGGAGACGCCCTTCGCGGCGATGCCGCCGCCGTCGGTGCGGGCCGACGCCTGCGCGAGCTGGAAGATGTTCCAGCGGATGGCCTGCTGGATCTCGGGGTGGCCGTCCACCACGACGTCGGAGCGTGTCCAGAACTCGTCGAGCCAGGTGCGCTGGTCCTCGAACAGGCCCTCCACCGTGCGCTCCCGCACCCGCTCGAGCGAGCGGTCGCAGCGGTCGGCCATCTCGCGCACCGGCACCCGCGCGGACGTGTGGTACGTCATCGCCTTCAGCAGGCGCACCGGTACGCCCTGCTTCGCGCGCACCCGGTAGACCTGCTTGGCGATGTCGTCGTCGATCGAGGACGTCGCGTCCCAGGCGTTGTCGGTGATGAGCGTGTGCTCGGCCGCGCAGGCCAGCGTCATCCCGGAGTGGGTCGTGCGGTAGCCGAGCAGCATCCGGCCGTCGCGCTCGCGCTTCAGCATGGGCTGCAGCACGCGCTCGGCGAACGTCTCGGCCTTGCGCGGATCGAAGGCGCCCGGCGCGCCGGGGCCGCCGTTCGCGCCCGTGTACTCGTCGACCCCGTCCTGGCGGTTGAGGATCTGGCTCGAGATGAGGAGCGACGCGTCGGCGTCGAGCAGCGTCACCTCGTAGTCGATGGCGGCGATGTGGCGGTCCGTGAACGAGACCATCCGCCGCGAGCGGATCTGCACCTGCTTGCCCGCCGGCGTGCGCCAGATCAGCTCGCGCCGCAGCACCCCGTCGCGGAAGTCGAGCACCCGCGAGTACTCGAGGATCTCGGCCTCGCTCATCACGAACGGCTCGTCGTCCACGTAGAGCCGGATGACCTTCGCGTCCGGCACGTTGACGATCGTCTGCCCCACCCGGGCGAAGCCGTAAGCCTCCTCGGCGTGGCGGATCGGCCAGGTCTCGTGGAACCCGTTGATGAAGGTGCCGTGCGCGTGGCTGTCGCGGCCCTCCTCGAGGTTGCCGCGGAGGCCGAGGTAGCCGTTGCCGACCGCGAAGATCGTCTCGGTGCGCCCCTGCAGCGCCGCGCTGAACTCCGTCTCGCGGAGCGCCCACTCGTCCACCGGGAAGCGGTTGCGGTCGAGCGGGTCGGCCGTGATGCGGTTCATGCGGTGCCCTCGGGGATCGGCAGGTCGGGGATGAGCTCGGCGAGGTCCTCGACCACCAGATCGGCGCCCGACGCCATCAACTCGACCGCTCCGGCACCCCGGTCGACGCCGACGACGAGCCCGAACGCGCCGGCGCGGCCGGCCTCCACGCCCGAGTGGGCGTCCTCCAGCACGACGCACTCCGCGGCCGTCATCCCCAGCCGGGAGGCGGCGTGGAGGTAGGTGTCCGGGGCGGGCTTGCCCGGCAGCCCCTCGGCCGCCGCCACGACGCCGTCCACCACCACCTCGAAGCGGTCCCGCAGGCCCGCCGCGCGCAGCACCGGCTCGGCGTTGCGGGAGCTCGACACCACGGCGACGGCCACGCCGGCCGCGATCGCGCGGTCCACGAACGACACCGACCCCGGGTAGGCCGTGACCCCGTTCTCGGCGAGCTCGGCCGTGAAGGCGGCGTTCTTGCGGTTGCCGAGCCCGGCCACGGTGTCGAGCGACGGGTCGTCGGCGGGGTCGCCGTCCGGCAGCGTCACCCCGCGCGAGGCCAGCATCGAGCGCACCCCGTCGAGGCGCGGCTTGCCGTCGATGTACGCGAAGTAGTCGCCGGGCTCGTAGGGCGGGAGCACGCCCCGGCCGGCGAGGAAGTCGGTGAACATGCGGCCCCACGCGCGCATGTGGACCTCGGCGGTCGGGGTGAGCACCCCGTCGAGATCGAACAGCAGGGCGCGCATGCCGGTGAGGCGCGAGGCGGTGGGTGTCAGGGCAGCGTTCCTTCGGAGGCGATGCGGACGTCTGGGGGGTGTCTGCAAGGCCGCCGAGGATCGGCCCTCGGCCGGGAAACTAGTCGATCGCGTCCGGGAGGGGAACCTGCCCGGACGAGGGGGTCAGCGCCCCTCGGCCACCAGATTCGCCATCACGACGGCCGCGTCGGCCGCATCCATGCCCGCGTTGCCCTTGTCGCCGCCGGAGCGGGCCTCCGCCTGGGCGCGGTCCTCCGTCGTGAGCACCCCGAACGCCACCGGCAGGCCGGTGTCGAGGCCCACGCGCATGAGCCCGTTGGCCGCCGCGTCGCAGATGTGGTCGAAGTGGGCCGTCTCGCCCCGGATCACGACGCCGAGGGCGATGATCGCCGCGTACCGCCGCCGCAGCGCCATCGAGCGGGCCGCGAGCGGCAGCTCGTACGCGCCGGGCACCCAGATGTCCTCCAGGTGCCCGTCCGGCAGGCCGGCCTCGCGCAGCCGGTCGGCGGCCCCCTGCAGGAGCCGCTCGCTCAGCTCGCGATGGAACCCCGCCACGACCGCGGCCATCCGGACACCGGGGTGCTCCAGCCGCGGCGCCGGCGGCATCGGGCCCGTGCGGGCCATCAGTCGCCGGCCTCCGCCGCCGAGGCGCCCGCGCCGTCGGAGTCGAAGCGCAGGTCCTGGTGGTGGAGGATGTGGCCCATCTTCTCGCGCTTCGTGCGCAGGTACTCGACGTTGTCGTCGAGCGGGTTCATCTCGATCGGCACCCGGTCGATCACGGACAGCCCGTAGCCCTCCAGGCCCACGATCTTCTTGGGGTTGTTCGTGAGCAGGCGGATCGACGTGAGGCCGAGGTCCACCAGGATCTGGGCCCCGATGCCGTAGTCGCGCAGGTCCGGCGGGAACCCGAGCTCGATGTTGGCCTCGACCGTGTCCATCCCCTGGTCCTGCAGCTCGTAGGCGCGCAGCTTGTTGAGCAGGCCGATCCCGCGGCCCTCCTGCGCGATGTAGAGCAGCACCCCGCGGCCCTCCGCGGCGATCGTCCTCATCGCGGCCTGCAGCTGCTCGCCGCAGTCGCAGCGCTGGGAGCCGAAGACGTCGCCCGTGAGGCACTCGGAGTGGACGCGCACGAGCACGTCGGACTCGCCGTCCACGTCGCCCTTCACCATCGCGAGGTGGTGCTTGCCGTCCAGGATCGAGCGGTAGCCGACGGCCGTCCACTCGCCGTACTCGGTGGGCAGGCGGGCGGCGGTGCCGCGCTCGATGAGCCGCTCGGTGCGCCGGCGGTGCTCGATGAGCTGGGCGATCGTGATGATCTTGAGGCCGTGCTCGGCCGCGTAGGGCACGAGGTCCGGCACGCGGGCCATGGTGCCGTCCGCGTTCGAGATCTCGCAGATGACGCCGGCCGGGATGAGCCCGGCGAGGCGCGCGAGGTCGACCGCGGCCTCGGTGTGGCCGGCGCGCTCCAGGACGCCGCCCGGCTTGGCGCGCAGCGGGAAGACGTGGCCCGGCTTGACGATGTCCTCGGGGCCCGCCTCCGGGTCGATCGCGACCATGATCGTGCGCGAGCGGTCCGGGGCCGAGATGCCGGTCGTGATGCCGTGACGGGCCTCGATCGGCTCCGTGAAGGCGGTCGCGTACTGGCTCTCGTTCTGGCGCACCACGGGCTTCAGCCCGAGCTGGTCACAGCGCGCGTCGGTGAGGGCGAGGCAGATGAGCCCGCGGCCGTGCGTCGCCATGAAGTTGATGGCCTCGGGGGTGGCGAACTGCGCCGCCATGACGAGGTCGCCCTCGTTCTCCCTGTCCTCGGAGTCGAGGATCACGACCATGCGCCCGGCGCGGATCTCCTCGATCGCCTCGGTGATGGTCGCGAACTCGGTCGCCCTGCTCGTGCTCACGGTGCGTCTCCTCCCGGCGGTGCATAGGGCGCCGCCAGCGCCTCGACGTATTTTGCCACCACGTCGACCTCCAGGTTCACGGCGCGCCCCACGGCCTGCGGCCCGAGGGTCGTGACCTGCATCGTGTGGGGGATCAGCGCGACGGTGAACGCGTCGGCGAGACGCCCCGCCACCGTCAGGCTCACCCCGTCCACCGTGATGCTCCCCTTCTCGACGACGTAGCGCAGCAGATCCGGCGGGGCCGCGATCTCCAGGACCGTGCTCCCGCCCTCGGGACGGGCGGAGCGCACGGCGCCGACCCCGTCCACGTGCCCCTGCACCAGGTGACCGTCCAGGCGGTCCCCCAGGCGCATCGGCCGCTCCAGGTTGACACGGTCGCCCGCGGCGGCGCCCCCGAGGGACGTGCGCCGCAGCGTCTCGGCCACCGCGTCCACCGCGAAGCCGGCCGCGTCGATCTCCACGGCGGTGAGGCAGGCGCCGTTCACCGCGACCGAGTCCCCGATCTCCAGGCCCTCCAGCACCACGCTCGCGTCGATCACGAGCCGGGCGCCGCCGTCGGTCGGCGTCACGCTGCGCAGGGTGCCGCCCTCCTCCACCAGGCCGGTGAACATCAGGCCGCCCCGGGCAGCGCCCGCAGGCGCCCGGTCACCAGCACGTCCTCGCCCACCCGCTCCACCTCCATCTCGCGCACACGGGGCGCGTCGGCCAGCACCGCCACGCCCGTCCCGCCGATCGCCGCCGGCGCTCCCGCGCCGCCGATGAGCATCGGCGCCAGGAACCATGCCACCCGGTCCACCGCCCCCGCCTCGACGAGGGCCCCGGCGAGCGCGGCGCCCCCCTCGACGAAGGCCGACTGGATCCCCCGCTCCCCCAGCGCACGCAGGCCCCCGGCGATGCGGTCGGGGCCGGTCCCGCCCAGGGTCACGACGTCGACGCCCTCCGCGCGCAGGGCCTCCACCCGGCCGGCGGGCGCCTCCTCCGACGCCAGCACGATCACGGGCGACGTCACGGTGTCGGCGACCAGGGCCGAGCCGAGCGGCAGCCGGGCCCGGGAGTCGAACACGACCCGGGCCGGCTGGCGGACGGGTCCCTCGACGTCGCGGGCCGTGAGCCGCGGGTCGTCGGCCAGCGCGGTGCCGAGCCCCACCACGACGGCGTCCGCGTCGGCGCGCCAGCGGTGGACGAGCGCCCGCGAGTCCGGGCCCGAGATCCAGCGGCTCTCCCCCGTCGCCGTCGCGATGCGGCCGTCGAGGCTCGTCGCGAGCTTCAGGGTCACCTCGGGCATGCCGGTGACCGCCCAGGTGAGGAACGGCGAGATGAGGTCCGCGCAGGCGGCGCGGGCCTCCTCGTCCGCGATCGCCACCTCGATGCCGGCGGCGCGCAGCACGTCGATGCCGCCCGCGCGGTCGCGCTCCAGCGGGTCGGGCAGGCCCACGACGACCCGGGCGACTCCCGCGGCCACGAGGGCGTCGGCGCACGGCGGCGTGCGGCCGTGGTGCGAGCAGGGCTCCAGGGTGCAGACGACCGTCGCCCCGCGGGCGGCGTCACCGGCCGCGGCCAGCGCCATCGCCTCGGCGTGCGGCAGCCCCGGGCCCTCGTGCCAGCCCTCGGCCACCGTCTCCCCGTCGCGCAGCACCACGGCCCCGACGAGGGGGTTGGGGCTCACCCTCCCCCGCGCGCGCAGCGCGAGCTCGCGGGCCCGGACGAGCGCGGCGGCCTCGGCGGGCGCGACCGGGGCGGCCGCGTCCGTCATCCGCGGGCCAGGGCGCTCAGGTCGCGGAAGGCGGCGAGCGGGTCGGGGGCGCCGAACACCGACGACGCCGAGACGAGCATGACGGCGCCGGCGTCCCGGGCTGCAGGGAGCGTCGAGGCGCCGATGCCCCCGTCAACCTCGACCACCACGCGGTCCGGCAGCAGCGCACGCAGGCGCACCACCCGGCGCGGGGTGGCCGGGATGAAGGACTGACCGGCGAAACCGGGGTCGACCGCAAGCACGTTGACGTAGTCCAGGTCGTCGGCCAGCTCGGCGGCGTGCTCCACGGGGGTGCCCGGGTTGATCGCCAGCCCGGCGTGGCAGCCGGCCTCCCGGATCTGCCCGAGCAGCCGGTGCGGGTGCGGGTCGGCCTCGACATGGACCGTGATCGCGTCGGCGTGCGGCGCGAACAGCGGGATCATCGCGCCGGGGCGCTCCACCATGAGGTGCACGTCCACGAGCGCCCCGCCGGCGTGGGCGACCTCGGCGAGCTGGCGCGTCCAGTCCGGCCCGATGGTCAGGTTGGGGACGAAGGCCCCGTCCATCACGTCCACGTGGAAGGCCGTGGCCCCGGCGTCCACGAGCTGCTCGATCTGCGCCCCGAGGTGGAGCATGTCGGCCGACATGACCGAGGGCAGGACGGTGGGCGCGGAGGGCAGGGGCAGGCTCACGGGCGCAACCTCGCGATGAAGAAGCCGTCGGTGCCGTGGCGGTGCGGCAGGGTCAGGAGCGCGCCGGGCAGCCGTGGGTGCGCCAGCTCCGGGTGCGCGGCGGCGAGGTCGTCCAGGGCGGCGCCGGACCCGCGCACGACGTCCTCGTTCTCGGGCGCGATGAGCGTGCAGGTGGAGTAGACGACCCGGCCACCGGGACGCGTGAGCTCCAGGGCGCGGGCGAGCAGCGCCGCCTGCAGCCGGGTGAGCGGCTCGAGGGCCTCCTCCCGGCGGCGCCAGCGGGCGTCCGGGCGGGACGACAGCACGCCGAGCCCGGTGCAGGGCGGGTCCAGCAGCACCGCGTCGAAGCCGCCCTCCAGCGCCACCTCCAGCGCGTCGGCCTCCACCACGTCGATGCGGGCGCCCATGCGGCGGGACAGGTCGCGCAGGGCCGCCGCGCGCTGGGGGCGCAGCTCCACCGCGGTCACCCGCGCGCCACCGCCCGCGAGGGCGGCAAGGTGGGTGGCCTTCGCGCCCGGCGCGGCGCACATGTCCAGGATGCGCTCCCCCGCCCGCGGCGCGACGACGTGGCCCACGAGCTGGGATGCCCGGCTCTGCCCCATCGCCCGCCCCTGCGCCCAGGCGCGCGAGTCCTCCAGGGCGAACGCGCCCGGCACGACGTAGCTCTCGGGTGCGAGATCGCCGGGGTGCGCGCCCTCGGGCAGCTCGGCCAGCACGGTCGCGCGCGGGCCGCGCAGCGGGTTCCAGCGCAGCGCCGACTCGGCCGGCTCGCCGGCCGCGCGCATCACGCCGATCGCGTCCTCCTCGCCCAGCGACTCCACGAGGCGCGCGGCGATCCAGTCGGGCATCGAGTGGCGCAGGGCCGCCGTCTCGGCGCCGCCCGCCTCGAGGTCGGCCAGGCGCCGCCCGGCGTCGCTCGCGATGCGGCGCATGACGGCGTTGACGACGCCTGCGCGTGCCGAGGAGCGCGCCTTGGCGCCGCGCAGGGCGCGGGCCTGGCGGACCGCCTGGTCGACCGCGGCATGGTCCGGCACGCCGTCCGAGAACGCGATCTCGTAGGCGCCGAGACGCAGGATGTCCCGCACGGCCGGCTCGAGCGCCGCGGGGCGGTCGAGGGCGCCGTCGATGAGCCAGTCGAGCGTGCGCCGGCGCTGCACAGCGCCGTACGCGAGGCGCGTGGCCTGCGCCCGCGCGCGCGGGTCGAGCTCCGCGCGCCGGGCCTCGGCGGCCAGGGCGCGGTCGGCCCAGGCGCCGTCGTCGACGCGGCGCAGCACCTTGAGGGCGACGGAGCGCTCACGCGCGACGCCGCCGGTGGTGGCGGTGGTCATCCGGCCTCCCAGGTCAACGAGCCGCGCCAGCCGCGCAGGAAGCTCCCCGCGTCCATCCGCCCCTTGCCCGGGGGCTGCAGCTCCAGGAGCTCCAGCGAGCCCTCGGCGCAGCCGGCCAGGAGGCGGCTGTCCACGGCCTCGAGCCCCGGGGCGGCCGGCTCGTCGAGCGCGACGGCGCGCCACACCTTGAAGGGCTCCCCGCCGATGCGGCAGGTGGCGCCGATGTGCGGCGACAGCGCGCGGACGCGCCGGGCCAGCTCGGCCGCCGGGCGGTCCAGGTCCAGCGGGCGGTCCTCCTGGGTGATCTTGGCGGCATAGGAGACGCCCTCCTCGGACTGCTCGACCGGCGTCGCCGTGCCGGCCTCGATCTCGGAGAGGACGCGCACGAGCAGCGGGCCGCCGATCTCCGAGAGGCGGGCCACGAGTGACCCCGCGTCGTCATCCGGGTCGATGGGCGTGCGCTCGACGGCGTAGACCGCGCCCGTGTCGAGGCCGGCCTCCATCTCCATGATCGCCACCCCGGTCTCGGGGACCCCGTCCATCAGCGCGCGCTCGACGGGCGCCGCGCCGCGGTAGGCCGGGAGCAGCGAGAAGTGGACGTTGACGCACGGCCACGACGAGAGGACGGCCTCGCGCAGGATCTGGCCGAAGGCGACGACTACCAGCACCTCGGTGCCGGCCGCGGTGATCGCCTCGACGACCTCCGGGTCGTTGATCGTCCGGGGCCGGAGCACCGGGATGCCGAGCTCCTCGGCCGCCGCGGCGACGGGCGTGGGCGTGGGCGTGCCACGCCGCCCGCGCGGCCTGTCCGGCTGCGAGACGGCCACCACGACCTCGTGCGCCGGCGACGCGGCGAGCGCGCGCAGCGGGGCCACGGCCGCCTCAGGGCTGCCCGCGAAGGCGACGCGCATGGCGGCTCAGCCGCCGTCGCGCAGGGCCTTGAGGGCCTCCCGGCGCTGCTCGGGCGCCGTGCGGTCGAGGATCAGGACCCCGTCGAGGTGGTCGAGCTCGTGCTGCACCACCCGCGCGGCGAAGCCCTGCGGCTCGATCTCGAAGACGCGCCCGGTGACGTCCTGGGCGCGCACCTTCACCGCCACGGCGCGGGGGACCTCGACCGAGATCTCGCCGATCGAGAGGCACCCCTCGAAGTCCTCCTCCTGCTCCTCCGACCGCCACGTGATCTCGGGGTTGCAGAGGACGGTGACCTCGTCCTCCCCCGTCATCACGACCGCGAGGCGGCGCAGCGCGCCGACCTGCGGGGCGGCGAGCCCGACGCCGCGGGCGTCGTGCATGATCGCGACCATCCGCTCGGCCTCGTCGGCGAGGGCGTCGTCGAACTCGGTGATCGTGAGCGCCGGGGCGCGCAGGACCGGGTCGCCGATCTGGCGGATCTGGTCGAGCGCGGCGAGGCGCCGGCGCTCGAGGGCGGGGTCGTCGAGGGCGCGTGAGGACACGGCCCGACTCTAGCAAGCGACCACCCCGGGACCTCCCGGGGCGAGCGGGATCAGCCGGGCGGGGCCACCACCCGGGCGCCGCTCGACTCGGCCACGGCGCGGGCGTAGTCGGCCGGGGCCTCGTGCCAGCCGCGGACGAGCACGGCCCGCGAGCCCGTGGACTCCGACAGCACCATCACGGCCCACCGCTCGGACTGGCCGAGGATGTCCAGGATGTCGTCGTGCCGCGCGCCCCACCCGATGTCCGGGCCGGGGTCGGTGAAGAGGTCGCCCTCGGTCACCGGGAGGCCCTCGACGACGTAGCCGTCGCCCTCGAGCCGCGCGCCGACCTCGCCGAGCGCGTCCCAGCCGCCGGGGAAGGCGGTCACGCGGACGTCACCCACCTGGGCGGCCACCGCGTCCGGGATGGCGACGCCACCCGGCAGGTCGGCCGCCAGGGCCGGGTCGGCGGGGACGCCGAGACCGTCGGGGCCGGGCACGGTCTGCGGGATCGTGACGCGCGGGTTCTCGGCCACCGGGGCGGGCGGGGGCGGTGTGTCACGCGTCAGCGTGAGCGCGCCGGCGGCGCCCCCGGCCACGATGATGGCGGCGGCGGCGATGCCCCCGACGAGCAGGCCGCGGCGGCGGCGGCGGCGCCGCGGCGGCGCGGCGGGCTGCCGGACGAGCGCGCGGGTGCGGGTGTCCGGGCCGGGCAGGACCCGGGTGCCGGTCCCCGCGGGGGCCACGGCGACGCGGGTCGGGGCGGCCGTGCCGGACACGGCGGCGGCCAGCGCGTCCGCGAGGGCCGCGGCCGACGGCGGCCGGTGGCCCGGCTCCCGCGCGAGGCCCCAGGCGAGCGCGTCGTCGACGGCGGGGGGCAGGCCCGGGTGGACCTCCGAGGCGCGCCGCGGCGTGCCGTGGACGTGCGCGTAGAGCGTGCCCGCGACGCCGCGCGCGGCGAACGGCCCGTCGCCGGTCAGGGCCCGGAAGGCGGTGGCGGCCAGGGCGTACCGGTCGGAGGCGGGCGTGGCGCGGCCGCCGGCGATGACCTCGGGCGCCAGGTAGCCGGCCGTGCCGACGATCTGGCCCTCGCCGGTCAGCGTGGTGGCGTCGCCGCGCTGGGCGAGGCCGAAGTCCGCGAGCCAGGGGCCGAGCGGGTCGAGCAGGACGTTGGACGGCGTCACGTCGCGGTGGAGCACCCCGGCCGCGTGGGCGGCGTCGAGGGCCGAGGCGAGCGCGTAGACGATCCGCACGGCCTCCTCGGGCGCCAGGGGCCGGTCGGCGATCCGCCGGTCCAGGCTGCCCCCGCGGGCGAGGGCCATGACGAGGTACCCGCGGCCCTCGTGCTCCCCGGCGTCGAGGATCGGGACGATGGACGGGTGCTCGAGCGCCGCGAGGGCGTCGACCTCCCGCCGGAAGCGCGCCCGGAAGCCCGGGTCGTCCCAGATCGCCGGGTGGACGAGCTTGAGGGCGGCGTGCCGGGCGAGCACCGCGTGGCGCACGCGCCACACGGCGGCCTGGCCGCCGCCCCCGATGCGCTCCTCGAGCGCCCAGGTGCCGACGAGCCGCTCCTGGGCGGCGGTCGTCACCGGCGGGCCGGCAGGAGGCCCTTGGCGGTGGACTGGGTCCAGGCGCGCGCGGCCAGGTAGTCGCCCGCGTCGCTCACCGTGAGCGTCTGGCCGCCGTCGGCGCCGGCCGCGTAGCCCGGGCCGCCGTCGGGGCTCGCCAGCGTGAGCGTGAGGCCCCCGCCGCCGACCGCGATCTCGGCCTGCGTGTCGCCCGTGCGCGGGAAGGCCACCTTCGCGGCGCCCTCCTCGTTGCGGATGAGCGGCGCCGGCGCCAGGTCGTTGAGGTCGAAGAACATGCCGGCGAGGCTCGGCCGCAGCTCCTGCGGGACCATCGGCATGAGGCCCTCGAGGCGGTACAGCTCGGCGACCCGCGGCGTGAAGAAGTAGTCCGCCTCGCGGAGCAGCAGCAGGTCGGTGCCCTGCGCGCGGCCGCGCTCCGGACGCTCCTGCACCCAGTCGCGCACCCGCAGCCAGCTGCGGTGGCGGATCGTGCGGCCGTCGGCGGCGGCGCGCTCGACGGCGGCCGGCGGCTTCCGGTCGGGCGTCACGGCGACGACGATGCACTTGTCGTAGGACTCGGTGAGCGCGTCGTAGGTGGCCTTCAGACGGGCCTCCTCGTCGGCGTCGAACGCCAGCGTCGCCTGCACCGCGAAGGTCCAGCCGGCGCCGCGGACGACGATGTCGCCGAGCAGGTCGTCGGTCAGCGGCCGCTGCTCGCGCACGAGGAGCGCGTCGGCCTCCGGGAGCGCCTCACCGGAGATCTCCTCGACGAGCGCCGTGCGCGTCTCGGGCCCCCCGAGGCCCAGCAGGGTGGCGAGGACGTGGACCCATTGCTCCCGTGGGTCGCTGGACGCCTCGAAAAGGCGGGGAACCGGCATGGACGAGCGCTCCTTGGCGAGTGACGGACCGCTGGCAAGAGTAGCGGACGACACCGCCGGAACCTCACACCGCAGGGACCCCCGGCAGGGCGACGGCCCCGAGCAGGTCCCGCACGCGATCGACGTCCGGGCCCAGCGGGCGGTCCTCGTCGACCGCGGGCACTGCTGCGGCGACGGCGTCGGCGAGCGGGGCGAGCCCCGGCGCGGGGCGGGTGCCGCGCAGGGCCCAGGCCTGCCGGGCGTGGATCAGCTCGATCGCCAGGACCTCGGACGCGAGGCCCTCCGCGGCCCGCAGCGCCTCCGCCGAGGCGAAGCCGAAGGTCTGCGCGTCCTCCTGCCCGAGCGAGGTGTCCATGAGCCCGACGGACGCCGGGACGGCGAGCCGGCGCAGGTCGTGGACGGCCCCGACGGCCCGCTTGTGCAGCACGACGAGCCCGCAGCGCGGCCCGGGCCGGGGCGTGAGCTGGTCGGGGAGCCCGGTCACCCGGCCGTCCAGCAATCGGTGGGACCGCTGGGCAGATGACTCGGCGGCGCGCGCGAGGGCGGCCGTGAGCGCGTCCATGCCGGCCGCGAGGCCGATCTCGTGGAAGGCGCCGGTGCTCGTGAAGGCCCCGTCGACGAGGGCCGGGGAGTCGTCCGGCACGGAGAGCGCGAGCGCGGCGTCCTCCCCGAGGCGGTCGAGGGTGCGGCGCAGGTGGGCGAGCACCTGGGGGGCGATCCGGAAGGAGACGGGGCCCTGCGACAGCCGCCGCGGGCCGGCCGCACCCTCCAGCAGGTCGCCGAGGCGCTCGCAGACCTCCGCGAGGACCGGGTCGCCGCCCAGGCGCCCCACGGCGCCCGAGAGCGGGTCGAGCGGGACGCCGGCCGCGTCGGCGGCGCAGGCGGCGCCCCACGTCATGAGCGCGGTGATCCGGGCGACCGACCGCCGCCGGCAGATCGCGAGGGCCGTCACCCCGGGCGACCCGGCGAGCAGGGCGATCCCCTCCTTCGCGCGCGGCGCGTACGGCTCGGCGCCCCGGCGGGCGAGGGCGACGGCGGCGTCCTGCAGGCCGTCGCCGTCGAGGACCCGGCCGAGCCCCACGAGGGTCTGGAAGGCGTGCGAGAGCGGGATGACCTCCCCCGCGCAGCCGATCCCCGTGCGCGGGACGGCGGGGGTGAAGCCGTCGTTGAGCCGGTCGGCGATGACGCGGCAGAGCTCCGGGCTGACCCCCGCGGCGCCGCCGGTGAACCGCGCGAGGCGCACGGCCATGAGCGCACGCGCCTCGGGCGGCGGGAGCCACGGCGCCGAGCCCACGGCCCTCCCCACCAGAAGGTCGCGCTGGTGGCGGGCCACCTCCCCGTCGTCCAGGTCGCGGTCGGCGAGGAACCCCTGCCCGGTCGTCACGCCGTAGACGCGCGCGCCCGAGGCGAGGGCCCGCACGGTGGCCTGGTGGCCGGCGGCCACGCGCTCCAGGGCGTCCGGGGCCAGCTCGACCCGCTCGCCGCCGTACGCGATCCGCTCCACGTCGACCGGCTCCGGCACCGCGCGCGCGGTGAGCACGACGGTCATCCCGCCGTGACCCCGAGGACGCGCGCGAGGGCGGCCATCGCGGCCGGGCAGAACCGCGTCCCGGCCTGGTCGAGCAGCTCCGCGATGGCGGCCTCCGGCGCGCCCGACGCGCGGCCGGCCGTGAGGAGGTCCCAGGCGTCGGCGACGGCGAGGATGCGAGCGCCGTCGGGGATGGCCTCGCCCGCCAGGCCGTCCGGGCCGCCGCTGCCGTCCCAGCGCTCGCCCACCGCGCGCACCCAGGCGACCTGGTCCGGCGTCATGACGTCGCGCAGCACCCCGGCGCCGACGCTCGCGCGCCGGCCGGCGTCGGCCCCGTCCCCGCCGCGCGGCCCGGAGGAGTCGCGCCGCGTGCCGATGGCGCCCACCTCGTGGACGAGGGCCGCCTCCGCGAGCAGGTCGGCGCGATCGGCGGGCCACCCGGCGGCCCGCGCGACCCGCACCGCCAGGCCCGCGACGCGCGTGCAGTGGAAGGCGGTGTGCGGGTCGTGGACGGCCAGCGCCCGCGCGAGGGCCCGCGCCACCGGCCCGGCCGCGGCGAGCTCGTCGCGCACCGGCGCCTCCGCGCCCTGCGGGCGGTCGGCGTACGCCACCGAGCGGTCGCGCCCCGAGCGCTTCGCCCCGTAGAGGGCGTCGTCGGCCAGGCGGTAGAGGTCCGCGGCCCCGGACGCCTGGCGCAGCTCGGCCAGGCCGATGGACACGGTGATCCGCCCGATGCCCGGGACCGGCGACCGGCTCACGGCCCTGCGCGCGCGCTCGGCGACGGTGCGGGCGCCGGCGAGGTCGGTCTCCGGGAGGATCCAGGCGAACTCCTCACCGCCGACGCGGGCGACGACGTCCCCGCGGCGCGCGACCCGCAGCAGCCGCCCGCCGACCTCCATGAGCGCCTGGTCCCCCGCGACGTGCCCGTGCGTGTCGTTGACGACCTTGAAGTGGTCGATGTCGAGCACCGCCAGGGCGAGGGGGCGGCCGTGGCGGCGTGCCCGCTCCACCTCGGCGTCGAGCGCGTCGCGGAAGGCGCGGTTGTTGGCGAGGCCCGTGAGCGGGTCGCTCATCGCCATGCGCGCGAGCCGCTCGTTGGCCTCGGCGTTGCCGATGGCGATGCCCGCGATCTCCGCGAAGTAGGCGAGCCGGGCCTCGGCGCCGGGTGGGAAGGGCTCGTCCCGGATCGTCGCGGCGACGAGCACGCCCCACAGGTCGTCGCCCACGAACACCGGGGCCCCGATGCCCCCGCGGTACACGGGCGCGATCCAGTGGCGCTCCGAGTTCTCGCGGCCGAGCGGGCGCATCCGCCCCTCCACCCGCACCGGGGCGTGCGTGCGGACGACCTCCGGGATCACGCCGTGCGGGAGCATCCCGTGGACGGCCCCGACCGGCGACTCCTCGATGCCGTCGGCACCGGCGATCTCCACCCGGTCGCCGCCGACGAGGCGGAAGACGAACCCCTGCTCGCCGCCCATGAGGGCCGCGACCTCGGCGGCGGCCAGGTTGAGCGCCTCCGTGGGGTCGGTGCGCGCGACGACCGCGGCGGCCACCCGCCGCAGCCCCTGGCGCTCCTCCGCGAGGCGCGCGTCCGTGTCGCGCGCCTCGGAGGCCGGGGTGGTCGAGGACGTCACGTCCTCCCATCGGCCGCCGGCCCGCGCCTCGCGACCCGTCCCGGGTGCGCCCGGCGTCGGCACGTCAGGCCTCCTGGGGGTCGACGTCGACGACGGCCCGCACGCCGGCGCGGCGCAGCCCGGCCGCCCGGTCGTCCAGCACGGCGCGCAGCGGGGCCGTGATCTCCGAGGAGACCCCGGCCCGCAGCAGCAGGGCCCGCCGCGTGCGGCCGCGCAGGCGGTGCAGCGGCGCCGGTCCCAGCACCCCCGCCCGGGGCGCGGCCAGCCGCATCGCGCCCGCCAGGTCGTCGGCCGCCGCGAGCACCGCCGGGCCGTCGTCGCCCTCCACCACCACGCGCACGAGGCGGGAGAACGGGGGCAGGTCGTGCGCGCGGCGGCGCGCGACCTCGCCGTCCAGGAACTCGGCCACGGCGTGGCGGGACCCCAGGGTCACGGCGCGGGCGGCCGGCTCGTACGCCTGCACGATCACGTGCGCCGGCTCCCCGCGGCGCCCGGCACGCCCGGCGAGCTGGACGATGAGCGAGAAGGCCCGCTCCTCGCTGCGGAACCCCGCGTGCTGCAGCGGCGCGTCGGCGTCGACCGCGGCGGCGACGGTGACGTCCGGCAGGTCGTGCCCCTTCGCGACCATCTGGGTCCCCAGCAGCACCGCCGGGCCGGGCCGGGCGAACTCGGCGAGGAGGCGCGCGACGGCCCCGCGGCCCCGGGCGCTCGAGCCGTCCATGCGCACCACCCGCATCCCCGGCACGAGACGCCGCAGCGCCGCCTCCACCCCCTGGGACCCGGTGCCCTGCCGCGCGATCTCCGCCCCGTGGCACTCCGGGCAGACCCCGGGCACCGGCCGCTCCAGGCCGCAGTGGTGGCAGGCGAGGCGGCGCGGCCGCTCGTGCTGCACGAGGGCGACGTCGCAGTCGGGGCAGCGGGCGATCCAGCCGCAGCCGCGGCAGAGGGCCATGAGCGAGAACCCCCGCCGGCTCGCGAGCACGATGGCCTTCTCGCCGCGGCCGGCCGCGGCGTGGAGGGCGCGGGCGAGCGGCCGCGACACCGGCCCGGCGCCCTGCATCCGCATGTCCACCACCTCGACGCGCGGCAGCGCGGAGCCGTCGGCCCGGCGGGACAGCGTCTGCCGCGGCAGCGCGTGCCAGGTCTCCGGCCGCGGGGTGGCGCTGCCGTGCACCACGACGGCGCCGGTGGCCCGGGCGCGGCGGGCCGCGACCTGGCGGGCGTCGTACCGGGGGGCGCCGTCCTGCTTGTAGGAGGGGTCGTGCTCCTCGTCCACCACCACCAGGCCGAGGTCGGCCACGGGGGCGAAGACGGCCGACCGCGCGCCGAGCACCACGTCGGCCTCGCCGTCGCGCACCCGGCGGTGCTCGTGGGCCCGCTCGGCCGGCGAGAGGGCCGAGTGCCAGATGGCGATCCCCGGCCCCAGCCGGGCGCGCAGCCGGGAGAGCAGCTGCGGCGTCAGGGCGATCTCGGGCACGAGCACGATGCTCCCCCGCCCCCGCAGGCGCGCCTGCCGGATCGCCTCGAGGTAGACCTCGGTCTTCCCCGACCCGGTGACGCCGTGGAGCAGCAGGTTGCCCCCGCCCGCGTCCATCGCCTCCGTGATCGCCCCCGCCGCAGCGGTCTGCTCGTCGTTCAGCGGCGGCGCCGAGTTCGGCGCGGGCGCCGGCCCCCCGGCGGCGGTGAGCGCGTCGGAGGCCTGACGCTCCCCCGCCAGGACGAGCGCGCCCTCCCCCGCCATCGCGCGCAGGGTCGCCATCGTGGTGCCCGCGTCGCGGCAGAGGTCCGCCGCGGGCAGGGCCCCGCCGGCCGCCGCGAGCGTGTCCGCCACGGCCCGCCGCCGCGCCGTCCCGGCGCGGGCGGGGTCGGCCAGCCGGGCCACGAGCCGCTCGCGCGTGCCCGGCGGGGCGGTGACCTCCCAGGTGCCGTCGTCGCGCCGGCGCAGCCGCCCGCCGTCCCCCGGGGGCAGCACGAGCCGCAGGCACGCGGCGACCGGGGCGAGGTGGTACCGCGCCATCCACCCGGCGAGCTCCAGGAGCTCCTCCGGCACGGGACGCCCCTCCACCACGCCGGCGAGCGGCGCGAGCCTCCCCTCGTGCGTGGGCGGCTCGCGGCCCACCACGACCCCCAGCACGCGCCGGGGGCCGAGCGGGCAGACGACGAGGGCGCCGGGGACGGCCTCCTCCGAGAGGCCGTCCGGCACCGCGTAGTCGAGGATCCGGTCGAGCCCGCGCGCGTCGACCAGGAGGAGCACCTGGGCGGCAGACGCCGTCGCCGCCGGGGGCGGCGGGAAGAGTGGCGCTAGGCCGCTCTGGCGGACGGGTTCCTCCGGGTCGTGAGGCGCCGACGGCGCCGATTGTGACCTACCCGGCGGCCGTCGTGCCGGGGGTCGTGTCCTCCCACGTGAAGTCCGGGTCGTTGCGGCCGAAGTGGCCGTACGCCGCGGTCTTCTGGTAGATCGGCCGGCGCAGGTCGAGCCGCTCGACGATCGCGGCCGGGCGCAGGTCGAACTCCGAGCGGACCCACTCCGCGATGGACTCGGGCGAGCGGGTCTCGGTGCCGTAGGTCTCGACCATCACCGACACGGGGTGGGCGACGCCGATGGCGTAGGCCACCTGCACCTCGCAGCGCCGGGCGAAGCCGGCCGCCACGACGTTCTTCGCCACCCAGCGGGCCGCGTAGGCGGCCGAGCGGTCGACCTTCGACGGGTCCTTGCCCGAGAAGGCGCCGCCGCCGTGGCGGGCCATGCCGCCGTAGGTGTCCACGATGATCTTGCGCCCCGTGAGCCCGGCGTCGCCGAGCGGGCCGCCGACCACGAAGATGCCGGTCGGGTTGATGTAGAAGGTGATCCCGTCGTTCCACATGCCGAAGTCCTCGAGCACAGGGCGGATGACCTTCTGGATGACCTCCTCGCGGAGCAGGTCGCCGGAGACCTCCGGCGCGTGCTGCGTGGAGAGCACCACGGACGTGACCTCGCGCGGGACGCCGTCCTCGTAGCGGACCGTGACCTGCGACTTGCCGTCCGGGCGGAGGTAGCTGAGCGTGTCGCGGCGCATGGCCGAGAGCCGCTCGACGATGCGGTGCGCGAGGGTGATCGGCAGCGGCATCAGCTCGGGGGTCTCGTCGGTGGCGTACCCGAACATGAGGCCCTGGTCGCCGGCGCCCTGGAGGTCGTACGGGTCGGCGCCGTCGGCACCGCGGGCCTCGAGGGCGGTGTTGACGCCCTGGGCGATGTCCGGGCTCTGCTCGTCGAGCGCCACGGAGACGCCGCAGGTCTCGGCGTCGAAGCCGTACTTGGCCCGGGTGTAGCCGATGCGGCGGATCGTGGAGCGCACGATCGCCGGGATGTCGACGTAGGTGCTCGTCGAGATCTCGCCGGCGACCATCACCTGGCCCGTCGTGATGAGGGTCTCGCAGGCGACCCGGCCCATCGGGTCGTCGGTCAGGACCGCGTCGAGGACCCCGTCGGAGATCTGGTCGGCGATCTTGTCGGGGTGCCCCTCGGTGACGGACTCCGAGGTGAAGAGGTGCTCAGCCATACGGGTGCGGGCTCCTTCCGGGGTCGAGGCGACGGCGAGTGTACCAGCGCCTCCGACGGCCCCCGGACAGGGCCGGACGGGGGGCGCGGCGCGTGCCGTGCCCCCCGTCCGGGCGGGTCCCGCGGGGCTACCCCGTGATGCGGAGGTAGACCTCGAACGTGGGCGTGTCGCCACCCGTGCTCCAGGCCGTGAGGCTCTTCACGGGCCGGAGGTTGGCGAGCGTCTCGGCGGGGGCGTCGTCGAAGGCTCCGAGGCCCTCGGCCGCCGCCACGGCCTGCGACACGTTGACGTACGCGAGCGAGGTGACCTCGTCCGGCATGCCGCTCACGGCCGCCTGGTACTCGGCGGTGCCGGAGAGGGGCGCCGTCGGCCGCTGGACCGCGGTGACCGACGCGACGCTCGACCCGATGAGGGCCGTGTCGCCGTCCACGCCGTAGACCACGCCGGCCTCGGGCGAAAGCGGGAGCTGCCAGCCCTGGACGCCGGCCGCGAGCGGGACCTGCTGCCACTGCGGGAGCGTGGTGCCCGGGCTGAAGGTGCTCAGCAGGGCCGGGATGCCGGTGCGCAGGCTGTCGAGCGTCCGCGAGGCGCGGGCGCCGTCCTCGACCTTCAGCGCGAGGGTCACGCCGGGGTCGGGGGTGCCGGAGGTCACGACGACCGCGTGCTCGCCGCCGGTGAGGGCGGAGAGGTCGTCGAGCGAGACGCCGAGCAGGGACGGGAGCTGGCCGCCGATCGCGTCGATCTGGGCCCGGGCGTCCTCGCTCTGCGTGGCGCGGGCCTGCTCGAGGACCGTGGTCACGCTCGTCGCCAGGTCGGAGAACCCGAGGTAGGCGATCGAGTCGGCCGGTGCCTTGTCGATCAGCGTCGGCGAGAAGGAGACCTGGCCGACGTCCGGGACGCCGAGGACGACGCCCTTCACGCGGAGGCCCTCCGGCTCGGCCGCGACGGACGCCGCGACGACGCCGTTCTGGTACTCGGCGATGCCGAGCTGCTGCAGCTCGGCGCTGGAGGTGCCGGCGGCCTGCACGAAGGCGCCCACGTCGATGTAGGCCTGGCCGAAGACGTCGGCCGGGAGCTTCGCGAGGGCGTCGGTGAACTTGTCCGTGCCGCCCAGGGTCTGGTCGCCGCCCGCCGCGTGCGCGTCGAGGGCCTGCTGCACCTGCTCCTGGGTGTCCGAGACGACGAGGATGCCGTCGGCCACGGCGGCCGCGGTGTCGCTCTCGGTGTAGAGGCGCGCGCCGTTGCTCTCGCCGGCCGCGGTCGCGCCGTTGTCCGTGAGGAGCTTCTCGAGCGCCGCCTCCTGGCCCTCGGCGATCTCGACGACGGCGACGAACTGCTGGTCGTCGGCCGCGCTCTCGACCACGTCCGGGGCGACCGAGGGGTCGGCGGAGGTCAGGGAGTTCGCGAGCTCGTCCGTCTGCGGGACGTTGAGCCCGGCCATCGCGGCGCGCTCACCGAGGAGCGGCTTGACCTCCGTCTCGAAGTCGACGTCCTCGCTCATGAGCGCCTCGTCGAGCTCCGCGCGGAGCTCGGGGTACGCCGGGAAGAGCTTGGCCAGGGCGTCGATCTGCTGCCACTGGGGGCCGTCGAAGTCGGTGGTGGCCTCGACGTAGAGCGGGGAGCCCGCGGGGATGTACGAGGCGATCTCGCCTGCGGCCGCGCCGGACGACGAGTCCGCGTCGCCACCGCAGCCGGCGACCGCGATGGCGGCCCCCGCGACGGCGGTCGTCATGAGCACGACGGGCTTGCGTCGGCGCAGGGAGTCCATGATCTGCACGGCCATTCCGTGGGGACCTCCGGGTCGGTGTGGTGGTGCGCGGCCGGAATCCGACAGTAGCAACGCCCCTCATCGGCCCTGAGGGCATCGGAGTAAAGGATCGGTTCAGGAGGGACGCACCTACACGCCCCCTCCGTCACCGCCGGCTGCGCACCTCGATGTCCAGGGGAACCCCGTCGAGGTCGAAACGTTGCCGCAGGCGGTTCTCGATCCAGAAGCCGTAGTCGCGGGTCATGAGCGACCGGTCGTTGACGTCCAGGCGGAAGGTCGGCGGGGCCGCCCCGGTCTGCACGAGGTAGCGCAGCGACAGGCGGCGCGGGCCGCGCCGCGGGCCGGGCCGCTCCTCCGCCAGCGCGCGGATCGCCTCGTTGAGCTGGTGGGTCGAGAGGCGCGTGCGGAACCGCTCCTCCAGGCGCAGCGCGGCCGGGAGGATGCGGTGGAGCCCCTCCCCCGTCGTGGCCGAGCAGACCTCGAGCGGCGGCCGCTGGCGCGACTTGGAGCGCAGGCGCCCGCGGATGTGGTCGAGGTCCGGCTGGGCGAGGTCCCACTTGTTCAGGACGAGCAGGGTGGCGCAGTGCGCGTGGGCCGCCCGGTCGATCGCGGAGAGGTCCGAGTCGGTCAGCCCCTCGGTCGCGTCGCACACGACGAGGGCGACGTCGCTGCGCTCGGCCGCCTGCAGCGCCCGGATCTGGCTGTAGTGCTCCACGCCCTCGCGCATCCGCCCCCGCTTGCGCAGGCCTGCGGTGTCGATGAGGACGAGCGGCCGGCCGTCGACCTCGATGAGGGTGTCGATGGGGTCGCGGGTCGTCCCGGGCGCGTCGTGCACCACGACCCGGTCCTCGCCGAGCAGGGCGTTGAGGATCGAGCTCTTGCCCACGTTGGGGCGGCCCATGATGCAGAGGGCGGGGACGCGCTCCCGCTCCTCGGGGATGAGCGGGGCCTCGGGCAGGCGCGCCACGAGGGCGTCCAGCAGGTCGCCGATGCCGCGCCCGTGGGCGGCCGAGACGGCCTGGACGTCCCCCAGGCCGAGCGAGTGCAGGTTCTGCGCCTCGGCCTCCTGGGCCCAGCCGTCCACCTTGTTCGCCACGAGCATGAGCGGCTTGCCGGTGCGGCGGAGGCGCTCGAGCACCTCCATGTCCCCGGCCGTCGGGGCGGTCTGCACGTCGACCACGAAGAGCACGAGGTCGGCCTCGTCCACCCCCCGCAGGGCCTGCGCGGCGATCTGCTTGCCGACGTCCGTGGGGTCGGCGTCGTCGATGCCCCCGGTGTCGATGAGCTGGAAGGCCCGGCCGTTCCACTCGGCGCCGGCCTGGCGCCGGTCGCGGGTCACGCCGGGGTGGGAGTCCACGACCGCGTCGCGCCGGCCGGCCAGCCGGTTGAAGAGCGTCGACTTGCCCACGTTGGGGTAGCCCACGATCGCGACGGTGGGCTGGTCGGCGGCGACCGTGCTGCCCGCGGGCGAGCGGCGCTCGCGGCGGGCGCGCGGCTTCGGTGTGGCGTCGTCAGTCATCGCGGTGCCCCGGCGGGTCGGTGGGCGGGCCGCCCGCGGCCGGGATGAGCCGGGCGATGGCGGCCATCATGCGGTCGACCGCCTCGCGGGAGCGGGCGGCGCGCGAGCCGCCGTCGATGTCCGACAGGTCGATGGGCGGCCCGAAGACGACCTTCACCCTGCGCAGGAAGCGGTGGCTGCCCCAGATCGCGGCGGGCACGACGACCACGCCCTCCTCCAGGCCGAGCGAGCCGGCACCCGGCAGCCCGGGGCGCAGGCGGCCGTCCGTGAAGCGGCTGCCCTCCGGGAACATGAGGAGCGTGTCGCCGCGGCGCAGCACCTCCTTCGCCACCCGCAGCGCCCGCCGGTCGGCGCCGCCGCGGTCCACCGGGAACGCACCCATGTTGTAGATGAGCCAGCGCACGAAGGGGATCTTGAAGAGCTCCGCCTTCGCCATGTAGTGGGAGCGCCGCGCGCGGGCCGCGATGCCGATCACCATGGGGTCGATCTGGGAGATGTGGTTGCTCACCACGAGCACCGGCCCGGTCGACGGGATGTTCTCGGCGCCGGCCACGCGCAGCCGCGTCAGCCACTTGAACGGCGGCACCAGCACCACGTGCCCCGCGGCCCACCACCCCTGGCTGATCGGGGGCGACTCGTCGTAGTCGAGTGCCATCTAGGCGCGGTCCACCATGTCGCCCACGAGGGCGACGACGAGGTCGGCGACATCGTCGGCGTCCATGGCCGACGAGTCGATGACGACCGCGCCCTCGGCCACGCGCAGAGGGCTCACGGCCCGGGTGGAGTCGATGTGGTCGCGGCGGGCCACGTCCTCGCGCACGGTGTCCTCGGGCAGCTCCACCCCGCGCCGCTGCAGGTCCGCGCGGCGGCGGCGGGCCCGCTCCTCCAGCGAGGCCGTGAGGAACACCTTCACGTCCGCGTCGGGGGCCACGGTGGAGCCCACGTCGCGGCCGTCCGAGACCCAGGAGCCGCGGGACAGCAGGGCCCGCTGGGCCGCGACCACCTCCTCGCGCACGCCGGGGTGGGCGGAGACCTCGGAGACCTCGGCGGCCACCTCGGGCAGCCGGATCTCGGCCGTCACGTCGCGCCCGGCCACGCGGACGACGTCGCCCTCGTCGGTCGGCTCGATCTCGATCGGGTTCGCCCGCGCGAGGCCCGCGAGCGCGTCGGCGTCGGACGGCGCGATGCCGTGCTGCAGCGCGAGCCAGGTGAGGGCGCGGTACATCGCGCCGGTGTCCAGGTAGGCCAGCCCCAGCCGCCGCGCGACCGCCCGCGCGACCGTGCTCTTGCCGGCGCCCGCCGGCCCGTCGATCGCCACGATCACGCGGCGACGGCCCCCAGCCCGGCCAGGTCGCGGGCGAAGCCCGGGTAGGAGACGTTGACGGCCTCGAAGCCCTCGACCACCACGCCCTCGGCGCTCGCGAGGCCGGCGACCGCGCCGAGCATCGCCAGGCGGTGGTCGCCGGAGGAGCTCATCGTGCCGCCGGCGAGGGCGCCGGTGCCCGTGACCGTGAAGCCGTCCTCCAGCTCGTCGGCGTCGGCGCCCATGGCGCGCAGGGACTCGACGACGGTCGTGATGCGGTCGCTCTCCTTCACGCGCAGCTCGGCGGCGCCGCGCACCACCGTCGTGCCGCTGGCGAACGCCGCGAGCACGCCCACGAGGGGCAGCTCGTCGATCATGGAGGGCACCTCCTCGGGGGCGACCTCGGTCGCGCGGAGCCCGTCCGCCCGCCGCACGACGAGATCGCCGCACGGCTCGCCGGCCACGGGGTCGAGGGGCTCCTCCCGGATGTCGACGCCCATACGGCGCATCACGGCCAGCAGGCCGGTGCGCGCGGGGTTGAGGTTGACGGCGCGCAGGCGCACCTCGGGGTCGCCCAGCAGGGCGCCGGCCACCAGCAGCGGCGCGGCCGAGGAGGGGTCCCCGGGGATCTCGACGTCCGGCAGCGACAGGCCCTCGACCGGGCCGCGGACGCCCACCGCGCCGCCCTCGCGCAGCAGCGGCACGCCCGCCGCCTCCAGCATCCGCTCGGTGTGGTCGCGGGACAGGCTCGGCTCGTGGACCCAGGTGACCCCGTCGGCGTTGAGGCCGGCCAGGAGGATGCAGCTCTTCACCTGGGCGCTCGCCACGGTCAGGTGGTGCTCGATGCCCGCGAGGGGGACGCCGCCGCTCACCACCAGCGGCGGGGTGCCGCCCGGGGCGGTGAAGATCTGGGCGCCCATCGCCCGCAGCGGCTTCGCCACGCGGGTCATGGGCCGGCCGCGCAGGGAATCGTCGCCGTCGAGTACGACGTTCTCGGCCGACTGGCCCACGAGGATCCCCGTGAACAGGCGGATGAGCGTGCCGGCGTTCATGCAGTCGATCGCGGGCGGCGGCCGCAGCCCGCGCACGCCGCGCCCCGAGACCGTGACGCCGCCGGTGCCGAGGTCCCCGGTCACCCGGGCCCCGCTGGCCTCCACGGCGGCGAGCGTCGCCGCCGTGTCCTCGGAGTCGAGGGGGCGTCCGATGCGCACGTCGCGGTCGGAGATCGCGGCCAGCATGAGCGCGCGATGGGTCAGCGACTTGTCCGGCGGCACATCGACGGTGCCGCGGAGCACGGGAACGGGAGCCACGCGGACGACCGCCATCCCGGGGAGCCTAGAGCAGCGGGAACCCCGGGGTGGCGGGCGAGATGGAGCGCGCGACGCGCAGGGCGACGTCCTCCCCGTGGGGGATGCCGCGGAGCTGGAGGCCGAACGCCCGCTCCTCCCCCTCCCACACCAGCGTCACGAGGCCGCGGCCGCGCAGCACGCCCGGCGCCCCGGACACGTCGACCGGCCGCGCGCCCGGGCCGCCGGCGTCCGGGCTCGCGAGCGGCGCCGGCGCCTGGCGCAGCAGCACGCGCGCGCCCACGGAGTCGGTCCAGGCGAGGACGATCGCCGGCGGCGCGGCCGGGTAGGAGAGGTCCGGCTCGACCCGGGGGTTGCCGCGCTCGAGGCCGTCGGGCACCCAGGACGGGAGCCACGCCTCGTACCCGGCCTCGAAGGCCGCCTCGGCCAGCCCCGGCGACCAGCGCCCGCCGCCGATGCCGGCCCCCATGCCGTGGGTGGCGCCGAGCCGTCCGCTCACCGACGCCCCGTCCGTGCGCAGCTCGGAGAGGCCGGGCCGGTCGAGCCGCCCCACGGCCTCACCGGAGGCGTCGAGCGCGTCGACCGCGAGCACCGCCTCGCCGCCCGCGAGGCGAGCCAGGGCGAGGCCCTCCCCGCCCACGGGCGCCGGCGCGGGCTGGTGCTCGCCCGCCACGATGGCCTGCACGGCCACGACGCCCGGCGCGACGCGGGCGACGAGCACGCGGTCCTGGAGGCCCGGCAGGTCGGCCTCCACCACGGACGCGACGACGGGCCGCCAGCGGCTCGGGCGCCCCGGCGGGCAGGCGACGCGCGCGGCGATGCCGCCGTCGGCGAGCACCCACGCCACCCGCGCCCGCGGAGGGTCGCCGGCGACGGACGCCGCGACGTAGGGCAGGCCGTCGGCGGCCGGAAGCCCGTGCGGCACGGGGTGTCCCAGGGCGGCCTCGGCCGCGGCGCGCTCGGGGGACGGCGGCGGCTCCACGGGCCCATCACACCACACCGGGGGTGCCGTCCGGGGGTGTCGTCATCCTGCGCGCCATGGAGTCGATCCCGTGCCACGACTGCCGGCGGCCGGTCGATGAGGAGACGGTCGCCTGGCTGACGCCGGCGGACGGCCGCCCCGACGAGTCCGGTGGCGAGCCGTTCTGCCCGGACTGCGCCGCGCCGGTCCCGCTCGCCGCCTGAGCGCAGCGTGACCCCCCCGGCGCCCGTCGAGGCGCTCGAGGTCGTCCACGACGGCGTGACCCTGCGCGGGGAGGTGGCCGGCGAGGGCGCGCCCGTGCTGCTGCTCCACGGCCTCACCGCGACGCGGCGCTACGTCGTCCACGGGTCCCGCACCCTGGAGCGCGGCGGCTTCCGGGTGGCCCAGTACGACGCCCGCGGCCACGGGGAGTCCTCCCCGGCGCCCGGACGGCACCTCTACGACTACGACCTGCTCGCCGCCGACGCGGTCGCGGTGCTCGACGCCCTCGGCGTGGAGCGGGCGGCGCTCGTCGGCCAGTCGATGGGCTCCGCGACCGCCGTCGCCGTGGCGCTGCGCCACCCGGAGCGCGTCGCCGCCCTCGCGATCATCACCCCCGCACACCGCGGCGCGCCGAGCCCGAACCTCGACTACTGGGACGGGCTGGCCGCCGGGCTGGAGGAGGGCGGCCCCGAGGGCTTCCTCGCCGCGATGCCGCTGCAGATCGCCGAGCGCTACCGGGACGCCGTGCGCACCGTGATCCTCCAGCGCATCGGCCGGCACGCGCACCCGGCCGCGGTGGCCGACGCGCTGCGCCACATCCCCCGCTCGGCCGCCTTCGACGGCATGGACGCGCTCGACGGCATCGGCGTCCCGACCATCGTCGTGGGCAGCCGCGACGACGTCGACCCGGACCACCCGGTCGCCGTCGCCGAGGAGTACGCCCGGCGCATCCCGGGCGCCCGCTTCACGATCGAGGAGCCCGGGGAGTCGCCCCTCGCCTGGCGCGGGGGCGCCCTTTCGAAGGCGATCCTCCCCCTGCTGGAGGAGACCGCCGGGTAGTCCTACCCGTCCAGGTCGGGGTCGTCCGGGTCGATGACGGGCTCCTCGTCCACCGGCGGGTCCTCCGGCAGGCCGTCGATGTCCTCGCCGTAGGGGTCGTCGCCGTCGGCGGGCGGCAGCAGCACGATCACCTTCTTCGCGGTGAGCACCGTCGCGCCGCCGCGGGCGCGCCGCGGGGCGGGCGGCGCGAGGCGGCCGGCGGCCTCGACCACCACGTCGTCCTCGGCGGCGTCGAGCGCGGCGAACATGTCGTCCGGCGTCAGCACCTCCCGCAGGCCCTCCTCGTCCTCGCCGACGACGACGACGCCCGGGCCGAGCACGACGGTCACCCGCCGCGCCGCGCGCACGGCCTTCCGCGCCGCCTTCGGCGCCCCCGCGAGCGTGGTCGCGTCGGAGAGGGAGATCGTCCCCTTCGCCGCGTTCCACGACGCGGCGTCGCCCTCCACCACGACGGGCACGCCCTTGACGGGGGCCGTCGCCCTGGGGGCGGCGACGGCGGTGAGCGCGCAGGCGGCGAGGGCGGTGGCGGCGAGCGGGAGGGCGCGACGGATCATTGGTCTCCTCGGGGGGTCCGTGTCACCCGTCTCATCGGCCGAGACGGACGATCCCGCGAGGGGCCATGGATGGCGTTCCGGCCGGGGCCCGCAATAGGGTCGCGCCGCCGTGCCCCCTCCTCCCTCCCCCGCCTCCCCGCCGCGCGTCGCGATCGTGGTGGTCCCGGGCGTCGGAGACCAGCCGGAGGGCGAGGCCGTCGAGCAGATGGCGACCGGGCTCACCCGCCTGCCGGGGGACGGCTGGCGCTGGTGCCCCGACCCCGGGCGCCTGCCGGTGGACGTTCCGGCCGCCGGGGCGCGCCGGGCCGAACGGTACGACGCCCCCCGCCGGCGTCTGCGCGGGCCGGACGGCGCCGACGTCGACCTCGTGGAGATGCGCTGGTCCGACCTGTCGAGCTTCCCCGGCGGGACGGTCGCGGGCTTCGTCGGGAGCGCCTTCGGCCTCGGGGTCCAATTGGCGACGGTGGGCCTGGAGGGCACGGACGTGGGGCGCAGCCGGTCGGGGCGCCTGGCGTGGCCCGTCGCCTGGGGCTTCACGGCCGTCGTCGCGGTGGGGCTCACGATCGTCGGGCTGTCGCGGGGATCCCTGCCCCCGTGGACCGTGCTCGTCGGCGCCCTGCTCTGTGCCGCGGCCCTGCTCGGGACGCTCGGCTGGGTGATGGGCAGCCTGCGCGGTTTCGCGAACCGCACGATGGAGGTCACCTCCTGGTGGGTCGCGGCCCTCGTCATCCCGCTCACCGTGATCGCCGCCCTCACCGGCACGGCCCTCTGGCTCGCCGTGGACGAGCCCCTCGGCATCCCCGATCCGCTCGCCCTGGTGCTCGTGGCGCTCGCCTCCGTCCCGGCGATGGCGGCCCTCGGGCGGGGCCTCGGCCGCGGCGGCTGGAGCCGCCCGGGCGGCGGCACGTTCGCGTGGGCCACCCGGCTCATCACGCCCTCCACCATCTCGTTCGTGCTGCTGGGCCTGGCGGCGCTCGTGACCGGCTGGCGCATCGCGGTCACCGGAACGATCGAGGCGGGGCTCGGGCAGACGGTGCTCGTGGTGGGCGGCTACGCGGTGCGGCCTGCGTGGCTCGGGGCCCTGGTGCTCGTGGCCGCCACGCTGATCGTGCTGTCCGTCGTCCACCTGCGCGACCCGGCGCGCGACGTCCGCGCGACCTTCACCCGGGTGGCGACCACTGTGCTGAGCCCCCTGCTGGTCGCGATCGTGGGGACCCTGCTCGTGGGCGGCATCGGCGCGGTGGCCTTCCAGAGCGCCGACGACGCCACCTGGGGGAGCAACGCCGGGGAGGTCCGCTGCCTCACCGACGCGTCCGACTGGGCGTGGAGCCGGATCTGCGGTGATGCCGGGGCGCAGTGGCCGGCGACGGCCGTGGAGATCGAGCGGCTCGACGCCGCGTCGGCGGCCGCCTCCCACGCGGCCTCGGAGGCGCGGGAGGCGGTGGCCCGGGACGGCGCCCGGCCCGCGACCTTCGGCATGGAGGCGGCGGAGGAGGCCCGCGCGCTGGGCGACCAGGCCGCGGCCCTGGAGCGGTCGGCCGGGGTGAACCCCACGGCCTGGGCCACCGAGGTCTTCGGCCTGGCGATGCTGCCGCTCGTACCGGTCTTCGGAGTGCTCGTGCTCGGCGCCCTGTTCGCCGGGCTCTTCCTGATGTCCCGCCACGAGACGGGCTCACGGCCCGGCGCGCTGCTCGACGACGCGCTCGCCTCGCTCACCGGGAAGGTCGTCTCCGCGGCCCTCGTCGTGGGCGGCGTGGCCGCCGCCGTGGTCGCCGTGGGCGTGTGGATCCTGGGCTGGGCGTCGGACCCGGTCGGATCGGCCCAGGGCTGGGCGCTGCTGTCGGTGGTCGCCATCGCCCTGACCCTGCTGGCCCGGGTGATGCCGATCGACCCGCGCACCTGGCGCGGCGCCCCCGGCGGGGCCCTCGCCTCGGCCCGGAAGGGCATCGACATCCCCTACGACGTGGCGACCTACCTGCGCGTGGACACGGACCAGGCCGGGGTGCGCTCCCAGGTGGTCGCCCGCTACCGCGCCCTGCTCGGCGCGCTGCAGGAGGAACACGACCACGTCGTGATCGCGGCCCACAGCCAGGGGACGATGTACTCACTGGCGACCCTCGCAGGCGATCTGCACCGCTCGCTGCCGGAGCACTCCGACGGCTGGGGCGTCGCGCCGTGGCACCTGGCCGTGCCCGGCTCGCGGCTGGAGGAGATCGGGGTCTCCCTCCTCACGTTCGGCTGCCCGGTCCGGCAGACCTACGAGGCCCGGCTGCCGGGCCAGTACGACTGGACCGACGCGGCGGCGGAGGGCCTGCCCGAGCGCCTGCGCATGCTCTCGGGCCCCTGGGTCAACGCCTACCGGCCCCGCGACTACATCGGCCGCCCGGTCTTCCACTCCGCGGGGACGGCCGGCGCCCTCACGGCCCGCACCGTGCTGGCGCACGAGGTCGCCGTGCCGGACCGGGACGGGCCCGTGCCGGTCGTGGACGCCTGTATCCCCGGCACCGGCAGCCACTCCGGCTACTTCGGCGACCGGCACCTGCTCGCGTGGCTCGACGCCCTCGTGCGGCGCGCCCTCCATCCGGGGGCGCCGGGGTGGATGCCCCCGGGCTACTCCCCGCCGGACGCGGCCGCCGGGTAACCCCGGGCGCCGACGAGGCGGACGGCCTCGTCCGCGTCGGCGGCGGCGACGGTCAGGACCAGCTCGCCCTCGCCGTCCGGCGGACCCGGACGCAGGGCCAGGTCCTCGATGTTGATGTGGGCGTGACCGAGCGCGGTGGCGATCTCGCTGATGACGCCCGGGCGGTTGGGGATGCCGACGACGACGCGCACCGGCTCGCCCGGCAGCGCCGCGGCGACGGGCTCGCGCAGGCGGGCCCGGGCGGCCGCCGCGTCCTCGACGAACGCCAGGAGCCAGTCGCGGTCCCCGGCGCGCAGGGCCCCGGCGACCGCGTCGAGGCGGGCGCCGTAGTCGGCGAGGGCGTCGAGGACGGCATCGCGGTTCGCCAGCAGGATGTCGGCCCAGAGCGGGGGGTTCGACCCGGCGACGCGGGTGAGGTCCTGGAAGGACGGGCCGGCGGAGCGCAGGGCCTCGCGCCCCTCGGGGGCGGTGTCGGCGGCCTGGTTCACGAGGGCGCTCGCCAGGACGTGCGGGACGTGGGAGACGAGCGCCATGAGCGAGTCGTGGACGCCCGCGTCAATCGCCACGGGCCGCGCGCCGACGGCGGCGACGAGGGCGTGGAGGCGCCCGAAGAGGTCCGGACGGGCCTCGGGGCCCGGCGTGAGGAACCAGGTGGCGCCGCGGAACAGCTCCTGCCGCGCGAAGGCGACGCCCGTGCGCTCCGCCCCGCAGACCGGGTGCCCGCCAATGAACCGCTCACGCTCGGCCGGGGTGAGCGCGGCCAGCACGCCCGCCTTCGCGGAGCCGAGGTCGGTCACGACCGTGTCCGGCCCCGTGGCCTCCAGCACCCGCCGGGCGAGGCCCGCGAGCTCGGGGACCGGGGCGGCCAGCACGACGGCGGCCGCGCCGTCGATCGCCTCCTTCAGGTCCCCCGCGGCATGGTCGATCGCGCCCACGGCGACGGCGACGCGCAGCGCCTCGGGGTCGGGATCGGCGCCGCGGACCTCGACGCCGCCGAGGCCCCGCAGCGCCAGGCCGAGCGATCCGCCCATGAGCCCGACGCCGACGACGGCGACCGGGCCCATGGCGGTGTCGTCAGGCGCCGACGGCCACCGGCGCGCCACCCGAGAGCACCTTGCCCATCAGGTCGACGCACCGCTGCACGTCCGCGACCCACGCGCCGAACGTCTCCGCGTGGAGGGCCTGCGGCCCGTCGCAGAGGGCGTTCTCCGGCGCCGGGTGGACCTCGACGATGAGGCCGTCCGCCCCGGCCACGACGGCGGCGCGCGCCATCGGGAGGATGAGGTCGCGCTTGCCGGCCGCGTGCGACGGGTCGACGATCACCGGCAGCGACGAGAGGCCCTTGGCCACCGGCACCGCGGAGATGTCGAGCGTCGAGCGCGTCGCGGTCTCGAAGGTGCGGATGCCGCGCTCGCACAGGACGATGTCCTGGTTCCCCTCGCGGGCGATGTACTCGGCCGACAGCAGCCACTCCTCGACCGTCGCCGAGATGCCCCGCTTCAGGAGCACCGGCGTCGAGGTGCGGCCCACCTCGCGCAGCAGGTCGAAGTTCTGCATGTTGCGCGCGCCGATCTGGATCATGTCCGCGACCTCGAGGACGTCCTCGAGCTGGCGGACGTCCATGAGCTCGGTGCAGATCGGGAGGCCGGTCTCGTCGCGGGCCTCGGCCAGGATCTCGAGGCCCGGCTTGCCGAGGCCCTGGAAGGCGTACGGCGAGGTGCGGGGCTTGTAGGCGCCGCCGCGGAGGATCGTCGCGCCGGCGGCCTTGCAGGCGCGGGCGGACGCGAGGGTCTGCTCGCGCGACTCGACGGCGCAGGGGCCGGCGATGAGGCCGAAGGAGCCACCGCCGAACGGGCGCCCGGAGACCTCGACCACGGCGTCGCGGCCGCGGAAGTCGCTCGAGACGAGCTTGTAGGGCTTGAGGATGGGGACGACCTTGTCGACCCCGGGCTCGCCCTCGAGCTGGAGGGAGGCCACGATCTCACGGTCGTCGCCGATCGCCCCGATGACCGTGACGAACTCGCCGCGGGAGGGGTGGGCGCGCGCGCCGGCCTGCTCGATGCGCTCGACGACGTGGCGGACCTGCTCCTCGGTCGCGCCCTCCTGCATCACGATCATCATCGGTCTGTCCGTCCTGGTCGGGTCTCGCGGTGGGCCGTACCGGCGAGACGGGCCCGCGCGGTGAGGAATGCGTCGTTCTCGTCCGGGGTCCCGATCGAGACCCGCAGACTCCCCGGGCATCCCAGGGGATCTCCGTCGCGGACGATGACGCCCTGGCGAAGGAGCTGCTCGTGGTAGCCGGCCTCTCCGGTGCCCGGAGGGGGATCCGGCGTCACCAGGATAAAGTTGGCCTGGCTGGGGGTAAAGGCCCAGCGTGTATCCGCAAGTGCGGAGGCGACGCGCGAGCGCTCCGCCATCACCGCCCGGACACGCCTCTCCAGCTCGTGCGGGTGCTTCAGGCTCTCGAGCGCGGCCGCCTGCGCGAGGGCGTTGGTGTTGAAGGGCTGGCGCACCTGGTCGATGGCCTGGATCCACGAGGCCGCGCCCACGCCGTACCCCACCCGCAGGCCGCAGAGGCCGTGGGCCTTGGAGAACGTGCGCAGCACGAGCAGGTTGGGGCGCTCACGCGCCAGCGACATCGTGCGGCCGGCGTCCGGGCGGTCCACGAAGTCGTAGTAGGCCTCGTCGACGATGACGGCCAGGTCCTCCGGGAGGAGGTCCAGGAAGCGCTCGATCTCGTCGGCCGACCGGTAGACCCCGGTCGGGTTGTTCGGGTTGCAGACGATGACGAGGCGGGTGCGCTCGTCCACGAGCGCGGCCATCGTGTCGAGGTCGTGGCCCAGGTCGTCCGCGAGCGGCACGGGCAGCGCGTCGGCCCCCGCCGCGGCCGCGAGGTGCGGGTAGAGCGAGAACGACGGGTCCGCGTGGATGACCGTCGTGCCCGGGTCGAGCAGCGCCTGGCCGGCGAGGAGGATGAGCTCGCAGGAGCCGTTGCCGATCACGACGTCCTCGGGCGCGACGCCGTGGCGCTCGGCCAGGGCGCGGCGCAGCCCGCGGGCCGGGGCGTCCGGGTAGCGGTTGAGCCCGGCCGTGCCGCGGGCGACCACCTCCGCCACCTCGGGCATCGGCGGGAAGGGGCTCTCGTTGGAGGCCAGCTTCACCGCGCTCTCGATGCCGAAGCGCGCGAGGACCTCGGCCGTGGTGAGGCCGGGTTCGTACCGCGGGATGGCGGCGAGGCGGTCGGAGGTGCGGATGCCCATCAGGCCGGACAGTGTAGGGCGGGCGGACGCCGCCCTAGTAGGCCTTCACCGTCAGGGCGCCGTCGACGAGCAGCTCGGCCCCGTTGACGAAGGACGCCTCGGCCGAGGCCAGGAACAGGATCGCGTTCGCCACCTCGCGCGGGTGGGCGATGCGCTTCTGGGGGTACGAGCCCTCCATCTCAGCGCGGGTCGCCTCGGGGTCGTCGCTCGCCGCGAAGTACTCGAGGATCATCGGCGTCTCCATGTCCCCCGGCAGCACGCAGTTGCAGCGGATGCCGCGCGACGCGTAGTCGACCGCGATGACCCGCGACAGCCCGAGCACCCCGTGCTTCGTCGCCGTGTACGACGAGAGGAACGGGTCGCCCGTGAGTGACAGGATCGACCCGACGTTGACGATGGCCCCGCCGTGGCCCTGGTGCAGCATCGCCCCGATCGCCGCCCGGCAGCCCAGGAAGACGCCGCGCATGTTGACGGCGTTGACCTCCTCCCAGTCCTCCAGGCTCGTCTCGTGGAGGGGGCCCTCGGGGCCGAGGATGCCGGCGTTGTTGACGTAGACGTCGAGCCCGCCGAGCTCGGTGCAGCGCCCCACGGCCGCGTCGTGCGTCTCGGCCTCGCGCACGTCGCCGGCCACGAAGGAGATCGTCCCGGGCAGGGACGCGGCCTCGGCGACGAGGCTCTCCCCGTCGGCCTCCGCGCGGCCCACGGCCACCACGGTCGCGCCCTCGGCCGCCATGAGCAGCGCCGTCTCGCGGCCCAGCCCCTTCGTCGCGCCGGTCACCACGCAGCGCCGCCCCTCGAGTCGTCCAGTCCCCATCCTCCGTGCCTCCCCGTACGGCGGGCCGGGCGCCCGCGTCACCGCCCAGTATGCCCGGAGAACCCGCTTCACGTGCGGGATGTCACGATGTCGCGCGGTGACCGCGGACCCCTTCCCCCGGCTCCGCAACGGCGCTATTGTCAGCGCGACGCCAATTCGGCCTCACATTTCCGTCAGGGGAACATGAAATGAGCCAGGCGACGGAGCGGGACCCCGTGATCGTGGTGGGAAGCGGCATCGCCGGCAGCGTCCTCGCGCTGGAGGCGGCCGAGCACGGCCCGGTCGTCCTCATCACCGAGGGGCTCCTGGGCGAGGGCAGCACGCAGCGGGCCCAGGGCGGCATGGCGGCGGCCATCGACGAGCACGACTCCGTCGCCGACCACATCGCCGACACCCTCGCGGCGGGCGCCGGGCTCTGCGACCCGGAGGCCGTGCGCGTCATCTGCGCCGACGGCCCCGCGCAGGTCGCCGCCCTCCTCGCCCGCGGCGTCGACTTCGACCGCGCCGACGGCCGCCTGCGGCTCGCCCGCGAGGGCGCCCACTCGGCCGCCCGCGTCGTCCACGCCGGCGGGGACGCCACCGGCGCCCACATCGTCGCCGCCCTCTCCGCCGCCCTCCGCCGCGACCCGCGCATCCAGGTGGTCGAGGGCGAGCGGGTGCTGGAGGTGCTCGTACGCGACGGCCGCGCGGTCGGCGTGCGCACGACCGGCGGCACCCGCACCGGCCGCGCCGTGGCCCTCGCCGCCGGCGGGATGGGCCACCTCTACTCGCGCACCACGAACCCGGCCGGCGCCACGGCCGACGGCACCGCCCTCGCGGGCCGCGCCGGCGCCGCCCTCGCGGATCTCGAGTTCGTCCAGTTCCACCCCACCGCGCTCGCGGTCGGCACGAGCCCGCTCGCCCTGGTGAGCGAGGCGGTCCGCGGCGAGGGGGGCATCCTCCGCGACGCGGACGGCCACCGCTTCATGCCCGACGAGCACCCGATGGCCGAGCTCGGCCCGCGCGACGTCGTGGCCCGGGCGATCGCCCGCCACGCGGCCCGCCTGGGCGCCGACGTCACCATCGACCTGCGCCACCTGGACGCCGACGAGGTGCACGCGCGCTTCCCCACCGTCGCCGCGCTCTGCGCCGCGCACGGCCTGGACCTGGCGCGCGACCTCATCCCGGTCACGCCGGCCGCCCACTACGGCGTCGGCGGCGCGCTCACCGACATGGCGGGCCGCACGACGCTCCCCGGTCTCTTCGCCGTCGGCGAGTCCGCGGCGACCGGCGCCCACGGCGCCAACCGCCTCGCCTCGAACGGCCTGCTGGAGGCCGCCGTGCTCGCCACGGCTGCCGCCCGCGCGCTGGCCCGCCCGGACGGCGAGTGGACGATGACCCTCCTGCCCCCCACCGCCGCCGTCGCACCGCCGGTGCCGCGCGGCGACGACGGTACGACGCGCACCGCCCTGCAGGACGCCATGTGGCGCGGGGTGGGCGTCGAGCGCGACGGGGACGGCCTCGCCGTCGCGACGGCGGCGCTCGCCGCGCTGCCCGAGGGCACCGACCCCGCCACGGACAACCTGCTCATGGTCGGGCGCCTCGCCGCCGCGGCCGCCACGCTCCGCACCGAGAGCCGCGGCGCGCACTTCCGCGCCGACCACCCCGTCGCCGACCCGGCCCAGGCCCGCCGCATCGCCTGGGTGGGCGGCCTGCCCGTCGCCCTTCCGCCGACCCCCGCCCGGCCCGGCCGGGCCGCCCTCGCACTGGAGGCAGCATGACCACCGCCGCCATCGGTCCCGCCTGCGCCCTGCCGGCCACCGAGACCGCCGCCGGCCAGGAGGAGCTGTGGGAGCGCGCCTGGGCCGCCCGGCGCGCGCTCGGCTCCAAGGCCGTGATCCTGGGCCACCACTACCAGCGCGACGAGGTCATCGCGTTCGCCGACGTGACCGGCGACTCGTACCTGCTGGCCCGCCGCGGCGCCGCCGCCACCGAGGCCGAGCTCATCGTGTTCCTCGGCGTCTACTTCATGGCCGAGGCCGCCGACGTCCTCAAGCAGCCCCACCAGACGGTGGTGCTCCCGGACCTCGGCGCCGGCTGCCACCTGGCCGAGTGCGCCGACATCTTCACGGTGCGCGACGCCTGGGACCAGATGACCGCCGCCCTGCCGGGCAAGAAGGTCATCCCGCTCACCTACATGAACTCGGGCGCCGACCTGAAGGCCTTCGTGGGCGCGCACGGCGGTGCCGTCTGCACCTCGGGCAACGCCCAGAAGGCGTTCGAGTGGGCCTTCTCCGAGGGCGACGCGGTGTTCTTCTTCCCCGACGAGCACCTCGGCCGCAACACGGCCTGCCGCCTCGGCATGTCCCCTGACGACCCGCTCGTGTGGGACCCGCGCAAGGCGGAGCTCGGCGGCCTGGCCGGAGACGACCTGGCCGACGCCCGCGTCATCCTGTGGAAGGGCTTCTGCAACGTCCACACGACGTTCAACGTGCGGCAGATCGAGCAGGCCCGCGCCGCCGACCCGGACGTGCGCGTGATCGTGCACCCGGAGTGCCCGCGGCCCGTGGTGGAGGCCGCCGACGAGGACGGCTCGACCGAGTACATCATCCGCCGCTGCGAGGAGCTGCCCGCCGGGTCGAGCGCGATCATCGGCACGGACTGGAACCTCGTGAACCGCCTGCGCCTGCGGCACCCGGACAAGACCATCGCGTGCCTCAACGAGCACATCTGCCCGTGCGTGACGATGAACCGGATCGACCTGCCGAAGCTCACCTGGTGCCTCGAGACGCTGGCCTCCGGCGAGATCGTGAACGTGGTCGAGGTGGACGAGGAGATGCGCCGCCAGGGCCGCCTGGCCCTCGACCGGATGCTCGCGCTCGCGTGACGCCCGAGCGGGTCGTCGCCCTCGCCCTCGCCGAGGACCTCGGCGAGGCGGGGGACATCACCTCCGAGCTGCTCGTCCCCGCCGACGCCGAGGCCGTCGCGCGGGTCGTGTCCCGGCGTGACGGCGTGCTCGCCGGGCGCGCCGCCGGCGAGGAGGTGCTGCGTCAGACCGGCGTGCAGGGCACCTGGTGGCTGGAGGACGGCGCCGTCCTGGCCCCCGGCACGATCGTCGCGGAGATCTTCGGCCCCGCCCGCGCCGTGCTCACGGCCGAGCGGACGCTGCTCAACCTGCTCTGCCACCTCAGCGGCATCGCGACGCTCACCGCGCAGTACGTCGCGGTGTGCGCGCCGGTCGCCGTCCTCGACACGCGGAAGACCACACCGGGGCTGCGCAGCCTGGAGAAGGCGGCCGTCCTGGCCGGCGGCGGGGAGAACCACCGCTTCGGCCTCTACGACCGGGTGCTCGTGAAGGACAACCACCTCGCCGTGGCCGGTGAGGGCCTGGCCGACGCCGTCGCCCGCGCGCGCCGCGACCTCCCCGACGTCCTGGTGGAGGTGGAGGCCGACGACCTGGCAGGGGTGGGCCGCGCCCTGGACGCCGGCGCCGACTGGATCCTCCTCGACAACATGGACCCGGAGCGCCTCCGCGAGGCCGTCGCCGTGACGGCGGGGCGCGCGAAGCTGGAGGCGAGCGGCGGGATGACCCTGGAGGGCGCCGCCGCGGCCGCCGCGTGCGGGGTGGACGCCGTCTCGGTGGGCGCGCTCACCCACTCCGCCCCCGCCCTCGACCTCGGTCTGGACATCGACCTGACCTGATCGGCGGGCCGGGCCGCCGGCGCCTAGGGGACCACGACCTCGAAGTGGCCTGGCGCGACCGTGATCGGGGTCCGCGACGGGAGGACGTCGCCGTCGACGTTCACGTCGGCGTCCCCCGGCAGGCCGAGCGACACGCGGGCGCCGCGGGCGCTGAGCACGCCGGGCCGGTCCGTGATGCGCCCGTCGCGGAGGCCCTTGGCGTACCGGACCAGGCGCAGGCGGTTGCTCGCCTCGATCACCACGACGTCCAGCAGGCCGTCGTCCGGCCGGGCCTCGTCGATCACCGAGCCGGCGCCGAACGCGCCGGAGCACGCGACCATGACCTGCCACGCACGCCCCTCGAAGACGCGGCGGTCGTCCACGTCCACCGCGCAGCGCAGGGCTCGGGCCCTCACGGCGGTGAGGACGGCCCCGAGGGGGTAGGCGAGCGGGCCCAGCACCCGCTTCAGGGGCGCCGCGCGGCGCGTGGCGGCGACGGCCAGCCCGGCCGTCGCGACGTTCACGAACGGATGGTCGCCCATCCGCGCGAGGTCCAGGCGGCGGCGGTGCGCCCCGCGGATGGCCAGGCGGGCGGCCTGCCGCGGGTCGTCCGGCACGCCCATCCGGCGGGCGAAGTCGTTGGCGGTCCCGCTCGGGATCACGGCCAGCGGCACGCCCGCCGCCCCGGCCGCCTCGGCCGCCGGGCCCACCCCGCCGTCCCCGCTCGCGATCACCGCACGATCGATGCCCGGCACGATCGCGGCGAGCCCCTCCTCGACGGGCAGGCACGCGACCTCGGCGGCGCCCTCCTGCCGCAGCAGCGCCGCGAGCTCATCGCCCGACGGCCCGGAGCCCGAGCCGGAGGAGGGGTTGTGGAGGAGGACGACCCTCATCGCACCGGACGTACCCGCCGCCCGGTGGTCCGATGCGGGCGGTAGCGTCCCGGCGATGCGCCTCATCGTCGCCCGCTGCGAGGTGCGGTACCAGGGACGGGTCACCTCGATCCTCCCGACCGCCGTGCGCCTGCTGATCCTGAAGGGCGATGGGTCGGTGCTGGTCCACTCCGACGCGGGTGGCTACAAGCCCTTGAACTGGATGACCCCTCCCACGCGGGTGACCGAGTCGGAGGGGCTGGTGGTCATCGAGAAGGGGTCGGGCGCGAAGACGGAGCGCCTGGAGATCCGGGTCGAGGAGGTCATCTCCGACTCCGACCACGACATGGGCGAGGCGCTCGGCCTGGAGAAGGACGGCGTCGAGCGCGACCTGCAGGAGGCGCTCGCCGCGGCGCCCGAGGTGCTCGGGCCGGGGATGAGCCTGGTGCGGCGGGAGTACCCCACCCCGGTGGGCCCCGTGGACCTGCTCTGCCAGGACGCCGACGGCTACATCGCCGTCGAGGTGAAGCGCGTCGGAACCATCGACGCGGTCGAGCAGCTCTGCCGCTACCTGGAGTACATCCGCGAGGACGCCAACCTGGCGGCCTGCCGCGGCATCCTCGTGGCCGAGACCATGAAGCCCCAGGCGCGCACCTTGGCCGCGTCGCGCGGTCTGGCGACCCAGGTCGTGGACCTGGCCGAACTCCGCGGTCTGCGGGAACCGGAGCTCCGGCTCTTCGGCGGCTAGGCGGGTTCCCCAACCGCACGGCCGTGGCTGGATCCCTCCCTGGCTCTAGGGCAGGGCAACCGCATCGCCATCTGGAACGACAAAGCCGTAAAGGTCCCGCAACTCTCGGCTCGGCACGAGCGGGCGCCCGCCAAGATCGTCCCAACCTAGCGTCTGGTAGACGCCGACAACGAACTGGAAGAGGGAGCCGCTACGGCCCGGCGGAAGGGCTCCGCCGACGCTCGCCTCTATCGCCTCCTTCAGGCGCTTCCAACGCGTGTCCTCGGACCTTGGTCCCCCGCCCGCCTCTCGGCCATGGGCAAGCAGTTCATGGACGTTCTCCGCGAACCGTGACCAACTCGCTGGGACTAGTTCTCGCGGAACCCGGCCCCCGTCCACGAGGTCCTTGAAGTACTGCTCTATAGCGCGCCGCAGCTTGAGCTGCGGATATGGCGAAGGCGGGATGAACTCCGTCATCTCTGAGAAGCCTATGGCCATCGCGTCGGCTTGTTCCGAGAGTCCGCGAAGGTATGCAGCAAGCCGTAGCTCTTGCCAGCCCACGTCAGCAGCCTTGTAGGCGACACTATGCGTTACCACCTGGCACGCATACTCGTAGGCGGTGACGACTTGCACCTCGAACTCCAACTCACCCACACCAGGCGCGCGTACCGCCCCGGCCTCATGCCTCAGCCGCCCAGTAAATCGGGCAGAGTCGAACCTGAACACGTCTGGCGGCTTGATGGTGTTTGCCCGAGTTTTGACCGCGCTTTTCCGAAATGCAGAGTCCAGGAACTCCAGTGTCGGCTCCACATCGACGAGAGTTGGTACGACGACTGTACATGCGAACAGATCGTTCAGCTCGGCCCAAGACTGAACCCTTCCCGTCTCGAGCTTCTCGGAGACCGATTCAAGCGCCTTAATCCTGCCGCGAAAGGTGAAGGGCTTGTCCTTCATCCATTCAAGGATCGTCGCGGACACGGTATCCCGCAGCGCGCGAGCATCTACCATCGTCGAGGCGTAGGCCGTCGCCACGGCTTCCGGTACGCCCACTGGGCCGCCCTTACTCTTCCTCGAAGGACTCTGGTTCCACGCCGACCATCACGTCGCGGATAATTCCGATCCGAGTGTTCCGCTGCTTCAGGTCATTCGAAGCCGAGCGCGCGGCGTCGTAGTAGCGCCGGGCCGACGGACGCTTCTGGCGCATATCCTCGTCGCTGACAGCATCCATGAAGTTGATCAGTCGCGCTGCAGCCTCGGCCGGAGGCGTTTCGTCCTTCTCGTCGAGCAACTCTAGGACGGCACCAACGAGCGAGAAGAAGTCGGCCTGGTTCTGCATCCGGCTCGCCGCAAGGTTCCCTGTGGGTTCCTCGGCTATCTCGCCGATGCGCTCGAGAGCTTTCCTCAACTGACGCTCAACACGCGACTTCTCTTCCCAAGTTCCATCGCGATCCGAGTAGGCCTGATCGAGATCGTCCTGTGAGAAGGAGAGCGGTCCAACTTCGGTCAACAGAAGGAGTTGGGCGGCGACTTCTATGTCTTTCATCTGACGTCGCGACGACGGGGCGATCCGCGGGAAGCCCTGGGGCAGGTCGTCCAAGACCTCCGAGACTTCCTCAGCTGCAGTGGCGAAGAGCCCCGAGAATCGAGCGTGTCTTAGCTCCTGACGGGTTAGCTTTGCGACGTTTCGATTGAGGCGATCGAAGATGACCTTTAGCGTTCCTTGGTCGACCACCGGGAGAAACTCGACCAATAGCTGATACCGCCACAGCGCTTGTCGGGACTCGTCGTCGAACTCCGAAAAGTACTTACCGCTGAGCGAATCCAGGGGCCCCCGCTCGGCGATCGGAAAATCATCATTGACGAAAGCGAGGACAGTTCCGATTCGCTGCTTGCCATCGACGACCGAGTATGACGCGATGCCTTGCGGACTGATCGCCTCGTAAAGAAACACGGGAGGCGCGGGATAGTTGAGAAGGACGGTCTCAATGAAGTACTGACGGTAAGCGAGGTTCCAGACACTACGGCGCTGGTACGGAGGATCGAGATCGAGGAGGTTGCGAGTCCCCAGATCGTTGAACCAGGCGAGGGTCTGGTGCGCGATTCTGCGCTCATAGTCGCCAAGACTGCTCAGAGGTGACATACCTTCCCCGTTTGAGATGCTGAGCAACGACGCCGCCTACGATACTCCGGCGCCGAAAGCCAGGGAGCTACTGGGCCTCGCCGGCGAGGTCGGGTCGCAGGACCTTCGCCTCCCGCAGGTAGACGTGCTGCACCTTGCGGTCCTCCGGGAGGGTGGCGTGGAGCAGCAGCCGGATGCACTTCTCCAGGCTCCCGGGCACCGGGATCTCGGAGGTGCAGAGCAGGGGGACCGTCGTGAGGCCGGCCTGCCGGGCGGCGAGGGCCGGGAACTCGCTGGAGAGGTCCTGGGTCATCGTGAAGATGATCGAGATCAGGTCGTCCGTGCCGAGCCCGTTGCGGTCGAGCACCTCGGTGAGCAGCTCGGCGGTGCTCTCGAGGATGGCCCCGGGATCGTCGCGCTCCACGGAGGTCGCCCCCCGCACCCCCCTGACGACCCGCGCGCTCAGCGCTCGAGCCCCACGAGGGCGCCGAGGCGGGTCCACTCGGCGCGGGTGAGCGGGCGCCATCGCCCGGGGGACAGCCGGGTGAGGCCGATGCCGGCGTAGCGGGCGCGGTGCAGGCGCAGCACGCGGTGGTCGACGGCCTCCCCCATGCGCCGCACCTGGCGGTTGCGCCCCTCGGTGAGCTCGATGCGCACCCAGGTGCCGCCCGGGGCGATGCGGTCCATGGCCTCGACCTTCGCCGGCAGCGTCCTTCCGTCCTCCAGCTCCACCCCGTCGCGCAGGCGGCGGATCGTCGCGGCGGAGACCTGCCCGCGCATCAGCACCTCGTACGTCTTCGGCGCCTTCGAGCGCGGGTGCATGAGGCGGGCGGCCAGCTCACCGTCGTTCGTGACGATGAGGGCGCCGGTCGTGTCGATGTCCAGGCGGCCGACGGGATAGAGGCGCACCTGGTCCGGCAGGTCGTCGAGCACAGTGGGGCGGCCCTGCGGGTCGGACGCGGTGGAGACGACGCCGCGGGCCTTGTTGAGCAGGTAGGCGCGCCGCGGCTCGGCGCCGCGCACGGCCTGGCCGTCCACCGTCAGGGCGTCGTCGGGACCGACGAGCTGCCCGACGACGGCCGGCGCCCCGTTCACCGTCACGCGCCCATCGGCGACCATCGCCTCGGCGGCGCGACGGCTCGCGACGCCGGCCAGGGCCAGCGCCCGGTGCACCCTCATGCGCTCATCCGTCATCCGGCTCCGCGGGCTCGGTGCCCGGCACGGCGTCCTCGGCCGGCAGGTGCCCCGCGGTGACGAGCTGGGCCCGCACGCGCTCGGCCTCGGGACCGCTCAGCTCGAAGCCCTCCAGCGGCGGCAGGTCGCCGGCGCGGCGCAGGCCGAAGCGCTCCTGGAAGAGCCGCGTGGTGCGGTAGCGCATCGCGCCGCCGTCCGGCGGCCGGCCCGCCTCCTCCAGCAGCCCGCGGTCCAGCAGGGAGGCGACGGTCGAGTCGACGGCGACGCCGCGCAGGCGGGAGATCTGGGGCCGGCTCACCGGCTCCAGGTAGGCCACGACGGCCAGCGTCTCGAGCGCGGCGGGCGACACCCGGTCCTCGGGCGGCCGCTCGCGCAGGCGGTCGCAGACCCCGGCCAGGTCGGCGCGGGTGCGCATCGTGAAGCCGCCGGCGATCTCCACGACCTCCAGGCCGGCCTCGGGGCCGTGGCGCTCCCCCACCTCGGCGATCGCGCGCTGCACGGCGCCCGGCGACTCCTCGGTGATCTCGCAGAGCGCCACGAGCGGCAACGGCTCCGGGGACAGGAACAGGAGCGCCTCGACCTGCCGTGCCAGCTCGCTCACGCGCCCGCCCCCGTGATCGCGATGTCGCCGAACGGCTCGGCCTGGGACAGGGTGACCTCGCCGCGGCGCGCCAGCTCCAGGGCGGCCATGAGCGCGATGGCCTCCTCCAGGGGCGCGTAGCCGGCCGTGAGCGCCTCGAAGCTCACCCGGCGCGCCCGCGTGAGGGCGGCCTGCAGGCGCTGGAGGGCCGCAGGCATGGAGACCCGGCGGCTCGTGAGGTGCGTGAGCGACGGCGCGGGCGGCGCCTTGAGCAGCGGGAGCATCGCCGCGCGCAGCTGGGCCACGTCCTCACCGGCCGGCGGCGGGGGCGGCGCACCCGGGATCGGGACCCGGCGGTAGCGCGGGCCGACGCACTCGCGGCCGCGCTCCCCCAGCCACCCGGCGGCGCGCTGGAAGGGGGCGTAGGCGACGATGCGGGCGGCGAGCGCCTCGCGGGCCTCGAGCGTGTCCGGGTCGGGCTCCTCCTCCCCCGGCTCGCCCAGCATCCGCCGCGCCTTGAGCTCGGCCATCGCCGCGAGGAGCACGATGAGCTCGCCCGCGGTGTTCGTGTCCCAGCGCTCGCGCGCGTCCTCGCCGAGGGACGCCGTGACCACCTCGAGCAGCGGCAGCTCGAGGAGCTCGACCTCGTCCCGCAGGACGAGCGTGAGCAGCAGATCGAACGGACCCTCGAAGAGATCGAGCTCGATCGGCTGCTGGAGGGCGTCGGGAGCGGGCATCCGGATCCCGGCCAGCATAGCCGTGACACCCGCCGTCACAGCGGCGGCCACGCTCCGTACCATGGGTTCCATGACGCCACCCGCACGCCGGACCTCGCTGACCGGCATCAAGCCCACGGGCGAGCCCCACCTCGGCAACTACGTCGGCGCCATCCGCCCGGCGATCGAGCTGGCGCGCGACTACGACGCCTTCTACTTCATCGCCGACTACCACGCGCTCACCACGGTGCGGGACCCGGCCGAGCTCGACCACTACACCCGCTCGGTGGCCGCCACCTGGATCGCGTGCGGCCTCGACCCCGAGGTGGTGACGCTCTACCGGCAGTCGGACGTCCCCGAGACGTTCGAGCTGCAGTGGGTGCTGTCGTGCATGACGGCCAAGGGGCTCATGAACCGGGCCCACGCCTACAAGGCGGCCCGCGACCGCAACCGCGAGGCCGGGCTGGACGAGGACGACGGCGTCTCGATGGGGCTCTACAACTACCCGGTGCTGATGGCCGCGGACATCATCGTGATGGCCGCCGACGTGGTCCCCGTGGGCCGCGACCAGGTGCAGCACGTCGAGTACGCGCGCGACATCGCCGACCGCTTCAACCAGGCATACGGCGCCCGCTTCGCGCTGCCGCTGCCGGAGCACGTGACCCCGGACGAGGCCGAGGGCCAGACCCTCCCGGGCCTCGACGGCCGCAAGATGAGCAAGTCCTACGGCAACCACATCCCGCTCTTCGAGGAGCCGGCGAAGCTGCGCAAGATGGTGCGCCGGATGAAGACCGACTCGACGCCGGTCGAGGAGCCGAAGGACCCGGACACCTCGACCCTCTTCGCGCTCTACCGCCAGTTCGCGGGGCCGGAGGACCAGGCCGCGCTGCGCGCGCGGATGCTCGCCGGCGGCATGGGCTGGGGCGAGGTGAAGGACCTCGTCGCGGACCGGCTGGAGGAGGTCCTGGCCGCGCCGCGCGAGCGGTACCGGGCGCTCATGGACGACCAGGCCGAGCTCGACGGGATCCTCTCCTCCGGCTCGGAGCGGGCGCGCGAGCGGGCCGCCGGCCTCGTGTCCGCGGTCCGCGGCGCGATCGGCATCGACTAGCGGGTGGAGGCTCCGACCCACGCACCACCGGGGTTCTGGTGGCGGGTGCTCATGCCGCCGGGGAGCGTCCTGGCGACCTTCGCGGCGGTCATCATCGCCTTCTCGGTGCTGGACGCCACGCCGATGGGCGAGGAGGCCACCGGCGCCGTCCTGGCGTTCGCCTCCAGCCTGTTGCTGCTGATCTTCGGGATCCTCATCCTCAAGCGGCTCCCGGCGCACGAGCAGCGGCTGGCGGTGCATCCCCCCGCCGACCGGCTGAGGACGGTGCTGGTGGGCGCCGGTGTCGGGTTCGCGCTGCTGGTGGTCGCGCTGATCATCGTCGCCGTGGGGGCCGCGATCGACGACGGCGTGGCGGACCGGCTGGAGGACGTCGAGGAGATCGGCACCGCGCCGTGGATGCTCGTCCTCACCGCGATCGCGCTCGTGGTGCTCGCCCCGCTCGGCGAGGAGCTGCTGTTCCGCGCCCTGCTGCTGCGCGGGCTCGTGCGCCGCATGGCCTTCGGCTGGGCGGCGTTCGTCAGCGCCCTCGTGTTCACCTCGGCCCACCTGGACGCCTACCTGCTGTGGCCGCGCGCCATCTCCCTGGTCGTCACGGGGGTGGGGCTCGCCTGGATCTACCGGCGGCGGGGATACTGGGCCGCGGTGGCCGCCCACGCGACCGTCAACCTGATCGCCACGATCTCCCTCATCGCGACCTCCCTGTGACCCAGCCACCCGGCCTCGGCGACACCGACCTCTTCGCCGGCCTCGACGAGGCGGCGCTGGCGCGGGCGGTCGACGGCCTGCCGACGATCCGGGTGGAGGCCGGCTCCGAGCTGGACGTCGCGGCCACCGGGGCCCTGTGCTGCGTCGTCGCCGGCGGGCGGCTGGCCCTGCAGGTCATCGCCCCGGAGGAGCGCGAGCGCACCATCGGGATGCTGGAGCAGGGCGACCTGCTCGTGCGCCCCCTGGAGCCGTGGGCGGCATCGACCCCGCAGGTGCGCTGCTTCGCGCTCGAGGACTCCGCGGTGCACCTCGTGGACCGCACCCGGATGGAGACCTGGCTGCGCGAACCCGGCCTCGCCGCGGGCCTCGTGCGCGTGCTGAGCACCCAGATCGCCGAGCGCGAGCTGGCCGTGGCGATCGCCCTGGAGCCGCGGGTGGAGCGGCGCCTGCTGCTCAAGCTGCGCCAGCTCGCCGAGCGCTGGGGGCGGGTCACGCCCGACGGCATCCGCCTGGACCTGCGCGTGACGCATCAGGAGCTCGCGAACATGGTCGGCGCGGTGCGCGAGTCGGTGACGATCGCCCTGGGGCGCCTGGCGGAGGCCGGTGAGATCGAGGTGCGCAACCGCACCCTCACCATCCTCACGCCCGCTCAGGACGACGGGCCGGAGGGACCTCCCGGGCGCTGAGCGGGGACGCGGGCGGTGCGCACGCCCACCCCGACGGCGTGGCGGGCCGGGCCGTTCGCCGGCTCCAGCTCGATGGCCGCCCGCGGGGTGCGCGGCGGCGGCCGGTGGGCCGGCCAGGGCGTCGCGGTACGCCCGCCCGGGACCGCGAGGGACTCGGGCTCCATGAACAGGGAGCGCCGGTCGAGCAGGCGGCCCCAGCGCGGCTCGCGCAGGAGGCGCCGGCCCCCGGTGCGCTCGGCGCGGCGCACGCGCGACGCGGCGAGCAGGGCGCTGATCCCGACGCCGCCCAGGGCCCCGGCCGCGGCGGCCGGCGCCCACGGCTCGAACCGCTCCCCCACGACGCCCGCCGCGGCGGCGAGGACCGCGACCGGGAGCACCTGGACGAGCAGCACCCGCACGAGGGTCGTCGCCGTGGGCTCGATGCTCCACCGCGGCCGCACCGGCATCGCCAGGCGGATGGCGCGGCGCACGGCGCCCGCGCCCCACAGGGTCCACAGGACGATGACCGCCCCGCCCAGGCCGAGCGCCGCGGCCCGGGGCTCCCCGACGGCCCCGGCCGCGGCGCCGAGGCCGACGCCGGCCGCCAGCAGCATCACGCCTCCCCAGCGGAGCTCGAGTGCGGCGGGCGAGAGCGGCCTCATGGGAGCGGGATCGGCAGGGCGGCCCTCCCCCGCGATCCCGCACCATCGCGTAGGGCTACGCGCGGACCGCCGTGGAGACGGCGAACCAGCCGCGCGGATCGGTGTGCCACTCCGCCAGCCGCAGCCCCGCGGCGGCGTACATGTCCGCCACGGCCTCCCGGGTGAACTTGCAGGAGATCTCGGTGCGGATCTCCTCGCCGTCCGCCAGGTGCAGCTCCATCCCGAGGGCCGGGATCGTGACGTGCTGGTCGCCCTCGGCGCGCAGCCGCATCTCGATCCAGGGCGGGCCCGGGTCGTAGAGGGCGACGTGGGCGAAGGCGTCCGGGTCGAAGTCGGCGCCGAGCTCCCGGTTGATGACGCGCAGGACGTTGCGGTTGAAGTCCGCCGTCACCCCCTCCGCGTCGTCGTAGGCGACCCGGATGCGCTCGGGGTCGCCGGCCAGGTCCGTGCCCATGAGCAGGACGTCACCCGGCCGCATCAGGGCGGCGACGGAGCGCAGGAACGGCGTCCGCTCGGCGGGCTCCAGGTTGCCGACCGTGCCGCCCAGGAAGGCCACCATCCGGCCCCCCTCCCCCTGCGGCGGCGGCACGCGGCCGAGGTGGGTCGCGAAGTCCCCGCAGACCCCGTGGACGTCGAGGCCGGGGTAGCCGCCGGCCAGGCGCCCGGCCGCGGCGAGCAGCGCCTCCGGGCAGACGTCGAACGGCAGGTAGCGCCCGGGACGGCCCGCGGCACGCACGGCGTCCAGCAGGGCGGCCGTCTTGCGTGAGGCGCCCGAGCCGATCTCCACCACCTCGGCCACGTCGTGGCGGTCCACGATCCCCGGCACGACCCGGCGCAGGATGCCCAGCTCGGTGCGCGACTGGTAGTACTCGGGCAGCCGGGTGATCCGCTCGAACAGGTCAGATCCGCGCTCGTCGTAGAAGTGCTTCGGCGGGAGGATCCGGGGGGCCGCTGCCAGGCCGCGGCGGACGTCGTCCGCCAGCCCGCCGTCGCCGGCGCCCGCGGGGTGGACGTCGAGCCGGTAGGGCCGGGGGGCGAGGAGCGTCGTCACGCCGCGTCCGCCGCGAGCCGCAGCCCGGCGAAGATCTGCCGCCGCTGGGGCAGGTCCCAGTTGCGGAAGGACGGGCGGGCGGCGACGGGCTGCGTGGCCCAGGAGCCGCCGCGCAGGACGCGGTAGGACGGCCCGAAGAAGACCTCGGCGTACTCCCGGTACGGGAACGCGCGGAACCCCGGGTAGCCCGTGAACGGGCTCGACGTCCACTCCCAGACGTCGCCCAGCATCCCGCGGCAGCCCGACGGCGCCGCGGCGGCCGACCCCACCGGGGCCGGGGCGAAGGCCGTCGCGCCGAGGGTGGCGTCGCCCGGGCCGGCCGGCGCGCCCGCGGCGGCCCGCTCCCACTCCTCCTCGGTGGGCAGGCGCGCCCCCGCCCAGCGCGCGTGGGCGTCGGCCTCGTGGGCGCTCACGTGGCAGACCGGGAGCGCGGGATCGACGGGCGCGAGGCGGTCGAAGGCGCGCACGAGCCAGCCGCCCTCCCCGTCGCGCTCCCAGTAGAGCGGGGCCTCGGCGCGCTCGCCCAGCCGCCACCGCCAGCCCTCCTCGCTCCACAGCTCCGGGCGGCCGTAGCCGTCGTCGGCCATGAACGCGAGCCAGCCCGCGTTCGTCACGGGGTCGCGGGCGATGCGGAAGGGGGCGAGCCGCCGCTCGTGCCGGGGGCGCTCGCAGTCGTAGGCGAAGCCGACGTCGTCCGCGCCCATCGCGAATGAACCGCCGGGCACCTCGGCCCAGCCGTCGCCCGCGGGCGGCGCGGCGACCGGGGCGGTGGGCGCGCCGGCCGCGGGGCGGTAGGCGCCGCGCGGGAGCATCTGGAACGCCTGGAGGACGGTCTCGGCGTGCTGCGCCTCGTGCTGGGCCACCATGTCGAAGACGAAGCCCGCGCCGAGCAGCGGGTCGTCGTCGCCGAGGTCGGCCCCGGCGAGGGTCTCCAGGGACACGTCCCGCACCTCGCCCAGGTACGCCCGGGCGTCCTCCTCGCCCAGGATGGGCGCGTCGCCGCGCTCGGCGCGCGGGGTCTCGGCCGCGTCGTAGACGGCCAGGAGGTCCGGGTGCAGCGACGGGCGGCCGGCGACGCGCCCCGCGATCCACAGCTCCTCGTAGGCGGCGATGTGCCCGAGGTCCCAGAGGGGCGGGCTCAGGATGCCGCAGGGCTGGCCCACGAGATGCTCGTGCGGGAGCGGCGCGAACAGCTCCAGCGTGCGGCGCCGGGTGCCCCCCAGCCGCTCCGCGATCACCGTCCTGCCCGTGTCCATGTGCGCAGGGTGGCGCGGCGGGGGGCGCCCGCGCCTGTGAGCCACGTCACATGGTGGCGAACCCCACACGGACCGACGGCCGGGTGATCCGCCGGGGCCCCTCGCACGTCCCCGGTTGCAGGATTGACCCCGGATGCGGGGATCGTCCCCTCTCCCGTCTAGAATCCCCGGCCGGATGGCCCGTCGCACGCGCAGACGACTGCTCATCGTCGGTGCGGCCGTCCTGATCGTGGTGCTCGGGATCGGCGTCGCCCTTGCCATCCCGTCCGACGACGGCGCGCCGGCCTCGGTCTCCATCGCGGGCGCCGACGTGAGCGGCCTGGACCGGGCCGCCGTGGAGAGGGTGGCGAAGGAGCGGGCCGCGGAGCTCATGGGCCACCCGCTCGAGATCACGCGCACGGACGATCCGGAGTACCGCATCCGGGTGTCGCGCGAGAGCCTCGACGCCCGCCCGCAGATCCGCAACGCCGTGGACCAGGCGCTGGAGGGCCGTTCCTTCGGCGGGCGGCTGCTGGGCATCGCGGGCGTCGCCCCCGAGCGGGACGTGCCGCTGCGCTTCACCCTGAACCCGAAGGCCGTGTCCCGCCTGGTGAACCGCGTGACCGGGGACATGAACGACCCCGCCGTGCCGGCGTCGCTGGAGGTCACGGAGACGGACATCGTCCTGACGCCCGGCAAGGGTGGCAACGGCGTCGCCGCGAAGGACCTGCGCGCGCAGGTCCTGGAGCTGCCCGACTCGATCGAGCTGACCCCGGGCCCGCTGGCGCCGCCGGTCAGCGACGAGGAGGCCGAGAAGGCCCGCCAGATCGCGCTGAAGGTCATCGCCCAGCCCGTCGAGATCACGCTCGAGGGCAACGGCGTGCCGATCGAGGCGGACGTGCTGCGGTCGGCGCTGCGGTTCACGCCGAAGTCCCCGGCCCTGCAGGTCTCCCTGGACCCGGACGTCCTCTACGAGGACATCAAGTCGGCCTTCGAGACCCGCGAGCAGCCGGCCCGCGAGGCGGGGTTCCGCGTCAGCGGCAACAACGTCTCCATCATCACGTCGCGCACCGGACGCAGCCTCGACATGGAGGCGATCGCCGAGTCGATCGTCGCGTCGCCCGGCACGCCGTCGGTCCGCGCGCGGTTCCGCGTCAGCGAGCCGGAGCGCACGACCGCCGAGGTCAAGGACCTCGGCATCACGGAGATCGTCTCCGAGTTCTACACGCCCTACAACTGCTGCGAACCGCGGGTCACCAACATCCAGCGCGCCGCGGAGATCCTCGACGGCTACATCATCCCGGCCGGCGGGCGCTTCTCGCTCAACGACGTGCTGGGGCCGCGCACCGAGGAGGCCGGGTTCGTCTCGGCGCCGCAGATCGCGGGCGGCCGCCTTGAGGACGCCGTGGGCGGCGGCGTCTCCCAGGTCGCCACCACGATGTACAACGCGGCCTTCTTCGCCGGCCTCGACCTCGTGGCCCACACGCCGCACCAGTTCTGGATCTCGCGCTACCCGCAGGGCCGTGAGGCGACGGTGTCCTACGGCGGTCCCGAGCTCATCTTCGACAACGACTGGGACGCGGCGATCCTCATCTCCGCGTCGGCGTCGGACAACGGGATCACGATCAAGTTCTTCTCGACGAAGTTCGGCCGCGAGGTCGAGACGGAGACCGGACCGCAGACGGACGTCGTCGATCCCGAGGTCAAGGAGACCGTGAACCCCGAGCTGGAGCCCGGGGCGCGCGTGGTGGAGCAGGAGATGGGCGGCGCGGGCTTCACCGTCACCTACACGCGCAAGGTCTACAAGGACGGCGACCTCATCAAGGACGAGGACTACACCTGGACCTACGACCCCCAGGACGCCTACGTCGAGGTGGGCCCGGAGGCGCCGGACCGGCCGGACCGTGACGGCGGGGGCACGACCACGGGCGGGGACGACCCCGACGCGCCCGAGGAGCCGGACAACGGCGGCGGCGGCGGCACGACCACCCAGGCCCCCACGCCCGACCCCGCCCCCGCACCGGACCCGCCCGCCGGCGGCGGCGGGGCGGCCCCACCGCCTCCGGGCTAGCGGCCGCCCCGAGGCGTCATCCGAGCGCCTCGTTCAGCCTCCGGCCCACCGGGTTCTCCGGGCCGTAGAGCCCGTCGGCGAGGGCGACGAGGTCCCCGAACATCTCGCGGAGCGGTTCGTGGTCGTCGGCCCAGCGCTCCGTGGACCAGACGGCCTGCAGGAGCGTCTCGGCACCCCGGTCATCGGGAGACCGGCGCCCCGCCTCCTGCATCGCCGACCGGAGGTGGCCACCCGCGGCGGTGCGTTCGCCGAGGATGATCAGGGCCTTCGCCGCCTCGCACCGCAGGCGCACCCCGAGGTCGTCGTCGTCCCGCGCCGGGAACGCCTCGAGACCGGCGAGCGTCTCCTCGAGCACCCCGAGCGCCGTCCGCCACTCCTGCTCGTCGGAGAGCATCCTCCCGAGGCGGGCCATCGCCCGGAGCCGGTCGAGGCTCGGGGGGCACCGCCGGACCCGGTCCGCGGCGTCGCGGACGAGCGGGACGATCTCGTCCCGGCTCCCCTGGTCCCGGAAGACCTCGACCATCGATTCGAAGTCCTCGTACGTGTCCGGATGATCGTCGCCCAGGGTCCGCCGCCGGATCGCGAGCGTCTCCTCGAGGAGCGCGCGCGAACGGCCGAGGTCGCCGGCGAAGCGCAGATGCAGGGCGAGCGAGTCCTGGGTGATCAGCGTGTCGGGATGCTCGGCGCCGAGGACGCGCCGGCGATCCGCGAGGACCTCCTCGTATTCACGCGTCGCGGCGCTGTCCTTCCGACTCCGCCCGGCGAGGAGGTGCCTGCTGCGGAGCGTGTCGGGGTGGTCCGGTCCGAGCGTCCGGGTGCGCGCAGACAGGACCCGTTTCAGGAGGCGACGTGATCGCCGCTCCTCGAACGCGTTGTGGAGCGCGATCCCGAGGAGGTCCATGCTGGCGAGGGTGTCGGGGTGCTCCTCCCCGAGGATCCGGCGGCGCCCCTCCACCACGCGTTCGAGGATGGTGAGGGGCGCCCAGGGGTCGCCCCCGTCCAGGGTCGCGAGTCCTTCGTCGTGCAGGCGCGCGAGCGCCGCGAGGTCGTCAGGCGCGGCGGATCCCGGGGTTAGCGCCGGCCCCCGAGGAGGGGCACGCGCACGGCCACCGGGGGCAGGCCGAGCACCGGGCCGACCTCCACGGCGACGCCCTCCTCGCGGTTCACGCGGACGTCGGCGTCCACCGTGACCGGCGGGGTGACCGGGGTCGCGACCGTCACGGCCGCGCCCGCGTCGACCCCGCGGCGCGTGTCGACGTCGGCCGTCACGCCCGCGTCGGCGCGCACGCCCGCCGTGGGGGGCACCGTCGCCCGGACGTCGGCCCGGGCGCGCGCACCGCCGGACCCGGCGGAGACCGTCGCGTTCGCCGTCGCGGAGGGCAGCGGGACGGGCACCGGCAGCGCCGGGGTCACCTGCACCCCGACCCCCGCCTGCACGCCCTGGGCGCCGCCCGCGGCCACGTCCACCTGGGCGCCAACGCCGACCGCCGGGCCGGTGCCGACGTCCACGCCGGCCTGCACCCCGCCGCCGTTCGCCGAGGCGCCCACGCGCACGCCCGCGCCGGCCGGCGCCGTGCCGTTGCCCGCGCTCGTGTCGCGCGGCGTCGCGCCGGATCCGCCGCCGGGGGTCCCTCCGCCACCCGTGCCCGCCCCGCCGCCGGCGGTCCCGCCGCCGGGGGCCGCGCCGGTCCCACCGGTCCCGCCGGAGCCACCGGGCCCCGGGGTCGTGGGGTCGCCGCCACCGCCCGCGGCCGGGGGCGCCGCCGCCGGCCGCGGTGACGCGGCGGCGGGGTCGCGGACGACCGTGGTGGGGGTCACGACGGTCCCGGACGCCGGCGCGGCGGCGGGGGTCGCGGCGGCCGGCTGGGGGCCCGGCGCCGCGGGGGTGTCCGGTCCGGCCCCGGGGAGGGTGCCCGTGACCATGAGCGCCGACGCCGCGACCACGGCGCCGGCCGCACCGATGCCGGCGATGATCGCGCCGCCGCCGAAGCCGCCCGCGCCGATGCCCGCCGCGCCGACACCGCCGGTGATGAGGGTGCCCGCGATCCGCTCCATCGCGACGGCCGGGAGGGCCGGGAAGAGCGCCGCCAGGTCCCGGGACCGCGTGGCGATGCCCGCGCGGAACTCGCGGCAGCCCTCGCAGGAGCGCAGGTGCGACGACATCGCCCGGGCGCGGAGCACCCGGCCATCCCCGTCGGAGAGCCGCCGGCGCACGTCCTCGCAGGCCAGCGACCGGCCCGCGCCGAACTCGCCCAGCGTGGAGCGCGCCTGGTGGATGAGGCGCTTCGCGCCCTCCGGGGTGGCGTCGAGCGCCGCCGCGATCTGCTGGTGCGACAGGCCGTTGAGCTCGCGCATCACGAGCGCGGCGCGCTCCGGCTGCGGCAGCGCGAGCAGGTCGGCGCGCAGCTGGGCCAGGTCCTCGCGCACCTCGGCGCGCTCGGGCGGGCCGGCGCCGGGGGCGGGCTCGCCCTCGGTGAGCGCCGCGTGCGGGTGCCGGGTGCCCGCGACGCGCAGGCACTCGTTGTGGGCGATGCGGAAGAGCCACGGGCGCAGCGGGCCGTCCGGGGCGGCGCCGCGGCCGAGCGCGCCGTGGGCGCGCATCATGGCCTGCTGGAAGGCGTCCTCGGCATCCTGGTCGTGCCGCAGCATCGCGCGGCAGTAGCGCGAGAGGGTGTCGCGGTAGCGCACGAAGAGCGCCTCGAACGCCCGCTCGTCCCCCCGGGATGCGCGCCGCGCCAGCCGGACGTCGCTCTCGGCCCCGGCGGGCCTCCGCAGCATCAGCGGGCGCGCCGTGGTGCTCACGGACGCACCCCGCCGTCGCGGCCCGCCGTCGCCGTCATCACGTCTGCCGTGATCACCCCGTCGTCCTCCACCCCGTCCGATTCGCCCCGGGCACACCGAACCCAATCGGATCCGGCTCCCGACGTCATCCGTCTGCCCGCTGCGGAACGGGTTCCAAACGTAAAAACCCCGTGACGCCGGGAGGCACGATCCCGCTGGAATCGCCGACCTTTCGGCCAGGACGCACGAGGGCCGCCAGAACCTGCGGGACGGGGCCTCGTGAGGTCACCCTGAGCTCCGGCGATCAGCCCTCGGAGAAGAACGCGAGGAGCGCGGCGAGCGTCTCCTCGGGGGCCTCCTCCGGGAGGAAGTGGCCGCAGGGCACGGTGTGCCCGCGCACGTCGTCGGCCAGCGCCTCCCAGGTCGCGCAGACGTCGTAGAGGCGGTTCATCGCGCCGTGCTCCCCCCACAGGACCAGCAGGGGGCAGGTCACCCGGGCGTCGCCGTCGGCCGCGTCGTGCTCCAGGTCGATGGACGCCGCCGCGCGGTAGTCCTCGCACGAGCCGTGGATCGCGGCCGGGTCGGAGAAGGCCCGCACGTACTCGCGCAGCGCCTCCTCGGTCACGGGCTCGGCGCGGCCGGACCAGCGCCGCACGGTCTCGCGCAGGAACCACTCCGGGTCGCGGCCGATCATCGCCTCGGGCAGGCCGTCCGGCTGGATGAGGAAGAACCAGTGGTAGTAGGCCGTCGCGAACTCCTGGTCCGTGCCGGCGAACAGCGTCCGGGTGGGGACGATGTCGAGCACGGCCGCGCGCGTCACGACGCCGGGGTGGTCGAGCGCCATGCGGTGGGTCACCCGCCCGCCGCGGTCGTGGCCGGCCACGGCGAAGCGGTCGTGGCCGAGCAGCGCCATCGCGGCGACCATGTCGGCGGCCATGGCGCGCTTGGAGTAGGCGGCGTGGTCCGGGCCGCCCGCGGGCTTCGAGGAGTCGCCGTACCCGCGCAGGTCGGCGGCGACGACCGTGAACCGCTCCGCGAGGGCCGGCGCGACCCGGTGCCAGCAGGCCCGTGTCTGCGGGTAGCCGTGCAGCAGGAGCAGCGGGGGCCCGGTGCCGGCCGTCGCGACGGCGATCGTGACGTCGCCGACGGGGACCTCGCGTGTCGCGAATCCGTGGAGCATCGCCGGATCCTGCCATCCGGGCGCCGCCGATTTCCGGTCCCCGGCGGTGAGTCCTACCATCCCCCCCGATGACAGGTCGATCGGCGTACGTCACCACACCACCTCCGCTCGTGGGTCGCGCCGACGCACTGCGGGACCTCGTGGCCCTCGCCGCGACCCGCCCCGGGGTCATCGTCATCGCCGGCGCGCAGGGCGCCGGGACCTCGCGGATGGCCGACGAGCTCGCCTCCCGGCTGGGCCTCGACGGGGCCTCGGTCGTGGTGGCCGACGCGCCCGGCCCGGGCCTCCCCGCCCTCGAGTCCGCGCTCACCCAGGCCGGCCACACGGCCGACCCGACCTGGGCGGCGCGGCTGCGTCCGATCGTGGCGCTGCTCGGGGACCGTGCCGAGGAGGCGGGCCTCGCCGCGGCGCTGGTGCGCCGGCTGGCCGGCTCGCGCGCCCTCGTCATCATGACCGGCACCGGCGTCGCGGCCGACGCCCCCACCGTGGTGCTGGAGCCGCTCCCCGGCGAGGAGGCCGCCGCCCTCGCGGCCGCGGTCACCCCGGCCCTCGACCCCGCGGGCGCCGCCGCCGTCGCCGACCTCGGCGACGGGCTGCCCGGCCGCATCGTCCCCCTCGCCCACGCGGCGCGGCGCTGGCCCGGTGGCGACGTTCCGCCGCCCGTGCCCGACCGCATGGCCGCCCCGGTCCGGGCGCTGCTCGACGCGCTGGACCCGTGGACGCGGGACCTCGCGGGCTGGGTGGCCGTGGCCGACGAACCGGCCACCCCGGGCGCGCTCGGGCGCCTGAGCCGCCAGGACGCCGGCCGCATCGAGAGGGGACTGGACGACCTCGTCGGGGCAGGCCTCCTGGAGGAGATCCCCGGGCCGCCGCGGCCACGCTGGACCTTCGCCTCGCGCCTGGCCCGTGTCGTGACCGCCGCGTCCCTGGGCGGCGCGGAGGGGCGCCGCCGCCACGCCGCGGCGCTCGTCGCCGGCCGCGCGGCGGGCGACGCGCCCGCCGACCTCCTGCGCCACGCGATCGGCGCGGGCGACCCCGAGGGCGTCGTGGGCTACGGCCTGCGGTCGGCCCGCGCCGCGCGCAGCGGCGGCGCGCCGGACGCCGCGCTCGCCGACGCCGACCGGGCACTGGCCTGGTGGGTCCCGGAGCTCGGCGAGGAGCACCGCCTGGCCGCGCTGCACGAACGGGGCATGGCGCTGCTCGACCTCTCCCACTGGCACGAGGCGATCGACGCGCTCGAGGAGGCGGCCGCCGGCCGCCGGGACCTGGGTGAGCGCGACGCCGCGTTGTCGAGCGCGTCCGCCGCGTCCGCCGCCCGGTGGGCGCTCGGCCGGCACGACGCCGCCCTGCGCGGGCTGCAGGACCACCTCGCCCGCAGCCGCGACCCGGGCGCGGAGGCGTCCGGCGAGCGCGCCGAAGCGCTCACGCAGGCGGCCGGCATGGCCGTCATGACCTCCCGCTTCGGCGAGGCCATGGGCCTGGCCGGCGAGGCGCGCTCCGAGGCCGCCGCCGCGGGCGCGCAGGAGACCTCGACGCGCGCCCTCATCTTCATGGGGATGGCCGAGAGCGGCCGCGGCGGTCCGGGGGGCCTGCTCCATCTGGCGCGCGCCCGGCGCGAGGGCGAGCGGGCCGAGGGATCCGGCCAGCGCAACGAGACGCTCGCGATGATCTACGAGAGCCACGTGCTCCTGGCCGTCGGGCGGCCGGACGACGCAGCCGCGTGCGCACGGGGCGGCATGGCCCGCGCCGCCGAGCTCGGCCTGGCCGACCACGAGCTCGTGCTGACGGGCAACCTGGGCGAGGCGCTCACGGGCGCGGGCGAGCTCGTCGACGCCCGCACGGAGCTGGAGCGCGCGGCGGCCGGCTGGGGCGACCTCGGCCGCGACTCGCACTCGCCCGCCGGGCCGGGCATCGCCTGGCTCCTGTTCGCCGAGGGGCGCATCGACGAGGCCCTCGAGCACTACCGGGCGCTCCAGCCCGACGCGGACGCCGACGCCGACGCGCCGCTCTTCGAGCAGATCGCGCCGCTCGCGGCCGGGCACGCGCTGTCGGCGGCCGCCGCCGGCGAGGAGGCCGAGGCCGCCCGGGTCGCCTCGACCGCCATGGAGACCTGGAGCGCGACCGACGACCGCCTGACATCGGTCCTGCTGCTGGCCGCCGCGGCCGAGGTGCTGCGGGGCCCCGACGCCGAGCGGTGCGCCGCGGCCCTCGCCGAGATGGCGGCCGCCGGCTCGCCCCTGGCCGCCGCGGCCCAGGCCTACGCCGAGGGCGCCATCCTCCGGGGGGCCGGGGCACCGGGCGACGCCGCGTCGCGCCTGCGCGAGGCCTCCGCCGCCTTCGAGTCGCTCGGCATGCGCTGGTGGGGCACCCGCGCCCTCTTCTCCGCCGGGGTCGCCGACGGCCGCACCGAGCAGGCCGGCACCGACCTGCTGCGCGCCCGCCGCGAATTCCGCGCCATGGGCGCCGACGGGTGGCGGCGCCGCACGGAGGCGCGGCTGCGCGCCACGGGCCACCGCATCCCCACGCGCGCCCGCCGCCCCGCCTCCCCCGGCGCGGGCCTGTCCGCCCGTGAGCACGAGGTGCTCGTGCAGCTCGCGCTGGGCCTGCGGAACCGCGACATCGGGGAGCGCCTCTTCATCAGCGAGCGGACCGTCGCCCGCCACCTGGTGCAGATCAACGCCAAGCTCGGCGTCTCCACCCGCACCGCCGCGGTCCACGCCGCGCGCGAGCGCGGCCTCCTCACCGAGTCCGGGATGGACACCCCGTACTGAGCGAACGGGCGCTCCGGCGTTCGTTGATTCGCGCAGGTTCGGGACCAGCGGTGATTTCGAAGTGATGGTCAATTCTGACCATGATCCGCGCCGGAACCCGCCGATAGCGTGCGCCCCGTCATCCCGCCCCCCGCGGGACGGGAGAGCGACAAGGAGAGGCTGCGGTGCACGTTTCGACCTCGGAGGCGACGGAGATGAGCCGCCAGGAGACCCCGCTCACCGCCGGTGAGCGGGCGGCGCTGCGGACGTTCCGGCGGGCGGCGCTCACGTCGCGCGGATACCGCGCGCACCTGGAGCGGCTCGGCGTGGACCACCGCACGGTCACGCGGTTGTCACAGGTGCCCTACACGGACAAGGCGTCGGTGTTCGGCGACCACATCGACTTCTGGCTCGACGGCGGCCGCGTGGCCGACGCCGCCGAGCTGCAGACGTCGAGTGGCTCGACCGGCCTGTTCTCGGTGGGGGTCACCTCCCGCTCGGAACGCCGGGCGCAGGAGCGCACGTTCGACCTCATCCTGCGCTCCCTGGGCGGCTCGGAGGACTCGCCCTCACTCCTCCTGAACTGCCTGCCGATGGGGATCGCGATCCCGACCCGTCTCGCGACGGTCGCGACCCCGTCGGTGCACCTGGAGATGGCCCTCGAGATCCTCGCCCGCGCGGGCTCGAGCTTCGACCGCGTCATCATCGCGGCCGAGCCGCTCTTCCTGAAGGAGCTCGCCGAGACGGCGCTGCGCCAGCAGGGCCCCTCCTTCGCCGAGAACGTGGTCGCCTGCTTCGTCGGCGGCGAGTGGGTGGCCGAGAGCTGGCGCCGGCACGTCGCGCAGCTCTTCGGGTTCGAGGACTCCCCCACCCGCACGGGCCTCATGGTCTCAATGGGCGCCGCCGAGGTCGGGCTCCACGTCCTCCACGAGACGCCGGCCCTGCGCCAGGCGCGCCGCGCGCTCGACAGCCCGATGGCCCGCCGCGCGCTCTTCGGCCGCGACCCCGGGTACTCCCCCACGCTCCTCACCTGGGACCACAACCGCTACTTCGTGGAGGAGCGCCACCACGAGGACGACACCACGAGCCTCGTGCTCACCGCGCTCACCCGCCGGCTGCTGCCGCTCGTGCGCTACGACCTCGACGACGAGGCCGAGGTCGTCATGCCCGGCGACCTGAACGCCGAGCTGGCGCGCGCCGGCAGCGAGGTGCGCCTCGACCGCCCGGTCGTCGCGCTCTGGGGGCGCCGCGGCGCCACCGTCCAGGGCGAGGGATGGAGCCTCCGCCCCGAGCTGGTCAAGGAGGGCCTGTTCTCCGTGGCCGCGCACGCCGGGGCGCTGACGGGCCGCTTCCGGATCACGGCCACGGGGAACCGGCCCGTCCTCCACGTCCAGCTCCGCGAGAACGCCGGCGCCGGCCCGGGCATCGAGGCCGCCCTGCGCCACATGGTCACGATCGCCGCGGGCGCGCCCGCGGAGGTGGTCATCCACCGGTACCGGGACTACCCGTACCACGAGGCGGGGGACTACCAGCACAAGCCCGCCTACGTCGAGAGCCGGCGGCCGTCGTGAGGGAGGCCCGCCGGACCGGGCCCGCCCTCCCGGAGATCCTCGTGAGCGACCGCGGGGAGGACGCCGGGGACGCGCTGTCCCTCATCCACGACGGCTTCGTCGCCGCCGGGTACATGCGCCCGACCGCGTCCCGCCGCCGCCTGCACCCGTCCTACCTCAACCCGGGCTCCTACTTCGTCACCGCCCGCATGGGCGGCGACCCGGCCGGGGCCATGGCGATGGTCTCCGACGGCCCGTTCGGGCTGCCGTGCGAGCGCGCCTTCGCCGAGGAGATCGACCTCATCCGGGAGGGCGCCGTCGCGCCGCTCTTCGAGGCCGGCTCCCGTGTGGTCCCCGAGGCCTGGTCGGCCCGCGCCGGCCGCATCTCCATGTTCATGATCGCTGCGATCGTGAACCGCGGGATGCGCGAGCTGCCGCTGTCGCCCATCCTCATCACCGTCGCCCCCGAGGCCGAGCGCTCCCTCTGCGCCACCCTCGAGTGCGAGCGTGTCGCCGGGCCGCGCCCCCTCTTCGGCCCCCCGGCCGTCCTCATGATGACGAGCGCCGAGGTCCTGGCGGACTACTTCGCCCGGGCGCTCACCTCGTCGCAGCGGGTGATGGCCGGCCTCTCGCTGGACCCGGACCCCGCGTGGCTGCAGGACCGCCGCACCGGCGAGCCGCTCGACGCGCCCTGGCTGTCGCGCCTGATCGAGGAGCAGGGCATGGCCTCGCGCCTCGCCGCGCAGCTCGAGATCCTGGGCAGCCGCCACCCGGCCCTCCTCGGGCCGATCGTGGACGCGGCCGGCGTGCGCATCGCCGCCTGAGCCCGTGGCGGGGCCCGGGCCACCGGGAATCTCCCCGTCTCTCAGGAGGGGCGCGGGCCCTGCCGATAGCGGAATCACGATGCCGCTCATCGAAAGCCCGCGCCCGAGGGCGTGGACCGCCCCGACCATCGTCGGCGTGGCCACGCTCGCATGGGCAGCCCCGCTCCTCCTCTACGCCATCGCGGGCGAGGCGGCGATGGACGTGCGCGCCGCCGCCGTCCTCGGCGTCCTCATGAACTCGATCGTGGCCGGCGTGGGCCTCGTGGCCTGCCGCGCCGCCCAGCGCCGCACCTCCGGCGTCGAGGCCGACGTGTGGCGCTACTTCGGGTACGGCCTCGCGAGCTGGGCCTTCGGCATCGTCCCCTACTTCATCTTCGTGGTGACCGGCGGGGACGTCGGCAACCCGGCCGCCTGGTCGCAGATCGGCTTCCTCGGCGCCTACCCCTTCTGGTACCGCGCGCTCTGGATCCTGCGCCAGCCGTCCATCGGCGAGAGCCGCCGCGAGCGCGCCGAGGCATGGGGCATCGAGGCCGCCGTGCTCGTGCTGCTGGCCGTCATCGCCTTCGCGCTGGTCTGGTACCCGGGCACCACCTGGGACCGCAACACCGCGCTCCTCATCCCGGTCCTGCTCGACCTGCTGCTGCTCGGCCTGCTCTACAACGCCGTGCGCCGGTCGCGCATGACCCACCGCACCGCCTTCGTCTGGTTCGCGTACGCCTTCGGCGCGCTGGGCCTGACCGACGGGCTCATCACCTACCTGCTGCCGCGCGCCTCCAAGGAGGTCGTCGGGGTGGTGCTGGCCGGCTACCTCGTGGCCATGGCCCTCCTGGTGGTCGCCGCCCGCCGCCCGCTGCGCGTCACGGAGGCCCAGACGGCCATGGGCCCGTCGAACGCCCTCCTCTGCGCCATCGGCCTCGCGCTCGCCGGCCCCGCGGCCGTGCTGCTGCCGGGCCCCGCGCAGCCCCTCGTCTGGATCGTCGCCCTCGCCCTGCTGTGGCGCCTGAGCGTCCACCTCCGCCGTCACGGCCAGAGCGACACCGACCCGCTCACCGGCTTCCTTGAGCAGCGGGCCTTCTCCCGCCACGTCGGCGGTGTCGTGCAGGCCGCCTCCACCTCCCGGCCGGCGATCCTCGTCGCGGTGGACCTCGACGGCTTCGGCCGCTGGAACAGCGCGCACGGCTACGGCGCCGGCGACACCCTGCTCGCGGACCTCGCGGCCTCCCTGGAGGCGTCCCCGCTGCGCGGCGGCGTCTGGAGCCGCCTCGGCGCCGACCGCTTCGCGTGGATCGGCATCGGGCACGACGTCGAGGACGGCCGCCGCCTCGCCGAGATCGCCCAGACGATCGCCGGCGCGAACGAGGGCGACCTGACCGCCCGCGCCACCTTCGTCGTCCTCCCCCACGACGCCGAGAACGCGGCCAACGCGCTCGCGGCCGCCGAGGAGGGCCTCGCCGCCGCCCGCACGGGTAAGCGCCGGGTCGTCGCCTTCGACCGCGGCCGCCTGGACGGCGTCGAGTACACGGCCGGGTACACCGCCTCCCTCGCCCAGCGCCGCGAGGCGATCCTCGACCTCCTCGCGCAGCCCGAGACGATCTCGACCGTCTTCCAGCCCATCGTCTCCCTCGAGTTCGGCCGCACCGTCGGCTTCGAGTCCCTCTCCCGCTTCCGCGCCGAGCCGCAGCGCCCGCCGGACCGCTGGATCGCCGAGGCGCACGCCGTCGGCCTGGGCCTCGAGATCGAGGTGGAGTGCGTGAGGCGCGCCATGGGCCTGCGCGGCACCCTGCCGCCGGACACCTACATGTCCGTGAACATGAGCCCGGACGCGATCCTCACCCCCGAGATGGAGGGCGCGCTCGGCACCGGCTCCCTCGACGGGCTCGTCATCGAGATCACCGAGCACGAGGCCGTCGGCGACTACGCCCGCCTCTCGGCCCGCCTCGCGGACTACCGCGGCCGCGGCGCCCGCGTGGCGATCGACGACACCGGCGCCGGCCACGCGTCGATGCGCCACGTCACCCAGCTCGCCCCGGACTACATCAAGATCGACCGCTCCCTCATCCACGACATCCACCTGGACCACGCCAAGCGCGCCCTGGTGAAGTCGATGGTGACCCTGGAGAAGGACCTCGGCGCGGCGATCGTGGCCGAGGGCATCGAGAGCCCCGAGGAGCTGCGCACGCTGCGCGAGCTCGGCGTCCCGTACGGCCAGGGCTACCTCCTCGCCCGCCCGAACCGGGCCGCCACGCCGGCTCCCTGGAGCCCGGGGATGCTCACGCTCACCGACCCGACGGTGCAGGCCTAGTCAGCTCCCGCCCGGGGCGGCCGCCGCCCCGGGGCGAAGGTCCGCGGCCCAGCGGCCGATGGAGAGGGGGCAGGCACCCCTCCCCCTGAGACAGGACTGACGGTGATCTCCTTCTTCTCCCGCCCCCTGCGCCTGGTGGCCCTCGTGGTCGTCCTGGGCGTCGCGGGCGCCGGCTGGTGGATCTGGCAGGGCGCGCACTCGAGCACGCCGGTCAGCTCGACGAAGGCCGTGAGCGAGTTCCGCGGCACCGACACCGCCGACGTCGCCCCCCGCGCCGGCGTCCCCGCCGCGGGCGTCTACCGCTTCCGCGTGACCGGCCAGGAGGCCGCCGGCAGCGGCGTCCTGTCGGCCGAGCGCCCCCTCCCCTCCGAGGCCGTCTACATCATCACGCCCGACGAGGCCGGCTACCACGAGGACCTCCGGTTCTCCGAGGAGCACGCCGAGGAGGCGCGCTTCCGGGTGGACGCCGACGGCTCCACGGCGACCTGGCGCCGCACGAAGGTGACCTTCCTTGGCATCGGCACCGACGACCGCCAGGACGTCGAGCCCGCGGCACTCGACCACCCGGCCGCCATGAAGGCCGGCTCGGCCTGGGGCGGCGAGTACAAGCTCGGCGACCTCGTGGTGGCCTACACCGCGAAGGTCACGGGCACCGGCACGGCGACGGTGGACGGGAAGAAGGTCAAGACCGTCACCTTCCGCACCGACGCGATCTACACCGGGTCCTTCCCGGGAGAGCGGACGGACGTCGTGACCTGGGCGCCCGCCCTGTCGCTCCCGATCGCGTGGTCGATCGACCAGGAGACCGGCGGTGACTCGGCCTTCACGATGAACGCCGACATGGAGCTCGTCTCCACCACCCCGGAGCGCTGACGGCCTGCGCGGTGGGCGCCCCCCGACGGGGCGCCCACCACGGCCGCGGGACTCAGAGGTTGGGCCGCCGCACGTAGGTCGAGTCGCAGTCGTTCAGCGGCGGCAGGCCCAGCGCACGGGCGTTGTCGTCGATGAACGGGCCGGTCCGCAGCAGGCAGCTCACGTCGCGGCTCTGCTGGTCGGCCGTGCGCGACCGGAACTCGGCCACGCTCTGCCACGTCTGGTTGATCTCGGCCATGGCCTGGCGCGCGGCCTCCGAGCGGGACGCGATCGCGCCGCTCGGGTTCCACGAGCGCCACACGAGGCGCAGGCCCGCGCCCACCGTCGGGTCGCCGTCGGCCGGCACGGCGATGACCGAGATGTACATCTGCCAGAAGAACGTGCCGTACGGGGACAACCGGTTGTCGGTGGCCACGTTCGCGACCCCGGACCAGCGGCGGCCGTTGAGGTCGTAGTCGAACAGCAGCAGGCCGGACGACTGGAACGACGGCAGCGTCCTGTCCACGAGCACCTGGCGCAGGCGCACGTTGGTCATCGGGACGCCGACGGCCTGGTTGATCTTGGGCCACACCTGCGTGAGCGCGTCGATGGCGCTGACGTAGGGGTGCGTGACGATCGTGGCCGGCAGCGGGCCGGGGGCCGTGCCGGGGAGCACCACGTTGAAGCTCTGGCCGAGCAGGAACGAGCCGCGCGGGCCGCCGCCCTCGAGGGCGCCGCCGGAGCTCTGGACGGTCCAGTCGGCCTCGGCCGGGACCCACGCCGTGGCGCCGCCGTCAGGGGCGCGGTACGGGGCGAGCGGCAGCAGGCGGGTCGACGCGGGCGTGCCCCCGCCGCCACCACCACCGCCGCCGGAGGCGGCCGGGCGGGCGCCCGGGGTGCCGCCCTTGACGGACGCCGCGATGCGCGTGGCGACCGCGCCGAGCCCGGCCTTGGCGCGGGGGTGCACGGCGACGGACACGACGAGGTTCGCGCCGCGCCCGCGCACGGTCACGACGCGCCGCTGGCCCTTCCCCACCCCGACCATCGTGAACTTCGCCTTCCCGCCGCTGCGGGAGAGGACGGTGTCACCGCGGCGGGTGAGGCCCTGGCCGTAGGCCTTCGCCCCCTTGCCGGTGGTCACGACGCGGACGGTGACGGTGAGGCCGCCGCCGCGGATGCGGTACGCGCCGCCCGTGACCGTCAGCTTGTAGCCCTTCGGCACGGTGGCGCGGAAGCCGGTGGCCGCGTTGGCCACCGTGACGTTCTCCGTGAGCGCCGCCCCCGTGGGCGGCGGTGCCGCCGAGCCCGCGGCGGCGACGATGCCCGCCGCCAGGGCGCACCCGACGAGGAGCCCTGCTGTCCTCATTCCCCTCACAGATCCTCCTCGGGACGGCGGCGGCCCCCGCCGCGGATGCGCGGCGGGGGCACGGTCGCCGGTTCGGTTAGCGGCGGCGGACGGCGCGGAGCTTCACGCCGGCCGAGGGCGACGGGGCGACGGTGGCCGAGCCCGCGTACGCGACGCGGATCCGCCAGTTGCCGACCGTGCTCAGCTTGCGGGTGAACCCGAAGCGGCCCTTGTTGTTGGTGCGGACGGTGCCGATCTTCTTCCAGCCGCCGCGCGCCGCGAACCGCTGGATCTCGATGCGCGTGTTGCGGACGGCCGGGGCCGTGCGGCCCTTGCAGAAGATGCGGGTGCCGCGCGGGGCGCCCACGAAGGCGCGCCGGCCGGCGGCGACGTTCTTGACGCCGACCTTGCAGGACCAGAAGAACCGGGCCGTCGGGAGCACCGGCGGCGGCGGCGGGGCCGGGCGGACGTACGCCTGGGCGGCCCGGACGGCGGCGTCGGCGTTGATGAGGCCGGCGCCGAACTGCGGGTCGCGGCCCCCGGCGCCGAGGTCCACGGCGGTCTGCGTGAGCAGGCCCTCCACCTCGGCGGCGTTCAGGTCGGGGCGCACCGACTTCATGAGCGCCACGAGGCCGGTCACGATCGGCGCGGCCATCGAGGTGCCGTTGAGGATGCGGTACGGCGCGGCCTGGCCGTTGATGTTCACGCCCGGGGCGCGCTGGTCCCAGGTCGAGAAGATCTGGAAGCCCGGCGCCGCGACGTCCACGAAGTCGCCGTTCGTCGAGAAGTTGGTGACCGCGTTGTTCTGGTCGGTCGCCGCGACGGCGATGACGTTCGGGAAGGCGGCCGGGTACTGGATCGTGCCGCGGGCGTTGGGGTCGGCCTGCGTGTTGCCGGCGGCGGCGACCAGGATGACGCCCTTCGAGGCGGCGTAGTTCGTCGCGTCGAGCAGCGCCTGGTGGAAGCGCGGGGTGCCGAAGGACATGTTGATGACCGTGGCGCCGTTGTCGGCGGCCCAGCGGATGCCCTCGACGGCGTCGCCGACGAACTTCGCGTCGATCGTGTCTCCGACCTGGAAGTTGAGGGACACCTTCACCGGCACGAGGATCGAGTCGAAGCCGGAGCCGGAGACGCCGATGCCGTTGTCGGTCGAGGCGGCGGCGAGGCCGGCTACGTGCGTGCCGTGGAGCGAGTTGTTGTCCGGGTTCGCGATCGCCTCGTTGATCTGCTGCTGCGAGGCGCGGACGTTGGAGGTCTTGTACTCGGGCGTCTGGCGCTCGGCGTTGTAGCCCGTCGTGAACTTGTTCTTCAGGTCCGGGTGCTCGGTGTCGAACTCGGAGTCCACGATCGCGATGCGGACGTTCGACGAACCACGGGTCACGTCCCAGGCGGCGAAGAAGTTGCCCTGCCGCCAGTGGTAGTCCGTCGTGAGGTTCGCCTGCCCGAGGTTGAGCGGGTTGCTCGTGAACGGGTCGCGCGGGGTCAGGTCCGAGCCGAGCGTCTCACCGGGGACCTGGAAGTCGAGCCGGAACACGCGGCCGTCGGCGAGCAGCCGGTCCGCGGCGGCGCGGGCCCGGCCGTCGGTCACCTCGAACTCCGCCCACCCGATCTGCGGGAACGAGCGGACGAGGGCGACGTCGTTGTCGGCGGCGATGTCGGCGAGGTCGGCGGACGGGCCGACCTTCGCGAGCAGTGAGGGTGCGTCGTCCGCCGCGGAGGCCGCGGTCGGTACGGCGAGGGCCGCGACCGCGGCGAGCGCGGCGGTCAGGCGGCGTCGGGTTCGTCGTGACATGGGGTGTTCTCCTGGGAGGGGCGGCGGCGTCGATCGTGGAGCGGGATCACGCGGGTGTCCATACGCCGGACGGCGTATGCGGGATGGGACGGGGACGGGTGTCGGTCAGGTGGGGCGGGAGGTGACCGCCGCCACGGCTCGCGCCGTTGCCGCGGCCCGCGACCGGACTCCGAGCCGGTCGTAGATGTTCTCGAGGTGCTTCTGGACGGTCCGGGGACTCACCCCCAGGACCTCGGCGACCTCGCGGTTGTTACGGCCGCGGGCGACCAGCGACAGCACCTCTCCCTGGCGTGCGCTGAGCCCGAGCCCCGCGAGCGCGACGCGCTCGCGGTCGAGCCGGTGCTCCTCCAGCAGGACCACGTCGTGGCCCTCCCGGTCACCGGACGGCAGGAGGCGGGCGATCAGGCGTCCGCCGGGCCCGTCGAGGACGAGGTCCGCGGGGGCGCGGAGCCCCCGCCGGCGCTCGGCGAGCAGCCAGTCCTCGAGACGGGCGGGAAGGAGGTCGGCGCGCCGCGGGGGCGCGAGGTGGGCCCGCAGCAGGGCCTCGGCGCCCGCGCTCGCGTAGGCGACGCGCGCGTCGCGGCCCACGGCGACGGCCGCGCGCCCCTCGTCGCCCAGGGCACGGTCCACCAGCGAGCTCACCAGGGCGAGCGCGGCGCGGGTGGCGGCGTCCTGGCGCAGGCGCGCCAGGTGCGGGGCGAGCAGCTCCAGGACCTGGCGGTCGCGCTCCCCGAAGTCCCGGCGGTCCCGGTTGAGGGCGATGCCCACGACGGCGCCGGGCTCGGCGGGCAGCGGCAGCGCCATCTGGTACTCGACCCCCATCGGGCCGTACACCGTCCGGTAGAGGTCGGTCGCCCGGAAGGCCCGCCGCGCCATGAGGTCGGAGATCTTCATGGGGCGCCGCTCGCCGGTCGCCGCGTAGTGGGCGATGAGCGGGTTCTGGCCCGCGAAGCGCACGAAGGCCTCCTCGAACTCCGGCGTGATGGCGTCCGGAGGATCGAGCAGCAGCATCGGCGCGCCGTGCACGGACATGTCCGTGTACGAGGTCATGTACGACGGCACCAGGCGCGGCAGTCCCTGCATCACCCGCTGGCGGAAGTCGGACGGGTCGGAGGCCTCCCCCGCGTCGCGGACGAAGTCCAGGGCGCCGGTGAGATCCGATCGGCGGAGTGCGGTCGGCATCGTAGGTTTCGGCGACCCTAGGACCGGCGGAAACGGGCGGCAACCCCCCTGATGCAGGGCGGATCACGGCCGGTCGGCCAGTCTTGCCGCATCGACCGTACAGTCGTCGTGGACGGCGCCCGGCGGGCGCCCCGGCGGGCCTACTCCGGCCGGGGCTGCCGCACCACCGGCGAGCGCGCCGCGCCCGCCTCGTCGAGGCGCCGGACCGGGGTCCCGTACGGGGCCTGGCGGGCGATCTCGGGGTCCTCCGCCGCCTCGGCGAGGATCGCGCCGACGGCGTCCGCGAAGGCCTCCAGCGTCTCCCGCGTCTCGGTCTCCGTGGGCTCCACCAGCAGGGCCTCCTCCACGAGCAGCGGGAAGTAGACCGTGGGCGGGTGGTAGCCGAAGTCGAGCAGGCGCTTGGCGAGGTCCGTCGTGCGGATGCCGAGGTCGCGCTTCATCGGCGCGCCGGAGAGCACGAACTCGTGCATGCACCGCTCCCCGTAGGCCAGGGGCAGGTGCTCGCCGATCCCCTGACGCTGGAGCAGCGCGAGGAGGTAGTTCGCGTTGAGCACGGCGATCTCGCTGGCCTCGCGCAGGCCCTCGGCGCCCAGCGAGCAGATGTACGCGTACGAGCGCACGAACACGCCGTAGTTGCCGTGGAAGCCGCGCAGGCGGCCGATCGACTTGGGGGCGTCGTGGTCCAGGTCGTAGACCGGCTGGCCGCCGCCGTCGGGCTCGGTGCGCACGATGCGCGGGACCATCATGTACGGGGCGATGCGGTCCGAGACCGCGATCGGCCCGGCGCCGGGGCCGCCGCCGCCGTGGGGCTGGGTGAACGACTTGTGCAGGTTGAAGTGCACGATGTCGAAGCCCATGTCGC
>VFQR01000336.1_pt1 | contig 75459 bp, 84 predicted proteins | sample 3512321 | NCBI WGS metagenome assembly VFQR01 (sample SAMN10412374, study PRJNA504923) | tailings metagenome | isolation source: Relicate 3 Philex TSF1 revegetated site | place: Philippines: Tuba, Benguet | collected 2017-08-29 | reverse complement strand
AAGAAGGTGGACGAGCTGGAGCTTTCGGTCCGTTCGGCCAACTGCCTGAAGAACGATAACATCGTCTATATCGGCGACCTGATCCAGAAAACCGAAGCCGAGATGCTGCGCACCCCGAACTTTGGCCGCAAGTCGCTGAACGAGATCAAGGAAGTGCTGTCCGGCATGGGTCTGCACCTTGGCATGGAAGTCGAGGATTGGCCGCCGGAGAACATCGAAGATCTGGCCAAGCGCTTCGAGGATCAGTTCTGATAAGTGGGGCGGGGTGAACCCCGCCCTACCCAAATGCCCGCGCAGGCGGGGAATATCTGGGCATTCCGCCCCAACGACGCGGCCTGCACGCACAGGCCGCAACACAAAGCAAAACGAGACGATAGGAGAACAACATGCGTCACTCGAACGGCTACCGTAAGCTGAACCGCACCCATGAACACCGCAAGGCGATGTTCGCCAACATGGCCGGTTCGCTGATCGAACACGAACAGATCAAGACCACCCTGCCCAAGGCCAAGGAACTGCGCCCGATCATCGAAAAGCTGATCACGCTGGCCAAGCGCGGCGATCTGCATGCCCGCCGCCAGGCCCATGCGCAACTGAAGCAGGACATCCACACCGCGCGCCTGTTCGACGTGCTGGGCCCGCGCTACAAGAACCGCCAGGGCGGCTATGTGCGCGTTCTGAAGGCTGGTTTCCGCTATGGCGACATGGCGCCCATGGCGATCATCGAGTTTGTGGATCGCGACACTTCGGCCAAAGGTGCGGCAGACCGTGCCCGTGTCGAAGCCGAGGAAAACGCCGAGGATTGATCTCGGCTGCATTCCTGGAATGAACCGGAAAGCCCGCCCTTCGGCGGGCTTTTCTGCATCTGGCACCCGGGCGGGCAGAGTGGGCAGCTTCGGGCTTGGCCGGGGTGGCTGCCGATTGTATTCAGAAATGGCACAATGCATGGATTTCCGCTTGTGCGAATGCGAAGGGAATGCGTAACAATCTATAGTTGAAAGGGGGCGTGCTCGCGCAGAGCGGAGATGTCGGACAGAAAGGTTGTTAATCAGTTGCTGGAGGACCTCGATCAGCTTGCCCCCCTGGGCTATTCGGTCGGGCTGCACATTCGTTTTGCAAGTCCTCTGGTGTATCGCAGCAGCTATCCGGCGGAATGGGCCGAGTTCTACAACAACCATTCCTATTATCTGCGGGATCCGCTGGTATTCTGGGGCATCGGCGTCGAGGGCACGACACGCTGGAGCAGCATCCCCCTGCCTGATCCTTTCAGCGTCATGGCGAAGGCGGCGTCCCACGGGCTCAAGTTCGGTGCGGTGTCGTCTTATGGTCCCATCACCTCTCGTTCGATCGTGGGCATTGCCCGCGCAGACCGGGAATTCGACGATGCGGAACTGGCGCTGTTGAGGGAACTCACGATCCGGCTGCACATCGAAGCGAAACCGCCGAGCGAGCTGACGCGGGCCCAGATCGAGGCGCTTCAATGTCTGGCCGACGGGGATCGCCATGCGGCAGCGGCGGGAAAACTCGGCATCTCGGAAAGCGCCCTGAAGGCGCGGCTCGTGTCCGCGCGGATCAGGCTGGAGGCGCGGACCACATCGGAAGCGATCAGAAAGGCGCGGGAATACAGGCTGCTTTGACGCGGGCCATCCCTTCACAGGTTTACCCACCCTGAGAAGGAGACCACCGATGGAAGTCACGACCCTTTCCTACAACAACCTGCATGCCCATGGCACCCTGTTCGCCGATCTGTTCCGAGCGCGGCACCGCACATTCATCCGCAACAACGGATGGAACCTGCCCGAGGCGGATGGGATGGAGTTTGACCAGTACGACACGCCAGCCAGCCGCTGGGTGGCCGTGCATGAAGGCGGCGCGGTGATGGCCGGCGTCCGGCTGACACCGACGGTGCATCGCTGCGGCATCTATTCCTACATGATCCGGGATGCGCAGCGGGGGCTGCTGGAGACGATACCGAGCGATCTGCTGAATTTCGAGGCGCCGGTCGATCCGAATATCTGGGAATCGAGCCGGGTCTTTGTGTCCGATCTGGTGCCAGCGGCAGACAGGCTGCGGGTGCAGATGCGGCTGATCCACGAGATGGTGGTGTCCGCCCGGGCGCTGGGCGCGGTGTCGCTGTTGGGGATCATCCCGGAACATGCGCCGCGACTGGCGCGGCGGGTGGGGCTGGATTGCATCCCGGCCGGGCCGGTGCTGGATACGGGTGGGATGCGCAGCGTCTGCGTCACGATCAGCATGCAGACGCGGATGCATTGATCATGGCCCGCGCCGCGCGGTGCTTGTGCGCCGCGCGGCGCGGGCGCATATCGGGGCAAGGCCTATCAAGGAGTGACCCATGATCCGCCCGCTTTGCCTTTCGCTTGCCCTTGCCGGCTTATTGCCCGTGGTTGCGCCCTTGGGCGCGTTTGCACAGACTGATGTGCAGGTGCCGCAGGCGCAGGCCGAGATTGCGTTGTCTTTTGCGACGGTGGTGAAAGAGGCGGCCCCCGCTGTGGTGAACATCTATGCCAGCCGCATCGTGCAGGCGCGGCGGTCGCCCTTTGCCGATGATCCCTTCTTCAACCAGTTCTTCGAGGCGCTGGGGCCTGCCCAGCCGCGGGTGCAGAATTCGTTGGGATCGGGCGTGATCGTCAGCGCGGATGGGATCGTGGTGTCGAACTATCATGTCGTAGGACAGGCGACGGAAATTCGCGTGGTGCTGAACGACCGGCGCGAATATGCGGCGGATGTGATCCTGGGCGACGAGGAAAGTGATCTGGCCGTGCTGCGCCTGCGCGAGGCGGAAGGGCTGCCCTTCCTGCCCCTGCGGAATTCGGACGAGCTGGAGGTGGGCGATCTGGTGCTGGCCATCGGCAACCCGTTCGGGGTGGGGCAGACGGTTTCATCCGGCATCGTGTCGGGGCTGGCGCGGTCGGCGTTGCAGGTGGGGGATGGGCGGGGGTACTTCATCCAGACCGATGCCGCGATCAACCCGGGCAATTCAGGCGGGGCGCTGGTGGATGTGCAGGGGCGGCTGGTGGGGATCAACACCGCGATCCTGACGCGGGGGGGCGGGTCGAACGGGATCGGCTTCGCAATCCCGGCCAATCTGGTGCGAAGCATCGTGGATCAGGCGCAGGCGGGGGCGACGCGCTTTGCCCGGCCCTGGGCGGGGGTTACGGGGCAGGCGATGGATGCGGCGCTGGCCGAGGGGTTGGGTCTGGCGCGGCCGGACGGGGTGGTGATTTCCGAGGTGCATCCGCAAAGCCCCTTTGCGGCGGCGGGGTTGCGTCCGGGGGACGTGATCCTGTCGCTGGGGGGGGCGCCCACGAACACGCCGCAGGAGGTGATCTTTCGCATGGCGGCGCTGGGCGTGGGGGCAGAGGCCGAACTGGTCTGGCTGCGGGACGGGCAGGAACAGCGCGCGACGATGGTTCTGGCGGCCGCGCCCGACGATCCGCCGCGCGACCAGACGACGGTGATCGAGGATGTGGCGCTGCGCGGGTTGACGGTGGTGCGGATCAACCCCGCGGTGATCGACGAATTGGGCCTGCCGATGCAGGCCACCGGCGTGGCGGTGCTGCAGGCCGAGGATCTGGCGGCGCGGGCCGGGTTCCGGCCCGGGGATGTGATCCTTGGGATCAACGGGGCAGCCGTGGGTAGCCCTGCGGATGTGGAGGCGCTGGCGGCCATGGCGGCGCGGGTCTGGGAGATTGACCTGATCCGGCAGGGGCAGCCCTTGCGGCTGCGCTTCCGTTTCTGAGGCTTTTGTTGGCCGGGTTGCGGGGGTAGGGTCAAGGCATGGCCGATCTGTTTGACAGCGTTCCGAAAGGCAGTGCCGACGGCCCCCGCCCGCTGGCCGACCGGCTGCGGCCGAAGCGGTTGTCGGATGTGATCGGGCAGGGGCATGTGCTTTCGCCCGATGGCCCCTTGGGCGCGATGCTGGCGGCGAAGTCGTTGAGTTCGCTGATCCTCTGGGGGCCGCCAGGGGTGGGAAAGACGACCATCGCGCGGCTGCTGGCGGATGAAACGGATCTGGCCTTTGTGCAGATTTCGGCGATCTTCACCGGGGTGCCGGACCTGAAGAAGGTGTTCGAGCAGGCGAAGATACGGCGGCAGAACGGGCAGGGGACGCTGCTTTTCGTGGATGAAATCCACCGGTTCAACAAGGCGCAGCAGGATGGGTTTCTGCCGCATATGGAGGATGGGACGATCCTTCTGGTGGGGGCGACGACGGAGAATCCGAGTTTCGAGTTGAACGCGGCGCTTTTGAGCCGGGCGCAGGTGATTGTTCTGGAACGACTTTCGCTGACCGATCTGGAGCTTTTGGCGCAGCGGGCGGAGCGTGAACTGGGGCGCGGACTGCCGCTGACGGGCGAGGCGCGCGAGGCGTTGCTGGAGATGGCGGATGGGGATGGGCGGGCGCTTTTGAACCTGATCGAGCAGGTGGCGGCGTGGAAGGTGGAGCGGGCGCTGGACCGGGGGCAGTTGGCGCAGCGCCTGATGCGGCGGGCGGCGAAATACGACAAGTCGGGCGAGGAGCATTACAACCTGATCTCGGCCCTGCACAAATCGGTGCGGGGGTCGGATCCGGATGCCGCGCTGTACTGGTTCGCGCGGATGCTGGAAGGGGGGGAGGACCCGAGGTTTCTGGCGCGCCGTCTGGTGCGGATGGCGGTGGAGGATATCGGCCTTGCCGACCCGCAGGCGCAGGCGGTTTGCATCGACAGTTGGCAGACCTATGAGCGGCTGGGGTCGCCCGAGGGCGAGTTGGCGTTGGCAAATGCCGTGGTTTATCTGGCACTTGCGCCGAAATCGAACGGGGTCTACGTGGCCTATAAGGCAGCGCGGGCGGCGGCGCGGGAGACCGGCAGCCTGATGCCGCCGCGGCATATCCTGAATGCGCCGACCAAGTTGATGAAGGAGATCGGCTATGGGTCGGGATATGCCTATGACCACGAGGCCGAGGACGGGTTTTCGGGGCAGGACTATTTCCCCGAAGGCATGAAGCGCCCGGTCTTCTATGCGCCGCCCGAGCGGGGGTTCGAGCGCGAGTTGAAGAAGCGGGTGGAGTATTTCGCCAAGCTGCGCGCGAAACGGCAGGGCGAACATTAGATTTCGCAATCTTTCCATACGTTTGGGCGGAAACGGCTGTGCCGCATCCGGTGCAGAAGGCTGTGCAGACGGGCGTGCATACAAATTTCGAGAGAGAGGGGCGCGCAGACGTGGTTAACGGTGCGTTTTTGCGAAGCGTTGCCCCCTCTCCCTGACCCTCTCCGCCGAAGGCCGGGGAGCGGGCAGGGCGCTGTTGCCGGGCCGAGGCAAGGGGTGGGTGGCGTGGGATTGGGGTATTTGGGCCAAGGTGAAGGGCAGGCCGGGGTGTGGGGGTGTCAGCGGTTGACTTTCCGGCCCCTTGGCGCAATGGAAAGCCCATGATCCAGACCATTCTTCTTGTTGCTTTGGGCGGGGCCGCGGGTTCCGTGGCGCGCTTCCTCGTTGTGCTTGGGGCGGGGCGGGTGATGCCCGGCTGGCCCCTGGGGACGCTGATGGTGAATGTCGCCGGGTCATTTGTGATAGGAATGGTTTATGTGGCCCTGACACAGCGGACGCCGCTGGCGCCCCTGCTGATGGCGGGAGTCCTTGGCGGGTTCACGACCTTTTCCGCCTTTTCGCTGGATGCGCTGAAACTGTGGGAGGGGGGGCAGGTGGTTCAGGCCGCCGCCTATGTTGCGGCATCTGTCATCCTGTCCCTTGCTGCCGTGGCGCTTGGCGCGGCCCTTGCCCGGAGTATCGCCCCATGAACAGCGTGCAGACCCTGACCGTGTCGGAGGACGAGGGCGAACAGCGGCTGGACCGGTGGTTCAAGCGGCGGTTCCCGCATGTGACGCAGGGCGCGGTGGAGAAGATGTGCCGCACGGGGCAGGTGCGGGTGGATGGGGCGCGGGCCAAGGCATCGGACCGGGTGATCCCCGGTCAGGCGATCCGCGTGCCGCCGCTGCCTGATCCCAATGCCCCGGCGCGGCCCCGGGTGGAGGGGGTGAGCGCGGCGGATGCGAAGATGATCCAGGACTGCGTGCTGTGGATGGACGAGCACATGATCGTGCTGAACAAGCCGGCAGGTCTGCCGTCGCAAGGCGGCAGCGGGCAGGGCGACCGGCATGTGGACGGGCTGACCGAGGCCTTGAAGTTCGGCTACAAGGAGCGGCCCAAGCTGGTGCACCGGCTGGACAAGGATACGTCGGGCTTGCTGATGCTGGCGCGGACCGACCGTGTGGCGCGGAACCTGTCCGAGGCGCTGCGCCATCGCAACACGCGCAAGATCTATTGGGCGGTGGTGGCTGGTGTGCCGCATCCGAAGAAAGGGTCGATCAAGTATGGGCTGATGAAGGCCCCGGGCCATGGCAAGCGCGGCGAGGGGGAGAAGATGATCTGCGTCCATCCCGCGAAGATGGCCGAGTTCCCCGAGGCGAAGCGGGCGCATACCGATTACTTCACCCTGTGGTTTCTGGGAACGCGGCTGTCCTGGATGGCGCTGGAGCCGGTGACAGGGCGGACGCATCAGTTGCGCGCCCATATGGCGGAGATCGGTCATCCGATCATCGGGGACGGGAAGTATGGCGGCAGCGATGCCGACAATCAGGGCGATGGCTGGGGCGCGGCGGTGGGCGGCGACATCAGCCGCAAGCTGCACCTGCATGCGCGGATGCTGATGGTGGAGCATCCGGTGACGAAGGCGATGATGACCTTTACCGCCCCCTTGCCCGACCATATGGCGCGGACATGGAAGGCGCTGGACTGGAAAGAGGATGACGTGCCGGCCGACCCCTTTACGGTGTTCAAATGAGCGGCTGGAAGGCCAAGCGGTTCTGGCAGGCGGCGGTGGCGGAACCCTGTGACGGAGGGTTCACCGTGCGGCTGGACGGGCGGGCGGTGAAGACACCTGCGAAGGCCCCGCTGGTGGTGCCGACCCTGGCGATGGCCGAGGCGATTGCGGCGGAATGGGACGCGCAGGCGGGCGAAGTGCGGCCCGACACCATGCCGATGACGCGGTCGGCGAATTCCGCCATCGACAAGATCGTGCCGCAGCGCGCCGAGGTGGTGGAGATCGTTGCGGCCTATGGCGGGTCTGACCTGTTGTGTTACCGCGCGACGGCGCCAGAGGCCTTGAGGACGCGGCAGGCGGAGGGGTGGAACCCGCTGCTGGATTGGGCGGCCGAGGCATTTGGGGCGCGGCTGGTTGTGACAGACGGGGTGATCCCGGTGGCGCAACCTGTGGAGGCCGTGGCGCGCCTGCGCGACCGGGTGGCGGCGCAGACCGAATTCCAGTTGGCGGGGCTGCATGACCTTGTGGCGATTTCGGGATCGCTGGTGCTGGGGCTGGCGGTGACGGAGGAACGGCTGACCGAGGCCGAGGCCTGGGCCCTGTCGCGGATCGACGAGACCTGGCAGGTGGAGCAGTGGGGCGAGGACGAGGAAGCCGCCGCGATGGAGGCACATAAGCAGGTCGCTTTCCGCGAGGCGAGTCGATTCTATGCATTGTGCCGGTGACAATACTGCCTGTTTTTCGGGCAAGACGCGCCGAAAGCGGTGGCAGGGATTGCCAAAGGGTTGATGCGGAAGGGATTTCTGTTTCTTGACGGGTAGTGCTTGACCTTTCAAACCGCTTCGGAAGAAACTGCAAGGCACTGGGAGAGGCTCACCTCCTATCGGTTCCGCCCTTGGGGCGCCCAGGTGTGCCACAGGGGACAAAATAACCGCCGTCCGGGAAAAGGGCGGCATACTCAGGAAGAGGTAAGAATGAAGAAATCCGTATTCCTCGGCGTTGTTGCAGCGACCACGATGGTGGCCGGCGCGGCGTCGGCTCAGGCTACGCTGGAAGCGGTCAAGGCACGCGGCGAGCTGATCTGCGGGTCGAACACCGGTCTGACCGGGTTCGGCGCGCCGGATGCGAGCGGCAACTGGGGCGGCTTTGACGTCGATCTGTGCCGCGCTGTCGCCGCCGCGATCTTCGGCGATGCGACCAAGGTGAAGTTCGTGCCGACGACGGGTGAAACCCGCTTTACCGCGCTGCAATCGGGCGAAGTGGACCTTCTGGTCCGCAACTCGACCTGGACCTTCTCGCGCGATACGGAGCTTGCGCTCGATTTCGTGGCGGTCAACTACTATGACGGCCAGGGCTTCATGGTGAAGAGCGATCTGGGCGTGTCTTCGGCCAAGGAACTGGATGGCGCGACCGTCTGCATCCAGACCGGCACGACGACCGAACTGAACCTGGCCGACTTCTTCAAGCAGAACAACATCAGCTATCAGCCGGTGACCGTGGCCGACGATTCGGAAGCGCAGCGCCAGTATCTGGCCGGGGCTTGCGACGCCTATACCACGGATGCCTCGGGTCTGGCCGCGTCGCGTGCGACGATGCCGGACGCGTCGAACCACATCATCCTGCCGGAGATCATCTCAAAGGAACCGCTCGGCCCGGTCGTGCGCCATGGCGACAACAACTGGGGCGACGTGGTGCGCTGGACCTATTACGCGTTGCTGGTGGCCGAAGAGAAAGGCATCACCAAGGCAAACGTGGAAGAGGTGGCAAGCTCGACTGCGGATGAGGAAGTGAAGCGTCTTCTGGGCCTGTCGGGCGACATGGGCGCGAAGATCGGGCTGGACAATGCAGCGTTCAAGAATGCGATCGCAGCGGTCGGCAACTATGGCGAGATCTTCTCCGCCAATATCGGCGAAGGCACCGCGATCAACCTGGCGCGCGGTCTGAACGCGCTGTGGACGCAGGGCGGCCTGCAATACGCCCCGCCCTTCCGTTGATCTGAGACTGACCGGGGGCGTCCATGAGGGCGCCCCCGGCCCATTTCGGGCCGGAACCGGCAACCGAAGGAACACCCGGAACACCGGGGTTCGCGTCAAGAAGCGCGCAAACACAGGGGAAATTCAATGGCGGTGGCCAGTGACGTGCCGAAGGAATCCTTTCGGCTCTCGATGCTCATATACGATACGCGATACCGGTCGGTCACCATTCAGGTGTTCGTGCTTATCCTGTTCGCGCTGTTCCTGGCCTGGCTTCTGAACAACACGGCCACCAACCTGGCGACGCGCGGCAAGGAGTTCAATTTCGGCTTCCTGTGGCAGCGCGCGGGGTATGACATCGGGCAGGCGATGATCCCCTATACCAATGACAGCACGCATTTCCGCGCGCTTCTGGTCGGGCTGATCAACACGCTGGTGGTGGCGATCATCGGCTGCGTGCTGGCGACGATCATCGGGATCTTCGTGGGCGTGCTGCGCCTGTCGAAGAACTGGCTCGTGTCGGGGCTGATGACGGTTTACGTCGAGATGTTCCGCAATGTGCCGCTCTTGCTGTGGATCCTTCTGTCCTATGTGATCCTGTCGGAGACGACGCCGCAGCCGCGGGATTTCCGGGTGACGGATGAGATGGCGGCGGCGGGCGAGGCGCCGGCGGCATCCATGATCCTGTGGGATTCGGTTGCGGTGACGAACCGGGGCACCAATGTGCCATCGCCGCTGTTCGACCGCGGGCTGGGCAGCGCCGATCTTGGGTTCATGTCGGTGAACCTGACATTGCTGGCCTATATCCTCGTCATCGCCGGGTCGGTCTGGGTGAACCGGCGCATCCTGGCCTCGGCACGCGCGCAGCAGGAGGCGACGGGGGATCGCCCCGTGACATGGTGGAAGTCGATCCTTGTGCTGTTCGGGCCGGTGATCGCGTTGAGCCTGGCTCTGGGCTTTCATCTGGAGGTGCCGGAACTGCGCGGGTTCAATTTTGCGGGCGGCATTCTTGTGGCCCATTCCTTTACCGCGCTGGTCCTTGCGCTGGCGCTTTATACGGCGGCCTTCATCGCGGAAATCGTGCGGGCGGGCATCCTTGCCATCTCGCGCGGGCAGTCGGAGGCGGCCTTCGCGCTGGGCCTGCGGCCGGGGCGGACGATGAACCTGATCATCCTGCCGCAGGCGCTTCGGGTGATCATCCCGCCGCTGATCAGCCAGTATCTGAACCTGACGAAGAACACTTCGCTGGGGATCGCGGTTTCCTATCTGGACCTGCGCGGCACGCTGGGCGGCATCACGCTGAACCAGACGGGGCGCGAGCTGGAATGCATGCTTCTGATGATGCTGATCTATCTGACGATCAGCCTGATCATTTCGGCGCTGATGAACCTTTACAACTCCTCTGTCCAGATCAAGGCGCGGTAACATGGATATTCAGTTTGCACGCACCGAGATGCTGCCGCCGCAAGCCCCCCCGGTGACGGAACGGGGGGCGGTGAAATGGCTGCGCGAGAACCTGTTTTCCGGGCCGTTCAACACGATCCTGACGCTGGTCGGGCTGGTCGTGGTCTATCTGATCATCAAGGCGGCCTTGCCGTGGTGGCTGAATTCCGTGTGGAATGCCGGATCGCTGGGAGAATGCCGCGAGATCGTGGCGGCGACGGCGGGCGAGGGTGCAAGCGGGGCCTGCTGGGCCATGATCCGCGAACGCTGGCATCAGTTCATCTTCGGCTTCTACCCGCCGCAACTGTATTGGCGGCCGGTGCTGGCCTTTGGCCTGCTGGTGGCGGCGCTGGGTCCGGTGCTGTTTGCCGGGCAGAAGCGGAACCTGGGCATGATCATGGGCGGCGTGGCAGCCTATGTCGTGGTGTCGCTTTGGCTGGCCGGGGCGCCGGCCGGGGCGTTCATCGCTTCGGTCGTGCTGGTGCTTGGCTTGCTTGCCCTGTCGCAGGTGATGCCGGGGCGGCTGTTGTGGTTCACGGCGATCTATCCGGCGCTGTGCTTCTGGCTGCTCTGGGGCGGATCGGTCTGGACGCCCATCGTCGCGATGTTCGGCTTTGTGGTGATGGGCGTGGCCTACCTGGCGCTGGTGGGGCGGCTGGGGCCGACGGCATCGGCCCTGATCGGGGTGTTCCTGGCGGTGCTGTGGTGGTTGATTCTGGACGTTCCGGTGACGCAGGCGCTGTCTTCGCTGATCGGCGGCGGGCTGGATTCGGTCAATTCGGATCGGTTCGGCGGCTTTCTTCTGGCCATTACCATCGGGGTGACGGCCATCGGGTTTTCGCTGCCCATCGGCATCATGCTGGCGCTGGGGCGGCAGTCGGACATGCTGATCGTGAAAACGCTTTGTGTGGGGTTCATCGAATTCATCCGCGGCGTGCCGCTGATCACGCTTCTGTTCACCGCATCGCTGCTCTTGCAGTATTTCCTGCCGCCGGGGACAAATTTCGACATCATCCTGCGGGTGATCATCCTGGTGACGCTGTTCGCCGCGGCCTATCTGGCCGAGGTGATCCGGGGCGGTCTGGCGGCGCTGCCGCGTGGCCAGTATGAGGCGGCGGATGCGCTGGGCCTGGATTACTGGCGTGCGCAGCGGCTGATCATCCTGCCGCAGGCGTTGAAAATCTCGATCCCCGCCATCGTGTCCACCTTCATCGGCCTGTTCAAGGATACCACGCTGGTGGCCTTCGTGGGCCTGATGGACCCGTTGAAGGGCGTGACCCAAATCGTGCGGGCCGACATCAACTGGAAGGGCATCTACTGGGAGCCCTACATCTTTGTCGGCGCCATCTTCTTTGTCATCTGCTTCGGCATGTCGCGCTATTCCATGTATCTGGAGCGCAAGCTGAAGACCGATCACCGTTAAGGATTGTCAAATGTCTGAACACGCCATCGACCGTTCGAAGATGCAGGTCTCGGATGAGGTCGCCATCCAGATTACGGGAATGAACAAGTGGTACGGCACGTTCCATGTGCTGCGCGACATCAACATGACGGTGAACCGGGGCGAGCGCATCGTGATCTGCGGGCCGTCGGGTTCGGGGAAATCGACCCTGATCCGCTGCATCAACCGGCTGGAGGAACACCAGCAGGGACAGATCATCGTGGACGGCACGGAACTGACGAACGACCTGAAGAACATCGACAAGGTGCGGTCGGAGGTCGGGATGGTGTTCCAGCATTTCAACCTGTTCCCGCATCTGACGATCCTTGAGAATTGCACGCTGGCGCCGATCTGGGTGCGGAAGATCCCGAAGAAGGAAGCCGAAGAGACGGCGATGCATTTCCTGCGCAAGGTGAAGATCCCCGAGCAGGCGAACAAGTATCCCGGCCAATTGTCGGGCGGGCAGCAGCAGCGGGTGGCGATTGCGCGCAGCTTGTGCATGAAGCCGCGGATCATGCTGTTCGACGAGCCGACATCTGCGCTTGATCCCGAGATGATCAAGGAGGTGCTCGACACCATGATCGAGCTGGCCGAAGAAGGGATGACCATGCTTTGCGTGACCCATGAAATGGGCTTTGCGCAGGCGGTGGCGAACCGGGTGATCTTCATGGATCAGGGCCAGATCGTCGAACAGAACGAGCCGAAAGAGTTCTTCAACAACCCGAAGAGCGACCGGACGAAGCTGTTCCTGAGCCAGATCCTGGGACACTGACACCGCGCATGTGGCGAGGGATGACGGGGCACCTTCGGGTGCCCCCTTTGCGTTTCTGGCGAACTATTCTTCGCCGGTCCTAAAGGATTTCCGCGAACGTCCGAAGTAATGACTGAAGGCCCCAGCGCAAGGTGCGCAGGGCAGAGGGGACGTGGCGCGCCATGGCGCTGGATGCAACAGCCGTATTGCTGGCCGCAGGGTTCGCGGCGCTGGTCGTGGCGGGCGGGGCGACCGCTTTGCCGCGGGCTGTGGAACAGGGGGACGATGCGATCCTTCTGGTGGTGGCGGCGCCCTGGAATGGCGGGGCCGAGGCGGTTGTCGCACGGGCGGGCGGATCGGTGATCGGGCCGGAGCGCGCCATGCTGGCGGTGCTGGCGCATGAGGCCAACCCCGAAGAGTTGCGTGCGGCGGGGGCCTGGGCGGTCGTCGATTGGGCGGGTATTTCCTTCATTTGCGGGGACGGGCAAGGGTGATGACAGATTTGCAGTTGAACAATGCGAAGGCGGAAGAAGGGGATGCGACGCAGCTTGCACGGGCGGCGGCCCTGATTGCGGCACCGGTTGCCCCCGTGGCGGCGCTGGTCCTGGGGGCGCCATTGGTGCCGATCCTGGTGCCGGCAGCGGTGTTTGCGGCCATCGCCTATCTGGCTGGACGGGCCGCGCCTTCGCGGCGCGGCATGGTGATCGCGCTGGCGCTGGTGGGGCATTGCGCGCTCTTCACGGCGGCCTTTGCGGGCCATGCGTGGCAGGTGGACACGCATATGGCGTTCTTTGCCGTGCTGGCCATGGTGGCGACGATGGGCAGCCTGCCCGCGCTGATCTTTGCGGTGGTGGTGATTGCGGTGCATCATCTGTCGCTGGGTCTGCTGCTGCCGGTGCTGGTCTATCCCTCGGCCGATCTGGTCACAAATCTTGGGCGGACGGTGATGCATGCGCTGATCGTGCTGGCCGAGGCGCTGGTTCTGGCGCTGTCGATCCTGCGGCAGCAGAAGGCGGCGGCAGAGATCGAGGCGAGCCGCAGGGACCTGGCTGCAAGTGCAGAGGAAGCGGCGCAGGCGCGGGATCTTGCCGATGCCGAACGGGTGCGGGCCTTGCAGACGGCGGAATTGACCCGCGAGGAAGGGCGGCGCGCGGCGGTGGCGGTGGAGCAGATCGCAAAGGCAGCGCAGGCGGCGGCGGATCAGGCGCTATCGGTGCAACGGCTGGCGACGGAAGCGCGGGAAGGGGCGGATCGGTCGAGCGCGACCTTCTGCCAGACCATTACGGCGGTGGAGGCGATCCGCACCTCTTCCGAAGAAATCAGCCGGATCGTCGAGATGATCGACGAGATCGCGCGTCGCACGGATCTGCTGGCGCTGAATGCGGCGGTGGAATCCGCGCGGGCGGGCGAGGCGGGGCGTGGCTTTGCGGTGGTGGCGAACGAGGTTCGCAAGCTTGCGCAGCAATCGGCCGATGCGACCTTGCAGATCCGGTCTCTGGTTACGGCTTCGACCGGACGGGTGGCCGAAGGTTCGGTTCTGGTCGGAGAAGCGGGCGAGGTGATGCGGCGCATGACCAGCGTGATTGCCGAGGTGGAGGTCCGGGTGCGGGAAATCTCGGCCAATGCGGCAGAGCAATTCGCGGGCTTGCAGGCGATGACACAGGCCATCGGGCGGATCGACACGATTGCCGTGGGCGATCCGAACGAAGCGGATGATACCGCGCAGGTGCATGTGCTGCCGACACGCCCGATGGCCGCGCGGGCGGCCTGAGCCAGATGCACGGGGGGGGGGGCGGTCTGGCCCCGCCCCTTGGTCAGGCGACGATTTCGCGGGGGATGATGAAATCATCCACCACGCCGCTGCCGAAGGTGACGTCTTCCCAGGCGGCGATGTTGAAATCGGCCACCAGCGTGGCGCCGGTGGGGTAGCGGGCGAATTCGGCGTTCTGCGGGGCATGGGCCACGAGGCGGGCTGCGAATTCGGCGATGCCGGGGTTATGGCCGATCATCATGACGCAGTCACCCCTGGCATGGCGCAGGACGGCCAGCATCACATCAGGACCGGCGTGATAAAGCGCGGGTTTCAGTTCCAGAACGGGCGTTCCGGGCAAGGCGGGGGCAATCCCGCTCCAGGTCTTGCGGGTGCGCAGGGCATCGGAACATAGCACCTCGTCGGGGACATAGCCGCGCGAGGCGAGCCATTGGCCCAGATCGGCGGCGGCGGCCTTGCCACGTTCGTTCAGCGGGCGGTCGTGATCGGGGGTGAGGGGATCATCCCAGCTGGATTTCGCGTGACGTGTCAGGATCAGCCGCTTCATGTAACCCCCCTTGCGCGGGGAGGTTCAGGCCGCCCCGTCGGAATTGTGGAATCGGCGCATGTGATAGGCCGACTGTTCGGGAAGTCTGGCATAGGCTTGTGACAGCGGGCAAGCGCGGCGCACGGCGCAGCCGGTTTCCATGCAATCGGCACCCGGGGGAGTGTCGAGGAAGGCGTGGCAGGCGGGGACGTCGTAGCCCGCAGCAGAAAGCGCCTGTGCCGGACAGGTGGTGAGGCAGGGTTGCGGGCAGGTGTCGCAGGGTTTGGGCGGCGGGGCGGGCAGGTCAATATGGGTTTTAAGGGCCAGCGCACCCCGGAAGCTGACCATCAGGCCCTGATCGGCATGCACCAGCAGGCGAACCGGGCTGTCCCAGGTGCGGCCCGTCCGAAGCGCCCATTTGTAGAACGGGTGGTAGGGCGGACCGCCGAAGGGGAACAGGGCCTTGGCCCCCAGATCACAGGCGATGCGGCCGATGGTGCGGCGCGACCAGCGGTCAACGGGATCGGGCTGGCCGTCCAGCCATTCGGGCTGGGCGGTGAGATGGGGCCAGAAGCCGGGTTCTGCCGGGCCGAGGAGGAGGAGGGTGCGGGTGCCGGGTGGTGTGGTGTCACCCTGTTGCGGATGGAAGCCGCCAAGCACGGTCAGGTGATGGGCGGCAAGGATTCGCGAGAGGCTTTCCAATGTCACCGCTTCACGCGCGGTTTGACGCGGGGTTCGGTGGAGCGGATCTGCGACCCGGCGCCGTGATCGGTGAAAAGCTCCATCAGGCAGGCATTGGGCACGCGGCCATCGAGGATGGTGACAGCGCGGACGCCCTCCTCCAGCGCCTTGAGCGCGGTTTCCGTCTTGGGGATCATTCCGCCTGCGATGATGCCGGAGGCTGTCATCTGGCGCACCTCCTCGGGGGTGATCTGGGTCATGACCTGGCCTTCGGCGTTCTTGACGCCGGCGACATCGGTCAGGAGCAGCAGGCGGTCGGCCTTGAGCGCGCCCGCGATGGCGCCCGCCGCCGTGTCGCCGTTGACGTTGAAGGTTTCATTATCGGCCATGCCGGTGGCGACGGGGGCCACGACCGGGATGATCCCTGCGTTGTAGAGATCGCGCAGGACCTGCACGTTCATTTCCACCGGGCGGCCCACGAAGCCCAGTTCGGGATCATCGGCCTCGCAGACCATCAGGTCGTCATCCTTGCCGGAAATGCCCACGGCGCGGCCGCCGGCATCCATGATCGCCTGCACGATGCGTTTGTTCACCAGACCCGACAGGATCATCTCGACCACCTGCACGGTGGCCTTGTCGGTGACGCGTTTGCCGCGGACGAAATTGGACTTTATGCCCAGCTTATCAAGCATTTCATTGATCATCGGGCCGCCGCCATGGACGACGACGGGGTTCACGCCGACCTGTCGCATCAGCACGATGTCGCGGGCGAATTCGGCCATGGCGGCATCATCGCCCATGGCGTTGCCGCCGAATTTCACCACCACCACCGCATCGGCATAGCGTTGCAGGTAGGGCAGGGCTTCGGACAGCATCTTGGCGGTGTTGGCGGCGTCGGACATGGTGCTCGTCTGCGGTTTCATGGGGGCCTCGGGCAAGGGTTGCGCCTTGGTAATCCGTGATGCGGCCCCTGCCAAGCGGCAATGGCCTTTGGCGCGCAAAGCGGCGAGAATGGGCGCGAGGAACAGGTGGTGAGTCGGATGGCTGAGCAGAAAACGCTTGTGTTGACAGGGGCTTCGCGTGGGATCGGCCATGCGACGGTGAAGCGGTTCTCGGCCGAAGGGTGGCGGGTGCTGACCTGTTCGCGCCATGCCTTTGATGAACGCTGCCCCTGGCCGGGGGGCGAGGAGAACCATATCCAGATTGATCTGGCGAGCCCGGACAAGACGATTGCCGCCATCGAGACGATAAAAGCCAGGATAAACGGGCGGTTGGATGCCCTTGTGAACAATGCGGGGATCAGTCCGAAGGGCGAGGGGGGCAAGCGCCTTAACACTTTGGAAACGGACCTCAGGACATGGGGGCAGGTGTTCCATGTGAACTTTTTCGCCTCCATCGTGCTGGCGCGGGGGTTGCAGGCGGAACTGTCGGCGGCGCGGGGTTGCGTGGTGAATGTGACGTCGATTGCCGGGAGCCGGGTGCATCCCTTTGCCGGTGCCGCCTATGCCACGTCGAAGGCGGCGCTGGCAGCGTTGACGCGGGAAATGGCCCATGATTTCGGGCCCTTGGGGGTGCGGGTCAACGCGATTGCGCCGGGCGAGATCGAGACGGCAATCCTTAGCCCCGGGACGGAGAAGATCGTCGAGGGGCTGCCCTTGCGGCGGCTGGGACAGCCCGGGGAAGTTGCCGATGCGATCTGGTTTCTGTGTTCGGACCAGTCCTCCTATATTTCGGGCGCGGAGATACAGGTCAACGGCGCGCAGCATGTGTGACGGCTGATCATGCTGTGCAGCGCCCGGGTGCAGATGGGCGTGCAGACGGGCGTGCATACAAATTCGGGCAGAGTCGGACGCGCGATCGTGGTTAAGGGTGCGCGAATGTGGAAAGCCGACCCGCCCCCTTCCCGGATGAGGGAGAAGGGGCGCTATTCCAGCGTGGCGATGATGGCGCGCAGGGTTTCGATGCCGTCGCCCTTTTCAGAGGACGTGACCACCAGTTCGGGATAGGCGGCGGGGTGTTTGGCAAGTGCCGCCTTGACCTGTTCCACCGTGGCATCGCGTTCGGCGCGGCTGACCTTGTCGGCCTTTGTCAGCACGCATTGGAAGGTGACGGCGGAGCGGTCAAGGAGGGTGAGGATCTCTTCGTCCACGGCCTTCACGCCGTGGCGGGTGTCGATCAGCACGAAGGCGCGGCGCAGGGTCTGGCGGCCCGCGAGATAGGCCTTGAGCAGTTCCTGCCATTTGCGGACGATGGCGACCGGGGCCTCGGCATAGCCGTAACCCGGAAGGTCGGTCATGTAGCGGTCTTCGCCCAGGGCGAAGTAGTTGATTTCCTGCGTGCGGCCCGGCGTGTTGGAGGCGCGGGCGAGGGTCTTTCGGCCGGTCAGCGCGTTGATCAGGCTGGATTTGCCGACATTGGAGCGACCCGCGAAGCAGACCTCCAGCCGATCTGCCGGGGGCAGGCCGGACATGGCGACCACGCCCTTGACGAAGGTGACGGGGCCGGCAAACAGGAGGCGGCCCGCTTCGCGCGCCTCATCCGACGGGTCGGGGGCGAGGGTGAATTGAAGCTGTGTCATTGGAGGGACCATGCATCGCCGGTGGCGATGGTGCCGCCGTTGACCACGACGGCATAGAGGCCGAAATCCTGATGGCCGAAATTGGCCTCCAGCGCGCCGAGGGTGTCGGCGTTGCTGATCCCCGTAGCCGGTTCGCAGGTGGTGGCCATGCAACGGGTGATGCGTTCGCGGATGTTGAGGACGGCATCGCCGATGCGGATGTCGCGGCCGACCCAATCCCATTCGGCCCAAGGCGCGGCGCCATCGAGCCAGAGGTTGCCACGCCAGCGGTGGATCGACAGGTCATGGCCCATGCGGGCCGACAGGTCGGCGAGGGAGGCCGTGTTGAGGATGGAGACGGAGGGGAAATCGCTGTCGGTCATCCCGCGACCCGCCGTCACGATCCGGGCAGGCTGAGCCCGGTTTTCGGGGTTGAGCGGGCGGACCCAATCGAGGAAGCGGGGCAGGTCGGCGGGATCGTCGGGGCGGAAGGTGATTGCGCCCCTGTCAGGGTGGCGCAGGGTGACGGTGGCGGTCGCCTCGTCCAGATCGCTTTCGATGGCGTTCAGGGCATAGGCCTTGGCCCCGCGGGCGAAGTTCACGCAAGGGTTCCAGCCATCGGTCAGGCGGGCCGCCTCATGCGCGACGGCCCAGTGACGATCCCAGGGCAGGCAGGCTCCCGCCGAAAGAGCAACGGACGCGAGGGTTTCGCGTCCGTGGCCCTTGATCGGGTGGCGGCAGATATGGGCGAGGTGCCCCGCCGTCATTTCCTGGCCTTCTTGGATTTGTCGGCCACCGGGACCGGTTCCTTTTTCTTCATGCCGGCCTTGATGTTGCCGAAGATGTCGGGCTTGTGCCCGTGGCTGCGCATGATGAGGTATTGCTGGGCGAAGGTGATGATGTTGTTGGTGATCCAGTAAACCACGAGACCCGAGGCGAAGCCGCCCAGCATGAACATGAAGATCCACGGCATCCAGGCAAAGACCTGTTGCTGGACCGGATCGGTGGGAGCGGGGTTCAGCTTCTGTTGCAGCCACATGGTGATGCCCAGCAGGATCGGCAGGATGCCGATGAAGATGAGCGCCATCAGGCTGCCTTGCGCAGGTGCGGCCCAGGGCAGAAGGCCGAAGAGGTTGAAGATCGAGGACGGGTCGGGGGCCGACAGATCCTTGAGCCAGCCGAAGAATGGCGCATGGCGCAGTTCGATGGTGACGAAGATCACCTTGTAGAGCGCGAAGAAGATCGGGATCTGGATCAGGATGGGCAGGCAGCCTGCCGCGGGGTTGACCTTCTTGTCCTTGTAAAGCTGCATCATTTCCTTTTGCAGCTTCTGCTTGTCTTCGCCCGCGCGTTCCTTGAGCGCCTCAAGCTCCGGCTGCAATTCCTTCATCTTGGCCATGCTGACATAGGATTTGTAGGCCAGCGGCAGGACGAGGAATTTCAGGAAGAAGGTCAGGCCGATGATGGCAAGGCCCATGTTCCCGATCAGCGCGTTCAGCCAGTGCAGAACGGCGAAGATCGGTTTCGTCAGGAAGAAGAACCAGCCCCAGTCGATGGAATCGATGAAGCCCGGGATGCTTTGATCGCGTTCATAGGCGCGGATGGTGGCCCATTCCTTGGCGCCCGCGAAAAGGCGGGTGGAGGCGGTGATGGTGCCGCCTGCGGCAAGCTCTTCCACCGGCTTGCGGGTTTCGGTCTGGTAGATATTGGCGCCGGGGACGTATTTGGTGACGGCGGTGAAGGGGGTGCCCTGTTCGGGGATGAGTGTTGTCATCCAGTATTTGTCGGTAAACCCGATCCAGCCATCGGCGCCGGCATTCACCACCTCGGCCTGCGCGGCTTCGCGTTCGACGACGGGGAATTCGCGGATGTCGTCATAGCCCAGTTCGGTGAGCGTGCCATCGGTGCGGCTGACCATGCCTTCGTGCAGGACGAAGAAGTTTTGCAGATCGGTCGGTTCGCCGTGGCGGGCGACGATGCCATAAGGGAAGAGCGAGACGGCGGTGGCGCCGGCGTTCTGGACCGTGTCGGTGACGGTGAACATGTAGTTTTCATCGACCGCGATTTCGCGGGTGAAGGTCATGCCCTTTGTGTTCTGCCATTGCAGGGTGACGGGCTGGCCGGGCGACAGGGTGCCGCCTTCGGCGATGCGCCACTCGGTGCGCGCGCCCGGCACATCATCGGCGGTCAGGCCGGTGCCGGGGCCCCAGCCGAAAACGGCATAATAGGGGTGCGCCTCTCCCACGGGCGACAGGAGGCGCACGATGGGGGAGTCGGGCTCCAGCGTTTCCTTGTAGGATTTGAGCGACAGGTCGTCGATCCGGCCGCCGAGCAGCGAGATGGAGCCCACGAGTTCGGGCGTATCGACCGTAAGGCGCGGGGCTTGCGGAAGCGGTTCGGCGGCCTCGGCCGTGGCGGTGGCGGTGCCTTCGGCCGCGGCCGGGGCCACGGGGGCCTGGGTCTGGGTGACGGCGGCGGGGGCGTTGGGATCAACGGCCGGTGCCTCGGGCGGGGGAAAGAGCACGAACCAGACGAGGATCACGATGAAGCTCAGCACGGTTGCGAGCAGGAGGTTCTTGTTCTGATCTTCCATAGGGAGAGACTGCCGCCATTGGTGGAATTGGGTCAGCGCCGCTTGAACAGAAGGGGGGGCGAAAGGTCAAGGGCTTTCGCCTGAGCGTGCCGGGGTGGGCGGGGAAAGTTGATCAGCGCAAAGCCCGTCTATCGCAAGGCGGGGGGGAGGCCGTCGTCCTGCGCCGGTTGGGCCGCGCCGGGGGCGAGGTTGAGAAAGTCGAACAGCGCGGGGTCGGCCAGATGCGAGGGGCGGACATTCATCAGGGCGCGGAACATGACTTGGCGGCGGCCCGGCGCGCGGGTTTCCCAATCGTCGAGCAGTTTCTTGACCTGCATCCTTTGCAGGCCTTCCTGTGACCCGCAGAGATCGCAGGGGATGATGGGATAGTTCATCGCGCGGGCGAATTTGTCGCAATCTGCCTCGGCGACGAAGGAGAGCGGGCGCAGGACCATCAGGTCGCCGTCTTCGTTCAGCAGTTTGGGGGGCATGGTGGCGAGGCGGCCGCCGTGGAAGAGGTTCATGAAGAACGTCTCGAGGATGTCGTCGCGGTGGTGGCCAAGGACGACGGCGGTGCAGCCTTCCTCACGCGCGATGCGGTAGAGGTTGCCGCGGCGCAGGCGGGAACAGAGGGCGCAATAGGTGCGGCCCTGGGGCACCTTGTCCACCACGATGGAATAGGTGTCCTGGTATTCGATGCGGTGGGGGATGCCCATTTTCGTCAGGAAGTCCGGCAGGACGGTGGCGGGAAAGCCGGGCTGGCCCTGATCGAGGTTGCAGGCCAGAAGGTCCACCGGCAGGAGGCCGCGCCATTTGAGTTCGTGGAGGACTGCAAGAAGGGTGTAGCTGTCCTTGCCGCCCGAGAGGCAGACGAGCCAGCGGTCGCCGCGGTTGACCATGCCGTAGGTTTCGATCGCCTCGCGCGCCTCTCGGACGATGCGTTTGCGGAGTTTCTTGAATTCGGTCGAGGAGGGCGCGCCGTGGAAGAGCGGGTGGATGTCGTCGAGATCGTCCAGCATCGGGGGGCCTTTGGCGCGGGTGGCGGGGAAGTGATGGCCGGATATGCCAGAAGGGCGGGGTTTGGGCAATCCGGGCGGCGCCGGTCTGCGTAAGAGGGGGAACCGAGATGGAGAAGATGCGATGCCCCGCCGCCCGATTGCCGCCGCCCTTGCCCTGACCGCGCTACTGGCGGCCTGCACCGGCAAGCCGTCGTTGACGGATGCGTCGCTGTCCACCCGCGAATTCGAGTTGGAAGAGTTCTTTGACGGTCGGCTGGTGGCCTATGGCCAGTTTCAGGACATCTTCGGCACGGTTCGCCGGCAGTTCGTGGTGAACATCCAGGGTGATTGGGATGGCAAGCGGCTGCGGCTGGTGGAGGATTTCGTCTATGAGGACGGATCGACCGAGCAGCGCATCTGGACCCTTCGCAAGACCGGCGAAGAGACCTGGGAAGGCACGGCCCCCGGGGTGATCGGGGTGGCGAAAGGCGTGGAGAAGGGAGACCGGTTCAACTGGAAGTATACGATTGATCTGCCGGTACCTTCGGCGGATGGGCCGGCCGAGACGTTGCGGGTGACATTTGACGACTGGATGTGGTTGTTGAGCGAGGATCGGCTGTTCAACCGAGCCTATATGAAGCGGTTCGGGGTGGATATCGGGGATGTGTCGATCAGTTTCGAGAAGCTGTAGGGGCGATTTTCCTGCGAAAAATCGGACGGGCGTGACAGGGGGCGATTTTCCTTCGAAAAATCGGGTGTATCGGGTGTGATCCGTCTGAGACGGATCAACCGTGATCCTTTCGAAACGGGTCGGCGTCGTGATCCGGGTCCGATCCCGGGACGGGATCATAGCCATGTCCGCCCCAGGGGTGGCAGCGGCAGATGCGGTGGAGGGTCAGATAGCCGCCCTTGAGGCCGCCGTGGCGTTCCAGCGCCTCGAGCGCGTAGGCGGAGCAGGTGGGTTGGAACCGGCAGCCATGGCCGACCCAGGGCGACAGGAGCAGGCGATAGGCGCGCACGGGCAGGGCGAGGGCGCGGGCGAGGGGGGTCATGGCTTCCTGTCGCGGTGGACGCTGGTAAGCGCGGTGGCGAGATCGGCGAGGAGATCGGGGAAGGCGCGGGCGATCGTTGCGTCAGGCCGGGCGACGAGGACGTAATCCCAGCCGGGCTGTGCCAAGGGTGGCAGCACCTGCTGGGCGATTGCGCGCATCCGGCGCTTGGCGCGGTTGCGAGCGACGGCATTGCCGATTTTCTTGGAGGCGGTAAAGCCGATGCGGATGGCGGGGTCGCCATCGTTGCGGTTGCGGGCTTGCAGGAGGAAGCTGCCGGTGCCTTGCCTGCGGGCCGAGGCGGCGCGCAGGAAATCGGCGCGTTTGCGGAGCGTCGTCAGCTTGTGCCGGGGCGTCGGGCAAAGCGAAACCGCCGAGGGCGCGGCGGGCGCGTCGGCGGTGTCGCCTTTGCCCGTGTCCATCGGCGGTGTCATCGCTTTACCTTGGTTCGGTCCGTAGCACGGACCGCGGCAGGATCAGGCAGACAGGCGCTTGCGGCCCTTGGCGCGGCGTGCGGCCAGCACCAGACGGCCGCCCTTGGTGGCCATGCGGGCGCGGAACCCGTGGCGGCGCTTGCGGACCAGGTTCGACGGTTGGTATGTGCGCTTCATCGCGGCTCTCCGTAACAATCAGGCAGCGCAAACCCGACGGATTCGAGCGCCGCATCAATTCGAAGCCCGTCCTTTACGGGGGGTTGTGCCCCAAGTCAACGCAACGGACGCCGATTTTCTGCAACATTTCGGGGTGGACGCGGCACGGATTGTTGCAAGCGGGGCGGTGGGCATCAATGCGGCGTGATACGGGTGGCGGGTCGGGGGGGATTTGGTCATCTTCGCCGCATGGAACAGACCGACGCGCCCCGACCGATGCCTGAGGCCCCGAAACGCCGGGGGCGGATGATTCCCGTGCTGGTGATCGGGGTCGTGGCGGTGCTGGGGGCGATTTTCCTGCGCGACAGCCTGACCTTCGAGGCGCTGGCCGCGCATCGCGAGGCGCTGATCGCCTATCGGGACGCGCATTACGGGCTGGCGGTGCTTGCCTTTGTGGCGGCCTATGTTGTGATCGTGGCGTTCTCCCTGCCGGGGGCGACGGTGGCCACGCTGACGGGAGGCTTCCTGTTCGGGCTGTTTCCGGGGGTGTTCTACAATCTGGCCGGGGCGACGGCGGGGGCGGTCCTGCTGTTTCTGGCCGCACGGGCGGGGTTCGGGGCGGGGCTGGCTGCGAAGATCGAGATGCAGGGGGGCAAGATCGCCCGCTTGCGGGCGGCGCTGGCGGAGAATGAATGGGAGGTGCTGTTCCTGATGCGGGTGACGCCCATCGTGCCCTTTTTCATGGCGAACCTGATCCCGGCGCTTCTGAACGTGTCGCTGTTCAAGTTCGCGGTGACGACGGCGCTGGGGATCGTGCCGGGGGCTTTGGTGCTGACATCCGTCGGATCGGGGCTGGGGGATGTGTTTGCCACCGGGGGCGTGCCGGATTTCGGGGTGTTTCTGGAGCCTTATGTGATCGGGCCGATTCTCGGGTTGGTGGCGCTGGGCCTGTTGCCGATTGTGGTGCGGGCGCTGCGGAAGAAGGAGTTGTAAGGCGTGGAACGGGTGGAGACGGATATCTGCGTGATCGGGGCCGGATCGGGCGGGCTGTCGGTGGCGGCGGGTGCGGTGCAGATGGGGGCGCGCGTCGTGCTGATCGAGGCGGGCGAGATGGGCGGGGATTGCCTGAATGCGGGGTGCGTGCCGTCGAAAGCGTTGATCGCGGCGGCGGAGGCGGCGCAGGCGCAGCGGGGATCGGCGCGGTTCGGGATCGGTGCGGTGGAGCCTGCGGTGGATTTCGGGGCGGTGAAGGATCACGTGGCGGGGGTGATCGCGGCGATTGCGCCGGTGGACAGCCAGGCGCGGTTTGAGGGGCTGGGCTGCACGGTGATCCGCGCTTGGGCGCGGTTCGTGTCACCGCGCGAGGTAGAGGCCGGCGGGCGGCGCATCCGGGCGCGGCGCTTCGTGATTGCCACCGGGTCGCGGGCGGTGGTGCCGCCCATTCCGGGGATCGAGGCGGTGCCTTACCTTACCAACGAAACGGTGTTCGGGCTGCGGGAGCGGCCGGGGCATCTGCTGATCCTGGGGGGCGGGCCCATCGGTATGGAGATGGCGCAGGCGCATCGGCGGCTGGGCTGCGATGTGACGGTGATCGAGGCGGGGCGCGCTTTGGGGCGCGAGGACCCGGGGGCGGCGGCGGTGGTGTTGGGCGCGCTGCGGGCCGAGGGGGTGGAGCTGCGCGAAGGGCAGGCTGTGGTGCGGTTGCGGGCCTTGCAGCCCGGGGTGGAGGCGGTTCTGGCGGATGGCACGGTGGTGACGGGGACGCATCTTCTGGTCGCGGCGGGGCGCAAGGTGGCGCTGGAGGGGCTGGGGCTGGAGGCGGCGGGGGTGGCCCATGACGCACGCGGCGTGACCGTGGGGGCGAACCTGCGGTCGGTGAGCAACGGCCGTGTCTTTGCGGTGGGCGATGCGGCGGGGGGCGCGCAGTTCACCCATCTGGCGGGGTATCATGCAGGGGTGGTGATCCGGCAGGTCGTGCTGGGCCTGCCCGCCAAGGTGCGGACGGACCATATCCCGCGCGTCACCTTTACCGAGCCGGAACTGGCGCAGGTGGGGCCGACGGAAGCCGAGGCGCGCAAGCTGTGGGGCGACAGGCTGACGGTGAGCCGGGTCGCGTTTCACCACAACGACCGGGCCCAGGCGATGCGGGCGGGCGAGGGCTTTGCCAAGCTGATGATCGCGCGGGGCCGGGTGGTGGGGGCCACGGTGGTTGGCCCGCATGCGGGCGAGGTGCTGGCGCCGCTGGCGCTGGCGGTATCGGCGAAGATCAAGGTATCGGCGCTGGCGGGCGTCGTGTTGCCCTATCCGACGCTGGCGGAGGCGGCCAAACGCGCGGCGGGGGCCTATTTCGCGCCGAAGCTGTTCGAGAACCCGAGGGTGAAGCAGGTGGTGAGGATGGTGCAGCGGTGGCTGCCCTGAGCATTTTTCCTGCGGCGTTGCGTCAGCGGCCGATGGTGGATTTTTGGGTATTTGGGCCAAGATGAAGCCGCCTGGCGTGCGAAAAACCACGGGAATTGCTGGTCTTGCGCAGATTGATGCCTTGTTGCCCCGGCGGCGGACCTTTGGGGTTGCGGGCGGGCAGGGGCGATGCGTATTTCAGGACAGGCAGAGCAGGGGGCGGGGTTTTCGTGCGGATTGGGCGGGGGCGGTTCCTGAACACGTTGTCTGGGCGGTTCCTGCTGTTGACCGTGGCCTTCGTCATGCTGGCGGAGGTGTTGATCTTCGTGCCCTCCATCGCGCGGTTCCGGGCGGATTACATGCTTCTGCGGCTGGAGAAGGCGCAGATCGCGTCGCTGGCGCTGCTGGCCGCCGAGGATGCCACGGTGGGGGCGGAGCTTGAGACCGAGCTTCTGAAGAATGCCGAAGTGTTCAACGTGGTGCTGCGGCGGGATGAGGTGCGGCAACTGGTGCTGTCCTCGCCCATTCCGGCGCCGATCCATGACACCTTCGATCTGCGGCTGGCGGGGCCCTGGGAACTGATCCGGGATGCGATGGTGGTGCTGCTGGACCCGGAAAACCGCGTGATCCGGGTGATCGGCAACCCGGTGCAGGATGCGGGGCTGCTGATCGAGATCACGATGGAAACCGGGCCGCTGCGCAAGGCGATGCTGGAATATGGCCTGCGCATCCTGCTGTTGTCGGCGCTGATTTCTGTGGTGACGGCGTTCCTGCTGTTTCTGGCGACGCAGCGCTTGCTTGTGGTGCCGATCCGGCGGGTGGTGGAGCATATGACCGCCTATGCGCAGGCGCCCGAAGATGCGCGCCGGGTGATCGCGCCTTCGGCCGAGGTGGCGGAATTGCGGGTAGCGGAAGAGGCGCTGGCCTCGATGCAGACGCAACTGACCGGTGCGCTGCGGCAGAAGGAGCGGCTGGCGCAACTGGGCGGCGCGGTGGCCAAGATCAGCCATGACCTGCGCAACATCCTGACCACGGCGCAGCTTTTCGCAGACCGGCTGGGGGCGAGTGCCGATCCGGCCGTGGCCCGGGCGGCGCCCAAGCTGGTGGGGTCGATCTCGCGTGCGGTGAGTTTGTGCGAATCGACGCTGACCTTCGGCAAGGCCGAGGAGCCGCCGCCGACGCTGAAACGGTTCGCGTTGCGCAGTCTTGCCGAGGATGTGATCGAGGGCGAGGGGCTGGCGGGTGAAGAAGGGCAGGTGGCCTTTCTGATCGACATTCCGCCCGGGCTGGTGATCCGGGCGGATCAGGAGCAGCTTTACCGCGTGCTGTCGAACCTTGTGCGCAATGCGCGGCAGGCGATCGAGGCGACGGGGCAGGCGGGCACGATCGAGCTTTCGGGCGGAGAGGATGAGCAGGACTGGTGGATCCGGGTGGGTGATACCGGCCCGGGCCTGCCGCCACGGGCGAAGGAGCATCTGTTCGAAGCCTTTCAGGGCGGGGCGCGCAAGGGCGGCACGGGGTTGGGACTGGCCATCGCGGCGGAACTGGTGCGCGGTCATGGCGGGCGGCTGGACCTGGCCCGCAGCGACGAGGAGGGAACGGAATTCGTCATCCGCCTGCCCAAGGGGCTGACGCCGGGTGAGGCGGAGTAGGGCGGCGCCGGTGTTTTTTCCCCTTGCGCCCCCGGTCAGCCGGGGCTAAACGCAGCGCCATTGCGGACCCGTAGCTCAGCTGGATAGAGCATCAGACTACGAATCTGAGGGTCGGGCGTTCGAATCGCTCCGGGTCCGCCATCTTCCAGACATGAGAGAGCGCGTGGCGATCGCGGCAACGGGTCGGGACACCGAGCGTTTTCCTGAAGAACTTGCGACACGGCCGGTTCAAGTCGTTTCTGAAGCCTTCCGGGCCGGACGTTGGCGCGGCGTTTCGGGAAAGTGGACATGCAGCATGTCACGCAATTCGCGCAGAACATGCGGATCATCCAGCGAAACCGTATCCACGGCATCGAATTCATCGTGGAACGCCTGGCGGTCGCTGTGCCACATGCAGCCCGGAACGTGCCGGGGGCGAGGGCATCAGGGCCTGCCACAGGGCGCTGGCTGGCATTTCCAGATCGACGGTCGGGTCGATGCAGATGAAACGGGCGTGGTCGGGCAGAAAGCGAAGCGGGCGGACCTTCGGATCGCGTGATCGGCGTACAGGATCGGCCGGCAGCACCTGCGCGACCTGCCGGATTTCCCGACCTTTGGGATCGAGTCGGCGGTTGGTGAAGCACGAATGCGGCACATCTTGCACATTGCGCACAAGGGGCAGGCGATAACCGTCGCCAATGATGACGGTATAGACGACAGGCGCATCCCTGGTATCGGCGTTCATGAAAATTTCATGCATCTACAGGCGCCGGGTCAGAGCGCAGCCAAGACAGACCCGCTCTTCACGAAGATCGTCGCGGATCAGGCGCTTGGGCGGGCGGGCGGCGCGCAAAAGCACATCGCGGCCGGGATGTGGCGAGGCCTTGGCGCGGGTGTCCGGCGCGGCATCCGGGTTGCACGCGTCTGGCGTCTGGCGCAAGTTTGGGCTACCGGGTGCGAGCGGCAGGGACGGCTCCGGGCAGTTCGAAATTTCGCCCCAATTCACCGTTAGCGCAGCAGCATGCAGAGACTCCATTCGATCGACTACCTGAAACTGCTGATTGCCAGCGGCATCGTCTGGGCCCATGCGATCATGCTGTCGGGGCAGAGCGGACCGGTGGCCTATGTGCTGGGTCAGGGGCTGGTGCGCAGCGTTGTGCCGACATTTGCGGTCATCTCGGGGTTCATGTTCCATTCGACGCTGCACCGGGGCAAGGCGTTGCGCTGGATCGCGCAGCTTTCGCTGCTTTACGCGTTCTGGTGGGTCGCCTACCTGCCCGAATGGCTGCCCTATGTCGGCGACACGCGCAACATCATCAAGGAGGCGATCCTTGGCCCGCTGCATCTGTGGTATGTGGTCGCCCTGATCATCGCGGTTGCGATGATCGCGATGATCCGGAGGGTGGCCGGGGCGGGGCAGAGCGGGCGACTGGTGCTGTTCTGGATCGCGCTGATCTGCCTGCTGATCGGCACAGGATTGCATGCGGCGCGCTATTTCGCCGAGGCCGACATGTCCATCCATTACCATCGCAACGGGCCGTTCCTGATCTTTCCCTATGCGGCGCTGGGCTATCTTCTGGCCGACCGGCTGAACCGCCGGGGGGATGGGTGGGTGCCGTCGCTGCGGACCGGATGTACGATCCTGCTGGGGCTGGCGGTTCTGCGGATCGCCGAGGCCTGGCTGGCGCTGCGCCTGTTCGGGATGAGCTATGATGCCCCGCCCGAGTTTCCCCTTCTTGCGGCGGCTTTCAGTGCGATGATCCTGCTGGTGGCGCTGCGGGTGCGGATGCCCAGGGCTTCGGTCAACCTCTCCTTCCTGTCGATGCTGATCTACTTCCTGCATTTTCTGGTGGTGGTGATGCTTCTGGACATGGGGGTCACGGATGTCACCCTGCTGATGGCGTTGGGGATTGCGGTGCCGGCGCTTCTGGGCATGGCGATGATCGCGGTGGCACCTGCTGTAGCAGGGGTCATGCCCGATGGGTTCGCGCGGTGGATGCGCGGCGGCGAAGAGGCCTCGCGGCGCTGAGGTGGCCCCAGATGGGGGCGGTGGTGGGGCGTGGTCGGTCTTTCCCTTTGGCGGCGAAGCTGGCATGTCTGCGGCGGGCGCGCATCGCGGGGCGGTGCGCCGGGGACGGACAAGCCAAGGAGACCGGGCGATGCTGAGCGGGAAACATCTGATTGCCGGAGACTGGGTCGCGGGAGGGGAGACCTTTACCTCGACCCCCGCCAGCGGAGAGGGCCGTGTCTTTGCCAGCGGCGGACCGGTCGAGGTGGATCGTGCGGTGCAGGCGGCAGAGGCGGCCTTCTGGTCCTATTCCGCGTTGACGCGGGCCGAGCGCGCGGCCTTCCTGAACCGGATCGCGGATGAGATCGAGGCGCGCGGGGCGGAGCTGACGGCCATCGGCAGCGCCGAGACGGGCCTGCCCACCGCACGGCTGGAGGGCGAGCGGGGGCGGACGACGGGGCAGCTGCGGCTGTTTGCCAGCCATATCCTGTCGGACGGGTATCTGGACCTGCGCCATGATGCGGCGCTGCCGGATCGCCAACCCTTGCCGCGCCCGGATATCCGGCTGATGCAGCGGCCGGTGGGGCCGGTGGCGGTGTTCGGGGCGTCGAACTTTCCCCTCGCCTTCTCGACGGCGGGGGGCGACACGGCCTCGGCCTTGGCAGCGGGCTGCCCGGTGGTGGTGAAGGGGCATCCGGCGCATCCGGGGACGGGCGAGATCGTGGCGCAGGCGGTGGATGCGGCGATCAAGGCGTCGGGCGTGCATCCCGGCGTGTTCAGCCTGATCCAGGGGGTGGGCAATGATCTGGGCGTGGCGCTGGTGAGCCATCCGCTGATCACGGCGGTGGGGTTCACCGGATCTTTGCGCGGCGGGCGGGCGCTGTTCGATCTCTGCGCGCGGCGCGATGTGCCGATCCCGTTCTTCGGCGAATTGGGATCGGTGAACCCGGTCTTCCTGCTGCCCGCCGCGCTGGCCGCGCGGGGCGAGGCGGTGGCCAAGGGCTGGATCGGGTCGCTGACGATGGGGGCGGGGCAGTTCTGCACCAATCCGGGCATCGTGCTGGTGATCGACGGGCCGGAGGCCGAGGTCTTTGTCGCCGCCGCACGGGAGGCGGTGGCGGCGGTCGGCGCGCAGGTGATGCTGACCGACGGGATCGCCGGCGCCTATCGCGCGGGGCGTGACCGCGTGGCGGCGCAGGGCGGCGTGCGCGAGGTGCTGGTCACACCCTGTGACGGGCGCAGCGCGACGCCTGCGATCTATGAGGTGACGGGCAAGGACTGGCTGGCCAATCACAGCTTGGGCGAAGAGGTGTTCGGACCCATGGGCCTGATCGTGCGTGTCGCGGATTTCGACGAGATGGCGGTGGTGGCGCGGTCGCTGGAGGGGCAGTTGACCTGCACCTTGCAGATGGACGCGGGCGACACGGACCTGGCGCGTCGGCTGATGCCGGTGCTGGAGCGTAAGGCGGGCCGGGTTCTGGCGAACGGCTTCCCCACGGGTGTGGAAGTCTGCGAGGCGATGGTACATGGCGGGCCCTATCCGGCCAGCACCAATTTCGGCGCGACCAGCGTGGGAACCATGGCGATCCGCCGCTGGCTGCGGCCGGTGAGTTACCAGAACCTGCCCGCGGCGCTGTTGCCGGACGAATTGCGCTGATCTGATTGTGCGGGCGGGACCGGGGCGGCCCCGCCCGCATCTCTTTTGTCTCGCCTTCGCACCGTCGCGCTGCGGGTCGATCGCCGGGGGCTCCACCCCCGGACCCCGGGGATATTTGGGGCAGAGAAGAGGGGAGAGGGTTGTCCTGAATTCTTCTCTGGAAAAATATCCTCGGGGGTGAGGAGCGCAAGCGACGAGGGGGCGGACAGCCCCCTGCGCGGCCCGGGCCGGGATCAGCCTTCGTCTTTCAGAAGCAACAGCAGGGCCAGGACCGACAGCGCCACGCCGCCGAGGATGAGGGCCGGGGGCGCGCTGCGCCCGAGGGCGATTTCCCACAGGATGACCCAGCTTGGCACGAGATAGGTATAGGCCATGACCTTGGCCGCCGGCAGGCGCAGGGTGGCGTATTGCAGAAGCACGAAGCTGCCCGCACTGGCGAAGATCGCGATGTAGAGAAGCGTGATCCAGACGATGGCGGGAAGGGCCAGCCAGTCGGTGGACAGGATCGCGGGAAGGCCGGAGAGGGTAAGGACGGCCCAGCCTGCGATCATCATGCCGAAGGTGAAGACCACGGCCGGTTCGCCCCGGTTGAACTTGCGCACCAGCGGCGCATAGAGCGCGTGGGCGACGCAGCCGAAGAAGAAGATCACTTCTCCACGGCCGATCTGGAAGGCCATGAGACGCTGCAGATCGGCGCGGAAGATCACCCAAAGTGCGCCGACGGCTCCGATGACCAGCGCCACGCCCATGCGCGGCGTGAGGCGCTGACGCAGGGTGAGCCAGCCGAAGCCCGCAGCCAGCGCCGGGGTGAGGGTGAAGACGGCAGAGGTAGAGACGGCTTCGGCGGTTTTCAGCCCTTCGAACATCAGCACGAAATAGGTGGCAAGCAATGCGCCGAGGATCAGGTAGCGCCACGGCGCGCGGGTCGCCTGTGGCGTGATGCCGGTGCTGGCAAAGGCCACGGCGCCGACCAACGCACCCGCGAGAAGGAAGCGCAGCGCCGAGAGGGCCAGCGGGTCGATCAGCGGGGCGGCCATGGAGCCGAGGCTGAACGACCCTGCGACAAGGGCCGAGAAGGTGAGCATGGCGAGATGGCCACGCGCCGGATCGGTGAGTGCCATGGCGGGCCTAGAGCGACCAGGCTTTCGCCGCGTCCTTCAGGACGGCCAGGAAGGCCTGCACCTTGCGGGTGCGGTGCAGATCGACATGGGTGACGATCCAGAGCGGCGCGTCCCATTCCGGGCGGGGGGGCATCACCTCGACAAGGTCGGGGTCCCGGGCGGCGCGGTAGGCGGACATGAAGCCGATGCCGAGACCGGCGCGGATCGCGGCTTCGATGGCGGGCTGCTCGGTGCCGCGAAAGCGCAGGGCATCGCTGGGCACGGTGGCGCGCAGCCAGCGGTTGAAGGGCGCGCGGCTTTCGGCGCTGTCCGCACCGACGAAGCTGTGGGCGGCGAGATCGGCCTCGGATGCGGGCATGCCGTGGGTGTCGATATAGCGGCGGGCGGCGTAGAGGCCGGTGCGGATGCGCGCCAGCGGCTGGACCACGTTGTCGGGTTCCTCGGGCGCGGCCCCGGCGCGGATGGCGACATGGGCCTCGCCGTAATCCAGCCGGAATACCCGCATGTCGGTGAGAAAGCGCAGGATGACGGCGGGGTAGTCGGTCTGGAACCGGGCGAGCACGGGGACCAGCAGGTCGGACGCCCCGGCGATGGAGGTGACGACCAGTTCGCCCGCGACCGTTTCGCCGATGCCCTTGATGCGCGAGGCCAGTTGGGCGAATTGCTCATCGGTGGTCTGGGCGACGGAGAGAAGGTCGTGTCCCGCTTCGGTGGGCGTATAGCCGCGGGCGTGGCGTTGAAAGAGCTTGGTCCCCAGCCGCTTTTCCAGCGCGTCGATATGGCGGATGACGGTGGCGTGGTGCACCCCCAGCACCTCGGCCGCGCCGGAGACCGTGCCAAGGCGCGCGACCTGATAGGCGGTGCGGATTTCGTCCCAGGTATCAATGCCCATAGCTGTGCATCCGTGAACAATGTGCCGGGCAATCTGGCGGGGATGCACAGGGGATTGCAAGAGGCATTTCCGGCCCGGTCTGCGGCGGCGGGGTTGACTTGAGGGGCGCATGGGCGTATCGCGCAGCCCAATTCCCCGGAGGCTGATCGCTTCCGGTCCCGTCGCATTTGCGGGGATCGCCATCCGTCAGCGCGTTGCGCCCACGGGTGCCGTCCTGCTTTGCGCGGCTGACATTCCGCCGCCGGACCCCCATATCCGGTCTTTGCCACGAACCCGGAGGGTTGCGATGTTCGAGAGCCTGTCAGAACGCCTTGGTGGCGTGTTCGACCGTCTGACCAAGGCGGGCGCGCTGACCGAGGCGGATGTGGTGGCGGCGCTGCGCGAGGTGCGGGTCGCGCTTCTGGAGGCCGATGTTTCGCTGCCCGTCGCGCGGGATTTCATCAAGCGGGTGCAGGACAAGGCCACGGGCGTGGCGGTGACGAAGTCGGTCACGCCGGGGCAGATGGTGGTGAAGATCGTCCATGACGAGTTGATCCGCGTCTTGCAGGGCGAGGGGCCTGCGGATGCGCTGAAGATCGACAATCCGCCGGCGACGATCCTGATGGTGGGGTTGCAGGGGTCGGGCAAGACCACGACCACGGCCAAGCTGGCCAAGCGGTTGAAGGACCGCAATGGCAAGAAGGTGCTGCTGGCGTCGCTGGACACGAACCGTCCGGCCGCGATGGAGCAATTGGCGATTCTGGGCGCGCAGATCGGCGTGGACTCGCTTCCCATCGTGAAGGGCGAGAGCGCGGTTCAGATCGCCAAGCGCGCAAGGACGCAGGCCAATCTGGGCGGCTATGACGTGCTGTTTCTGGATACGGCCGGTCGTCTGCATATCGACGAAGTGCTGATGGACGAGGTGCAGGCGGTGCGCGACATCGCCCAGCCGCGCGAGGTGCTGCTGGTTGTCGATGGCCTGACGGGGCAGGACGCGGTGAATGTGGCGACCGAGTTCGACGGCAAGGTCGGCATCTCGGGCGTGGTGCTGACGCGGATGGATGGCGACGGGCGCGGCGGTGCGGCGCTTTCGATGCGGGCGATCACCGGCAAGCCCATCCGGTTCGTGGGTCTTGGCGAGAAGATGGACGCGATCGAGACCTTCGAGGCCGAGCGCGTGGCGGGCCGCATCCTTGGCATGGGCGACATTGTCGCGCTGGTCGAGAAGGCGCAGGAAACGTTCGAGGCCGAGCAGGCCGAGCGGATGGCCAAACGCTTTGCCAAGGGTCTGTTCAACATGAACGACCTGAAGATGCAGCTTGAGCAGATGATCAAGATGGGCGGGATGCAGGGCCTGATGGGCATGCTTCCCGGCATGGGAAAGATGCAGGCCGCCGCTGCCGAGGCCGGTCTGGACGACAAGATGCTGAAGCGCCAGATCGCGCTGATCCAGTCGATGACCAAGAAGGAGCGGGCCAATCCCGATCTGTTGCAGGCGAGCCGGAAGAAGCGGATCGCGGCAGGGGCGGGGCTGGAGGTGGCCGATCTGAACCGGTTGTTGAAGCAGCACAAGCAGATGGCCGAGATGATGAAGAAGATGGGCAAGGGCGGCATGATGAAGCAGGCCATGCGCCAGATGATGGGCAAGGGTGGCCTGCCCGATCCCAGCAAGATGACGCCCGAGCAACTTGAAGAGGCCGCGCGGGGCATGAAGCAGGGCCTGGGCCAGGGCGGCGGCTTCCCCGGCATGCCGCGCGGGATGAGCCTGCCTTCGGGCCTGTCCGGGCTGATGAAGAAGAAATGATCGCCCCCACCCTTCATACGGAGCGGTTGACGCTGAGGATGCCGGTGCTTGGGGATTTCGAGCATCGGGCGGCCTTTTATGCGTCGGACCGGTCGGCCTGGGAGGGCGGGCCGATGGGTCGTGCGCAGGCGTGGCGGGTCTGGGCGTCGGATGTGGGGCTGTGGCCGCTGCGGGGCTATGGGCCGTTTTCGGTTGAGGCGGACGGGGCCTATCTGGGTGAGGTGGGCATCTATCAGGCGGCGGAATATCCGGGGCCGGAACTGGGTTGGTTCGTGGTGCCGGAGGCCGAGGGCAAGGGCTATGCCCTGGAGGCGGCGCGGGCGGTGATGGGATGGGTGCGGCGCAGCTTTGGCTGGGATCAGATCACCAGCATCATTGATGCGGGGAACGCGCGCTCCATCGCGCTGGGCCTGCGGTTGGGCGGGCGGATTGATCCTGCCGGACAGGGGATCGACCCCGGCGATGTGGTGATCGCGCATGATTTGCGGGGGGTGGCGTGATGTGCTGTTCCATCATCCATCCCTTGACCTGTGAGGTTCGCGCATGACCGACGCCACCACACGCGCCGCCGAAGTGCTGGCTGCTGAATTGCTGAAGGAACATCGTCAGTCGATTGACCGGCTGGATGCGATCCTGGTCTATACGCTGGCGGAACGGTTCAAGCATACGCAGGCCGTAGGCCGGCTGAAGGCCGCGCATGACCTGCCGCCAAGTGACCCGGCGCGCGAGGCACGGCAGATGGCGCGGCTGGACCAGTTGGCCAAGGAGGCCGATCTGGACCCCGACCTTGCTAAGAAATTCCTGAACTTCATCATCAGCGAAGTCATCAGGCATCACGAGAAACTGCAATCCCCGTAGGGCGGCCCATGCCCCCTGCGACCTCAAGCCATTCAAAGGAGAAACGACATGGCAATGAAAATCCGTCTGGCCCGTGGTGGGTCGAAGAAGCGCCCGCATTATTCCATCGTGGCGACCGACTCGCGCATGCCGCGCGATGGGCGCTTCCTGGAAAAGCTGGGCACCTACAACCCGCTTCTGGCCAAGGATGACGAGAACCGCGTGAAGATGGACCTGGACCGCGTCAAGCACTGGATGGGTCTGGGCGCGCAGCCGACTGACCGGATCGCGCGGATGCTGGAAGCCGCTGGCGTGATGCCGAAAAAGGTGCGCAACAACCCGAAATCGGCCGTTCCGGGCAAGGCGATGACCGAGCGCGCCGCCAAGAAGGCCGCGCGGGCCGCGGCACCTGCGGAAGAATGAGTCTTGCAGCCGGGGGGGCGCAACAGCGCCCCCCCGGACCCCCCTTTCCGCCGATCCTGCAACCGGGTGAGTGACCATGACGCGACCTGACCGCATCTGTGTCGGTGCCATCGCCGGATCGTTCGGCGTGCAGGGCGAGGTGAGGCTGAAGAGTTTCTGCGCCGCGCCCGAGGCGATTGCCGACTATGGGCCGCTCTGGACCGAGGATGGCGCGCGGTCCTTTACGGTGAAGCTGACCCGGGCGGCGGTGTCGGGCGGCTTGGGCGCGCGGTTGTCGGGCGTGCTGACCAAGGAACAGGCGGATGCCCTGAAGGGCACGCAGCTTTTTGCCGACCGCGACCGGCTGCCGTCGCTGCCGGATGACGAATTCTATCATGCCGATCTGATCGGGCTGACGGCGCAGGATGCCGGTGGCGCGGTGCTGGGCACGGTGCGCGCGGTGCACAATCACGGCGCGGGCGATCTGCTGGAGATTTTCGGCCCCGGGCAGAAATCGGCCTTGCTGGTGCCCTTCACGCGGGCGGTGGTGCCGACGGTCGATCTGGCGGCGAGGCGGATCGTCGTCGATCTGCCCGAAGATGTGGACTAGGGGCGGATGGGCGAGACGCCGGACAAGGGCCGTTCGCATGGGCGGCTGAAGGTGCAGGTCACGGCAGTGCCGCGCGACCTGATGGAAGAGCCACGCCGCGTGAAGGGCGCCTGGGAGGCGCGGATCGTGACGCTGTTCCCCGAAGCCTTTCCCGGTGTGCTGGGTCTGTCGCTGACGGGCAAGGCGCTGGATCAGGGGCTTTGGCGGCTGGAGACGCTGGATTTGCGGACCTTCGGCGAGGGCAAGCATCGCAACGTGGATGACACGCCCGCCGGGGGCGGCGCGGGCATGGTGCTGCGCGCCGATGTGGTGGACCGTGCGCTGCGGCAGGCGATGACCGGCGCCCCCGCGGACCGGGGGCGGTGGCCTGTGGTCTATCTGTCGCCGCGCGGGCGGCCCTTCGATCAGGCGCGGGCGCGGGACTGGGCGGCGGCAGAGGGGGTGACGATCCTTTGCGGCCGGTTCGAGGGGGTGGATCAGCGGGTGCTGGATCATTGGGCCGTCGAGGAGGTTTCGCTGGGGGATTTCGTCCTGACCGGGGGCGAGATCGCGGCGCAGGCGATGATCGACGCCACGGTGCGGCTGTTGCCCGATGTGCTGGGCAATGCGGCATCGACCGAGGAGGAGAGTTTCTCCGACGGGCTGCTGGAACATCCGCAATACACGCGGCCCGCCCTCTGGGAAGGGCGGGAAATCCCGGCAGTGCTGATGTCGGGCCATCACGGCGAGATCGAGAAATGGCGGCGGGCGGAGCGGGAGCGGCTGACGCAGGCGCGGCGGCCGGATCTGTGGGCGAAGCGGCAGGGGTGAACCCTGCCCGACGCAACAGGGTGGCGGGGTGAACCCGCGCCCTACGGCCCCTTGACCGCAAGGCGGTTTCACCCTTATACGCCCCCGGTCCGGGGTGGTTTCACCCTTTGGACCCGATTCCCTTTTGCCTCTGCCTTCTTCGGCGGGATCAAGGTGCGGGGAGCGGTGCATGAAAAGCAGGCCTGAACCTCTGGCGGGCGCATCCCTTGCGGGACGCGGACCCGATCGAAGACCGAGAGCTCTGGGGCGGCATAACCTCTGCGGGATCACCGCAGGCAGATGGAGAAAAGCGATGAACCTTATCGCGCAGATCGAGGCGGAGCAGATCGCCGCACTCGGCAAGAAGATCCCGGATTTCAAGGCGGGCGACACCGTTCGCGTGGGCTACAAGGTCACGGAAGGCTCGCGGTCGCGGGTGCAGATGTATGAAGGCGTGTGCATCGGCCGCAAGGGCGGCGCGACGATCTCTGCCTCGTTCACCGTGCGCAAGATTTCCTTTGGCGAAGGCGTGGAGCGGGTGTTCCCGCTGTATTCGACCAACATCGATTCGATTGAAGTGGTCCGCCGTGGCCGCGTGCGTCGCGCCAAGCTGTACTATCTGCGCGACCGTCGCGGCAAATCGGCCCGGATCGCGGAAGTCACGAACTACAAAGAAAAGTCCGAGTAAGGAGCCGGAGCGATGAAAAAGGGCATTCACCCCGACTATCACATGATCACGGTCAAGATGACCGATGGCTCCACCTTCCAGACTCGCACCACCTGGGGCAAGGAAGGCGACACGATGGCGCTGGACATCGACCCGCTGGCGCATCCGGCCTGGACCGGCCAGTCGGCCAAGCTGATGGACACCGGCGGCCGCGTGTCGAAGTTCAAGAACAAGTACGCCGGTCTGGGGTTCTGAGCCAGGCTTTGCTGTGTATTGGAAACGCCGCTCCAACTGGGGCGGCGTTTTGCTTTCGGGGGTTTGGCGGTGACAGGTTGGCTGGGCAGGGCGGTGCTGGCCCTAGGCGTGACGGCAGGCATAGCCGGGATGGCGGCGGCGGAGACGGCACCTTTTGCCGGGGTGTACGGCATGGATGGCCCGGGCGGCATGGGCTGCGCCGAGAACCCGATGCGTCTGTCGCGGCAGGGCGCGGCGGGGCCCTTTGTGATGGCATGGGCGCGGCCCGTGGCAATGGGCGAGGGAAGGGAAGCGGCGGCGCTCACCTTTCGGGAAGGGCGGATGGAAGGGCGCTGGCTCTATTTGACCAATGTCGGGCAGGATGTGACGCTGCTGCGGTTCTCGGATGATTTCGGGCGCTTTGTCCTTATGGCAGAGGTTGCGAAGCTCTGGACAGGGCAGGATGATCCGCGGGCTAACTTTCGGCGCTGCCCCGCCGTCGGGAGTTGAGGTCGGCCCGCGGACCGCGCGCTTGATGCGGTGCCATTGGAGGCGTGGCGACAGAAGGGGCTTGCGGATTTCCGCCAACTGGGCCTTATCCCTGTCTCGCCCTGCGGTCTGCTGCGCGGGGCATGAAGGGTCGGGGGTGCTGCATGGCGCATATCATCGTTGTCGGGAACGAGAAGGGCGGGTCGGGGAAATCGACCACCTGCATGCATGTGGCGACCGCGCTGGCGCGGATGGGGTTTCGCGTGGGGGCGCTGGACCTTGACCTGCGGCAGCGCAGCTTCGGGCGCTATGTCGAGAACCGCCGCGCCTATATGGCGCGGGCGGGGCTGAACCTGCCCAGCCCGGATTACCGCGAATTGCCCGAGGTGCCTGCAGATCAGTTGCAGGCGGGCGAGAATGCGTTTGACGCGCGGCTGGCGGCGGCGGTGGCTGCGCTGGAGCCGGTATCCGATTTCATCGTGATCGACTGCCCCGGGTCGCATACCCGGCTGTCACAGGTCGCGCATTCGCTGGCCGATACGCTGATCACTCCGTTGAACGACAGTTTCGTGGATTTCGATCTGCTGGCGCGGGTGGACCCGGAGACGGGGCGCGTGAAGGGGCCGTCGATCTATTCCGAGATGGTGTGGAATGCGCGGCAACTCAGGGCGCAGGCGGGGCTGAAGCCCATCGACTGGATCGTGCTGCGCAACCGTCTGGGCGCGCAGCAGATGCACAACAAGAAGAAGGTGGGGGCGGCGCTGGAGGAATTGTCGCGGCGGATCGGGTTCCGGGTGGCGCCGGGGTTTTCCGAGCGCGTGATCTTTCGCGAGCTGTTCCCGCGCGGGCTGACGCTTCTGGATCTGCGCGACACGGGCGTGGATCAGTTGAACCTGTCCAACATCGCGGCGCGGCAGGAAGTGCGCGACCTGGTGGCCGAGCTCAGACTGCCGGGTGTTCGGGTCGATTTCTGACTTCGTCCTGCGTATGGCCCGTGAAAGGGCCGGTCTGGGTGGCGCGCAGCGTTTCGCGCGCGCCGATGCGTTGCAGGCGCTGGTCGAATTCCGGGTCGATCTGCCCTGCCTTGTGCGAGAACAGCCCGATCCTTTCCAGCAGGTTGAGGGCGAATGCCATGTCCTTCTCCCGTCTTGGCCCGCGGTCGGCGCGGGGTCTTGCGGGTATCAGCGTGGCCGGGAAGAGGGGCAAAACCGGGGCGGGTGTTTGGTCATTCTACGTCGCATTGCACGGGATTTCGGAAACGGTTCGGGCGGTGGATGGGGTTGAGTGTGGCGCGCGGGTCATGCGATGAGGGGCCCGTGGCGGCCCGTGATGGCCCGTGGCGCGGTGGATGACGGGGGAGGATGACCATGGCGAACATGCTGTTCGACGCGCTTTTCGCGCCTTTGGACGGGCGGGAGGCGACGCTGCTGATCCTGCCCGATGGGCGCCGGATCAGCGGAGACGGGTTTCTGCGCCTGGTGTCGCGGCAGGCGCAGGCGCTGCGCGGCATGGGGCTGGCGAAGGGCGACCGGATCGCGGTGCAGGTGGCCAAGTCCCCCGAGGCGCTGGCGCTGTATGGCGCGGCGGTGGCGCTGGGGGCGGTGTTCGTGCCGCTGAACACAGCCTACACGGCCGATGAGGTGGGGTATTTCCTGAACAATGCCACGCCGCGCGTCTTTGTCTGCGACGGGGCGAAAGCGGGGGTGATGGCCCCGGTGGCGACGGGCGCGGGGGCGCGGCTGGTGGTGCTGAACGCGGACGGGTCGGGGGAGTTGTCCGATCTGGCGGCGGGCGTGGCGGATCAGGTGGAACCGGTGCATTGCGGTCCGGACGATCTGGCGGCGTTTCTCTACACATCGGGGACGACGGGGCGGTCGAAGGGGGCGATGCTGACGCATCGGAACCTTTTGTCCAATGCCGAGGTTCTGGTGCGGGAATGGCGGTTTACGGGCGGGGACGTGCTGCTGCATGCGCTACCCATCTTTCACACCCATGGTCTGTTCGTGGCGTCGAACGTGGCGCTGTTGTCCGGGGCGGCGATGATCTGGTTGCCGGGGTTCGAGGCGGGGGCGGTGTTGCGGCTGTTGCCGCAGGCGAGCGTGATGATGGGGGTGCCGACCTTCTATACCCGGCTTCTGGACGAGGCGGCGCTGACGCGCGATCTGGTTGGGCATATGCGGTTGTTCGTGTCGGGGTCGGCTCCGCTTCTGGCCGAGACGCATGAGGCGTGGGAGGCGCGGACGGGGCATCGCATTCTGGAACGCTATGGGATGACCGAGACGAACATGAACACCTCGAACCCCTATGAGGGTGAGCGGCGGGCAGGGACGGTTGGCTTTCCCTTGCCGGGGGTCGAACTGCGCATCCTGGCCGAGGGTCGGGCGGTTGGTCCGGAAGAGGTGGGCATGATCGAGGTGCGGGGGCCGAATGTCTTTGTCGGCTACTGGCAGATGCCCGAAAAGACGGCCGAGGAGTTGCGCCCGGACGGGTGGTTCATCACCGGCGATCTGGGGAAGCGGGACGCGGATGGCTATGTGCATATCGTCGGCCGGGCGAAGGATCTGGTAATCACCGGGGGGTACAATGTGTACCCCAAGGAGGTGGAGCTGCTTCTGGATGAGGTGCCGGGGGTGGCAGAAAGCGCCGTGATCGGCGTGCCGCATCCGGATTTCGGCGAGGCGGTCTTTGCCGTGCTGGTGGCGCAGAAGGGTGTGCCATTGGAACCGGAGGCGGCGCTGGCGGCGATTGCGGGGCGTCTGGCGCGGTTCAAGCAACCCAAGGGGGCGGTGGTGGTGGACAGCCTGCCGCGCAACACGATGGGGAAGGTGCAGAAGAACCTGCTGCGCGACGCCTACAAGGGGACGTTTGCCTGAGGCGGGCGAAATCTGTGTCAGATTTCGCTGTCGCCGGCGTCCAGCTCGGTTTCCAGAAACCGCTCGAAGGCATCCAGATCGACCGGGTCGAATTGTCCGAAGCCCTGCATCCAGACAGATGCCGTGCGTAGCGCGTCGGGTTCCAGCTTGCACCATTTCACGCGCCCGCGCTTTTCCTGGCTGATCAGGCCGGCATCGGCCAGCACCTGAAGATGCTTGGAAATGGCCGCCAGTGACATGGCGAAGGGGTGGGCCACATCTGTGACGGCCATGTCATCCTCCAGCAGCATGGTGAGGATCGCGCGGCGGGTGGGGTCGGCCAGGGCCGCGAAAACGGTGTCGAGGGGGTGGGGCGCGGCGCTGGTCATGCGGGCATCTTTGGGCGGGGCTGGCGGGATCGTCAACCATGCGGTTGAATATGCCGCTGTGCGGCATGGGCCGGGGGTGGCGGGTCGGCCGCGTGAGCGAGGTAATTCTTATGACAGTAAAATCAATGGCTTGGCACTATTCCCCACAGGGATTTCGATGCTTGACTCACGTCCCCCCCCTTCGTAGGTATCCCGCGACTGTTCTGGGGGCGCCCGACCATGGCTGAGGAACCCGATCACGAGCGTCTGCGGGCGCTTGAGGAGAGGATCGCCAAGGTGAAAGGCGCGGTCGAAGGACCGCGCAAGCGTCATCAGGACAACCAGTATTCGCAGGCCAATCTGGCATGGCGGATGGTGGTGGAACTTGTGGCCGGTCTCGGGATCGGTTTCGGCATCGGATACGGGCTGGATGTTCTGTTCGGAACGCTGCCCATCTTCATGGTGCTGTTCATTTTCGCGGGCCTCGCGGCAGGGGTGAAAACCATGCTGCGGTCAGCGAAGGAAGTGCAGGAACGCAAGGCGGCGCAGGCCGCGCTGGAAGGGGACGACTGACGTGGCGGAAGAGGCGCATAGCGAAGGCGGTCTGGTGTTTCACCCGATGGACCAGTTCATCGTCAAGCCGCTGTTCGGCGATGGTCCGGTGCAGTGGTACACGCCGACGAATGTGACGCTCTGGCTGGCCATCGCCGTGCTGTGCACGGTGGCGCTGTTCGTGATGGGCACGCGCGGGCGGGCCATCATCCCGACGCGGGTGCAGTCGATCGCGGAACTGGCATACGGCTTCATCTACAAGATGGTGGAAGACATCGCCGGGCCGGATGGCGCGAAGTATTTCCCCAAGATCTTCACGCTTTTCGTCTTCATCCTGATGACCAACTATCTGGCGCTGATCCCCATGTCCTTCAGCCCCACGTCGCATATCGCGGCGACGGCGGTTCTGGGCTTTGGCGTGTTCATCGCAGTGACGGTTCTGGGTTTCGTCAAGAACGGCACCCATTTCCTTGGCCTCTTCTGGATGTCGGATGCGCCTCTGGCGCTGCGCCCGATCATCGCGGTGATCGAGGTGATTTCCTACTTCGTCCGCCCGGTCAGCCATTCCATCCGACTGGCGGGCAACATCATGGCGGGTCACACGGTGATCAAGGTCTTTGCGGCCTTTGCCGGTGTTGCCGCGCTGGCGCCGGTTTCGGTGCTGGCCATCGTCGCCATCTATGGGCTTGAGGTGCTGGTCGCCTTTATCCAGGCCTACGTCTTTACCATCCTGACCTGCGTCTATCTGCGGGATGCCCTGCATCCCGGCCACTGAGGCGCGGTTCGGTTCGACATCAACAGCATTCCATCGCAAGGAGAAAATCATGGAAGGCGATATCGCAAGCATGGGTCAGTTCATCGGTGCCGGCCTCGCCGCCATCGGCTCGGGCATGGCTGCCATCGGTGTGGGCAACGTGGCCGCGAACTTCCTGGCGGGCGCCCTGCGCAACCCGTCGGCTGCCGGTTCGCAGACCGCAACGCTGTTTATCGGTCTGGCCTTTGCTGAAGCTCTGGGGATCTTCGCGTTCCTCGTCGCGCTTCTGCTGATGTTCGCTGTCTGATCTGACTTCGTATCCTTGTTGGGGGGTGCGCCGGGGAACCGGCGCCCCCCTGAAGTTCAAATGGTCCGGCGGAGGACAAGATGGCAACTGAAACAACCGGCGGTGCGGTCGGGCAATGCGTGGATGCGGGTGGCAGCGCCATCGGCATGCCGCAGCTTTGCGTGGAGTGGATGCCGAACCAGATCTTCTGGTTGGTCGTCGCGCTGATCGCGATTTACTTCGTGCTGTCGCGTATCGCGCTGCCGCGCATCGGCGGGGTTCTGGCCGAGCGCAAGGGCACGATCACGAATGACCTAACGGCGGCGGAAGAGCTGAAGGCCAAGGCGGTGGAAGCCGAGAAGGCCTATCAGGATGCGCTGGCGCGTGCGCGGGCCGAGGCGGCGAAGATCGTGGCCGAGGCGCGGGCGGAGATCCAGAAGGATCTGGATGCTGCCACGGCGCGGGCCGATGCCGAGATCGCGGCGCGGTCGGCGGAATCGGAAAAGCGCATCGGCGAAATTCGCGCCGGGGCGCTGGAGGCCGTGACCGAAGTGGCGAAGGACACGGCGAAGGAGCTGGTGTCGGCGCTGGGTGGCAAGGCGGATGCGCGGTCGGTGACGGCAGCGGTCACTGCGCGGCTGAAAGGGTAAGGGCGATGAAAAAGCTTTTGGCACTGTTCGCCCTGACCGCGTCGCCCGCAATGGCGGCGTCGGGCAAGCCGTTCTTTTCGCTGATGAACACCGATTTCATCGTGACCATCGGTTTCATCGTCTTTGTCGGCATCATCCTGTACTACAAGGTGCCGGCCAAGATCACCGGGCTGCTGGATGCCCGGGCCGCCCAGATCAAGGCCGAGCTGGAAGAAGCGCGCGCCCTGCGGGATGAGGCGAAGGCGCTGCTGGCCTCCTACGAGCGCAAGCAGAAAGAGGTGCAGGAGCAATCCGACCGTATCGTCGCCAATGCCAAGGACGAGGCGATGACGGCGGCGGCGCAGGCCAAGGCCGATCTGCAAGCCTCGATCGCGCGGCGCATGGCGGCGGCCGAGGATCAGATCGCATCTGCCGAAGCATCCGCCATCCGTGCGGTGCGCGAGCAGGCGATTGCCGTAGCGGTTGCCGCAGCGGGCGATGTGCTGGCCAAGCAGATGACGGCGGAGGGGGCCTCTGCCTCTATCGACGCGGCCATCGCCCAGGTGGAAGCCAAGCTGCACTGAACGCGGCTGAGACATGGAACGGAAGGAACCCGGCCCTGCGCCGGGTTTTTTCATGGGCCTCAGCGGGCCTGTTCGTGTTCCAGGCGCTGGCGGGCAATCGCCTCGTTCCGTTCGGCGCGGATCTGTTCGTTCAGCGCCACCTCGACATAGGTGAGATGCGCCTCGACCGCGCGGCGGGCGGCGGCGGGGTCGCGCGCTTGCAGGGCGGCGTTGATGGCGCGGTGCTGGTCGAGCAGCGCCTCGCGCGTGGTGCGGGCCTTGAACATCATCTGACGATTGTAGAACACGCCCTGACGGAGCAGGTCGAACATCGACCGCATCATGTGCAGCATCACGACATTATGGCTGGCCTCGATGATGGCCATGTGAAACTCGGCATCCAGCGCGGCCTCGTCCGACGGGTCGCGCTTGCTATGGGCGGCTTCCATCTTGGCGAGGATGGCATTGATGACCATGAGGTCCGTGTCCGACGCAAGGCGCGCGGCGCGGTCGGCGGCGAGCCCCTCCATGTCGCGGCGGAAGGCGATGTAGTCGAACACCGCCTCGTCATGGCGGGCAAAGAGATCGACAAGGGCCGGGGCAAAGGCAGACCCGAGGACATCGGCCACATAGATCCCGGCATTGGGGCGGGCGACCAGAAGGCCGCGCTGTTGCAGATCGCCGATGGCTTCACGCAGCGAGGGGCGCGAGACATCCATGCGCTCGGCCAGTTCGCGCTCGGAAGGCAGGCGTTCGCCCGGGCGCAGGATGCCGCGCAGGATCAGAAGCTCGATCTGCCGGATGACGGTCTGCGACAGCTTCTCGGTCTGGACTTTGTGGAACGGCATGAACTTCCCCGGATTGGTCGGAATTTATGACCAAATCCGGGAATGGACAATGGAAAAGGCCGGGCGCGGGGCCCGGCCTTCGGTTCTGGAATTCGCCTGACTTAGCGGGTCGGGCGGATGATGATTTCCACGCGGCGGTTCTGCGCGCGGCCTTCGGGGGTGAGGTTCGAGGCGATGGGCTGATCCTCGCCCCGGCCGAAGGCCGAGATGCGGTTGTTGGGCACACCGCTGCTGCGCAGGATGTTCGCAACCGAAACGGCGCGGCGCTGCGACAGATCCTGATTGTAGCTGGCGGCACCCGTGTTGTCGGTATGGCCGATGACCTGGATCTGGCTGTTGGGGTAGCGCAGCAGGTTCTGCGCGACCGAGCGGATGTCATCCTGCAGATCGGGACGCAGCGACGCGCTGTCGGTGGCGAAAAGCAGATCCTGCGGCATGTTGACGACAAGGTAATCGCCCATGTTCGTCACGTTGAAGCGGCCGTTGATGCCGCGCAGCTCGGCTGCCTGCGCATCCAGCGTGGCCCCGATCGCCCCGCCGACCACGGCGCCGATGCCCGCGCCGACGGCGGTTTTCAGGAGGCGGTCATCGCTGCTTTGCGACCCGATCAGGCCGCCCGCCATCGCGCCGATCAGGGCGCCCGACTGGGCGCGCGGCCCGTTCGACGGCTGGGCTGCGTAGGGATCGGCCGGAACGCATGCCGTCAGCGCCAGAATGCCGAGGGTGGAAAGGATCAGGGGGGTCTTGATGGTCATGATCAACGCCTTGATGGTTATGTCCCGCCAGCGCGGGTGCCGACTGTTCATATACCAGTCTGAGCGCGCACTGGATAGCAATGCCCGGTCTGCGGCAACATTCCGCGCATCACATTCCGGTGCGGGCGGATTCCCAGGCCAGGATCGCGCGCTTGACGGGCAGGCCCCAGTGATAGCCGCCAAGGTCGCCCGACTTGCGCAGGGCGCGGTGGCAGGGGATCAGAAAGCTGATCGGATTGCGGCCCACGGCGGTGCCCACGGCGCGCACGGCCTTTGGGTGGCCGACGGCACCGGCGAGTTCGGAATAGGTGGTGACATGGCCGGTGGGGATGCGCAAAAGCGCCTCCCAGACCTTGATTTGGAAGGGCGCGCCGATCAGATAGACGGGCGCGCTGGCTTCTGCGTTCTGTCCGAAGGCGGCCAGCACCCAGGGGCGCAGCATCATCGGGTCTTCCACGAAATCCGCCTTGGGCCAGCGGCGGAGCAGGTCTGCGAAGGCCACCTCTTCCCCCATCTCGGCGGCAAAGCCCATGCCGCAGATGCCTTTGTCGGTGCCCATCACGATGGCGGGGCCGAAGGGGCTGTCGAACCAGCCCCAGCGGATGGTCAGCCCTTCGCCGCCGCGGGCATAGTCGCCGGGGGTCATCGCCTCCCATGTCAGGAAGAGGTCATGCAGGCGGCCGGTGCCGGACAGGCCGGTGGCGAGCGCGGTATCCAGCGTTGTGAAGCGTTCGGCCAACATCTGCCGGGCATGATCCAGCGTCAGATATTGCTGATAGCGTTTGGGCGAGACGCCCACCCATTGCGAGAACAGGCGCTGGAAATGGGCGGGCGACATGCTCATTCGCCCCGCCAGATCGTCGAGTGTCAGGCCGGGACCAGCCTCATCAATCGCCTTCAGGGCGCGGGCGATGACGGCGTAGTGATAGCTGGGGGATTGGTCGGTCATCAGGCATCTCCTTGCCTGGCCAATCTATGGGGGCGGGCGGCCACAGGCGACCCGGATTTTGCGCATCCCGCCCGGTTCCCGCCTTGCCCGGTGCGGCGCGGTCGCTTATGGCGGGGACATGGCCAAACAGCTTCCCTATGCCGCGTTGAAGGAAATCTTCACCCGCTTCCACACGCTGGAGGCGGAGCCGAAAGGGGAGTTGGAGCATGTGAATGCCTTTACCCTGCTGGTCGCGGTGGCGCTGTCGGCGCAGGCAACGGATGTGGGGGTGAACCGCGCGACGCGGGGGTTGTTCGCCGTGGCGGACAGCCCTGAGAAGATGCTGGCCCTGGGCGAGGACGGGCTGATCCAGCATATCAAGACGATCGGCCTGTATCGGAACAAGGCCAAGAACGTCATCAAGCTGTGCCGCATCCTGATCGAGGAGTATGGCGGCGAGGTGCCCTCCAGCCGCGCGGCCTTGCAATCGCTGCCGGGGGTGGGGCGCAAGACGGCGAATGTGGTGCTGAACATGTGGTTCCGCCAGCCCGCGCAGGCGGTGGATACGCATATCTTTCGCGTCGGCAACCGCACCGGCATCGCGCCCGGCCGCGATGAGGCGGCGGTGGAGCGGGCCATCGAGGACAATGTCCCGGCCGAGTTCCAGCAGCATGCGCATCACTGGCTGATCCTGCACGGCCGCTATATCTGCGTGGCGCGCAAACCGAAATGTTGCATCTGCCCGATCCGCGACCTTTGCTTGTATGAGGAAAAGACCGAATGAAGACCTATGACGTCGTCGGCATCGGCAATGCCATCGTCGATGTGTTCAACCAGGCCGATGACAGCTTCATCGAGATGATGGGGATCGAAAAGGGCATCATGCAGCTGGTGGAGCGGGAGCGGGGCGAAATCCTCTATGCCGCGATGAAGGACCGGGTGCAGGCCCCGGGCGGATCGGTGGCGAACACCATCGCGGGTCTGGGCAACCTTGGCCTGCGGACGGCATTCATCGGGCGGGTGCATGACGATGCGTTGGGTCGGTTCTATGCGCAGAGCATGGCGGAGGCCGGGACGGCCTTTCCGAACCCGCCGGTGGCGGGGGGGGAGTTGCCGACATCGCGGTCGATGATCTTCGTCTCGCCCGATGGCGAGCGGTCGATGAACACCTATCTGGGCATTTCGTCCGAGCTTGGCCCCGAGGATGTGTCGGATGACGTGGCGGGCGAGGCGAGCCTGCTGTTCCTTGAGGGATATCTGTATGACAAGCCGAAGGGAAAGCAGGCCTTTGAACGCGCGGCGAAGCTGTGCCGGACGGCGGGCGGCAAGGCGGGGATCGCCCTGTCGGACCCGTTCTGCGTAGACCGGCACCGCGACGACTTCCGGCGGCTGGTGCGGGAACTGGACTATGTGATCGGGAACGAACACGAGTGGTCCTCGCTCTATCAGACCGACCTGTCGGCGGCGCTGGAACAGGCGGCGACGGATGCGGGCGTGGTCGTCTGCACGCGGTCAGGGGATGAGGTGATCCTTGTGCGCGGGGACGAGATGGTGACGGTTCCGGTGCGCCGCGTGGTACCAGTAGACGCGACCGGGGCTGGCGACCAGTTCGCGGCGGGCTTCCTCTACGGGCTGGCGACCGGGCAACCGCTGGCGGTGGCGGGGCGGATGGGCTGCGTCGCGGCGGCGGAGGTGATCAGCCATTTCGGCGCGCGTCCCGAGGCGGACCTGAAGGCGCTTTTCCACAGCGAAGGTCTGATCTGAGCGGGGGTGGCGGCTTGCTCGGGCGCCGGGGCAAGCCCGGGCCTTCGCGCGCCGCCGCTGCCGCGGAAGACCTTGCGAGGGTGCGCCCGTGGTGGCCGTGAAGATGGATATTTGAGCAGAGAAGAGAACAGCATCTTCTTGCGGGGGGCGGAAACGGTTTCCTAACCTTTTCGCGTGCTACTGTCTGTGCGGTACAGGCTGGGAAGCCGATGACCGCCAGAGGAGAGACGGCACCCCGCGGCTGGAGCGATCCCCCGTCGGGGTGCCGGACATTCCTGAGACATTCGCCTTATCTTCTCTGGAAAAATATCCTCCGGGGGTCCGGGGGTGGAAAACCCCCGGGGGCCGGTCACAGGCGAGACAATCTATCAGCGTTCAATCGCCCAGCTTAGCGTGCACCTCGTCCAGATCGACCGCGCCCTTGGGCATCTTGTTCGAGGGATCGTCGAAGTCGTATTTGAAGAGCTGGAAATCGCGCTTGTAGATTTCCCACATCAGGTGATGCGACAGGTCGTCGAAATAGGCCTCGACCGGGTGGAGGCGCTTGGGGCCGTGGCCTTCGCTTTCGTTGAAGCGGGGGATTTTTTTCAGGTTCACCTTGTGGCGGGTCTTGATGTTGTCGAGCACGACCTGCATGCCTTCATCGAATTTCTCGGTGAAGAAGATGTGATCATAGCGCCCGCCGTTCACGATGAAGGTGGAGATATGGCCCGACATGGCCGACCAGTGGATGTCGGGCTCCATCGGTTTGCGGAAGCGGATGGTGTCGCGCGCGAACAGCAGGAAGCGGCGGAAGCTGGCGATCTGGTCGAATTCCTGCTTGCCGTCGTCGCCGCCGACCTCGATTCCATATTTCTGCACCAGCATGGGGACCAGGTTGCCGCGATAGCGTTTGCCGTTGCGCTGGATGCCGCAGATCTTGTCGAAGAAGGACGACAGGATGCGGGTATAGGGGTTGCGCACGCAGGTGAAGGCAAAGGATTTGTGCGCCTTTACATTCGCCTCGATCAGTTTCTGGCTGTCTTCCTGTGCCCATTTGTGCAGGCCGGCCGTGCTGTCATGGATGTCGCCATCGTAGAAGCGGCCATGATCGGAATAGAACATGATCTGACCGATGGAAGAGCAGGCGCATTTCGGCACCACGCGATAGACCACGCTTTCGCTTTCCGTCATCCAGGTGCCGGGAAAACCCATCTGCGAACTGCCTCCAACGCCGGGCCATCTGACGTGCCCTTGACCCAATGGCCACAAAAAAGCAAAGAAAACCTGTCTGTTCAATGACCGTTGACGTTATTTGTGCAGTCAGTGACACTTAGCGCACCGTTGCAGTCCGGATCCCATGGCCAAGATCGCGTATATCCTTTTGTGCCACAAGGATCCCGATGGCATCATCGCGCAGGCCGAACGGCTGACCGCGACCGGGGATTTCGTGTCGATCCATTTCGATGCACGCGCGCCCCGCGCGGCCTTTGACCAGATCCGGGCGGCGCTGGCGGTAAATCCTTCGGTGACATTCGCGCGCAGGCGGCTGAAATGCGGCTGGGGGGAATGGAGCCTTGTGGAAGCCACGCTTCTGGCCGTGCGCGCGGCGGTGGAGGCGTTTCCGCGGGCGACGCATTTCTACATGCTGTCGGGCGATTGCATGCCGATCAAATCGGCAGAGTTTGCCCATGCCTTCCTGGACCGGGAGGAGGTGGATTACATCGAAAGCTTCGATTTCTTTACCTCGGACTGGATCAAGACCGGGATCAAGGAAGAGCGGCTGATCTATCGCCACTGGTTCAACGAACGCACGCAGAAGAAGCTGTTCTACGGGTCGATGCAGGTGCAGCGGCGGCTGGGGCTGGCGCGGCAGGTGCCTGCGGATATCCAGATGCAGATCGGCAGCCAGTGGTGGTGCCTGCGGCGGCGGACGGTGGAATGGGTGCTGGAGTTCTGCGACACGCGCCGGGATGTGATGCGCTTCTTCCGCACGACATGGATTCCGGATGAGACCTTCTTTCAGACGCTGGTGCGCCATCTGGTGCCGGAGGCAGAGATCCGGTCGCGGACGCTGACCTTCCTGATGTTCACCGATTACGGGATGCCGCTGACATTCTACAACGACCATTACGACCTGCTTCTGAGCCAGGATTACCTGTTCGCCCGCAAGATTTCGCCCGATGCGAAGGACCTGAAGGAGCGGTTGGGCAAGCTCTATGCGGCCAAGGGCGTGCAGTTCACCATCTCGAACGAAGGGCGCAGCCTGTTCCGGTTCCTGACCGGGCGGGGGCGGGTGGGGCGGCGGTTCGCGCCGCGGTTCTGGGAGCGGGAATCGTCGCTTGGCCGCGAACGCACGCTGATGATGGTGACGTGCAAGAAATGGCATGTCGCCAAGCGGTTGGTCGAACGGGTGCGGGATGTGACGAACCTGCCCGCGATGGATTATCTGTTCAACGAGGCGTCCACGCCGCTGCCCGATCTGGGGGGCATCCAGACAACGCTGGAAAAGCGCACCCGGCATCGGCGGGCGCTGGTGCGGATGCTGTTCGATTACTGGCAGTCGGACCGGCTTCTGTTCTGCATTGATCCGGCGAATGTGGACCTGATGCAGGATTTCTATAACGACAAGGCACAGGTGCGCCTGCTGGAGATCGAGTGCGATTTCACCGATGATTATCTGGTGGGCCATGCGCGGCGGGTCGGGCTGGCGGGGGATCGCACGCCCAAGGAGACGATCGACCGGTTGCTGCCCACGATCCGCTATGACGTGAAGTTCGAAAGTGATCGGTTGCGGGATGCGAACTTCCCCGGGTTTCACCGCATCAGGCAAAGTGCGAGCGTGGACGAAAACACGCTGCCTTTGGCGGAATTCCTTGATATCCCTGTCGAAAAGGCGCGTGAGATCGCGGCGACGGGGCATCTTTTTGTGGATTGAGGACCATGGCGCACAGCTACGACGAGACCAACATCTTCGCCCGCATCCTGCGCGGCGAGATTCCGAACAAGACGGTGATCGAGACGGATCACACGCTGGCCTTTCACGACATCAACCCGCAGGCGCCGCATCATGTGCTGGTGATCCCGAAGGGGCCTTATGTGACCTTTGACCATTTCTGCGCGGAAGCCAGCGATGCCGAGATCGTGGATTTCCACCGCACGGCAGCAAGCGTTTGCGCCATGCTGGGGGTGAGCCTTGGTGATGGTGGCGCGGGGTATCGCGGGATCACCAATGCGGGCGGGCATGGCGGGCAGGAAGTGCCGCATTACCACCTGCATATCGTGGGGGGGGCGCCCTTGGGGCGGATGCTGACGCGCGACTGAACGCGCAAGGATCGGGTCGCGGTGGCGTGACGTGACGGGCAGGATGAGGGCCTTCTGAGGGAGGGTTCCGATGCTGCGATTTCTGTCGATAACGACCGATCTGGCACGCGCCTATCAGGCGGGTGGTGTTGATTCCTATGGGCTTTTGCCGGAGAGGCGGGTTTCGGACGGGGGCGGGAACCCCTGTCGGCATTGCCTGCGGATGATCCCTGAGGGGGCGGGGATGCTGGTTCTGGCGCATCGGCCCTTTGGCAGCCTGCAACCCTATGCGGAGACGGGGCCGATCTTTATCTGTGCCGACGCCTGCGAGGCGGGGGGTGGGGCGGAAATGCCTGAAATTCTTGCCTCTTCCGACTATATCATCCGGGGTTACGGGGTGGATGAGCGGATCGTCTATGGCACGGGCGGGGTCGTGGAGACAGGGCGGATTCCGGCGCGGGCGGCGGAGGTGTTGGGGATGCCGGGAGTGGCATTCCTGCATGTCCGGTCGGCACGGAACACCTGTTTTCAGGTGCGGATAGAGCGGGCGGATTAGCGGCGGAAGGGGCTGGGGCGAAGGTTCTGTCTGGCCGATCCGGTAATGTCATCCAATCTTTTCTGACGTGTTTCCGGGGACTTGGCGGTTTTCAACCATTCCAGCGCGCCGCGTTTGATGCTGCGGGGGAGGGCGGTCCAGAAGGCGGTGGTGGCTGTGGCTTCGAGTGCGGCGGTGAGGTCGGGCGGGCATTCGAGACGTTCGACATCATCGAGGAAGGACCACATGCCATTGGCTTGGGCGGTGGCGATGAGCGCCTCCCCTGCCGGGGTCATCAGGCCCGCGGCGCGGGCGCGTTCGACATGGGCCTTGTTGATGGCGGACCATGCGGATTTCGGATTGCGCCGCGAAATCAGTATCATGGAGCGGTCGGCGTCCAGCGCGCGGGGGAGGCTGTCGATCCAGCCCCAACAGAGAAGCTCTTCCACCACGGGTTCGTAGGCGAGGTGGTCGGGGTGATGCTTCTTGTAGGTGGCAAGCCAGACGGAGCCGTGGGTGGCGTGGTGTTCGGCCAGCCATGCCCGCAGATCGGGCCGCGACCGGATGGTGAGGATCGGGGCGTCCTTGGCCGTCATCGGGTGTGCCCTGTTCTGTGCCGCATTCTGTGCCGCAAACTGTGGGCACGCAGCGGACGGTTGGGAAGGGGTTTCTTCACCATCGGGCGCGCCCCCCCCCTCTGCCCGGCCCTCTCCCCCCTGCTGGGGGAGTGGGAGATCTGCCCCGCCTTGCGGGCGTTGCGTGGGTGGTGGGCGGCGCGGTTGGGTATTTGGGCCAAGATGAAGGGGCAGGGAGGAGGAGGGGGAGCCCGGGTCAGTTCGGGCCCAGTTGGCAGGCGATGCCGGGGAGGGTGAGGGCGACACAATGCATCAGGCGGCCGGGGAGAAGGGTGAGCGCCCCGGTGATGACGAGGGCCGCGGTGAAGAGCCAGAGCGCCGTGCTGCGATGGGCGCGGATGCGGCCCGTGCGGGCGGTGCGGATGAGGGAGACGAGGGAGACGAGCGTCACGACAGAGAGGATATGGATCGGACCAAGCCCCCCATAGCCCGGACCCCAGACGAAGACGAAGGAGGAGAAGGCGGCCAGCGTCATGAGGCCGACCCAGAGCCAGCCCGTCAGACGGTGGGGCAGCGTGCCCTTTGGGGCGAGAAGCTGGACGGTTCCGAGGAGGAGCGCCATGAGCGCGGCCAAGGCATGGACCTGCACGGAAAGGGGGGCGGCGAGGAAGGGTGCAAGGTTCATCGGGAGGGCGCTTTTTTACTGGCTGTGGCGGCGCGGGGTTTCAATGCGCCTCGGCCCATGTCCTGCCTTGCCCTGCCTCGACGATCAGGGGGACCTTGAAATGGACGGCAGGGTGGGCGGCGGCCTCCATCACCTGGCGCGCGCGGGCGGCGAGGGTGGGGGCGGCGTCTTCGTCCACCTCGAACAGCAGTTCGTCATGGACCTGCAGCAGCATCCGGGCGGGCAGGTCCGCGATGGCAGCGGGCATGCGGATCATGGCGCGGCGGATCACATCGGCGGCGGTGCCCTGAATGGGGGCGTTGATCGCGGCGCGTTTGGCGAAGCCTGCGGTGGGGCCCTTGGCGTTGATTTCCGGCGTGTGGATCTTGCGCCCGAACAGGGTGGTGACGAAGCCCCGCGCCTGTGCCTCTTTGATGGTGGCGTCCATATAGCCCTTGATGCCGGGGAAACGCTGGAAATAGCGGTCGATGAAACCCTGCGCCTCGGCCCGCGGGATGCGGAGGTTGCGGGCGAGGCCGAAGCCCGAGATGCCGTAGATCACGCCGAAGTTGATGGCCTTGGCCTGGCGGCGGATATCGGGGGTCATCTGATCGAGGGGCACGTTGAACATCTCGGACGCGGTGAGGGCGTGGATGTCGAGCCCGTCGCGGAAGGCCTGCTGCAATTCGGGGATGTCGGCGATGTGGGCGAGGATGCGGAGTTCGATCTGGCTGTAGTCGAGTGAGACGAGGAGTTTTCCCTTTGGCGCGACGAAAGCCTCGCGGATGCGGCGGCCTTCTTCCGTGCGGACGGGGATGTTTTGCAGGTTCGGATCGGTGGAGGAGAGGCGGCCCGTCACCGCGCCGGTGATGGAGTATGAGGTGTGGACGCGCCCCGTATCGGGGTGGATGTGATCCTGCAGCGCGTCGGTATAGGTGGATTTCAACTTGGACAATTGCCGCCAATCCAGCACACGGGCGGCCAGGGTGGCGGCCTTGGGGTGGGTGTCTTCCAGCGTGGTGATGTCTTCGAGGATGTCGGCCCCGGTGGCATAGGCCCCGGTCTTGCCCTTTTCGCCACCGGGCACCTGCAGCCTGTCGAAAAGGATTTCGCCCAGTTGCTTTGGCGAGCCGATGTTGAAGGATTCACCGGCGATGTCGTGCACCTCGGCCTCCAGCCCGGCCATCTTCTGCGCGAAGGCGTTGGACATGCGGGAGAGGGTGTCACGGTCCACCTGGATGCCCGCCATTTCCATATCGGCCAGCACGGGGACGAGGGGGCGTTCTAGGGTTTCATAGACGGTGGTGACATGGCCGCGGTGAAGCTGCGGTTTGAGGTGCTGCCAGAGGCGGAGGGTGACGTCGGCATCCTCGGCCGCGTATTTCACGGCATCGGGGATGGCGACGCGGTCGAAGGTGATGGCGGATTTGCCGGTGCCGAGGAGGGATTTGATCGGGATGGGGCTGTGGCCCAGATGGGTTTCGGACAGCACGTCCATACCGTGGGAATTGAGGCCCGCATGCAGGGCCGAGGACATGAGCATCGTGTCGTCGATGGGGGCCACGCGGATGCCGTGGCGGGCGAAGATCTTGAAGTCGTATTTCATGTTCTGGCCGATCTTCAGGATCGCGGGGTCTTCCAGAACGGGTTTGAGGGCGACGAGGACGGCATCCATGTCCATCTGGCCCTCGGCCAGTTTGGCAGAGCCGAACAGATCATCGGTGCCGGAGCGGTGGGTGAGCGGGATATAGGCGGCCTGTCCGGGTTCCACGCAGAGCGAGATGCCCACGAGTTCGGCGCGCATCTCGTCAAGCGAGGTGGTTTCGGTATCCACCGCGACATGGCCCCGGTCGCGGATCGTGGCGATCCATTGGTTCAGCGTGGCCGGGTCGGTGATGGCGACATAGGCGGCATGGTCAAAGGGCAGGCGGTCCGGCGCGGGGGCCGGGTCGGGATGGTTGGGAGATGTGCCCGCGCCTTCGGGCAGGGGGGCGGGGGGCGCGATCTTCAGGCTGTCGGCCACGCGGCGGGTGAGGGTGCGGAATTCCATGCGGCCCAGGAAATCCATCAGGGCGTCGGGATCGGGAAGCCTCACCTCCAGATCGTCGAGCGTCACGTCGAGCGGGGTATCGGCCTTCAGTTGCACCAGTTGTTTCGAGATGCGGATCAGGTCGGCATTGTCGATCAGCGCCTCGCGCCGCTTGGGCTGCTTGATTTCGCCCGCGCGGGCGAGAAGCGTTTCCAGATCGCCGTATTCCTGAATCAGCAGGGCGGCGGTCTTGATGCCGATGCCGGGGGCGCCGGGGACGTTGTCCACGCTGTCGCCCGACAGGGCCTGCACATCGACGACGCGGTTGGGCGGGACGCCGAATTTCTCGAACACCTCATCCGGGCCGATGGCGCGGGTCTTCATCGGGTCGAACATCATCACGCCGGGGCCGACCAGTTGCATCAGGTCCTTGTCGGAGGAGATGATGGTGACGTCGCCGCCTGCCTCGGTCGCGCGGGCGGCGAGGGTGGCGATGATGTCGTCGGCCTCATACCCTTCGGTTTCCAGACAGGCGATGTTGAAGGCGCGGGTGGCGTCGCGGGTCAGCGGGAATTGCGGGCGCAGGTCTTCGGGCAGTTCGGGGCGGTTGGCCTTGTAGAGCGGGTAGATGGTGTTGCGGAAGGTTTCCGACGAATGGTCAAAGACGACGGCCACATGGGTGGGCGCGCCGTTCGGGGCATCGGGGCCTTTGTTCCCTTCCAGATAGCGGAAGAGGATGTTGCAAAAGCCTGCCACCGCCCCGATCGGCAGACCGTCGGATTTGCGGGTAAGGGGCGGCAGCGCGTGATAGGCGCGGAAGATATAGGCCGATCCGTCGATCAGGTGCAGGTGGCAGCCCTTGCCGAAAGCCATGTCATCCTCCGTCTTGTCGTTGGGGGTGGTATGGCATGATCGCTGGTCTCAGGCCAGAGCAAGGGGCAGGGCGCGGGCCGCGCCCATGCCGCCCGTGAGCGCGGCCATGGGGCGGGTGATCGACAGGGTCGAACGCCCCTCGGCCTCGGCCAGCAGACGCGCGGCCCCGATCAGGCGGCGGCCGATGCCGCGGCCACGGTGGGGGGCGGGAACGAAAAGTTCCGTGATTTCATAGCCGAGGGCGCGGGTGGCGGGGTCGCGCGTCAACCGCATGAGGAGGTAGCCGGTCGCGCCTGCGCTGCTGCGGGCGATCAGGGCACGGGTGCCGGGCAGGATGAAGGCGTCGCGATGCAGGGTGGCGGCGTCGCGGGGTGCCTTGTGCAGATGGGTGGCAAGATTGGCCGACATGGCCAGCAGCGCGGGCAGGTCATCGGGGGTGGCAAGGCGGATTTCGGTGCGAAGTTCGGGTGTCATCGGTTTCTCCTGCCGCCGCTGCGAGGCAGAAACACCGAACCGCCCGCAGGGGCGGCCATCATGTCAGGGGTGTGTGTGAAACGCTGACCGGCCGCCTATGATGCGTCGGTAAAGTAATAGCTCACGAGGGCGATACGGTTCAGCATGCCAGGACGGTGCACCGCTGGACGGGCATCCGTCAAGGGATTCGTTTGGGGGGGGCGGAATGCGGTCTTTTGGTTTTGCGCTGGCAGGGTTGGTGCTGGGCGGCACGGCAGCGGTGGTCTTTGCGGTGGCGGCGGCGATGATCGCGGACATCTCGCAGGCCGAAGGGGCCTATGCGATGGGCGTGGCCTTCTTCTGGGTGCCTTTGGGGGCGCTGCTGGGCTTGATCCTTGGGATCGTGCTTGCCCGGCGGCGCTGATGGATCAGTGGTCGTCGTGGGCGTGATCGCGGTCGATCACGAACCGCTTGTCGCAATAGCCGCATTCGACCCAGCCGGTATCGCGGGGAATGGTCAGCCAGACGCGCGGATGGCCGAGCGCGCCTTCGCCGCCGTCGCAGGCCACTTTCCAGGTGGTGACGACTTCGGTTTCGGGGGCGTCGATAGGCATGGGCGCGACCTTTCCTTTTGCAATGGTCTTTTATCCGCCAGAGCGGGGCCGGCACAAGGGCCCCGTCACGCCCCGATCAGGCGATTGCGGGCCTTGAGCGCAGCAAGCCACATCAGGCCATGCACGGTGGCGCGGGCGGGCAGGTATTCGGCGGAGACCCAGCCGGGATAATCGGTCTGGTCCAGTTCGGCACAAAGTCCGGTCAGATCAAAGCCGCCTCCACCCGGTTCATTGCGCCCCGGAAAGCCTGCGATCTGGATGTGGTTGACGCGGCCCTTGTGCCGCGCCCAGACGGCATCGGCATCGCCATGGATGCGGGCGGCGTGCCAGAGATCGAACTGGATGCCCAGATTGGGCAGCGCCAGATCGTCGATGATGCGGGCGGCCTGATCGAAGTCGTTGAGGAAATAGCCCGGCATGTCATCGGGGTTCAGCGGCTCGATCGTCAGCGCGCGGTCGGGCACCTGTTCGGCGGCCCAGGTCAGGTTGTCGCGATAGGTTGCCTCGGCCTGTTCGCCGCGCGCGACCCCGGCCATCACATGGATGCTTTCGGCCCCGATCTGCGCGGCCACATCGGCGGCGCGCAGAAAGCTGTTGCGGAACGCTTCTTCCTGCCCCGGCACGGCGGCGTGCCCCCGGTCGCCCGCGGCCCAGTCGCCCGGATGGGTGTTGATGAGCGCGACCGGCATTCCGGCCAGCGCGGCCTGCCAGTCGCGGGCCGGGTGGTCGTAGGGAAAAAGCACCTCGACCCCGTCAAACCCCGCTTCGCGCGCCAGATCGGGGCGGGCGAGGGCCGGGACTTCGGTGAAGAGCATCGTCACATTCGCGGCGAAACGGGGCATTCAGGGGAGGTCTTCCGAGGGAATCATCGGGAAGAACCTGCCCGATGACCACAGGCCAAACCAGTCTTTTCCCTCGATCCGTTCGTGAACGCACAAATCCACCATGCGATAAAAGGATTTCCGGTCGATCAGCGCCTCAAGCCCCGCGCGGATGTGGATATAGGGCGCGGGTTCGCCGGTGGCGGGGTCGCGGGTCATGCGCAGGACGTGTTCGGCATCGAGCGGCACGCTGTCGCCCACCTGCGTGGTGAAGGTCAGCGTCTGGGACGGGCCGTCGCCTGCCACGTCGAAATCCACCGCGACGAAGGGCGCGTCATCGACGGTGATGCCCACCTTTTCCACGGGGGTGACGAGGAAGTAGCGGTCGCCCTCTTTCTTCAGGATACCCGAGAACAGCTTCACCAGCCCCGGCCGCCCGATCGGCGTGCCCTGATAGAACCATGTGCCATCGCGGGCGATGCGCATGTCGATGTCGCCGCAGAAGGGCGGGTTCCAGAGGTGGACCGGGGGCAGCCCCCGGCCCGAGACGGCCTGAGCCGAGGCGGCGAGGCCGTCGGCGGATGGTTTCACGATCATTTGTCCGCGTGTTGTTTTTGCCATTTGTGCCGGACGGGATAGTTCGGTCTAATGACAGCATATAACCGCGCGAGGAGCAAAGTCATGACCGATGCAACCGAACTTGTCGCGCGGATCGAGGCTTTGGGGGCGCAACTGGCGGCGGCCAAGGCGTCGATCAACCGCCGCTTCATCGGGCAGGAGAAGGTGGTCGATCTGGTGCTGGCGGCGATGCTGTGCGGCGGGCACGCGCTTCTGGTGGGCCTGCCGGGGCTGGGCAAGACGCGGCTGGTGGATACGCTGTCTACCGTGATGGGATTGAAGGGAAGCCGCATCCAGTTCACGCCCGATCTGATGCCGGCCGATATTCTGGGATCCGAAGTGCTGGAGACGGCGGCGGATGGCAGCCGGGCGTTCCGCTTTCTGGAAGGGCCGATCTTCTGCCAGCTCTTGATGGCGGATGAGATCAACCGCGCCAGCCCCCGCACGCAATCGGCGCTGTTGCAGGCCATGCAGGAGCGGGAGGTGACGATCGCCGGCCAGCACCGCCCGCTGGGGCGGCCGTTCCATGTGCTGGCGACGCAGAACCCGATCGAACAGGAAGGCACCTATCCCCTGCCCGAGGCGCAGTTGGACCGGTTCCTTGTGCAGGTGGATGTGGATTATCCCACCCGCGCGACGGAGCGGGACATCCTGATCGCCACCACCGGGGCGGAGGAGGCCGAGGTGCATCAGGTGTTCACCGCCGAGGATTTGCTGGAGGCGCAAAAGGTGCTGCGGCGGATGCCGGTGGGCGATCAGGTGGTCGAGGCGATCCTTGATCTGGTGCGGTCCTGCCGTCCGGGGGAGCCCGAGGGGCGCGATCTGGCGGACAGCTTGAGCTGGGGTCCGGGGCCGCGGGCGGCGCAGGCCCTGATGTTGACGGTGCGGGCGCGGGCGCTGCTGGACGGGCGGCTGGCGCCTGCGGTTGCGGATGTGGCGGCGCTGGCGCGACCGGTGCTGACGCATCGGATGGCGCTGTCCTTTGCCGCGCGGGCGCGGGGGGAAAGTCTGGCCGGGATCATTGATCGGACGGCCAGCCGGACGCTGGGGCTTGAGGCGGCGGCGTGACGGAAGCTGCGCCCCTTTCCAGTGGCGATCTGCGGCAGCGGGCGGAAACGCTTGGCCAATCGCTGCCGCCCCTGCTGGCCGAGGCGGAATTGCTGGCGTCCACCATCATGCTGGGCGAGCACGGGCGCAGGCGGGCGGGGCAGGGCGATGAGTTCTGGCAGTATCGGCCCACCCATGCGGGGGATTCGGCGCGGATGATCGACTGGCGGCGGTCGGCGCGGTCGGACGCGACCTTCGTGCGCGAACGGGAATGGCAGGCGGCGCAATCCGTGACGCTGTGGGTGGATCCGGCGAAGTCGATGGCGTTTTCCGGTGCGAAGGGGCGGGCGGAGAAGGGCGACCGCGCGCGGCTTCTGGCGCTGGCGCTGGCGGTGCTGCTTTTGCGCGGGGGGGAACGGGTCGGGCTGGCGGGCGGCGGCGTGCCGCCGCGGCCGGGGCGGGGGCAGTTGCTGCGCCTGCTGATGGGGTTGCAAGCGGCTGATGCCGCCGATTACGGCACGCCCGATGTGACCGGTATCGCAAGCCATGGGCGGGCGGTTTTCCTTTCGGATTTCATGGGCGATCTGGGCGGCGTGGAGGCGGCGCTGGGCCGCGCGTCGGACCGGGGTGCACGGGGCGTGCTGTTGCAGGTGCTGGACCCGGCAGAGGAAGAGTTTCCCTTCGACGGGCGGACGATCTTTGAAAGCATGGGCGGCACCCTGCGGCATGAGACGCTGCGCGCGGGCGATCTGCGGGCGCGCTATCTGGCGCGGCTGGCGGAACGCAAGGACCGGCTGGCGATGCTGGCGCGGGCGGTGGGGTGGCATTACCACTGCCACCACACGGGCGATGCGGCGCAACCGGCGCTCTTGTGGCTTTATCGTGCGCTGGAAGGGGGGCGGTGATGTTCATGATCGGCCCCGTCGGATTTGTGACGCCCGTGCTGCTCTGGGCGCTGGTGGCGCTGCCCTTGCTGTGGCTGGTGCTGCGCGCGGTGCCGCCTGCGCCGATCCGGCGGCGGTTTCCGGGCGTGGCGCTGCTGCTGGGTTTGCAGGACGAGGACAACGAGACCGACCGCACGCCGTGGTGGCTGCTCTTGCTGCGGATGGCGGCGATTGCGGCGGCGATCATCGCCTTTGCCGGACCCATCCTGAACCCGCGCGAGCGGGTGGCGGGGACGGGGCCGCTGTTGGTGGTGCTGGATGGCGGCTGGGCCGATGCGCGCGACTGGGGGCGGCGGATCGAGCGGGCGGTGGCGCTGGTCGAAGAGGCGGGGCGCGACGGGCGGACGGTGGCCGTGGTGCGGTTGACCGATGCGCCGGAAGCGGTGGCCTTTCAGGCGGCGGATGCCTGGGCGGGGCGTCTGGCGGCCTTGACGCCGCAGGCGTGGTTGCCGGGCGATCTGGACGGGTGGGCCGGGGTGCTGCCGGAGCAGGGGTTTGAGACCTTCTGGCTGTCGGACGGGCTGGACCGGCCGGGGCGTGCGGACCTATTCGATGCGCTGGCGGCGCGCGGGATGGTGACGGTGTTCCAAAGCCCGCGCCCGGTGATGGCGTTGCATCCTGCGGGATTTCAGGATGGTGCGGTGCAGCTTTCCGCCAGCCGCCTGCCTGCGGCGGAGGCGCTGGAGATGGAGGTTGTGGCGCGGGGGCCTGATCCGGCGGGGATCGAGCGGGAATTGGCGCGGGTGACGCTGAGCTTTGACGCAGGCGCCGCGCGGGGCGAGGTGGCGCTTTCGCTGCCGCCCGAATTGCGCAACCGGATCACGCGGTTCGAGATCGCGGGGCAGCGGTCGGCAGGCGCGGTCAGCCTGACGGATGACAGCCTGAAGCGGCGCAAGGTGGCGCTGATCGGCGGGCGGGCGGACAATGCCGAAGGGCTGCAACTTCTGTCGCCCACGCATTACCTGCGGCAGGCGTTGGAACCGGTGGCCGACCTGATCGACGGGTCGCTGATGGATGTGCTGCTGGCGAACCCGGATGTGATCGTGCTGGCCGACGTGCCCGCGCTGACGCAGGATGAACAGGATGCGGTGCTGGGCTGGCTGGATGGCGGCGGGCTCTTGCTGCGCTTTGCCGGCCCTCTCTTGGCGGCATCCGATGTGTCGCGGATGTCGGAGGATCCGCTGATGCCGGTGCGCCTGCGTGAAGGCGGGCGGACGGTGGGCGGCGCGATGAGCTGGGGGGAGCCCAAGACGCTGGCGCCCTTTGTCGAAGGATCGCCCTTTTTCGGTCTGCGGGTCACGGATGAGGTGGAGGTGACGGCGCAGGTTCTGGCCCAGCCGGACCCGGACCTTGCCGCGCGCACGATTGCCGCGCTGGAGGATGGCACACCGCTGGTCACGCGCAAGGAGGTTGGGCAGGGGCAGGTCGTGCTGTTCCACGTCACCGCCAATGCGGAATGGTCCACGCTGCCCCTGTCGGGGCTGTTCGTGCAGATGCTGGAGCGGATGGCCGTATCCACCCGTCCGGCTGTGCCGGGAACGGCGGATCTGGGCGGGCAGGTCTGGGTGCCCGAGGTGATGCTGGATGCCTATGGCGTGCAGACGGAGGCGGGCGAGATGTCGGGTGTCGAGGGCGCGGCGCTGGCCGGGGCGATTGCAACGGGTCCGGGGCCTGCCCTGCCGCCCGGGCTGTATGCCGGGGCCGATCGGCGGGTGGCGTTGAACGCCGTCGGGGCCGAGACCGCGCTGGCGGCGGCGATCTGGCCTGCCGGCACACCCATCGAAGGGTTGGACATGACGACGGAGCAGGTGCTGAAAGGCTGGTTCCTTTCGGCGGCGCTGGTGGCGCTGATGATCGACATTCTGGCGGCACTGTGGATTTCCGGTCGGCTGTCGGGGCTGCGGCGCGGGATGGCGGTGATCGCGCTGGCGCTGCTGGCGTTGGCACCGGCTCCGGGCGCGCAGGCGCAGCAGGCGCCGATGAAACCGCTCGACCCTGAAAAGGAGGCGTTGGCCTTGCAGGCGACGACGGCGGTCGTTCTGGCGCATGTCCTGACCGGGGATGCGGCGCTGGATCGGGTCGCCGAGGCGGGGCTGCGGGGCCTGGGCGAACGCTTGTGGGAGCGGACGTCGATCGAACCCGAGGCGCCGGTGGGGGTGGATATCGAACGCGATGAACTGGCCTTCTTTCCGTTCCTCTACTGGCCGGTATCGACCAGCCAGCCGCTGCCTTCGGCCAATGCCTACCGCAAGCTGAACGATTACCTGCGCACGGGCGGCATGATCCTGTTCGACACGCGCGACAGCGATGTCGCGCGGGCGGGGGGCAGCACGCCCGAGGCGCAGCACTTGCAGCGCATCGCGGCGGGGCTGAACGTGCCGCCGCTGGAGCGGGTGCCGCCGGATCATGTGCTGACGCGGACCTTCTATCTGTTGCAGGATTTTCCCGGCCGCCATGCCGGTGCCCCGGTCTGGGTGGAGGCGGCACCCCCGGATGCCGAACAGGTGGAGGGGATGCCGTTTCGCAACCTGAATGACGGCGTGACGCCGGTGGTGATCGGCGGGAATGACTGGGCCTCGGCCTGGGCGGTGGATTCGCTGGGCGTGCCGATGTTCCCGGTGGGACGTGGCTTTGCCGGGGAACGGCAGCGCGAGATGGCGAACCGCTTCGGGATCAACCTGATCATGCATGTGCTGACCGGGAATTATAAGTCGGATCAGGTGCATGTGCCGGCGCTTCTGGAAAGGCTGGGGCAATGACGGCGGCGCTGACGCTCGATCCGCTGGTGCCCTGGCCGGTGCTGTGGGGGCTGGTGGCCTTTGCTGGCGTTCTGCTGGCGGTTGCGGTCTGGCGCGGGCTGTCGGGGTGGTGGTTGCGCGGGTTGACGGCGCTGGTGGTGCTGGCGGCGATTGCGAACCCGTCCTTGCAGGAGGAGGAACGGGCGGCGCTGTCCGACATCGTGCTTCTGGTGGTGGATGACAGCGCGAGCCAGGGTTTGGGCGACCGTGCGGCGCAGGTGGAGGCGGCGATTGCGGGCGTCGAGGCCGAGGTGGCGCGGCTGGAGAATACCGAATTGCGCATCCGCCGCTTTGCCGACGCGCCCGAGGATGGCGGGTCGCTGGCCATGACGGCGCTGGCGGAACTGCTGTCGGAGGAACCCCGCGCGCGGGTGGCGGGCGCGATGATCATTACCGATGGGCAGGTGCATGATGTGGAGCTTGCGCCGACCTTGCCCGCGCCCCTGCATGTGCTGCTGACCGGGCGGGACAGCGATTGGGACAGGCGGCTGATCGTGAAGAATGCGCCTGCCTTTGCCATTCTGGGCGAAGAGGTGATGCTGACCTTGCGGATCGAGGATCAGGGGGCCGCGCCGGGCGCGGCGGCGGTTGACCTGACGATTGCCGTGGATGACAGCGAACCGCAAACCTTCCGCGTGCCGGTGGGCGAGGATCTGGACCTGCCCGTGACCCTGCCGCATGGCGGGATGAATGTATTGCAATTCTCGACCCCCGTGGCGGAGGGGGAGTTGACGGATCGCAACAACGCCGCCGTGGTGCAGATCAACGGGGTGCGGGATCGTCTGCGTGTGCTGCTGGTATCGGGTGAGCCGCATGCCGGGGAACGGGTGTGGCGCAACCTGCTGAAATCCGATGCCTCGGTTGACCTTGTGCATTTCACCATTCTGCGACCACCGGAAAAGCAGGACGGGATTCCGGTGACGGAACTGTCGTTGATCGCCTTTCCGACGCGGGAACTGTTCGTCGAGAAGATCGAGGAATTCGATCTGATCGTGTTCGACCGCTACAGGATGCGGGGCATCCTGCCGATGTCCTATCTGGAAAACGTGGCCCAATATGTACGCAACGGCGGCACGGTGCTGGTGGCGGCGGGGCCGGAATACGGGGCGGTGGATTCGCTCTGGCGGTCGCCCCTTGCCGATGTCCTGCCGGTGGAACCGACGGCGCGGGTGATCGAAGGCGGCTTCCGTCCGGCGCTGACCGATCTGGGGCACCGCCATCCCGTGACAGAGGGGCTTGAGGACCTGGCCCCCGAGGGCGGCTGGGGCCGATGGTTCCGGCAGATCGAGGTGGTGCCACGGGCAGGGCAGGTGGTGATGTCAGGCGCGCAGGACCGCCCGCTTCTGGTCTTGAACCGCGTGGGCGAGGGGCGGGTGGCGGTGCTTGCCTCCGATCATGCCTGGCTTTGGGGCCGGGGCTATGAGGGCGGCGGGCCGCAACTGGAGCTGCTGCGGCGGCTTGCGCATTGGATGCTGAAGGAGCCGGAGCTTGAGGAAGAGGCGTTGACCGCCGTCTCGCGCGGGCAGGACCTGAGGGTGATGCGACGATCCATCGCCGAGGCGGCGCCCGATGATCTGACGATCACGGGACCGGACGGCGCGCAGGTGGTGGTGCCGATGCCGGAGGTGGGGCCGGGGCGGTATGAGCTGGTCTGGCAGGCGCCGATGATGGGGCTCTACCGGCTGGAACAGGGCGATCTGACGCGGGTGGTGGCGGTCGGTCCATCGGCACCGCGCGAATTTGTCGAGACGATTGCAAGCGGCGCGGTTCTGGAGCCGGTGATGGCGCCCACGAATGGCGGGATCGCGCGGTTGCAGGACGGCGTGCCGGATATCCGGGCGGTGCGCGAGGGGCGGCCTGCGGCGGGGCGCGGCTGGCTGGGGATCACCCCGCGCGGGGCCTATGTGACGCAGAACGTGACGATTGCGCCGCTATTGCCCGGCTGGATCTGGCTGCTGCTGGCGGCGGGGCTGGCGATTGCAGCCTGGCTGATCGAAGGGCGGCGGGGCGCGCGGCGGATCAGCCCCGCAGCATGACGTCGCGCGAATGCGACGCGAATTCGCGGCGCATCAGGACGGCGGCGCTGGCGAGGCCCGCAAGGATCAGGCCATAGGGTCCGAACAGCCAGCCAAGCGCGCCAAGGGCGAAATAGATCGACCTGAGGCCCCGGTTGAAGCTGCGCGCGCCGGTGATGTTGATTTCCGCCGCCTGCGCCGCGCGCGGCAGGGCCTTGGGATCGGCGGGATCGTTCGGCACCGCGCCCATCAGGATCGAGCAATAACCGAACAGCCGATGCGCCCAGACGAACTTGAGCAGCGCATTGGCGAGAAATGCGATGACAAGGATGATCTTCATTTCCACCTGCGGGCCGGCCTGATCCAGCGTCAGATCGGCGGCCAGCCCCTCTACCCGGTCGGAATTCCCGATCAGGGCCACGCCGCCGCCAATGGCGATCATGCAGGCCGAGGCAAAGAAGGCAGTGCCCTGGCGCAGGGAATCGATCAGGGTCGCATCAAAGATGCGGGGTTGGCGGGTGACGAATTCGGCCATCCAGTCGCGGCGATACTGTTTCATCAGGACCGAAACCGACGGATGCCGCGTGGGCGGATGTTCGATGATCCAGCCGCTGGCAACCCAGAGCAGCACATAAAGGGCCACGGCGATCAGATCCGGGCCGGTCAGGCTGCCGATGTGGAAGGAAATGGTCATGGCGAAATGGTTAGGCGCGGGATTGCCGCTTGTCAGCCCGATAAATTGGTTATATCTTTTTACCAATTCATGCAGGCAGCCGCGAAAGGATCGAAGCGATGGAGATGCCCCTTCCCGATCCGGCGATTCTGGCGAAGCGAGCGCGGATCGTCGCGCGTCTGGCCGGGGTGCTGCCTGCGGATGCGCTGATCACCGACCCGACGGAGACGCGGGCCTATGAATGCGACGCGCTGACGGCCTATCGCTGCCTGCCGATGGCGGTGGTGCTGCCGCGCACGACCGAAGAGGTGGCCGCCGTGATGCGGGCCTGCCATGCCGAAGGGGTGAAGGTGATCCCGAGGGGCGCGGGCACGTCGCTTGCGGGCGGGTCGCTGCCCACGCCGGATGCGGTGGTGCTGGGCGTGGCGCGGATGAATGCGGTGATCGAGACGGATTATGCGAACCGCTTCATCCGGGTGCAGGCGGGGCGCACGAACCTGTCTGTGACCGGCGCGGTGGAGGCGGAGGGGTTCTTCTACGCGCCCGACCCTTCCAGCCAGCTGGCCTGTGCGATTGCCGGGAATATCGGGATGAATTCCGGGGGCGCGCATTGCCTGAAATACGGCGTCACGACGAACAATCTGCTGGGCGTCACGATGGTGACGATGGCGGGCAATGTGGTGCAGGTGGGCGGCCCCTATATGGATGCGGGCGGCCTTGATCTGCTGGGCGTGATCTGCGGGAGCGAGGGGCAGTTGGGCGTGGTGACGGAGGCCTGGTTGCGGATCCTGCCCAAGCCCGAGGGGGCGCGGCCGGTTCTGATGGGCTTTGCGTCAAACGAGGTGGCGGGGGCTTGCGTTTCGGACATCATCAAGGGCGGGCTCTTGCCCGTGGCGATCGAGTTCATGGACAGGCCTTGCATCGAGGCGACGGAGGCCTTTGCCAAGGCGGGATACCCCGATTGCGAGGCGCTGCTGATTGTCGAGGTCGAGGGCAGCCCGGCCGAGATCGACGAGCAACTGGCACGGATCAAGGCGATTGCGGCGCGGCATGACCCGGTGGCCTATCGCGAGGCGGCCAGCGAGGATGAGGCCAAGCGGATCTGGCTGGGCCGGAAATCCGCCTTTGGCGCGATGGGGCAGATGGGGGATTACATCTGTCTGGATGGCACGATCCCGGTATCGGAACTGCCCTTCGTGCTGCGCCGGATCGGGGAATTGTCCGATCAGTACGGGTTGCGTGTGGCGAATGTGTTCCATGCGGGCGATGGGAACATGCATCCGCTGATCATCTTCAACGCCAACAAGCCGGGCGATCTGGACCTGGCCGAGGCGCTGGGCGCGGATATCCTGAAGCTTTGTGTGGAGGTGGGGGGGTGCCTGACCGGGGAACATGGTGTGGGCGTGGAGAAGCGCGACCTGATGTCGGTGCAGTTTTCAGACGCGGACATGGAGGCGCAGCTTCGCGTGAAGGATGTGTTCGATCCGGGCTGGCTCTTGAATCCGGCGAAGGTGTTTCCGTTGCATGTGACGGCCAGCCGTCGCGCGGCCTGAGGCTGCGGGACCGGGGGTTTCACACCCCGTCTGCCACCGGTCTTGAACCGGTGGCGACTCGGTGGCAGACCCCCGTGGGATATTTTTGACAGAGAAGAGAAGGGGCGTTGCCGGAAGGTGGCGTCGGGGGCGCGGGATGATGCGACCGAGAAGTGAAGCGGAACTTGCGGACGTGGTGCGCGCGGCCCATGCGCCCTTTGTTGTGCGCGGGGGTGGGACGCGGGGGATCGGTGCGGCAGGCCCCGGCGAGGTGCTGGAGACGGGCGGGCTGACGGGAATTACGCTGTATGAGCCCGGCGCGTTGACGCTGGTGGTGCAGGCAGGCACGCCTTTGGCGCAGGTGGAGGCGGCACTGGCGGCGGAGGGGCAGCGCCTGCCCTTCGAGCCGCCGGATTTGCGCGGCCTTCTGGGCCGGGGCGGGGAAAGCACCATCGGCGGCGTGGTGGCGGCCAATGCGAGCGGACCGCGCCGGGTGCAGGCGGGGGCCTGTCGCGACAGCCTGATCGGCCTGCGGTTCGTGGATGGGACCGGGACGGTGATCCGCAATGGCGGGAGGGTGATGAAGAACGTCACCGGCTATGATCTGGTCAAGCTGTTGGCCGGGTCGCAGGGCACGCTTGGGGTGATCACGGAGGTGGCCTTCAAGATCTTGCCAGCGCCCGAGACGGCACGCACGCTGCGGGTGGACGGGCTGGACGATGCCCGCGCCGTGGCCGCAATGTCGGCGGCGCTGGGGTCGCCTTTCGACGTGACGGGGGCGGCGCATTGGCCGGGGCGCGGCACCTTCCTGCGGGTGGAGGGGTTCGAGGCATCGGTGCGCTATCGGCAGGGGGAATTGACCCGGGTACTGGCACGGTTCGGCCCGGTGGAGGAGGAGGCGGGCATGGTCTGGCAGGATGTGCGGGATGTGCTGCCCTTTCACGGGCAGGCGGGCGATGTCTGGCGCCTGGCGGTGACGCCGTCCGAGGCGGCGGCGCTGGTGGCCCGCGCCGGGGCAGAGGTGGCGCTTTACGACTGGGGCGGCGGGCTGGTCTGGTTGATCGTGGAGCCGGGGGTGGATCTGCGGGCGCGGTTGGGGGAATTTGCGGGCCATGCCACGCGGCTGCGCGCCGAGCGGGGGTGGGGTGCGGATGCGATTCCCGCCTTTCCACCGGAGGCCGCAGCGCTGGCGGCCCTGTCGGCGGGGCTGCGGGCAAAATTCGACCCCAGGGGCCTGTTCAACCCCGGTCTGATGGTGGCTCCCTGAGATGGCGCTGGTCTTCATCGCCTATCCGCTGATCGTCTATGCCGCGCTGTGCCTGTTGCCGCGGGCGCAGGCTGGACTTGGCCTTGCGCTGGCGGCGGCGGCCCTGGCCCTGGTCTGGTTCACCAGCGGATCGTCGGAGGAGGGGGAATACGCGCGCCTGCTGGTGGGGATCGGCGCTGTTTCCGTGGCGCTGGCCGCATTGGCGCAGGGCCTGCGACGGTTGATCCCGCAAGGGGCGGCGGGCTGGGTCTGGCCGGCGCTTGCGACGGGATTGGCGCTTTCTGCCTTTGCCGTTCTGTTCATGGCACTTTGAGGATACGGGATGCAGACGTTTTTCACCGAGGCGCAGTTGAAGGTGCCCGCGTTGGCGCGATCGAACGAGATCCTGCGGGCTTGCGTGCATTGCGGTTTCTGCACGGCCACCTGCCCGACCTATCAGGTGCTGGGGGACGAGTTGGACAGCCCGCGCGGGCGCATCTACCTTATCAAGGAAATGCTCGAGAACGGGCGCGCGGCGGATGCGCGGGTGGTCAGGCATATCGACCGTTGCCTGTCCTGCCTGTCCTGCATGACGACCTGCCCGTCGGGCGTGCATTACATGCATCTGGTGGACCATGCCCGCGCCCATATCGAGGCGACCTACAGGCGACCCTTCACAGACCGCGCGCTGCGTTTCGTGCTGGCCAAGGTGCTGCCCTATCCGATGCGGTTCCGGCTGGCGATCCTGTTGGCCAAGCTGGGGCGTCCTTTCGCCCGGCTGATCCCGGATGCGCGGGTGCAGGCGATGCTGGACATGGTGCCCGCGCGTGTGCCGCCCGTGTCGCGCAACGACGATCCGCAGAGCTTTGCACCGCAGGGGGCGCGGAAGATGCGGGTCGCGCTGATGACGGGCTGCGCGCAGAAGGCGTTGAATACCGACATCAACGACGCGACGATCCGGCTCTTGCGGCGGTTGGGCTGCGAGGTGGTGGTGCCGCGCGGCATGGGCTGTTGCGGGGCGCTGACGCATCACATGGGGCGCGAGGCCGACGCGCATGGCTTTGCCGCCGCGAACATCCGCGCCTTTGTGGCCGAGGCGGATGCCGGGGGCCTTGATGCCATCGTGATCAACACCAGCGGTTGCGGGACGACCGTGAAGGATTACGGGCATATGTTCCGCAACGAACCCTTGGCGGCGGACGCGGCGCGGGTTTCGTGGCTGGCCTGTGACATTTCGGAACTGCTGGTCCGGCTTGGCCTGCCGGAGGGAGACCGGAAGGGCATGCGGGTCGCCTATCACGCGGCCTGTTCGTTGCAGCATGGGCAGCAGGTGAAGAGCGCGCCGAAGGATCTGTTGAAGCGGGTGGGGTTCGAGGTGGTGGAACCTGCCGACAGCCATCTGTGTTGCGGATCGGCGGGGACATACAACCTGTTGCAGCCCGAGATTTCGCGGGAGTTGAAGGCGCGCAAGGTGCGGACGCTGGAGGCGCGCGCGCCGGATGTGATCGCGGCCGGCAATATCGGCTGCATGATGCAGATCGGTTCGGGAACGGGTCTGCCGGTGGTGCATACGGTGGAACTGCTGGATTGGGCGACGGGCGGGCCGCGCCCGCGCGCGCTGGACGAGGCGTGACGGCAGGCTTTGAGCGGGCGAAAATTCTGACGCAGAATTTTGGGCGATTTCCTTGGGGGAAATCGCCAGCGCACCTGCCGGAGTGCGGCGCGGGGTGGCCTTGGTCGATTGGGTATTTGGGCCAAGGTGAAGGGGCAGGCGTTGGTTTTCTGCATCGGTCGCGCGGGGCTTTTGCGGCGCGGGCGGCGAGGCTGGACGGGGCGGCGGCGGGCTGCCAAACTTTGGCCGGAATGGCGGGATAGCGAAGGCGGAACCGCTTGGGAAAAGGTGTGGAATGCGTTCTGCTGTCCGTGCAATTGCTGTTCTGCTGGCGTTGATCGCCGCCCCTGCCTCTGGTCCCGCCCGGGCCGAAGGGCCGACGATGCGCGCGCTTCAGACCGTGCAGGAGGGCAAGGGGTGGCAGGCGGTGGGGCGTATCGAACTGGGCAGTCGGGGGTTCTGCACCGGGGCGTTGATTGCCGATGATCTGGTGCTGACGGCCGCGCATTGCCTGTTCGACAAGGAGACCGGGGCGCGGATCGCGGACGGTGATCTGCGGTTTCTGGCTGGATGGCGCAATGGCCGGGCCGAGGCCTATCGCAATGTGGCGCGCGCCTTGCCGCATCCGGGATACCGCTTTGAGGTGGGCGAGGATCTGGGCAGTGTCGGGGTCGATCTCGCGCTGCTCCGGCTGGATCAGCCGATCCGCCTGCCGCAGGTCACGCCCTTTGCCACCGACTGGTCGCCCCTGATGGGCGAGGAGGTGGGGATCGTGTCCTATGCGATGGACCGGTCGGAAGCACCCTCCTTGCAGGAAGTGTGCAAGATCATGGCGCAGCGCCGCGATCTGATGGTGTTGAGTTGCGCGGTGGAGTTCGGGGCCTCTGGCGCGCCGGTCTTTGCGATGCGGGATGGCGAGGTGCGGATCGTGTCGGTCGTGTCGGCGAAGGCGGCGGTGGAGGGCAAGCCGGTTGCGCTTGCCGTGCCGCTGACGGAGCCGCTGGCGACCCTGCAGGCCGAGATGGCGGCGGGGGCGCCGCGCGCCGCGCCGGGGCCGAAGGTGCTGTCGGGCGGCAGCGGCGGGGCGAAGTTCATCAAGGTGGCGCCCTGACACCTGCTGACCGGGGTCTTGAAACCCCGCGCGGCTTTTCCCAGATGAAAGGGGTGCCGGTGCCTGAGACAGGGCCGGTGCATCACCCGCCCGTCCGATGAGGAGGGCATCACATAGCATCGCTCACTGGAGGATGACCCCCATGCGTAATCTGGATTTTGCGCCGCTTTACCGTGCGACCGTCGGTTTTGACCGGATCGCCGACCTGATGGATCGCGTGCTGACGACCGATGTCGCCCAGCCCACCTATCCGCCCTACAACATCGAAAAGACCGCAGAGGACGCCTATCGCATCTCGATCGCCGTGGCCGGGTTCACGCCCGAGGAACTGGGCGTCGAGGTGAAGGAGGGCACGCTCGTCGTGACCGCCCGCAAGACCGCCGAGGATGCGGGCAAGACCTATCTGCATCGCGGCATCGCCACCCGCGCCTTCGAGCGGCGCTTTGCGCTGGCCGATCATGTGCGCGTGTCGGGTGCGGTGCATGAGCATGGCATGCTGCATATCGACCTTGTGCGCGAAACGCCCGAGGCGTTGAAGCCGCGCCGGATCGAGATTGCGCGCGCCGACCGGGTGGAAACCCCGGCGCTGGAGGCGCAAGTCGGCGACGTTCGGAACTGATCCTGCCTTGACGGCAGGGAAGGGGGCGCCCCGGTGCGAACCGGGGCGCCCTTTTCGGTTTCAGTAGATCAGGCTGTCATAGACGGTATAGGCGCCAGAGGCGCTGTCGATGCGGCCATGCAGGCCACGGTCGGCGGCATAGGCCGAGACGGCCCGGAAGGTGGCGGGGCCGAAGATGCCGTCGATGCTGCCGCTGTAATAGCCCTGGCGGGCAAGCTGGCGCTGGATCGCGCGGCGTTCCGTCAGGCTGTAGCTCTTGAAGGCCTGCGAGGCGGCGCTGGTGGACAGGCTCGGTCGCGCAGGTTGGGCGAAATAGCTGGGCTCGTGGCGCGCAGGCGGCACATAGTATTGCGGCTGCGGCTGCACGCGCGGCGGCGCATAGTAGCGGGGCTGGGCCTGGGCGCGCTGGTTGTTGAGGCCCGTCAGCACGGAGCCCACGATCACCGTTGCGGCGACACCTTTCAGGAAGTCGCGTTCCCGCTGGCCGGCCTGAACCGGCGCGGCGGTGGCGGCAGCAAGGGCAAGCGCGGCGGTTGTGGCCGTGGCATAGGTGCGGAGGCGAGGCAGCATGATCAGTCCTTTCGTTGGTTCGGCGTGATGCCTTGCCTCCGAGATGCGCGATCCGGCCGTGCTAGGCAAAATCGCAAGGCTGATATGCGATAACAAGGGCTGGTCCGCCCCCCATGGCGGATGCTATTGCGCCGCCTTCTCGGGGTGCTGCGTGGCGCGTTCCAGCCATTTGGTCAGCCAGGCCACACGGCGGATTGCCTGGCGCTGTGCGTCGATGTCGCCCTGCGTGACCGGCTCGACGGTGATGGCATCGGCAAGGCGGTAGAGTTCGGTTGCGACTTCGATCCGTTCGGATTCGGAAAGGTTCAAAAGGCCATCGTCCATCGCCCGCAGGGCAAGGCGGCGTAGGAATTCGGGCATGTCGTCGGTGGGCTGGATCATCGGGGTTCCATCGGAAAAAATCTCATTTACATTTTCAGTGCAAATAGGCTGTCAGGTCGAAATCTTCAAGACAATGTCTTTGACAATTTCTGCATAGCCGCTACAACGCCACCGCATGACCCGCAGCTACACCCTTTCCGAACCGGCCCGCGCCAGGCGCGACGCGCAGCGACACCAAACCCGGCAGGCGCTTCTGGACGCCGCGCGCGCCATTGCGGGCGAGCGCGGGGTTGACGGCATATCGGTAGTCGAGGTGGCACGGCGGGCGGGCGTGTCGCACAGCCTGATCAACGCCTATTTCGATGGGAAGGCGGGGTTGATCGCGGCGCTGTTGAAGGACTCCTATGCCGTCCTGCTGGCACGGACCGAGGCGATGGCAAACGCACCGGGTGATGCCGCCGAACGGCTGCGCGCCGTGCTGGAGGATTGGGCGCGGGTCGATCTGGCCGACCCCAAACTGCTGAAGGTGCTTCAGGCTCATCGCTGGACTTGGTCTGACACAGCCGAGGCGCAGAACCGCGCGGAACGCGCGGCTTTCTTGGCCCCGCTCGGGCGGGTGGTGCAGGAAGGGCAGGATACGGGCCTGTTCCGCCCGCAGGTGCCGCTGGCGGATGCGCTGGGCGCCATCTGGGCCATTTATGCGATTGGGATACGCGATGCGGTCTTTGCCGACCCGTTGCCCGGTGCAGAGGCGGCCGTGGCCGCCTTCTGGGGGCAGATTGCGGCGGTTCTGATGGCGCAAGACGCCATGAAATTCAGCGCAGCGGTTTGATCGGCATCCCGCGCCCGCAGGTCGCGGGCGCGAGGACGCCCGCAAGGAAAGGGCCGTAGTGGTTGAAGATGGGCGGACCCGTCAGACGCTGAGGCAGATGTATTTCATCTCGAGATAGTCCTCCATCCCGTGATGGCTGCCTTCGCGGCCCAGACCGGATTGCTTGACCCCGCCGAAGGGGGCGACCTCGGTGGAGATCAGGCCGGTGTTCACCCCGACCATGCCGTATTCCAGCGCCTCTTGCACGCGGGTGATGCGGCCGATGTCGCGGGCGTAGAAGTACGAGGCAAGGCCGAAGATCGTGGCATTGGCCAATTCAATCACCTCTTCCTCGGTCTCGAATTTGAAGAGTGGGGCGAGGGGGCCGAAGGTTTCCTCACTCGTGACCAGCATGTCGGTGGTGACACCAGTCAGGATGGTGGGCTGGAAGAACGATCCGCCCAGGGCGTGGCGCTTGCCGCCGGTTTCGACCTTTGCGCCTTTCGACAGGGCGTCGGCGATGTGTTCTTCGACCTTGACCACCGCCTTATCGTTGATCAGGGGGCCGAAGGTGACGTCGTCCGACAGACCGTCGCCGACCTTGGTCTTGGCGACCGCCTCACCCAGTTTCTTGGCGAAGGCGTCATAGACGCCGGCCTGCACATAGATGCGGTTGGCGCAGACGCAGGTCTGGCCGTTGTTGCGGAA